>OGCL01000682.1_pt1 | contig 33917 bp, 26 predicted proteins | sample 1570041 | NCBI WGS metagenome assembly OGCL01 (sample SAMN06266162, study PRJEB24511) | hot springs metagenome | isolation source: Hot spring water | place: South Africa: Limpopo | collected 2015-06-22 | reverse complement strand
ACCCGCATCAGCAGGTTGTCGAACTGCCGCAGCAGCCGTCGCCACAGCGGCTCCGGCGGGGCCTCGGCCAGCCGGTTGGGTCCGTGGCGGATTAGCCGGGCAGACGCTTCGGCATCGCTCAGACCCGCCGCGTTGGAATCCCGCATGCGCAAGCACTCTTCGGGCTGCAGCGCATGCCAAGGTGTCACGTCGGCCTCATTTGGGCGGCGTTCGGTCATCGTCTCGGTCGGGAACAAGCGTCAATAGGCTTGACGGTAACCCATCCCGGTGACGGCACGTCTGCGCCCCGTCAGACAGGTCTACCGCAGAAGCTCAGCGACATGCAGAGAAGCCGTGCCGCCCGGGTGCATGCGAACTCAGCGCCGTCAGCGATGCGTTCAGCGACGCTTTGAAACGGTCAGCCGGCTCGGTGACGGCCTTTCAGCCGCCATGTCTCCCCTGCCATCCGCCGCCCACGGTTGTTCGTGGTGCCAAGCGAACGTTGAGCAGCGGCCGTCACAGGCGCGCCGTCAGCGCCGCGCAGAGTCGTCGCCCGACCGCGTGGACCGCACCGGGCGGCAGCTCGAAGGTCGCTCGGTCGGCCAGTTGTGTGACGACGAGCCCTGGTTGGCCGCAGGGGTCGATGAGAAGGAACGGCGCGAGATCCATCGCGACGTTGAGCGCGACGCCGTGATACGTGCAACCTCGGCGGATTTTGAGGCCGAGTGAGGCGATCTTGGCACCATCCGGCTCGACGTAAACCCCCGGGGCATCGCGCCGTCCATAGGCGGTCAGGCCATACTCGGCCAACACTTCGATCACGGCAGATTCGATCCGCGTGACCAGCTCGCGCACACCGTAGCCCGCCCGGCGCAGATCGAACAGCACGTACACCACGGCCTGACCAGGGCCATGGTAGGTGATCTGGCCGCCGCGATCGCTGGCGATCACGGGAATGCGGCGCGGGTTGGCCAGCAGATGCTCCGGCCGACCAGCGATGCCTTGGGTGTAGACGGAAGGATGCTCGACCAGCCAAAGTTCGTCGACCGATTCGGGGGTGCGCGCTTCGGTGAAGGCGCGCATGGCGTCCCAGGCAGCGTGATAGTCGAGCGTGCCGAGGTCGCGAACGATCACTTTTTTGCGGCGATGCCCGTCGAAGCGCCGGTCAGAGCGCCCACAGGATGTCGGGATGCGCGGTCAGGTCGCGATACAGCGCATCGAGCTGCTCGCGCGAGGTGGCGGTGAAGCTCACGCTCACGGCCAGGTAATTGCCTGCCTTCGATTCGCGTACCGTCACGCAGGTGGGATCGAAATCGGGCACGTGCGCCTGCACGATCGTCACCACTGTCCGCTCCAGGCCCGGCGTGTTGCGCCCCGCAGCCTTGAGCGGGTAGACCAGCGGAAAATCGAGCGGCAACGGCGAGCTCATGCCAGGATATCCGTCGCTCGGGCTGCCGCCTCGCCGCGCATGTCGGCCTGCACCCAGTCATACATGCGGCGAAACAGCGGGCCAGGCCGGCCCCGATGCGATGGATGCCCGACGGGTGTGTCATCGAGACGGGTGACGGCCACCACGCCCTTGCTGGAGGAGGTAAGCCATATTTCGTCGGCGGCGCGCAGCTCCGCCTCGCTGATCGGCCGCATGACCCGCGGCAGACCATGCGCTTCGGCAAGCGCCCACACCCCGTCGAGCGTGATCCCCCCCAGGATATGGTGATCCTTCGGCGGCGAGACTAGGATGCCATCGAACACACAGAACACGTTGGACGCCGAGGCCTCGCTCAAGAACCCGTCGCGCAGCATCACCGCCTCGACCCCGCCGCGCTCGTAGGCGTACTGCCGCGCGAGCACGTTGCCAAGCAGGGAGATCGATTTGATGTGACAGCGATGCCAGCGGGTATCTGGCACCGAGTAGCAGGAGACGCCCTCCGCCACCTGCTCGTGCGTCAGCTGTGGGAGCGGATTCGACATCATGAACACCGTCGGTTCGGCATCTTTCGGAAACGCATGGTCGCGCCGGGCCACGCCGCGGGTCACCTGCCAGTAGACACCCTGGTCATGCAGGCCGTTTCGGCGCACGATCTCGCGCACCAGTTCGCCCCAGCGTTCGTCGCTGTAGGGATTACGCAGACCGATCTCGCGGCAGGAGGCATCCAGTCTGCGCAGATGCCCGGCAAGCCGATAGGGCCGTCCCGCAATCACCGGCACGTATTCGTAGACACCGTCGCCAAAGATGAAGCCGCGGTCGAGCACGCTGATCCGCGCCTGTTCGATCGGCATCCACTCACCGTTGAGATAAATCATCCGAAGAGCCCTTTGAAGAACAGCACGATCGAATGCCAGGCGCGGCGGAAGAACCCGGCCTGCGGCGCCGACTCCAGCGCGATGATGTCGCGCTCGTAGATGAGATGACCTGCCCGCTTCAGTTTGAGCGTTCCGACCACGTCGCCGGCGGCAATCGGCGCGACGATCGGTTGCCGAAGGCTGAATTCGGTGGTGAGCGAGTGCCCCTCGCCGGCCGGGGCCACAGCGACCACGTCATGCCGGAATCCGACCGGCAACTGCTCGACAGTCGATTTCCAGGCCGGCACCGTCTCGGCGGCCAGGCCGCCCTCGTAAAAGCGCCGGGCCTCGAAGGCAGTAAAGGCCCAGTCGATCAGCCGGCGCGTCTCGCTCGCGCGAGCGACCTCGCTCGGCGCGCCCATCAGGACAACGAGCAGACGCCGCGGCGGCCGGTTGACGGTGGTGACTAGATTCCATCCGGCGGCATCGGTGTAGCCGCTCTTCATGCCGTCGACCGTGGGGTCCGTCGTCAGCAAAGCATGCCGGTTCGCCACCGTATGGCCGCCATGGGAAAAGCTGCGCTCGGAAAACAGCTGGCGATACTTTGGAAAGTCGCGTTCGAGAGCGAGTGCAAGCAGCGCGACATCATGCGCTGACGCATGGTGACCCTGATCACTCAGTCCAGTCACGTTCTGAAAGCGGGTCGAGGACAGACCGAGCCGCTGCGCTTCGCGGTTCATGGCCTCGACGAAAGCGCCCTCGCCACCAGCCACGGCGTTGGCAAGCACGATCGCCGCATCATTGCCGCTCGCCACGATCAGGCCACGCACCGCGTCTTCGACCGTCACCGGAACACCAGGGCGAAGGAATGCGCGAGAACCTTCCACGCGCCAGGCGCGCTCGGGAATCGGCAGCCGCTGGCTCCAACCAATCTTCTTTTGATGCAAGGCATCGAAGGTCAGATAGGCCGTCATCAGCTTGGTGAGCGACGCCGGTTCGCGACGCTCGCCGGCGCGCGAGTCGGCGAGCACCTGTCCGCTCGTCATCTCCACGACGACGTAGGCCGCCGCGTTCACTGGCGGCGGCGCCGGCCACCCGGATGCATCCGCCCGCGCCGACGAGACAAACAAGGCCACCAGGAGCAGAAAGAGACTGACGCAAGGTATCCCCGGGCGATGCGAAGGCAGTGTGCGTGAGCGAGAGACCGGCATGACGGAATTCTAGGAAGCCCGGTCAGACGCCGATGAAGGCGTAGTCAACCTCGGGTCGCCGTCCTTCGATCAGATCCGTGAGCGCCAGCGCAGAACCTGCGCCCTCGGTCCAGCCGAGCGTGCCGTGCCCGGTGTTCAGCCAGAGGTTCGGGTAACGCGCGCGCCCGATCAGCGGCAGGTTCGATGGCGTTGCCGGTCGCAGACCCGTCCAGTACTGCACCTCGTCCCAGCGGCAAAGCTCGGGGAAGTGATGGCGGGCCCTCCGTGTCAGCGCCTGGCAGCGCACCGCGTTCAGCTCAAGGTTATAGCCATTGAGTTCGGCTGTTCCCGCAACCCGCAGGCGATCGCCGAGCCGCGTAAAGACCACCTTCATCGCATCATCGGTGATCGATCCGCGCGGCGCCAGATCGGGGCGGGCCAGCGGCAAGGTGGCGCTGTAGCCCTTGGCCGGATAGACCAGCGCATCGACGCCGACCGAAGCCAAGACCGGTGGCGAATGGGACCCGAGCGCAACGACGAACTCATCGCCCGCAATGGTCGAACTTCCCTCGGGCGAACGCAGGCGGACGCGCATGACCCTGCCGCTCTCGGTTTCCAGCCGATCGACCTGCGTGCCGTAGCGAAACTCCACGCCCAGGTCGGCCGCCCGCGCTGCCAACGCAGTGGTGAACTTGAAAGCATCGCCCGATTCGTCATCCGGCGCATAGATCGCACCGACCAGCGTCGGCGCCGTGTGCGCCAGCGCCGGCTCGATGCCTACAGCGTCGGCCACGGTGAGTACCTCGCGTCGCTCGCCGTTACGGATCAGCAATTGCGCTGCGCGGGCTGCGGCATCGAAGCTCGCTGGGTCGGAGTGGATCATCATGATGCCTGCCTCGGCGTGGTCGTAGGCGATGCCGGTCTGCCTGCGCAGGGATCGGAGCGTTCGTCTCGAGTACTCGGCAAGCCGCATCGCCATCACGGTGTTGTGCTCGGTTCGATGTGGCAGGCACTCCCACAGGAAGCGCAGGCACCAGCGCCACTGGCGAGGATCGGCCTGCAGGCGGAAAAGAAGCGGCGCGTCCTCCTTGCCAAGCCACTTGAGCACCTTGAGCGGCGTAGAAGGCGACGCCCACGGGTCGGACTGGGAGACCGAAATCTGTGCCCCATTGGCAAAGCTCGTCTCGAGTGCAGGTCCTGGCTGTCGCTCGACGACGGTGACGTGGTGGCCGCGTTCACGCAGGAAATAGGCCGTGTGGACGCCGAGGATGCCGGCGCCGAGAATGACGATTCGCTTCATGGGCTCTCGGCCGTAATGACTTGGCGGCTGCTTGTGGGCCGCCCGCCAGTGATGTTAGGGCGATGACGGACCCAAGCCCATCACCTATGACGGGCCGGCATGACCAGGCGGCTGGACGGACCGCTTCCATGCCCAGACGATGCGCAGAGTGAATAACACGGCGAAGATGGCGCCGTACATGAGCGGCTTCGAGATGTCGGCGCGAACGAGCCAAAGGTAATGCACGACGCCCAGCAGCGCGATGGCGTAGACGGCGCGGTGCAGGAGTCGCCAGCGCCGCGCGCCGAGGGCGCGGATGGCAGCATCCGACGAGGTCACGGCCAGCAAGCTCAGCAGAACGAAGGCGGTGAAACCGACCGTGATGAACGGCCGCTTCGGGATGTCACGCAGGATGTCTCCCCAGTCGAGCCCCATGTCGAAAACGAGATAGACCGTGAAGTGTGTCAGGCCATAGACGAACGTCAGGCGACCGAACGTTCGCCGGTAGCGATGCAGCACGCTCCACCCGGTCAAGCGCCTGAGCGGCGTGACCGAGAGTGTCAAGGCGAGCATGATCAGCGTCCACTCGCCAGTCGCGCGAATCAGGTACTCGAGCGGATTGACACCCAGCCAACCGAGCGGCACGCCCGCAATCAGCCGCACAAGTGGAGCAAGTGCGACGATTGCGACCGCCAACCGCACCGGAGAGCGGCCCAGAAGCGTCAGCCAATCGGAGTTCACGCGTACGCTCGGCGCCATCGCGCGGGCCTGCCGATCGTCAGTCCCGAGGACGCCGCCAAGTATCTTCCACGCCCGACATCAAAAGTGTTTGCGCAGATCCATGCCGGCGTAGAGCGATGCCACCTGCTCGCCGTAGCCGTTGAACATCAGGGTGCGTCGGCGCGAGAACTCGCCGATACGGCGCTCGGTCTTTTGCGACCACCGCGGATGGTCGACGTCCGGATTGACGTTGGAGTAGAACCCGTATTCGCCTGGCGCGGACTTGTGCCATGCCGTCTTCGGTTCGCGCTCGACGAAGCGGATCCGCACGATCGATTTGCCGCTCTTGAAGCCGTACTTCCAGGGCACCACGATGCGAACGGGCGCTCCATTTTGCGGCGCGAGCATCTCCCCGTAGGCGCCAAGGGTCAGCAGCGTCAACGGGTGCATCGCCTCGTCCATGCGTAGCCCCTCCAGATAGGGCCATTCGATCGAAGTAAAGCGCAGTCCAGGCATCACCTTGGCATCAGCCAGCGTGATGAACTCGATGTACTTGGCATTGCCACGCGGTTCCACGCGGCGGATCAGTTCGGAAAGCGGAAAACCAACCCAGGGAATGACCATCGACCACGCTTCGACGCAGCGGAGACGGTAGACACGCTCCTCGAGCGGTGCCAAGCGATAGAGCTGGTCGATGTCGAACGTCTGCGGCTTGTTGACCTCACCCTCGATCGTGATCGTCCACGGCCGCAAACGCATCTTTCCGGCATGGACGGGCGGATCGGTCTTGTCCATGCCAAACTCGTAAAAATTGCAGTAGCTGCGAAAGTCCTCGACCTTGTTGAGCTTTTCATCGGCCCCGAGGATATGCCGGGGATGCGGCGTCACACCCGGCAGGCGGCCCGACTGGGCTCGGGCAGGCGCGCTGACCCCGACCACACCGCCGGCAAGGCCGCCGAGGCCCAACCACCCGGCTTGCTTCAGCCACTCGCGGCGACGTTCGAACAGGTCGCGCGGTGTAATCTCCGAGGCAAGAGCGGCCGAGGAATCGGGGCGACGTATCAGCATGGCGATCAACCTTACGAAATGGCAAACCGTTGACCCGGCCCGCAGCCTGACAGTTCCGCGCGCTGGCAGCTTGGGCAGCCCAGGGTGCGGCGCAATGCTGGACACAAGTGGCAAGCGGGTCGCACAATCGCCTTTGCAGCATGCCCGCATCCACAGGGGCACGGCCGGTGTTTGGGTCCGCTGCCGGCCCGCCGCAGACGACACGGAGGTAGTGTGACCGACGTGCACGGCCCGACGTCGCATTCAACGCCCGAGCCCCTGGCGGTATGGGCGGGGACATCGGCACCGGAAACCTTGGCGCGCCTGCTGGATCTGATGTCCGCGCCCGCGGCCTGCCATTCGTGGCCGGATGGCCGCTGCCTCTATGCCAACGACGCGTACGCTGCCTTCGGCGGGTGGCAAACGGAAGATGTCATCGAGCGCACCCTTGGTGAGCTCTGGGGAGAGTCACTGTACGCCGAATTGGCTCCCCTGATCGGCCAAGCCCCTAAGACAGGGGGAATCGTGCGGTATCGCGGCAAGCATCAGCGGCCCGACGGCGCGTTCGTGCCGATGGAGCTCAGCCTGCTTGCCACGCGCGACGGTCGGCACGTCTACCTCGTCATCGACGACGTCGCTCGGGATACGCCGCTTCGTCAATCATCGGAACCATTGGACGGTCGGCTCGAACGTTTCTTTCTGGCCAGCACGACGGCCATGGCGTTCCTTTGCGACGGTGTCGTCGTTGCGGCCAATTCGCGCCTTGCGGAGCTGCTGGACGTCGCAGCGTCCGAACTGCCAGGCCAACCGATCGAACACCTGGTCGTCTGTGGCGGCCGCTATGAGACCCTGGGTCCGGGCACGTGTTCCCTGCGACGCCGCTCCGGACAGCACGTTCCGGTGGAATTGGAGGTTCACGACGTTTGCATTGACGGTCACCATGAGCAGCTGATGGTCGTCCACCTCGATCGCTCGCAATCCCACTCGCTCGCCTACATCCGCCATCTCGCGCTGCACGATCCGCTTTCGGGCCTGCCGAACCGGCGTCAGATCAACGAGTATCTCGAGGCGTCCATCGCAGCCGCGCAGTCACTCGGCCAGCGTCTTGCCGTGATCTTCCTGGATGTCGACCGGTTCAAGCGAGTCAACGATTCGCTTGGACACGCCGCTGGCGATGAACTGCTCCTCGAATGCGCGCGCCGCCTGCGTGAGTTTTGCGCCGCGCGAACCGCGCAGTCGATTCCGCTTTGGGTTGCCCGCGTCGGCGGCGATGAATTCGTGCTCGTGCTGGCGATCGGCGACGGCAGCGATGTCGACACCATGCAGACCATCGCCGATCTTCGCCAGGCGCTGTCGGCGCCCATACGGCTCGGCAGCAGGGAATTCACCATCAGCACGTCGATTGGTATCGCCTTCTATCCCGAGCACGGAACCACTCCACAGGAGCTCATGAAGAACGCGGATACGGCGATGTACGCAGCCAAGGCGGCTGGTCGCGATACCGTCCGGCGCTTCACGCCGACACTGGCGCAGGCGGCGTTACAGGCGCTGACGCTCGAGAGCGAGCTTCTGCAGGCGCTGGAGCGGCGCGAGTTTGTCCTCTACTTCCAGCCCATCATCACAGAGACCGGCCGCCTGGCGTCGGCCGAAGCATTGCTGCGCTGGAAGCATCCGCGCCGGGGAATTCTTGCGCCCGATCATTTCATCGAATCCGCCGAAAGTTCGCGCGTGATGCGGGCGATCGGCCTGTGGGTCCTGGAGGAAGCGCTGCATCAGGCAAACCTGTGGACACGCGTGGGCTGGTCGAGCGCGCGCGTCGCCGTGAATCTCTCCGACTCGGAATTCCGCAGCCCGGCCTTCATCCCAACGCTGGAAGCCTTGTTGCGCAAATACAGCCTGTCGGGTCGGGCGCTCGAAGTCGAACTCACTGAACATATCGTCATGAGCGACGAGCTGGGCGCCTACACGACGCTGGAAGTCCTCAAGTCGCTCGGCGTCACGATCGCCCTCGATGACTTCGGTACCGGGTACTCGTCCTTCTCGCGTCTGCGCGAGCTGCCGCTTGATCGCATCAAGATCGCCTCCGAATTCATCCGCGACCTGCCCGAGGCGCCTACCTGTCGGGCGATCGTGCATTCCATCGTCGAACTGGCGCGCGGACTCGGACTTTCTCTGGTCGCTGAGGGCGTCGAAAACAAAGCCCAGCTCGAAGCCCTGCACTTGCTGGGTTGCCGCGAAGCGCAGGGCTACCTGTTCGGCCGCCCGATGTCCTCCGGCGACTTCGGGCGCTGGCTCAGGCAAAACCAGACGATGTGGGCAGCGAAGGCGGCCTGACCGGCGCGGGAAGGGAAGTCGGCCGTCTCAGTGGCCAAGGATCTTCGAAAGGAAGTCGCGCGACCGATCGGTCTGCGGATCATTGAAGAACGCCTCCGGCGTGTTTTCTTCGACGATCTGCCCCTGATCCATGAAGATGACGCGGTCGGCCACCGCCTTGGCGAATCCCATCTCGTGTGTCACACAGAGCATGGTGATGCCCTGGCCAGCGAGCTCGATCATCACGTCGAGCACTTCCTTGATCATTTCCGGGTCGAGCGCGGAAGTCGGCTCGTCAAACAGCATGATCTTGGGAGTCAGACACAGCGCGCGTGCAATGGCCACGCGCTGCTGCTGACCACCCGAGAGCTGCAGCGGGTACTTGTAGGCCTGCTCGGCGATCCGCACCCGCTTGAGCTGAGCCATGGCCCGCTCTTCAGCCTCCTTGCGCGGCAGCTTGCCGACATGCATCGGCGACAGGGTCAGATTCTCCAGGACGGTCAGGTGTGGAAACAGGTTGAACTGCTGGAACACCATGCCAACCTCCTTGCGGATGCGGTCGATCGAGCGCACGTCGTCGGTGAGCTCGGTTCCGTCCACGATCAGGCGGCCTTCCTGGTGCTCCTCCAGCCGGTTGATGCAGCGGATCAGCGTCGATTTGCCCGAGCCCGAGGGGCCGCAGATCACGATCCGCTCGCCCTTGCGGACAGACAGGTTGATGTCACGCAGCACGTGGAAGCTGTTGCCGTACCACTTGTTGACATTCTCGAAAATGATGATCGCGTCGGCGGGCTTGCCGTTGCCCTCTACCACCGTCGCGGCGTTGGTCGTGCTCATTGGCGTACCTGTTCAGCGAAGCTTCGACTTGTTGACCTGTGCTTCGATCCAGAGGCTGTAGCGGCTCATCGCGAAGCAGAATACAAAGTAGATCGCCGTGATGAACAGGTAGCCTTCCAGCTTGTACGGCCGCCAGTCGGCGTCGGAATTGAGCGCTAGGCCGAGCGTGCCAGTCAGTTCGTACAGCGAAACGATCGTCACCAGGGACGTGTCCTTGAAGATCGAAATGAAGTTGTTCATGATGCCGGGCACCACAGTGGCAAGCGCCTGCGGCAGGATGATCTTTCGCTGTGTCTGCCAATACGACAGGCCAAGCGACTGTGCGGCCTCGGTCTGCCCCTTCGGCAGCGCCTGCAGTCCGCCACGCACGACCTCGGCCATGTAGGCAGCCGCAAAGAGTGTGATGCCGACCAGCACGCGCAGCAAGGTATCGATCGTGACACCCTGCGGCATGAACAGCGGGAACATGAAGGACGCCATGAACAGCACCGAAATGAGCGGCACTCCGCGGATCAGTTCGACGTAGACGGTGCACAGGCTGCGAATCGCCGGCAGGTGCGAGCGCCGGCCGAGTGCGACGACGATCGACAGCGGAAACGCCGCCATGATCGACAGGGTCGACAGCATGATCGTGAGCGGCAGCCCACCCCAGCGGTCCGTGGTGACTCGCGACAACCCAAAGACATCAAGGTAACCGAACAGGCTGCCATACATCAGCACGAAAAACACCGCAAGCCCGAGCAGCCAGGCGACTACCAGCCAACGGCTCCAGAACCAGCGGATGCAGCTGATGACCAGCAACATCAGCATCAAGAGCGTCGCCACCAGCGGGCGCCATTGCTCCTCGAACGGATAGCGTCCGAAGATGATGAGTCGATACTTTTCCTTGATGACACCCCAGCAGGCCCCGACTCCTGGGGCACGGCACTCGTCGGGGTTGGTGGTCAGCGTGGCCGCAAAGAGCAGCCAGTTCAGCACCTTGGGCAGATAGAGAACGAGAAGGATGGCGACGACAACGGTGGTCAGGGTGCTCGCCCAGCCGCCGAACAGGTTGGCGCGAACCCAGGCGACGACGCCCTCGGTCCGGACCGGTGCCGGTCGCGCGTCCTTGAACTTGAAGGTGACCGCCTCGCCCGCCATCACCGTTCCTTGATCGCGGCGCGGGCGTTGTACCAGTTCATGAACACCGACGTCGCAAGCGAGGTGGTCAGGTACACCGCCATGATGATGGCGATGCACTCTACGGCGCGCCCCGTCTGGTTGAGGGCGGTGTTGGAGATGGAGACGACGTCCGGATAGCCAATCGCGACCGCCAGCGAGGAATTCTTGGTCAGGTTCAGGTATTGATTGGTCATCGGCGGGATGATCACGCGCAATGCCTGCGGCAGCAGTACCTGCCGCATCTCCTGAGCGCGCGAAAGCCCGATCGCCTGTGCCGCCTCGGACTGTCCGCGCGGCACCGACTGAATGCCGGCGCGCACCACCTCGGCGATGAACGCGGCGGTGTAGAGCACCAGGCCCATCAGCACGGCGAGGAACTCCGGGGTTAGGGAACTGCCACCCTCGACGGCGAACTCTCCCTTGACCGGAATCTTCCACTCGTTCGGCATGCCACCGGCGAACCATCCCAGCACGCCACCGGCGGCGACGATGGCAAACGGGACGAGGATCAGGCTGCGTTCGTGACCGGTGGCATCGAATTGGCGCTTCGCCCAACGTCGATACAGCAGGACGCCGACGCCGCCGAGCACGAGCCCGGCGAACACCCAGCCGAAGCCGGCACTCCAGACGGGACCGGGATAGGTAAGTCCGCCCTTGGACAAGAAGATATTGCCGATCTGCAGAGGCTCGGTGCTGTCGGGCAGGAGTTCCGTCACGAGCAAATACCACATGAGGAGCTGCACGAGCACCGGAACGTTGCGGAACAGTTCGACGTAGCCATAGCAGAAGCCACGCACGAGGGCATTGCGTGAGAAACGGCCGACCCCGATCAACGTGCCTGCGATCGTCGCGAGGACGATGCCGAGCACCGCGACCCTGAGCGTGTTGCCGACGCCTACCGCGAACGCCTGCCAGTACGGATGGCTCGAGTCGTAGCCGAACAGCGGCTCACCAATATCGAAACCGGCTGGTTGGGCGAGAAAGTCAAACCCGCTCTTGATACCGCGCGCCTGCATGTTGGCCGCGGTATTCGACGCGAGCCACCAGCCGACCAAGACGACCAGCGCAAGCGCCAGCGCCTGATAGACCACGCCGCGGAATGCCTGGCTGCGCCAGGACCAATCGCGCTTTTTCGGCGGCGGTCGGTCCGTATGACTCATAACCTCTCCCCCGTCATCCGGTCGTCACTGGTTGCCCTGTCCGCTGCGGCGCCCCCTCAGGCGCGCTGGTTCATCCGGAAGCCACCCAGGGAAACGCTGAAGAAAGCAGCGAGCGGGATGAATCGCGAGGGGCACGGAGGGCAGCGACCGAGACATCTCAGTTGCTCCACCGCGCAACGCAGCGACTCGCCCGCGCAGCAATTGCTTCAGCGTTCCCGTTGTGGACCGCAGCGGAAAAGACTCTGCCACCGCGCGGGCTACGGCAGAGTCTCGCGCGCAGATTGAATCATCGCACCGGCGGGGAGTACATCAAGCCGCCCTTGTTCCAGAGGTTGTTTACGCCACGCGGCAGCTTGAGGGCGCTCTTCGGGCCGACGTTGCGCTCGAAGATCTCGCCGTAGTTGCCGACCGCCTTGATGGCACGCGCCATCCAGTCGCGGTCGAGTCCAAGCAGCTTGCCCGTGTCCTCCGACACGCCGAGGATGCGCTGAACGACCGGATCCTGGCTGGACTTCATCTGATCGACGTTCGCCTGGGTGATGCCGTACTCCTCCGACTCGACCAGTCCGTGCACAACCCACTTGACGATGGCAAACCACTCGTCATCGCCACGCCGCACCATCGGACCCAGCGGCTCCTTGGAGATGAGCTGCGGCAGGATCACATGCTCGTCGGGATTCTTCGCCTCTTTATTGCGAACCGAAGCGAGGCCGGAGGCATCGGTGGTGTAGGCGACGCAGCGGCCGGCAAAGTATGCGCCGGTGGCCGCCTCGACCTTCTCGAACACAACCGGCTTGATAGCCAGGTTGTTGGCCTTGGAGAAATCGGTCAGGTTCTTCTCGGTCGTCGTGCCCGACTGCACGCAGACGGTCTGGCCCTTGAGCTGCTTCGCATCGCGGATCTTCGACTTGACCGGCACCATGAAGCCCTGCCCGTCGTAGTAGGTGACGGTGGTCATGTGCAGACCGAGTGAAGCGTCGCGAGTCAGCGTGAACGTCGTGTTGCGCGACAGCACGTCGATCTCGCCCGACTGCAGCGCGGCGAAGCGCTGTTGTGCATTGAGCGGCACCCATTTGATCTTGGTCGGGTCGCCCAACACGGCCGCCGCAATGGCCTTGCAGACGTCGGCATCGAGGCCGGACCAGTTGCCCGAGGCATCGGCCTGCGAGAAGCCGGCGAGACCGGTGTTGACGCCACAGGTCACCTGCCCGGTCCTCTTGATCTTGTCGAGGACGGGGCCGGCCTGGACCGCTGTGGTGGCAAGCAGACCGGCGACCGCCAGCAGGCCCGCCACGAAGGGGATACGGGACGTGTTCATGGATGGACTCCTCAGTTGAATAAAGCGCGCTTTGTTCGTTTGCATTCGCGTTGGGCGCCTGCTGACGATTAGAGCAGAGAATCGCTGTCATTCCATTCGCAAATGGCATGCCGCAATGCAGCAACTCGACCACTTTCGTAACGAAAGACCGCTAACTCAGGGTAAACACTCATGCCCAGCCGGAATGGTCGCGGCCTCCCGAGCGATCGCGAGGCGGTGAGGTCGCCTCAGGGAAACGCTGAAGAAAGCAGCGAGCGGGATGAAGCCAAGGCGCGCGGAGCGCAGCGATCGAGACATAACAATGAGTTAGGCGAGGGAGCGAGCACCGCGCAACGCAGCGATTCGCCCGCGCAGCAATTTATTCAGCGTTTCCCCAGATGACATTATCGGCATTTCTCCCCTGATCTCAAAGCGCGCCTGACCCTGACCGGCTCGCCCTGGCGCATCGCCTACCCGGTCAGCGTCCGGGTGTTGTCCCTGAGCAGGGCAACGCCGGTCAGCTTAGGCTTGCCCAGCGCGATGCCCGGCAACTCGGGGACTCGCGCCTCGGGTTCACCGCCCGGCTGGCACTTATCGTGAAAGTCGCGAGAGCAGCTCACCACACTCCCCTCCCCCTCGGGGGGAGGGGCTTAAGGAGAGGGATCGTTCATGGCCCTCAACGACGTCTTTCAACGGCAGGGGCCGCCGTTGGGCCATAGACGGCTAGCCCAGCCTGGCCGGCCGCACCCTCAGCGGGGCTTGTGATAGATGCTGTTCACATGCAGACCGAAGACCCCGGCCCTGCGGTCGGCATAGAAGTGTTCGAGGGTGATGTGGATGGTGCGAAAGGCGATATGCTGCCAGGGGATCTCCGCCTCGCTGAACAGGGCCGCCTCCAGACTCTCCTCCCCGGGTTGGAAGTTCAGATCCAAGAGCCGGGCCCGGTACATGAGATAGACCTGGTTGATGTCGGGCAGGTTGATGAGGCTGTACAGACCCAGCAATTCCACCCGCGCCCCCGCCTCCTCCAGGGTCTCGCGCAGGGCGCATTCGGCCACCGTCTCCCCGTTCTCCATGAAGCCGGCGGGCAGGGTCCACAGGCCGTAGCGCGGCTCGATGGCGCGGCGGCAGAGCAGGATCCTGTCCTCCCACTCCGGGATGCACCCCACCACCATCTTGGGGTTCTGATAGTGAATGGTGCCGCAGCGCTCGCAGACGTGGCGCGGCCGGTTGTCGCCGGCCGGGATCTTGACGGTGAGCGGGGCGCCGCAGTGACTGCAGTAGTTCATGGTTGACGAGTTCGAGAGGATGGGTGACCTTAGCAAAACGCCACACAGCGCGCAAAGACCATGGACCCCCTGGTTGCTAACAGGACATGGCGACGGCCATCCCAGAGCATGAATGTCGCTGTGTCCGTTCCCTCTCCCCCCCCGCCCCTCCCCCCGAGGGGGAGGGGAGCGTCGTGAGTCGGCTGCGCGACCTTCACGACACGACGTGGCCGCGCGCTGCAACCGGACGCTTGAGGGAGCCGGTCATCCACGCTCGCCGCTGGCGCAACCTCGAAGAGGTAGGCGTGTCGTCACCGAGCTTAAGAATCGCTACAATCGTCATCGGCGTCTCGACAAACTGGGGTTTATGTCGCCCCTTGAAGCTCGGCAGTCTCATGCCACCCCTAGACTGCATGAACTGCAAATCCGTGTATTATCAATTGCGGGCGGCATGTCCCATCTTCAGCAAAGGGCTGATTTATTCAGCGCAACTTTAGGTGCCCAACTCACTTTTTTGGCAGAAAGAGCCCTATGAACCAGAAAAGAGAAGCCCACCTTGCCAAACCTCTATTAGAGAACATGGAAATTGTCTTAAACGCTGGCTGGCTTCAATCGCTGATTCAGCCCCCAGCGTTAAGCTTAGGTTCATCGTTGCCGACTGACCCGTTCGTGCGTCTGATTCGACTCGACGAGATCAACGAAGAGAAACACCAAGCCTATCGTCAGGCCCTGGCCAACGTTTACGCCACGCTCGATCCAGAACAAGACGTGCGCATCATTTACCTGCTCGATGGCAGTCCCAGGGGCGTGGCGCTGTACTTTGGCGTGGTGGCAACCAGCCTAGAAACTGTCCATGAAGCCATGAAGAACCTGCGTGGCGCGCTCGAAGGACAGCTACCGGGAATTAATTTCGGTGCAGTGCTTACGTCACAAGAAGACAGGCAAGCCATGTTTGACTGCTGGACCGAGTGGCAATGGCAGGGCGTAATGCTGGGGGTGCCCACAACCCAGGCAGAAGACGACATGGGCGACGAGCAATATTATCAGGGCATTGATCGGCTGGTGCGCGCGCTCCAGTCAGGCGGCCGCGCTGCGATGCAAAGCGACCCCCACTGGCAATTGGTCGTCATTGGACAACCATTAAACCGCCAGCAAATACGCCAGCTAATCGATAACGCCTACCTGATGTCGTCACAGCTGGCCGCTCTGGTGCGCACGAGCATACAAGCCAGCGGCAATACCAGCAAACAGACGAGCGCATCCACCGGCGTGAGCGTAGCAACGGGAACCAACCAAGGACGCTCAGAGACCCTAGGCAAGAGTGAAACTGGCACGGAAGGCAAGAACTGGGGAGAGTCGACAAGCGACAACTCGTCAAAGATTTCCAGCAGCAAAAGTTCTGGAGGCTCGCAATCCAAAAGCTACAGCACGACTGACAGCGTAAGCAAGACCAGCGGCAGTTCGCGCACGAACACCTATACGGAAAACTTCAGCCACTCCGACACCGAGGGCAGTTCGCTTGGCATCACTCAGGAGATCGCCAACAAGCACGCGCAGCATCTTCTGGACTATTTAGACAAGCAACTTGTCGTGCGACTGCAAAAGGGGCTTACCAAGGGACTGCTCCAATGCGCTGTATATCTCGCCGCGGAAAACAAGTCTACCTACCAGCGTCTAAAGAACACCCTGCGAGCCACCTTCCAAGGCAGTGAGGCCACGATGAGCCCGCTCGAAGTCTACGACCTTCCGCATGGCGCAAGAGGGCAACCGTTGCAACTTCCGGTCCTGACCGAGCCGCCACAGCGCCAAGGGCTGCTCTTCCACAGCCTGTCCTATATGGAACCCCGCAAGACGCTGGGGACCCTGCTCACAGCAGACGAACTGGCCATCGTCGCCAGCATGCCGCAACACGAATTACAAGGCGTCCGACGCCGTAAGACGGTCGAATTCATTGTCGATCTGGTTGACGTCGACAAAGACGAGGACATCGACCTAGGGGCCATCATTGATCGCGGTCGCCGCTACCCCAACAACCGGGTACGCTTGGCCAGACCCGATCTCAACAAGCACGTCTTCGTCACCGGAGTCACGGGCTCAGGAAAAACCACGACCTGCCTCAACCTGCTGATCGAATCGAAATTGCCATTTCTTGTCATCGAGCCGGCAAAGACCGAGTACCGCGCGTTAGCTGGCCATGCCGGTTTGGCCATAGACTACTATCGCCCTAATGGCGATGATCACCAAAGCTTGAGGATCAACCCGTTTGCCCTCGTTCGCAAAGGGCAACGCATCAAAAGCCATGCCGGCTTCATCAAAAACGCGCTGACCACCGTTTTCCCGATGGAAGCCTCCATGCCCATGATGGTGGAAGCCGCCATCCTTGCCGCCTACGAAGAAAAAGGCTGGGACGTTGACGAAAACGAATTCCTCCCGGGCGGAGACCCATTCGATCCGCTCACACAAGCCTGGCCCACCCTAAGCGACATGATCAACCAGCTGGACCGTCTGATTCCCACCTACGGTTTGGGCAGGGAGTTCGAGGAGAAGTATCGGGGTTCCCTGGTTTCGCGGCTGCGCAGCCTCACCGACGGCACCCTGGGCCGGGTGCTCGATGCGCCGCAGTCCATCGACATTTACTCGATGCTGACTCGCCATGTCGTCATCGAACTGGAAGAACTGCATGGCGGCGAAGAAAAAGCGCTGCTCATGGCGCTATTACTAGGCGCCATCTACGAGGCCATGCGCGCGCACCATGCAGCCGACCCCGGATTCCGGCAACTGACGCTGATTGAAGAAGCGCATCGCCTGCTTTCCCGGCCAGAGCCTGGCGACAAGGTTGGCGCGCTTGCAGTGGAGTCTTTCGCGGACATGCTCGCCGAAGTGCGCAAATACGGCACGGGCCTCATCATTGCTGACCAGATTCCCGCCAAGCTCATTCCTGATGTCATCAAGAACACCCACACCAAGATCGTCCATCGTCTCTTTGCCGAGGATGATCGTCGCGCGATGGGCGAATCCATGATGATGGACGAGGAACAGCGCAGCTTCCTGCCCAATCTCAAAAATGGCGAGGCCATTGTCTTCTGCGGCGGCTGGCATGGTCCTGCCCATGCCGCCATTCGAAATGATCGCGCCAAAACAGACAGTCGCGTCGAATTCGATCTGGCCGCTAGCGGCATCAACCAACTCTGGCGCGAGCGGCACCGCTACTACCCGCAATTCTGTCGCCTGGGCTGGTTGAGCACTGAGCGCAGCGATGCAGAACGCTTCGCCAGCTTCATTCGTGAAACCCGCCAGGCGCAAAACCAGTTGCTCCACGTCGTTGTTGCTGACGACAAGCAAAGACTGCGCGCCGAAGGCGCCTTCATGCGCCTCAAGGCGTGGCAGGCGCGCTGGGAAGGCGTAGCGCAAGACCGCCAAGGCGCCTATGAGGTCTGGCGCCAAGCGGCGCAGGACAACTGGCCGACCAAGCTGTTGGCCGCAGCTTGGTTCGCCCTGCAACAAGACGCCAATCCGCGCGCTCGTACCGAGCAAAAAGACGTCAAGCCGTTCAAGCCGCAAACTGCGGATGACCGTATAGTTCGAATTCAGGCTATATCGTGTTTATTGGATTTGCTGCCGGAAACCGCCAATTTGGCAGAGTTTCTACAAAAGGCCAAACAGATGCGTGATCTCAAGGCGTATCTCACGTTTCTTGAGCTGTTTAAGAGTATCTAACGGACATGGCGACGGCCACCCAGAGCATGAAAGTCGCCGTGTCCGTTCCCTCTCCTCCTGCCCTCCCCCCGAGGGGGAGGGGCGTGTCGTGAGTCGGCTACGCGACTTTCACGATAACCTTAGGGGTATGCCAAGGCAACATATTTCCCTAACATCATTTCAGGAGGCAACATGGTTTTCCCGGTCATACTTGGCACCCTGGCCAGTGCTGGCGCGTCCATTTCCAGCGCGGTTGGGAGCATAGGCACGGCGCTATCATCGTTTGCAGCGACCATCGCCCCCACGCTGGGCCCCCTGCTCGCCACGCTCAAAATCTATGTCGAACGCTTGGTCATGTTTGCCAACGTCTTTCTGCAATTGTTGGACATCCTCAAGCCAGGCGAAAGCATTGAAGATTTTGGCAACCGCGCCCTGCAGGCGGCCGAGAAGGGCATCAAGATTGATGATTACGAAAACTTCGACGCCTACATGGCCGCCCAACGCAACTTTCAGCCCGACCCTGAGATCAGCGCCAAGTACGACACTGTGGCCAAACTGATCGCCGGCCTGGGGATTTGCACCATCGGTGTCGAAAACAAATTCAACGCCAAACGCGGCAGCCTCAACACCTTATGGCTTTTGCCGCTGGTCAACCCCGGCTATTTCACCCCCGAGCGGATGCAAGGCTGGCTGGCCGCTGGCAAGCTTGGGGTCGATATTTTGGCCTATCTGGATAAACGCCTGTCTGACGGTGAAGCGCGCAGCTTTGAAAACTCGCTGGAAAGCGGGGCAGATGGCCGGCGCATGAGCGGGGACGATCTGGACCAGCTCTACGCGGCGCTTGACGACGCCCGCGAGCAATGGTCTTACATTTCACAGAAGATGAAGGACAAGGACGGCTCGCAAGGAGGCTGATCGTGGGATTTTTCAGTTTTTTGAGTAGTTGCGTCAGTTCTATTTGCAGCGGCATCAGCAACCTCGTCGGCAGCATCGGCGGGGCGCTTTCCTCCTTCGCTCACGGAGTGGGGTCCGTCATTGCCGGAGTCATTGATGCGGTGGCGCCTGTCGCCCAGTCCTTGGCCAAGTTCGCCAGCGCGTTTTTGCAAGGCTTGGGGATTATCAAACCCGAAGAAAAACCCGAAGACATCGGAGACCGCGCACTGCAAGCGGCCGACAAGGGAATTACCATCGATAAATTCGAGAATTTCGACGATTACATGAAGGCCCTGCGCGACTATCAGCTCGACCCTGAGCTCAGCGCCAAACGAAGCCACACCGAAAAGCTGGTGGCGGGTATTGGCGTTGGAACAGTTGGCATCGAGAAAAAATACAACGCCGCCCCCGGCAGCCTTGACGGCCTGTGGCTTTTGCCGATGACCAATCCGGCGTATTTTACGCCGCAGCGCATGCAAACCCTGATCACTGCCGGTCGTCTGGGGGCGGATGTCTTCAGTTATCTCGAAAAGAAGCTCTCCGACGGCGAAGCGCGCCGCTTCGAGATATCACTGGAAGTTGGAAGTGACGGCAGGCGCATGGACGAAAATGAGCTTGGCCAGCTCTACGACGCCCTCGACACGGCCCGCGACAACTGGTCTGACATCATGCGACAGTTGCAGGCGAAAGCCAATCCTGCGCAAGGGGTTTGACTGCATGGGTCGTCCCAAGCATTTTTCAACAAGGCTATCGTGAAAGTCGCGTAGCCGACTCGCGACGCACCCCTCCCCCTCGGGGGGAGGGGCGGGGGGAGAGGGAACGGACACGGCGACATTCATGCTCTGGGGTGGCCGTCGCCATGTCCGTTGGCCTGGGAGCAACTCCGCGTAACGCAGCGATTCGCCCGCGCAGCTATCATTCAACGTTTCCTTGTCACCATCGCATCGCCATGAAGCCTGCCCTGGTCATCCACCTGGTTGCCAACCGGCTCGCCGCCTGGCAACTCCCTGCGCACTCCGCGCCACACCGACTCAGCATCCAAGGTGAGGAGCATCTGGACGTATCGACCGCGGCTAAGCTTGCCGCAGCCTATGCCGATCTGGCCGAACTTCTTCAGGAGGTTGAAGTCGGGCATATCCACTGGCTAGTCGACCAACAGGGCCGCGAGCTTTGGCGCGAGGGACTGCCGGGACGGGAGGATTTTCCCGGCAGGCCTGTCTGGCAGGTGCTCGCCTGGGAATGGTTGGCCGACCGTCTCGGTTTGAGCGACGCCAGCCCCGAGGTGCTCGAAGGCGAGCTTTTGCCCTGGCTTGCTGTTGCGGACGCTGCCTACGAGCATCGCCAACTACAGGATGCGCTGGCGCGCAGGCATCACGGCGAAAGTGCGCGGCTTGCCAATGAGCGCGCGCAGCTGGAAGATGAAAACAGGCGCTTGCGCGAGCAGAATGCAGCCTTGCGGCGAGCGGACGCCGAACTCCTGGCGAGCTACCTCCCGGCGCTGTTCCACCGCGCCTTCACCGTGATCGGCGCGAGCGATTTAGCGCTTTTGTGCGGGCGGGTAGAGCCTTTGCCCATCCCCAACCCCTACCCTGAGCCCAGCGAAGAGACCCTGCACGTTTTGCAACGGGACTTTCGCGCCCTGCCAGACCATTTGCAACGACAGATTGTCGGCTTCGTTGCGCGCCTGCCGCAACGCCAACAACTCCAGCCGCGCACGGAAATGCGCGAGCTGCTGCGTAAATTGGAGCACGGTTAAATGGCAAAGAAAAACGACGACGACCTGGACAGGTACAGCCGCAAGCGGCTGGAGCAACTCAACGACGACTGGAATGCGCCCATTTCTTCGTGGCGACACGGAAGGCTCAGCGCTGCCGATCTGCGCCTCATGCTCAAACACCACGAGCCGCTGCGAGACCTGATTCGCGACATCGTTGTCATGTCGGGGGGCGCGGCTTCGTGGCCGCTGGAACGAGGGGCCTCGACCCAGCCTGCGCGCGCCGATGCCAACGAGGCCGGCGACTGTCCTACCGGCAGCGGCCATCGCCAACTACAGTCTGCGCTTGCCGAAGCGATCGCTGCACGTGACGAAGCGCAAGCGCGTTGTCATAAACTGGAAGAAGAACTGGCGGGCTATCGATCCGTCACGCAGCAACTCCAGCAATCCGAGGCCCGGCTTAAAAAAGATCTGCAACAAGCGAAAAACGAGCTTAACGACTATCAAGCCAAGCTTAACGACTGTGAAGCCAAGCTCAAGCGATCCACTGCCGCCTCGCCCGAGTTGGCCCTATTGCGCAGCGACGTCGATTTGGCGCGACGACTGGACCTCGCCAACCTGCCTGAAGATGACACCCAGGCGCTGATTCAGGTCGTGGCGCTGCTCGCACAGGGCGATAACCTCGAACGCCTGTGGGATGCGCTCAAAGAGCGCTGCGAAGCGCAAAGGCGTGGCGCGAGCGCGGACGAGCGCGGTCTATTGGCTGCCGCACTTGCCTGGCGTAACCACAACTGGCGCTCCCGCCCCTTTCGCCTGGTCGAGGCCGAGCCAGGTAGCCCCTACGATTATGAAGGACATTTGCGCAGCCGACAGACGGACAGCGGCGAAAGGGTGATTGAGGCGCGCTTGCCGGGCATTGCCGATGGCAGCGGCAAGCTGCTGCGCAAGCCCCTGGTCGTGACCGGATGAAACCCATCTGTTCTCCACCCGCATCTTGTGCATTGACGATCTCGCGGCCCTGAGCGGCCTTGCGTAAGAAGCGCATCATGACGCCAGCCAAAACCAAAAAGTCCAGTAAAAAAACTAAAGAAACGCTTAAGAATGCAGCGGACGGGATGAAGCGCAAGGCGCACGGAGCGCACACCGCGCAACGCAGCAATTCGCCCGCGCAGCAATTCATTCAGCGTTTTTATAAGAATTCATTACGAAAGGAGTGCATCATGACACCAACCCAAACAACCCATGTGCCCTCTCTCGAGGAGCGTCATGTCTTATACATGGAGGAGTTTTCCCGCGCCCTTGCAAAAAACCGCTTATGGCGCGTGTTGCCCGAAGATGGGCAAAATATCCAAAACGCGATCGGATTGTTTGACGCACAAAGCGGTTTGCTTTATCCGCTCGACCTGCTCGCCGCCTTTCTTGAACGACACCCTTTCGTTTTCGTGCAGGATGGCGAAAATAGGCTTGCGACTCTAGACAGCGCCACCCGCCTTTTATGGAACAACGATAACAGCAGCGGTGACTACTGCTACATCAATCAAGCGAAAGAAATCGTACAGAATGGCCGTTGGGCTGGGCTGAAGGGCTGGCGACTGCCTGACCGGGATACGCTCATGGCCTTCGCAAAGCGCGGCAATCATCCTCACAGGATTGGATGTGATAATTACAGACTTCTTAACATCAAACATCAATGTGAAAGCTGGTGGCACACAACAGCCGGATTGTGTAATGTCACTGGTGACTTCGGGATTTATTCATCCGGTATAGCGCGTATTTTCGCCTGCCACTCCCTTTGGCAGGGCAAATCGTTTGACGTCATCTCCGCAGACATCGCGCTGCGCGGCTGGCGCCTGGTGAGCCCCGGGGGGGATGTGTTCACGCCCGACCCTCGTTGGCAAGGCTTGTCTGGCGAGGCGCTTCACGCCGCTGCCCTGTCCGAAAAAGTCGTGCTGTGCGCGTATGACGATAGCGCGAGCGTGCTGGCCCCGCGCCATTATATCGCGCTTCATCCAATAATCGATATCGACTATCGGCCTTGCCGTTTGCCCAAGCTTGACATCACCCAGCTTACTGACCCGGAAAAGGGATTATGGGAGCTCTGGGGCGAAAGGCCGGAAACGCTGAAACGCTACGGGTTGATGGCCCGCGACCCCGGCGATGATCTGAAAAGTCGTAGCGTGGCCATCGATTTCGGCACCAGCAGCACGGTGGTGGCCACGGATACCGCCAGCGGCGCGCGCGAGTTGTTGCGCATTGGGGTGCGCGATTTCTACCAAGCTGTCCAGGCGCAGCACTTCGAAAACCCGACCGTGTTCGAATGCCTCGACTTCACGGCGTTTCAGCGCGCCTGGACAGAGCGCGCCTACCGCCCGGCGCTCGACTGGGACACGATGCGTGTCGCCCACGAGGCGCAGGCGAGCTTTCGCGACAACCCGGGCGATACCAGGGTGCTGGCCAGCATTCTTCCCCGTCTCAAGCAATGGGCGCTGCGATCAGAACGGCAACGTATTTACTTCACTGACCGTAAAGGCGTCGAAATCGAACTGGCGGAACATACCGAGCGCAATCCGCTGCGCGGCCAGCCGCTGACGGCGGCCTGCGACGACCCCTTCGACCCAATCGAACTTTATGCCTGGTATCTGGGCATGGCGATCAACTGGCGCGGACGCGGCCTTTTCCTCAAGTATTACCTCTCCTTTCCCGTCAGTTATCCGAAAGAGGTCAAAGACCGCATTCTCGCCAGCTTCCGACGCGGCCTGCAACGCAGCCTGCCACAAAGCCTGATCGACCATCACCCGCAGGCGCTCAACGATTTCGCCGTGACCGAGCTGGCGAGCGAGCCCGCCGCCTATGCCGCCGCCGCCCTGCCGCAGCTTGGCGTAGAGCCTAGCGCGGCGGGGGTTCCTTACGCCGTATTCGACTTTGGCGGCGGCACCACGGATTTCGACTTCGGCCTGCTGCGCTGGGCCGCGCCGGAAGAGGAAGATCAAGGCTACGAGCGGGTGTTCGAGCACCTGGCCAGCAGCGGCGATAACTTCCTCGGCGGTGAAAACCTGCTCGAACACTTGGTCTATGCAAGCTTTAAGGCCAATCTGCCGGAGCTACGCAAGCAGCGCATCCAATTCACCCAGCCGCTCGATGCCAGCCCATTTGCCGGCAGTGAGGCTTTTCTGGCGCGCAGCCAACCGGCGCAGACCAACACCGTCATGCTTGCGGCCAAGTTGCGCCCCTTTCTTGAAGGCGAAACCGCGGACCTCCCCCCACAGATCAAGCTCGACCTGATCGACGCCAATGGCGACAAAAAGCCTTGCGAGCTCAGCCTCGATGCTCAAGCCCTCGATGCGCTGCTGGCCGAACGCATACGGGCCGGCGTGGAGGCCTTCCTCGCGGAGCTGGCCCGCTTGCGCGACGAGCTGCCCACCGGCGCGCCGATTCATGTGCTGCTGGCCGGCAATGCTTGTCGCTCGCGCCATATCAAGGCGCTGTTCGACCCCGAAGGCAAACTGTGGCCGGAATTACTCGCCAAGGCCCTGGGCAATGACCCGCCCAAGATCGACGTGCACTTCCCTTTGCCCATCGACGAGCGCAACCCGCATGCCCCAACCGCCAAGACCGGCGTGGCGCTCGGTCTGCTGCGTCTGGTTCCGGGCGAGGGGACCTTGCTGATCGACCATGTCCATGCGCGTCACGACGGGCAGGCGCCCTTTGCCTGGTTTGTCGGGCGCATGCGCCGCGGAAACTTCGAGCCGGTGCTCCTGCGCGGCGCGCCCTACCGCGAGTGGCACGAACTGGGGACGCTGCAGCGGGGTGTGTTCAACCTCTACGCCAGCGCCAGCCCGCGCGCCCTGCAGGGCCTGCCCGAAGGCGATCCGGAGCTCAAGAAGCATCGCCTCGATTTCCCGGAAGCCCCAGACGGTTCAGTTCTGAAACTCTTTGCGCGCGCCATCGCGCCGGGCGAATTGGAGGTCTGTGCCGCGCCGACGAATTCTGAGCTTGAAAACAGCATCATCAAAAGGCTCGTGCTGGAGTGAGAAGGATACGCCGATGCAAGGGAGACGCTGAATAAATTGCTGCGCGGGTGCAGCGCAAGGCGCGCGAAGCGCAGCCGGTGCGAAGCGTAGCGGCCGAAGGCAGTCGCGCGCGAGGCAGCGACTTGACTGCGATTGGCGACGGGCTTATCGGTGCGTCACCGACTGTCGCATGGCAAGCGCATCCTGCCCCCGACCGGCAAACCTGCCGGGCTGTCACCGACCAAGGAGAGTGGAATGAACGACCTGCTGCGCCAATTGATCGAGCGCCAGCGCCAGCGAATGCGCGAACTGCGCGATGATGCCAGCGACCTTGCCGACACCGTGGCTGATGAGGCCTGGGATAAGTTCGAGATCGCAATCGATGAGGCCACCGAAGACAGCTACATGTTCGACTTCGCCAGCAGCACGCAGATATCCCTTGCCGCGACGCTGTGGCTGAGCTATGACGAAGCCTTCGAGCGTCATGTGCTCGCGCTGCTGGAGCGGCTGGAAGGGGAGCTGCGCGCGGCCGGCGCGCCTGAGTCCTGCTTGGAAGTTGCGCGGATTGGCCTCGCGGGTCTGCGCAAGGGCCTGAAGCTGCAACTCCAAGCCCACGAACTGATCGGCCAGGCCATCGAGCGCGCCAAGCCGGGGCTGATTGGTATGCTCTTTATGTCCAGAGATCCGGCTTCCGACGCCTGGGATGAGGAACTGCGCGACAACGCCCGCCGCCTGCGCGAAAAACTGCTCGACCTGCGCGGAAAAATCATCGAACTCATACGCGCGGAGACCATGGCAGCCATTCAGGCGGCGCGGCTCGACTATATCGAGGCGCTCGACCGTCTTTCCCATGAGATGGACGCCGCGCCAAACCACCCGGAAGCCGCCTGACCGATCGTCCGCGTCGCTTTGCCGTGACGATCAGGATGGCAGCCGACCGTACATGGGTCATGCATAATCAGCCAGGAGAATCCAGTGAGCCCAATTGCCTTGCGCCAAGCCGCACTGCAACGTCAGCTGCCGACGGTGCGCGAGATCCACGCGCGTCACGGCCTCGATGTCAGCCGCTTCGATGAACTTGCCGCGTACATCGAACGCTTCGAAATTCGCATCCCGTTGATTGGCGCCTTCAGTTGCGGCAAGTCCAGCCTGCTGAATGCCCTGCTGGGCGAAAGCCTGTTGGCGACGGCGGTCACGCCCGAGACTGCCGTTCCCGCCGAATTGCGTTTCGATCCTGAACGCTCCTTTTTCGGATGCCTGCCCGATGGCCGTCGTTTGGCCCTGAGCGAGGCAGATTTGCAGGAAAACCGGCTTGAGGCGCTACTGCCCGACGGATGGGTCGAAGCCCGCTTGCCCAGCCCGGCGCTGGCGGCGCGGCCGCATCTGGTGCTGGTCGACTTGCCCGGATGGGATTCCGGCATCGCCGCCCATGGGCAGGTCATCGACAACTACGCCAAGCGCAGTCTGGCCTATGGCGTGGTCGTCGGCGTTGAAGAAGGCGGCCTGCGCGACAGCCTGCGCCGCGCCCTGCTCGAACTCGCCGTTGAGCAGATGCCCATCATCCTGATCATTTCCAAGGCCGACAAGAAAGCGCCCGAAGACGTGCGGGCCGTGGTTGAGCGTCTGACTGCCGACGTCACCGCGCTGATGGGGCGCGCGCCTGTGGCGGTCGCCACCGTCTGCGCACGCAGAAAAGACATCGGCGAATTCGAATCAGCGCTCGACACCCTGCAAGCCCAGGCCGGCGAGATTTTTGAAGCCAACATAGTCGACGGCTACCGCAGGCATTTGCAGCACGTCGCGCTGCACCTCGGTCTGCTCGCCAATCAGGACAACAAGGACGCCGCCCGGCTGCAAGCCGACATCGACAAACTGGAACAGGACATGCGCGCCTTCGAGGCCCATCTGCAAAAGGAAACCGACAAGCTGGAGGCCCAGATCGGCCCCATCCTTGGCGCCATACGCCAAAGGGTCGAAAACGCCCTGGGCGGACGCATCGAAGCGCTGACCAGCCGAGCGCTTGCCGGGCATGACATCAGCGATGACGTGCTCGGCACGGCCCGCCTGGTCATAGCCGAAGCGCTCCGGCAGGAATTCGAGCCTGCCATGCAACGCTATCTGGACCGCTTGGTCGACGCCCTGCCCAGTCGCCTTGATTTCAATTTCAACCTCGATCTCGACGACGCGCAACATGCCGACGCAGCCGAAAGCGACGGATTCCGCTGGAAAGCGCTGGGCCTACTGCTCATACCCCTGATTCGCCAGATTCCCCACCCGCTCGCGAAACTGCTCGCGCCCTTGGCGCCGCTGCTGGGCGCCCTGCTCGATAGCCTAGGCGACCGGCAGCGGCGCGAGATCGCAGCCGCCCGCCAGCGCGAGGAGGTCAGGAGCCGCATCCAAGACGCCTTGAGCGATGCCGTCCGCCAGATCGACGCCCAGCTCCGTCCGGCGTTGGTCGAACAGATGCACAAGGCCAAGGCCGAAGTCGCCAGCAGGATCGAGGCCAAAAGAAACGAGGTAAACAAAACCCTCGCCACCCTTGTCGCAGCCCTTCAGCAGGGCGAAGCCGAGGCGGCGGCGCTGCGCCAGCGCGCCAAGGCCGACCTCGACCGCGTGACCGCCCTGCTGGCCGAGCTGAGTCCGGTCGCTTGAACAGGAAGATCATGGCCCTCCCCGAACCCAATCCTGCCGGGCAGCAGCAGCGCTACCACCTGCTGTGCCGCGCCCTACAAGCCACCCCGCCGGCAGACGACCCGCAACCCGCGCTCGACAGGGTCAGCCGGCTCGATGAACTGGTTCACCGCGAGCTGCTTGAACTTGCCCGCCTTGGCAGCCCGGACGACTTTGCCGACATCTACCTCGGCTTTGCGCGCGAGCTCGCCCGCTTCCGCGAATTCTGCGCCTATCCGCGTTTGGCTGCCAAAACCGTGGTGGCCTTTGGCGGCCCGTTTTCCGCCGGCAAGTCCAGCCTCATCAACGCCCTGATAGGCAAAAAACTGCTGGTGGTCGAAGTCGACCCCACCACCGCGCTGCCCGCCTATGTGCTGGCGGGGGAATCCGACGCCATCCACGCCCTCAACCTGCACCGCCTGCGCATCCCGCTCACTGACGAAGAGCTGGCCAGCCTCACCCACGACGAACCCCGTCGCCATGGCAGCCAGGTATCGCGCGCGCTGAGCGCCGCCTTCATCACGCGCCGCGATTTTCCCTGGGCCAATCTCGCCTTCATCGACACCCCGGGCTACAGCGGGCGCGCCGTCGCGGGCGATCACACCGACGCCGATGTCGCCGCTGCGCAATTGGGCGGCGCCCACGCCATCGTCTGGGTGGTCTCGATCAAGCAGGGCGACCTCACTGAAGAAGACCTCGCCTTCCTCGCCCGGCTCGACCCCGACATCCCACGCATCGTCGTCGCCAGCCACGCCGACCAACTCACCGCGGAAGACCGCGCCGCCGTCATCGCCCGCATGGCCGCCACCCTGGCCGCGCGCAATCTTGCCACCGTGGGCGTGTTCCCGGTGTCGGCCCGACCCCGTCAGGCCGAACTGCTCGCGCCCTTGCGCGCGCAACTGGATGCCTGGAACCAGACGCCGCGTCAGCAACGCTTCGCCCATCGCTTCAAGGCCCTGTTCACCCGTTACCAACGCGGCCTCGAGCGCGACATGCGCGATGCCCACTGGCAACTGCACCGTGCCAACCGCATCGCCGCCTTGGCCGAAGGCGATCTCGTCAGCGATGCCGACGAGCTCAGGACCGTAATCGATGAACGGCTGGCCGCCCTCAAAAACGTCGAAGCCCGCCTGCGCGAACTGCGCAGCCGCTTCTTTGGCGAACTCAAGCGCGTCGGCGACGCCGTCGGCATCCCGTTGCCGGAACCGCACGAGGTCGAATTGCTCGAACCGGGGCGCAGCAACCTGCTGGAGCGACTCGTCGCCCTGCGCGAGCGGGAAGGTCAGGACGAGCCGGACATGCGACTGGCGCTCGCCTGTCTGCGCGAGAAAGGCGAGGCCAGGCAGCGCCCGCTGCTGATCCGCCGCCTTGCCAGCAAGTCTCGCGACGCCTTGACGGTGCTACGCTGTGCCGGGGAAGCCGGCCACCGTCTTGCCCTGTTGCGCCGCCCGGCCAGCCCGCTTGGCCACGCCTTGAAACTGCTGCAAGCCTGAAAGGAGGAGGGATGAACCTGCTCGACACCCTAACCCGCGCCGCCGACGAAGAACAATTGCGCCTCAAGCCCCTGCCCGAACATGCCGCCGCCACACAGACGGAACATCTGCGCCGACATTACGCCTTGCTGCTGGCCGCCGTGCTGACCACCCAGCCGACGATTTCCGAGCCGCAGACCCGGCTGTTGCGGCTGCTGCTCGACGCCTTGAAACTCGGCGACATTCGCGGGACGCTGTTCGAGCAGGCCCGCGCGCTCGAAGCCGAAACCCTGCTCGAGGCCGCCCGGCTGATCCGCGAGGCGGGCCTTGCGCATCATCTCGTCGTCGATGCGCTGGTGCTGCTGCGCCTCGATGCCCCGCTGGGCGATGAAGCCGCCCGCCTTGTGGGCGAACTCGCCGCCTTCCTTGACCTCGACGCAAACCAACTCGCCACCCGCGCTCAGGATGCGGCCATAATTCTCGGCCTGAACCTGCGCCCGAAGGCCGAGGAAGAGGGCGGCGCCGACGTGGGCGAAAATGAGGGCGAGGGCGCCGAACCGTCGCCGTCACAGGCCGAACTCTGGCCCGGTCGCTTAAGCCAGCCGCTCACCGCCGCAGCCCTGCGTAATGGCCTGCAGGGCGGACTGTGGATAGTGGATGCCGACTTGGCCGTGCATTTCCGCTGGCAGGCCAAAGACGCCGTTCTGGTTTTCCGCAACGGCGCGACCCTTAGCACCTTCGCCGAAGGAGGGGAAATCAAGCTTGAGGGCTGCCGCCTGCTTGATGCCGCGCTGACTTTCCAGGGTAAAAACAGCAGCATCACCCTGGAACGCTGCGACTGGCGAGGCAATTACGCCCCGGAAGCCAAGCGCACGGCACTCCACTCAATAGGCCAGGCATTGACCGTCTCCGCCTGCACGTTTAGCACCTTGAATGCTCGGGCCATCTGGGTTCAAGACCACAGCTTGACCCTGACGGACAGTCGCTTCACTCGCTGCGGGCATGGAGGACTCGACGGCGGAGCGGTCTGGCATTCCGACCATGATCGAAGCATCCGCAATTGCCTCTTTGATCGCTGCCTCGCTGCGCGTGGCGGCGCTATCGCCGTCAACGGGCTGTATAACGTGGATAAGTGCGAATTCGTCACCTGCCGTTCCCTGGCGTTGGAGTCCCAGTCCGCAGGGGATGTTGCCGTTCACGCGGCCAAAGCAGCAGCGCCGACAGCCATATCCGATTGCGTGTTTCGCCAAACATCCCTGGTAATCGGTAACGCATATGGCGGTGCCGGCGCGAGATTCGTACGCTCATGCCGGTTTCAGCAAGGGCATGTTTACTTTCACAATCGATGGTCAGGTAACTACATTACTGATGCGTGCAGCTTTGATGGTGGAGGCGAGATCGAACGCCAGTTTTGAAGGAAACGCCGAATAAAGCGGCGAGAGCGGGAAACCACGGCCGTTTGATCGCATGGATCTTGGCTGAATGGAGATGACATGACCGCCTTTGACACGCTTGCCCCTTACCGCCCCGATTTCCCCGAAGCCTTTGCCGCGCTTGACGAGTGGCGGCGCGATGCCGCGGCGCGGCGCGCGCGTTTGTCCCGCGCGCAGACCCCGCTGTCCATCGGCGTGATGGGCCAGATCAAGGCGGGCAAGAGCAGTTTTCTCAACCAGTTGCTGTTTGGCGGCCAGCCGCTGCTGCCGGAGGCGGCCACGCCCAAGACGGCCAACCTGACGCGCATCCGCCATGCCGAAACGCCATGCTTCACCGCGCATTTCTATGCGCCGGAATCCTGGGCGGCGCTGGAGGAACTGGCGGCGAGCGATGCGCAGGATCTCGCCGCGCGTTCCGCGCGCGAACTGGTGCAGCAGGCCAGAAAGGAGCATGGCGCGGGCATCGACGCGCTGCTGCAACGCGGCAAGGAAGTGTTGCAGGCCGGCGACATGCGCGAGCTGTTGGGCCGCATCAACGACTATGTCGGGGCCGAAGGGCGGTTTACCCCGCTGGTGGAAAGCAGCGAACTGGCGCTGCCCCTGCCGCAGCTGGCAGGCATCGAGATCGTGGACACCCCGGGCATGAACGACCCGGTGCTAAGCCGCACCGACAAGACCCGCGCTTACATGGCCCAGTGCGACGTGGTGTTCTTTCTTTCCCCATCGTGGCGACTGCTCGACGACAACGACCAGCAGCTCCTGGCCGCCCAACTGCCGAGCAAGGGCGTAAAGCGCCTGGTGCTGGTAGCCACGCAGTTCGATGCGGCCATACTCGACGACGGCTATGACCGTAACAACCTCGCCGACTGCGAAATCCGCCTGCGACAGCGCCTGAGCGACCACGCCCGGCGCAATCTGGAGCGCTTGGCCGCCCAGCGCGAGAAGCAGGGCTATGCCGACATCGCCGGGCTTTTGCGCGGCATCGGCGCGCCGCTGTTCGCCAGCACTTACGCCCAGGCGCTGGCGAGCTTGCCGCCGGATCAATGGAGCAGCGGGCAGCGCCATCTCCAGCAGCGGTTCGCGGAGCTGGCCGAAGAGGCCTGGGGCGGCGCACTGCCGAACGCCGACGATTGGCGGCGCATTGGCGGCTTTGCCGCGCTTGTGGCCGCGCTCGATCAGGCCCGCACCGACAAGGAGGCGATCCTGGCCAAGCAGCGCGCCAGCCTGGAAATGGAACTCGACCGTTCGTTCACCCGCTGGCTGACCAATCTGCGTGACCAGGCCAGCGAACGCATGACGTTTTTGCAGACGCACGAGATGGCCGACCTGGATGCCCATGCCAGCAAGGCCAACAAACGGCTGCAGGACATCGCCAACACGCTGGGCGGTTATGTCACGGGGCAGGCCAACAAGGCCCGCGCCCTGGCCCGGCGCATTCTGAACGATTTGCAGCAAGAGGCGGGGCGCGCCCGCACGCTGGAAGAGCGCACCGGATACGAGTCCCGTGTCCGCAGCGTGGTGGTGAGCGATTCGGTCTGGTATAAACCGTGGACCTGGGGCAGCTCGCACGTCGAGTACTACACCGTGACCACGACCTACCGTTACCTGGCGGCAGCCGACGCGCTGGAAAACCTGCGCGCGTATTTCGCGGCTTCGCGCCGTCATCTGCTGGCATTGTTCGACGACCTGATTGCGCCGCAAGCCCTGTCGGCCGACCTGCGCCGCGAACTGTTGGCGGTGCTCGACACCCGCCGCGAGGATTTCGACCCGCGCGGCTTGCGGGCGCTGATCGAGACCACGCTCGCCCGCCTGCCCTGGCCGCAACTCGATCTTGCCACGCCCGATCCCGGCGCGGCCTTGGCGGGTTTTTCCGGCGAATTGCGCGACCCCAGCGCAATGTCGGCGTTACGCGAGCGCCTGGCCGAGGTCGTCGAGACCCTGCAGCGGCAAATGGCTCAGCAACTCAATCAGACCGTGCAGCAGGTCTGCGCCCAGCTCGATGCGCTGGCCGAACAGTTGCGCACAGCCCTGTCCGAATCGCTCGCCGCGGAACTGGAACGCCTGCGCGCCGCGCTGGCCGATAAAACCAAACAGGCGGAACGCTTGCAGGCGCTGCTGGTCGAAATCGACCGTCTGCGCGCTGCCCCGCAAAGTGCATAACCGGTTTTTTCCCCATGCCTGTCAAACCGCCTCCGCTCGAAATCCGTTGTCCGCAGTGTGGCTGGCGGCAGGTGTGGCAGCCCGCGTCGGATGTGCTCAGCGGCGCCAATCTCCCCCCGACCTGCTGCCCGCGCTGTCAGCACGCCAAGCTTGAAGCGCGCACGCTATCGACGCTCGCGGCGCTGTGGCGGCAGCGCCTCGGCGGCTGGCTCAGTCGGTCTTGAGGTCAGAGTCTTGCCCGGGCCGCATTCTTACGCGCTCGACAATGCGCTGCTGATTCTTGAAATCCTGCGCCGTATCCCGCGCCGGCATTACACGACCAGCGCGCATCTGCGCGAACAGGTCGCCGCCGCCGGTTACGAGGTGACGCTGCGCACGGTGCAGCGGCATCTGGACGCCATTTGCAGCCGTTTCGCCATCGAATGCGATACGCGGGGCAAACCCTACGGCTACCGCTGGATGGAGGGGGCGGAAGGGCTGAAGCTGCCGCTGCTCACGCCCAGCGAGGCGCTGTTGCTGCAACTGGCGAAAAACGAGGTGTCGCAGTTGTTGCCGGCGCGCGCCTTGAGCAGCATGGCCCCGCTGTTTGCCACGGCCCGCCGCGAACTCGAGGCGACGCCTGCGCCGCAGGTGGAACGGCGTTGGCTGAAAAAGGTGCAGCGCATCCCGGAAAGCCAGCCGCTGCTTGCCCCGAAGATCGCCCCCGGCGTCTTCGAGGCGGTGAGCGATGCCCTGTACCGTGAATGCAAGCTCCATATCCGCTATCGCAATGCCCAGGGAAGGCGCATGACCGCCACGGTCTGGCCGCTGGGGCTGGTGCAACAGGGGGTGCGGCTGTATCTGGTCTGCCGCTTCGAGTCCTATGACAACGAGCGCATCCTGGCGCTGCCGCGGATTGCGCAGGCCGAGGCCAGCGACGACCCCTTCCCTTGGCCAGCCGATTTCGATCTGACAGCCTATTGTCAAGGCGGCAATTTTGGCGTGAGCCGCGGCCGCAAGGTGCGCTTGCGTTTTTGCATCGACAAAGCCTGCGGCCAGCATCTGCTGGAGTCACCGTTGGCGACAGACCAAACGGTCCGCGACCTGGGCAATGAACTGGAGCTCACGGCCAGCGTGGCGGAAACCGAGTTGTTGCACCGCTGGCTGCGGGGGTGGGGCGAAAAGATTTCAGGTGTGGAGATTACGCCGTTGGGGTAAACTCAGTCGCCGCAAGGGCAACGCTAACGGACATGGCGACGGCCACCCCAGAGCATGAATGTCGCCGTGTCCGTTCCCTCTCCCCCCGCCCCTCCCCC
>OGCL01000681.1_pt1 | contig 33933 bp, 25 predicted proteins | sample 1570041 | NCBI WGS metagenome assembly OGCL01 (sample SAMN06266162, study PRJEB24511) | hot springs metagenome | isolation source: Hot spring water | place: South Africa: Limpopo | collected 2015-06-22 | reverse complement strand
CCTGTCAAAAGTGAGGCCAGCCGCAGGCGAAAAATCAAACAATAGACCATATTTTTTAAATCAATGGCTTACGTCTTTGCTGACCCCAAACTCGCACTAAACCACGCTGAGCGTTGAGGACAGCTTATGCCGTCCGCACACCTGCCCAAACTTTGTCATACGCAATCAACAGTTGCTCATGCACCCGACTGCCGTGCATGTCTGCACCGAGATTATTCAGACCAAAATACTGCTGCTCACGTTGTAACAATGCCTGTGCTTGCGCAACAGTCTCTGCACCAAACAACAAAGTCACTTGCTGAATAAACGGCGCAACATCATCGAGTTGAATTAAGCTGGCGATACAGCGATACACCCGTAGACGCTGCGCTGGAAGCTGTCCAAACTGCGCAATCCACGCACAGCCTTCGAGTGTTTCGTCCAGATTGCCACAAGCCAGCGCTGCAAGGGTTTTTAGCTCACCCATGCGTAGGCTTTTCCATAGGCTATCTGGCTCAGCCGCCAGGCCAATCAGGGTGGTAATCGCCAGTTCATCCGGCAGATCCAGTGACAGCAAGGTTTTTAACAGTTGTTTGCTTTGTGCTTTGCTCAGGTCTTGCAATTTTAACAACGCTGGCCGCACTTGGTTGCCGATACTGTTGTTTTCCCACTGTAGCTCATCAATCGGGTAAATCTCCGACATACTCGGCACTAAGATTCGACAGGCATACACGCCCAGATGCTGAAAATCGGCGATATAAATCTCTTTGTCCATCGCATGCAGCGTATCGACGCACCATTGATAATCTTCAGCGGTAGTCTGGCTAAAGTTCCAATCGACAAACGCCACATCCGGCGTATCACGCAAAAAGTCCCAACTGACTACACCAGTTGAGTCAATAAAATGCAGTTCGATGTTTGAGGCATCGGTGACTTCATCCAGATCAAAGCTCGGCGCAGGAAACTCGTCCAAACTGTCTAAGGCACGGCCTTGTAGCAACTCAGTCAAGGCACGTTCCAGCGCGACTTCAAAGCGTGGATGCGCGCCAAAGCTGGCAAACAAGCCTTGATTTTCGGGGTGCAGCAAGGTCACGCACATCACCGGAAACTGTCCGCCAAGCGACGCGTCTTTGACCAGAATCCCAAAACCTGCCTTGCGCAAACCATCAATGCCCGCTGCGATACGCGGATAACGCGCAATGACTGCTTCCGGAACATCTGGCAAGCAGATGCCATCACGGATGATTTTAAATTTAATATCCCGCTCAAAAATCTCTGACAACGCCTGCGTGCGCGCTTCCATTAGCGTGTTACCGGCTGACATGCCATTACTGACGTACAGATTGCCGATCAAATTGACTGGAAAATAGACTTGTTTAGCATCGCTTAGGCGCGTGTACGGAATCGCACAGATGCCGCGTGCCGCATTGCCAGAGTTCAGATCAATCAGTTGTGAGGCCAGCACTGCCCCGTCTGGGTTATAAAATTTTTGCAGTTTTTTGGTCAGTAGACCTTTTGGCCATGTGTCGCCATCGAGGGCGAACCATTTTTCATTCGGATAATGTACAAACTCGGCATTGGCAATACGCTCACCGAGATAAAAATGCGTCCAAAAATAATTGGTGCTTAAACGCTCAAAAAACTCGCCCAGTGCACTGGCACGCGCCGCCAGTTCAGATGCGCCTTTGCCATTACTAAACAACCGCTTGCAGTCGCGGTCACTGATATGCACCGACCAAATTCCTTCAATCTCATTCAGCCATGAGCGTTCTTCGATGTTGAAGCCCAGTGTTTGCAGTTGGTCGCTGAGGGTTAGAATTGAAGATTCGAGGGAGGCGTCTTTGCTTGGAATAAACGTTTGGCTGGTCAAGATCAATGCTCGGTGTGCAGGTGACGCAGCATAACACGCTGCACAGCGGTGGCTTGATGGTTTTTTGGCTAAGGATAGCGAATGTCTGCGAGCATATCTTTGGCGTATGGACTGTTTTTTAGAAAGTTCAAATCAGATTGGTTGCCTTTTTCGAGTCGAACTTTAAGTTGGCGCATGGTGATACGCGGCATCATACTCACCACGATATTGGCCACGACGACTGGAATGCGCCCACCCGGATCAGCGTTGCCATCCAGCTGAATCTGCGTGCGTGACTTGCCGAGCGGGGTAATCGTCCAGCCAGACTGCATGCGCGGAATCCGTACACGATCAGGATGCAGTGGTATCAGGCTTGGTGCAGCGGTTGCAAATACGGATAACTGTAAGGTTTTAGGGTCTTGTGATAGACTGACTTTCACCACCGCATCGCGGTCTGTGGCTGGCCAAGGTGATTTAATCCACAGATAACGATACGAACCGGCCAGCGGTACTTCAATCGGTTTAGACTCCAATACGTTATAAAACCATTCTGGCATCTGATCACCATTCATCAGCGTTGCCACCACCTGCTGCATCGGTGCGTTCACCGTCATGATGGCACGAAAGTTTTTAAGATCCTGACCGGCCACACTTTGCGTGTAAACCTGTACGCCATGCTGATTGCTGGCAAGCTGCCACTCAGCAGCATAACCCACCTGCACAAATGCATTCATAAAAATTATACCGACGAGCAAGCGTCTGATATTTTGCATGTCTGACTTCCTGACAAAAGCTGTATGTCTTGCATGTAACACGGGTTTTTATGTTTTTACAAGTCCATAAAAGTCAGGCAGCGCAAAGCAAATTGTAACTTGACAATGGTTTAAACAGGTTCAATTACAGAATTTTTATGGCATAGCAATCAATCTGCTGGTCGATGCCAGCGACCGCGATCCCTATAGGGCTTGCCCGCATACCAAACGAGTGCGCTTTCAGGTCAGCCGTGTGATGACGCCACAACCTGTGCATGTGGAAGACTCTCCTGCGCTCGGTGCCTAAATTGATTCACGTCAGACACATTGAGTCAGTTAAAGCGGATTGCTATAGTGCCATCTGCTTCCACTGCTGTGACCCATCTCGATGCTGGTTTTCCTTTATCACTGTGTGACCCAAACCGCATGCGCTTAAACATCGCAATTATTGGCAGCGGCATCGCTGGTTTGGCGGCTGCTTATCGTTGTAGCCAAGCGGGCTATGCAGTGACGTTATTTGAGGCGCAGGCAGGCTACGGCATGGATACTCACCAACTGCACCGCGATGGCGGGGTGGTTGATGTGCCGTTACGCGTGATGAGTGCTGAACGCTGGCCAAGCGTCGTATCCCTCGCAGCAGAAGTGGGGGTGGATACCTTTACAGTGAATACCTTTGTATCGTGTAGCCTGCTGATACAACCACCTGCCGATCCATCAAGCACCGCCTTGTTGCAAACTTGGCTGCGTAGCGGTCGTGTGCCATATCTGAATTTGCCCGTCGTGGGTTCGTGGCGGTATCTCAATCGTAATGCGCTCAGTGTCAGTTTGGGGTTGTGGCATTTGTCACGCGCTTTGAAACAGACTAAACACTTGCCAAACAACGATACGCTGGCGGATTTTTTGGCGCGAGCGCAGCTTAATCCGCTGTTTTGGCGCGGCTTGATGTTGCCAATTCTCATCACCATCTGCACCTGTGATGAAGCTGAATTACTGACTTGGCCGACCCAACAGTTACTCAGTTTGTTGCACGATATTCTGCACGGCAAGCCGCTACGCCGTTTGCGGGGTGGTACGTCAGCCTTGGTCAGACAACTGACAGCAGCCACCCAAGCCACTTGCCATTTTGGCAGTCCGGTTCGGCAGATTGAGGAAACTTCTGATGGGATTCGAGTGCAAAATGCACGCGGCGATGGCGGTTTATTTGATCGGGTTTTGATTGCAACACAGGCCAACCAGTTGGATTTTTTGGCACAAACGGATTATCAAACAGAGTGCGAGATACTGGCGGGGATTCCCTATGCACCGGGCGAGTTGATCGTGCATCAGGATACCCGCGTGATGCCGCGACGGCGCAACGATTGGACAGCGCTGAATTTTCACACCGATGCACAGCTCAATCAGGCGACCTTTCATGTATGGGTCAACGCGGTTGAGCCGAGCTTACAAGGCAAACCACCGATCTTCCAAACATGGAATCCGGTGTTTCCGCTACAACCAGACAAAATCCTATCCCGCACGGCTTTTCAGCGTGCCGTGGTCAGCCCAACCACCGCTGATATTTTGCGCCAGTTACACGGATGGCATCAGCAACCCCAACGGCGTTTGTTTTATATTGGCTCTTGGGCGTATGAAGGTGTGCCGCTGCTTGAATCAGCCGTGCAATCCGCCAATCGCGTGGTGCAACTGTTGCAACAACAATCCCAGCAGCAAAATCAACAACGGCACCCACAGCAAAAAACCCATCGTGCAACCGCAAAATTTTGAGATTGCAGGGCATCTACTGGCAGGGCAAACGGGTGACTGGCGTTGGAACAACCTAGGCGACTGGCAAACCGCGACCAGCTACGAACAAGCGTGTCGCGATTTAGCCAAGCGGCATGCCGTCATGGCCGGTCTATCGGCACAAGATCAACTCCTAGAACTGGCATGTGGTTACGGTGCGAGTCTGGATTTGTGGCGGGAGCAATTCCAAGTCTGCCAGATCACCGCGCTGGAATATCGCCAGCGTTGCGTCGATGTGATCCAACAAACGTCTGCCAGCACGAATCAGGTTATGACCGGCAAGATTAAGGTGCGACAAGGTCGGTTTGACCAGCCGTTACCCGCCGCACTGGCGCAACAAGCTTTTGATACCGTACTGTGTATTGATGCAGCCTATCATGCCACGTCGTTGGCAGCATTTTTAGACACCGCCAGCACTGCACTACGACCAAACGGCGTTTTGTGCTTTTCGACGCTGATATGGACAGACAAGGCTGCAAGAAAATCAGATTTGCAGGTTAAAATCTGCCGACAATTGCTGCAACTCGCCCATATCCCCGCCGCCAGCGTACTCAGCCAAACACAACTGATGAATCTGTTGGAACAATCCGGCTGGACTGATGTACAGATTCAACCGATTGAACAGCATGTGTTTACTGGTTTTGCTGACTGGGTACAGCAGCAACACACACACCTGAGCGCACGGCAACGCTATTCAGTGGCATGGCAAAAAATCAGGGCAACCGCTCGACTCTGTGCATGGCTGAATCAAAATAACCTGCTGCACTATGTGCTGATCCGTGCGGTCAAATCGCCGAACCACGACACGGTTTAAACGTACTGCCCTGCCGCATGTGCTGATGACCACGCCCACTGGAAGTTATAGCCACCCAAGTGTCCGGTCACGTCCAACACTTCACCGATAAAATACAATCCGGCTTGTTTTTGGCTTTGCATGGTTTTCGAGGAAATCTCGTGGGTATCCACCCCACCCAAGGTCACCTCAGCGGTGCGGTAGCCTTCGGTGCCAGAGGGCTTAACGATAAAGTGATGCAATTGCTCAGCGACAACCTGTAAGTGCTGGTTGCTCCAATCGGCCAAGGGCTGTTCGGCTTGGGCAGGCCAAGCGAGTGTTTGTAGCTCTAACACCATATTTTTCGCCAGTAACTCATACAGGACAGTGCGCAGTAAGGATTTGGGCTGGCTGTTTTTTTTGTTGATTAGCCACTCGGCCAGTTCAAGTTGCGGGAAAAAATCAATCTCAATCGGCTGTCCCGCGTGCCAATAATTCGACACCTGTAACGCCACAGGACCACTCAAGCCGCGATGGGTAAACAACAACGCTTCGTTAAACGTGGCATCCGCATGCTGCAAGGTCACGTCCAGTGCATGCCCCGACAATCGTTCAGTCACGGCCTTAAAACCATCACTAAAAGTAAATGGAACCAGTCCAGCGCGGGTCGGATGCACCCGATGGCCGAACAGTTCGGCGATCTGGTAGCCGACGCCTGAGCCGCCTAGCGTCGGAATCGACAGGCCACCGCTTGCGACTACAACAGATGTCGCGTGATAAACGCCGCGTGAGGTCTGTACTTTAAAACCGTGTTCAACAGATTGAATCGACTGAAAATCGGTGCTGGTTTCGATCTGCACATTTTTGGCACTGCCATTTTTTGGAAAGTCACACTCGGCCAGCAGCATATTCAGAATATCTTTAGCACTATTCAGGCAAAATAGCTGCCCGTGTTTACGCTCTTCGTAAGGGATCTTATAGTCACCGACCAAGCCCAAAAAATCCCACTGGGTATAGCGATCTAGTGCGGATTTCACGAAATGTGGGTTTTGGCACAGGTAGTTTTCGGGTTCGACCGTGAGGTTGGTAAAATTACAACGGCCACCACCGGACATGAGGATTTTTTTGCCAACTTTGTTGGCGCGTTCGATCACTAGCACGCGACGACCACGACGGGCAGCGACCGCAGCGCACATTAAGCCCGCTGCACCTGCACCGATGATGAGGACATCGTAGTTGTTTGGATCTTTGTGTTTGAGGTCGGTAGACATGTATCGGGGCAATCTGTGGCGGTGTGGGGTAGGTATTATAGCCGACACGGGCAAGCTCAGTCGCTTTGCTGAATCGGGTGAGCGGATAGATTGCATAGTCGGAGGATGGACAGCCAGCTTTTGAAACGGTGTTTAATGTGGTGAAGTCGTTTGGGCTGACGCTTGCGGTTCGGTAGTCGCAGCCATGCCTACAACGCCTGCACCGCAATCGACTCATCCGCCAGCCGTAGCGGATCTACCGTTGTACCAGCCGTGATCAGTTTTTTGCTCAGCATAAACTCCTGTGGGCGATTGACACAATCCGCCGCAATTAAGCGACCATCCTGCAAATAAAACGCCGCAAAGCTACACCCCTGCTGCACATCCCCCCGAATCACGATCTGATCATAACCCTGACTGAGTCCAGCAATCTGCAACTTCAGATCATACTGATCTGACCAAAACCAAGGCAAACTCTTCGAGGTGCGCTGTAGACCGCACAAGGTCGCCGAGGCAACTTTGGCTTGTTCGTTGGCATTTGGCACCGACTCCAAGCGCATCCGCCGCTGATAAATCGGATTAAACGCATTGGCACAATCCCCGATTGCCACAATCTCCGGCGCACTGGTACGGCAATACTCATCAATCACGATGCCATTGTCCACCTGCAAGCCTGCGTCTATCGCCAACTCGACATTCGGTACAACCCCGACCCCGATAATTACCAGATCTGCATCGAACACCGAACCATCAGCACAGACCACCGCTTGCGCCCGCGCCTCACCCGTGATGGCCGTGACCGACACACCGGTATGAATCGCCACACCCTGTTCGCGATGAATCCGTGCATAAAAATCAGACACTTCCGGTGCAGTGACCCGCTGTAAAATCCGCTCTGCCGCCTCCAGCACCACCACCTGCATGCCCTGCTGGGTCAGTGCTGCGGCAGTTTCCAGACCGATATAGCCACCACCGATCACTACCGCTTTGCCGTTGGATCGGACAAGTGGCTGGATCGCCTGCACATCGCTGATGTTCCTCAGGTAATGCACACCTGCCAAATCAGACCCAGCCAGCGATACCGTACGGACTCGCGCCCCAGTACACAGCGCCAACTGGTCATACGCAGCCGTACTGCCATCTTGTAAGGTCACGCTGCGCTCTGCCCGATCAATCGCAACTACCCGACCGTGCCGGAATTCGATTTTGTTTTTTTGATAAAAAGCGGCTGGTCGAATCAATAACTCATCGACCTGTTGCGCACCAGACAAAAAAGTCTTGGACAACGGCGGTCGGTGATACGGCAAATACGGCTCGTCGCCAATCATCACAATCTCACCTTGCCAGCCATCTGGCCTAAGGCTTGCTGCCAACTGAGCAGCGGCGTGGCTTGCGCCAATGATGACGATTGTTTGCATACAAATTCACTCAGGTAATGTTCGATGGACAGCACACATTTTTTCTGGCGACAGTTGTAGACTGCATCTGTCGCCGATTTTGATACCTATACTTTGGCAGTTAGTTTGACCATCATCTTGGCATAGCCGCGCACAAAGTTAGACTGCACCAACTCTGGCTCACCCAATACCTCAATATTGTCGAAGCGAACCAACAGCTCCTCCCACAGAATCCGCAACTGCATCTCGGCCAAGCGATTGCCCATACAACGATGCAACCCAAAACCAAATGACAAATGATTACGCGCACCTTTGCGGTCGATGATCAGTTCATCAGGTCGCTCAATCACCCGCTCGTCACGATTGCCCGACGCGTACCACATTAAGATCTTGTCGCCCTTACGGATGGTTTGGCCGTGCATCTCGATGTCTTGCTTGGCGATGCGGCGCATATACGCCAGTGGGGTTTGCCAGCGGATGATCTCTGACACCATGTTCGGAATCAGGCTCGGTTGGTTTTTCAGTTTGACGAACTCATTTGGAAACAGATTCAGCGCATACACCCCGCCGGTCATCGAGTTCCGCGTGGTGTCGTTACCACCGACAATCAGCAAGGCCAAGTTGCCCAAAAACTCCATCGGACGATGAATCAAATCCTTGGTATCGTCATTGCTGAGCATTAAGCTGATCAGGTCAAAACCCATCGGCTCGCCTGCCGCTTGCTGAGCGGCTTTGGCATGCCACAGCTCGGCAAACTGCTTGGCCATATCGGCGGCAGCATTAAAAAATAGATCGTTGTCGTTAAACTCACCGCCCGTGCCTTCTGCGCTGCCCGCCAACAGATCCGACCAGTACACCAGCTTGTGCCGCTGTTCATACGGAAAATCCAACAAAGTCGCCAGCATGCGCGCGGTGATTTCTTTGGACACCCGCTCCACCCAATCAAACGGCGTACCGAGCGGCAAATCATTCAAAATCTCTTGTACACGACTGCGGATCAGCCCTTCCATTTCTTTTAGATTTTTTGGCGCGACCACACCTTGTACCGCTTGACGCTGCATATCATGCTTGGGCGGATCCATTGCAATAAACATCTCGACCGCCAATCCTTTGGGCGGCTTGCCAATCACAATCACCGGCTCCGCCGAAAATAGCTCATGGGATTTGTCCACGAACACAATATCGTCATAACGGGTAATCGACCAAAACGCACCGAATGGACTGCTTTTTTGATAATGAACAGGACGCTCGTCGCGTAGCCGCTTAAAGTACGACTGCCATTGATGCTGTCGGTATAAAAAAGGGTTGCTCATATCGATATCTTCGAGTTTGAGCGTGGCAACATCGGGGATTGGCGTTTCTACAAAATCAGGGAACGGTTGCGCCTGTGTCACCCGTTGCTTGACCTTTTGGAACACCTGCATGCCTTTGACTTGTAAATGCATGGGGATCGGCAGCAGCGCTGAAATTTGGTTCAGTGTGGCTTGCATGTTTTTCATAAATTTTTCCTCAACGGTGATGCTTAACAGCTGTGGCTACATTTGAAATTCTGGTAAATGCACCGTCATGCCAGCCATTGCATCAGTCACTTGGATACAGCATGCCAAACGGGAGGTGGCCGCACGCTCTGGAGTCATGTCCAGCATCTGCTGCTCATTCGCTTGCGCGGTACCCGCAACATCCGACCACTCGGCACTGACAATCACATGGCAGGTTCCACAAGCACATTCGCCACCGCAATCACCATCGATTCCAGCAACACCGTTTTCAACCGCTAGCTGCATCAATGACTTACCTGCTTCGATTGCAACGCTGGTCTCTACACCATCGTGGGCAATAAATGTAATTTGGCTCATGGCTACGACTCCGATTGGGCTTAATTTGACTGCTCAAGCCCAAGATTACGCACTCTCTGTAGTTCTGTAGAGGTTATTATTTGACAATACAGGGTCATAAAAAGACAATGTTGACTCACTACGCCAACGACGAGGTTGTGTATCATGTATCCGATTCACTCGGGCAAAGAGCCAGCGATCATTCCTTGTGGCTATACCCGCTTGATCGGTCGAGAGCTGGATTTACAAGCGCGTGATCTACCTAAACTATTAAAATTCACCATGCTGACTGCAGAACAACTGATGCGTGACGACACGATGATCACGGCCAGCCAACAGGTTCAAATCTTACAAAATAGCTTGGAGTTGTCCGCATCTGATCAGTTTGGCTTGCGTTTAGGTCAGCGGCTCACGCCGTCAACACATGGCGCGATGGGCTTTTTAATCAACAGCAGCCCGAACTTATTGGCCGTGTTACAAGCGTTTCAAACATTTTTGCCGACTCGTATGAGTTTGATTCGGCTCGAAACACACACTGACGCTGCGTGGACGACCTGTATGATTTTTTTTGAGCAGACCTTAAGTCATGCAGTACATCGGCTACTGTCCGAAACTGTTGCGGTGATTTTTTCGGAATGTGCCGAATTTATTGTTGGACGACCGCTGACCGAAGCGGTGATTCAGTTTAGCCATCCCGCCCCCGATCATCATGCCTGTTACGCGGATTATCTGGCCGGTACGTATCAGTTCGATCAGGCACAATTGTCCATTCAAGTGCCGACCGAGTTATGCTTGATTGGCAATGCCTCTGCGCAGCACGACAGCTATCTGCTGGCGATGCAACAATGCGAAATGATCCTCAACCAGCTCAAGACCCAGCAACACAGCACCACCTACCAAGTGCAAAAAGCCATGCTGTCCTACCCGCTCGGCCAGCTGAGTGAAGAGGATCTGGCAGCGGCTTTGTTTATCAATAAACGAACATTGGCGCGGCGCTTGGACAAAGAAAATACCAGCTACCGGCAGATTCGAGATCGGATTCTATCTGAGCAAGCCAGCGGTTATTTACGCAACTCGCAAATGTCAGTCGAGGTGATTGCCAGCTTACTGAATTATCACGATGCTGCGAGCTTTCGGCGTGCGTTCAAGCGCTGGTTTGGGTTGCCGCCGAGCGAATATCGCCAGCAAGACCCTACGCGCCAAATTTTTTAAATGCTTAGGCTATTTTGATTTACAGTTGCTCACGCTTGTCCACTGCTGTTTTACGTGTAAATTCGCTAACATGGCCGACCGAAAACCCCGCGATGTATTGAGTGTCTGATGTCGAGATTTAGCCTACTCGGTTGGTTTGAAAAACAAGTTGATCCGTATCCCGAACACGCACCCGCCGTGCCACCGGCCAGTTTTATCCAGTTTTTGTGGTCAACCACTCGTGGCATCCGACCGTTTTTGTTGGTGATGACCATTACCACTGCTGTGATTGGGGTGTTTGAGGCGGCGTTGTTTGCCTTGATGGGTCAACTGGTCGATTGGCTGAGTCGGATTCCACCTGATTTATTGTGGACACAAGAAAGCCATAACCTGATACTGCTGGCGGTGGTGATTTTGGGCAGTGTTGGCCTGATCGCGCTACAGACGCTGATTAAGCATCAGACCATCGCGGGTAACTTTCCGATGCGGCTGCGCTGGGATTTTCACCGGTTGATGCTGTCGCAAAGCATGCAGTTTTATCAAGATGAGTTTGCTGGTCGCGTATCCGCCAAAGTCATGCAGACCGCCCTCGCCATCCGTGATGTGTGGATGATCGTGGCCGATATCGTGGTGTTTGTCAGTATTTATTGCTTCACGATTATTTTGGTGCTGGGGCAGTTTAACCTGTGGATGATGATGCCGCTGATCCTATGGCTGGTCGGCTTTATGCTGGCAATGTGGTTTTTTATTCCGCGTTTATCACATATCTCCAAACAGCAAGCCGATGCCCGCTCGTTGATGACTGGCCGGATTACCGATGCCTACAGCAATATCAGCACGGTCAAATTGTTTTCACACGCCGGTCGTGAAGCGGGTTATGCGCGGCAGTCGATGCAGGAATTTCTCGGTACAGTACATCGGCAGATGCGCTTGGTCAGTGGCTTTGAGGTGGTGAATCATACGCTGTCGATGCTGCTACTGCTTGGGATTGCGGGGATTGCGCTGCGCTTGTGGACACAAGATATGCTTGGGATTGGTGCTGTGGCCGCCGGTACAGCGATGGCACTACGCCTAAATGGCATGTCGCACTGGATCATGTGGAATATGGCGACGCTGTTTGAACATATCGGCACGGTGCGCGACGGGGTCGGCATGTTGTCGCGGCCACAGACCATTTTGGATCAGACTGATGCGGCGACGTTACAGGTACAACAAGGTGAGATTCGCTTTGAGCAGGTTGGCTTTAGTTATGGCGGCGAAAAAACCGTACTGGATCAGCTTAATCTGACCGTGCATGCTGGTGAAAAAATCGGCTTGGTTGGACGTTCCGGCGCGGGCAAATCCACCCTGATTCATCTGTTGCTGCGCTTTTATGATGCGGAGCAAGGCCGGATTTTGATCGATGGGCAGGATATTCGGCAGGTCAGCCAAGACAGTCTACGCGCTCAGATTGGTATGGTGACTCAAGACACTTCACTGCTGCATCGTTCAGTGGCGGACAACATCCGCTATGGCCGACCTGATGCCAGTATGGCGGAAGTTGAGCATGCGGCGGAACGTGCCGAGGCTGATCAGTTTATTGCCAGTTTATCGGATGCCAAAGGCCGCAGCGGCTATGACGCACATGTTGGTGAGCGTGGTGTGAAGCTGTCCGGTGGGCAACGGCAGCGGATTGCGATTGCGCGGGTGATGCTGAAAGATGCGCCCATTTTATTGTTGGATGAAGCGACCAGTGCACTGGATTCTGAGGTGGAAGCAGCGATTCAGGACAGTCTGTATAACCTGATGCAAGGCAAAACCGTGATTGCGATTGCACATCGACTCTCCACCATCGCGGCGATGGATCGGCTGATTGTGTTGGATCAAGGGCGCATCGTCGAGCAAGGCACACACCACGAGCTACTCGCTAACAACGGCCTGTATGCACGGCTGTGGGCGCACCAAAGCGGTGGATTCTTGGGTGAAGAAAGGTTGGCCACACAGTCGGATGAACTGGGAGTGAATGCCTGATGTCGAACCCCAACACCAACACCCTGTGGAAAGTGCTGTCTTGGTTTACGGTACATGGCTTAAATCTACTGATTAAGCTGGCGCAGCAGATCAAGCAATTTGCAGTACAACACAGTGGTAATACGCTGAGTCTGCCTGCCGGTGATCCACGGGTACAGCAGATCGGTCAGTTGGTCGAGTCGTTTGTGTTGGTGGAGATTTTTAGCCAAAAGACTAGCCTTAATCGCTGGCTCGATCTGCGCCGGATCATCGAGGCGCAGCAGTTGCCACTGGATACTGCACAGCAGCAATTGAGCAAACTACAAGGCAGCGTCGAGATCAGTGAGCGTTTTGCGGGATTTTTGGCGGCGTATATGCAGACACATGGCGCGGTACAACCGCCAGCAGAATTACTGCTCCAGCGGATTGATCAGGCGGTGTATCAATACGGCTTAAGCAGCACGGCGGCTACATCACAAATAGCACAAGTGCCGCTGTATGCAACGCATTATCGTAAGAATAAGCAGCGGTATTACGCAGTGTATGCCGGCTGGGTGTATGAATGGGACGCGACGGCGCAGTATTATTTTCCGGTGTCTGATCTAGAGTTTGCCAGCGTCGTGGCGTTTTTGGCGGCGGCGGGTGTGCAGGGGGTTAGCGGGTAATCATCCGACGATTTAAAGCAGATCAAAGCGTCATCTGGTGTCGTGGTGATTTGGGTCTGTTGTTGATTTTTGCGAGGTCTGCTGCCTATAGTCTTTCGGTCAGAAAAATATGACATAGGATCGGAAAGAAAATGAGTGTTCAGTATGTTGCCCACGTGCGCAAAGACGGCACACGACAATCAGTACACGCCCACCTGAGCGAAGTTGCCCAAATTTGCGCACAATTGGCAGCAAAAATCGAACTACAATCCGCAGGTGAGTTGATTGGACTGATGCACGATTTTGGGAAATATAGCCAATCTTTTCAAAACTATATCCAATCTGCCACAGGACTGCTCAACCCCGATATCGACGATGAGTATGTAGATGCAGCAGGCTTAAAAGGTAAAATAGACCACTCCACCGCAGGTGCGCAGTGGATATTTCAAAAACTTTGCCAAATCGGCAGGGAAAAAGGACAAGGTGAATTGTGCGGCCAATTGCTTGCGCTTTGTGTGGCATCACACCATAGTGGTCTGATTGACTGTTTTGATGAGCATGCAGAGCAGCCCTTTGCGTTTTTGCGTCGTATGAATAAAGTGGATGAGCTTACCCATCTGCAAGAATGTATCACCAAAGCTGATGCTGAGATTCTGAAGCGGGCGAGTAATCTTGCTCAAAAAGCAACAGTAGTGGAGCTATTGCAACCCATTAAAGCAAGCTTAGATTCGATCAAGTCTCAAAAAAATGAAATCACTGCTTACTTTGATTTGGGTCATTTGACACGTTTTTTGTTTAGCTGCTTGATTGATGCAGATCGGATCGATAGTGCGGATTTTGAGTTTCCAGCGAATCAACAGCATCGTCGTTTGGGTCAAATCCCCAACTGGAGTGCTGCGATTACTAAACTTGAAGCCCATTTGGCGCGGTTTGAGTTAAAACACCCAATTGATCAAACTCGCCAACAAATCTCACAAGCCTGTTTGAACCGAGCCAAAGATCCGCAAGGCACATACACACTCAGTGTGCCAACCGGTGGCGGCAAAACGCTTGCTAGCCTACGCTACGCCCTACACCACGCACAGCACCACCAGCTTGAGCGGATTATTTTCATCATTCCATATACCTCGATTATTGAACAAAATGCACGCGCCGTGCGTGAGGTATTGGAACAACAGCCGGATGGACGTGACTGGGTACTTGAGCATCACTCCAACATTGAGCCTGAACGTCAAACATGGCTGAGTAAGCTGATTGGTGATAACTGGGATGCGCCAATTGTGTTCACTACGATGGTGCAATACCTTGAAGCCAATTTTAGTGGTGGCACGCGAAGTGTTCGGCGTTTGCATCAGTTGGCGAATAGTGTGCTGATTTTTGATGAAATTCAAACGCTGCCAGTTCCCTGCGTTCACTTGTTTGCCAATAGTCTAAACTTCTTTAAACGCCACACACGCACCACCAGCATTCTGTGTACCGCAACCCAGCCGCTCTTACATCAACTGGAACGCCCCGCACGTGGACAAATTGAACTGAGTGAAAATCCTGAATTAATGGGTGCAGTGGATCAGGTTGCACAGCTGTTTGATGTCTTGGAGCGCGTGGAGATTCTGCCACGCTTGACGGCTGAAGGCTGGTCACTAGAACAGATTGTCGATCTGATCATAGAGCAGTTTGAAAAAACCAAAAGCGTGTTGGTTATTGTGAATACCAAAGCATGGGCGCAACAACTGTATCAAGCCTGTCAGAATCGTGGTATTGCCGCTGAACAGCTATTTCACCTGAGTACCAATCAATGTCCAGCGCATCGCAAAGTGCTGTTAGACGGGGTCACCGCTAAACAAGCTGATGGCACTATGCTGCAGATGCAAGACGGCATTCGACAACGCTTGGCGAAGAAACAGCCTGTACTGTGTATCAGTACGCAGTTGATAGAAGCTGGGGTCGATATTTCAGCAGGGACTGTCATTCGGTTTTTGGCGGGTTTGGACTCGATTGCACAGGCAGCAGGGCGTTGTAATCGACATGGTGAGCGGGTGGATGAAGCAGGTCAGCCATGTAAAGGTCAGGTGTTTGTGATCAACCCAAGCGAGGAAAACTTAGATAAATTAACGGAGATTAAAGAAGGCCGCACGGTAAGTGAGCGTATTTTTGGAGAAGTTGAACGAGGTGAGTTGTCTGGATCAATCTTGTCACCGCAAGCAATACAGCTTTATTTTAAATACTATTTTTATAATCGAAGTCATCAGATGAACTATCCTTTTAATGATAACGGCGCAACTGAAAACGTTTTGAATTTGCTCAGTATGCAACGGAGGCCGAACGAAACCCTAAATCCAGTTGAGCAACATCGAGACCAACACAAAAAATTACCACTACTATCACACGCCTTTAAACAGGCTGGCGAAGCGTTTAAGGCGATTGATGCGCCAACCCACACCGTGATTGTCCCATATGCAGCGGGCAAAACCTTGATTACTGATTTATTTGGCCTAAAACCTGAATTTCCAGACTTTTATCAGAAGCTGCGAACGTTACAACGGCAAGCACAGAAGTACAGTGTGAATGTGTTTCCGCATGTTTGGCAAAAATTGAGTGAAGCGGGTGCGATTACCGAAGTACCTAATACGGGAATCTATACCATCGAGGATCAGTATTACAGTGATGAGTATGGGCTGTCGGTGCAGGCAGATGGGAAGATGGATTTTTATGGATTTTGAAATTTGGGAAACACGAGGAGTAATGGATGAAAGACAATAAACTGAGTTTCCGACTATGTGGACGTTACGCGCTGTTTACAGACCCGATCACTAAAACGGGTGGTGAAAAGTGTAGCTACCACCTGCCCACTTATGAAGCCCTCAAGGGTGTTTGTAAGTCATTGTATTGGAAGCCGACTCTGACTTGGCACATCGACCGTGTCCGCATTATCAGGCCGATTCGTACACAGACCAAGAGTACAAAACCACTCGAATGGAGTGGCGGCAATTCATTGGCAATCTATACCTTTCTGCATGATGTTGAATATCAAGTTGAAGCGCATTTTGAATGGAATCTACACCGCCCTGAGCTGGCCGATGATCGGATTGATGGCAAGCACTTTGCGATTGCTCAGCGCATGCTAGAGCGCGGTGGCCGCCAAGACATTTTTTTAGGTACTCGTGATTGCCAAGGCTATGTTGAACCATGTGTTTTTGGTGAGGGCGACGGCCATTATGACGATATTGAAGAACTCAGCTACGGTGTACAGTTTCATTCGTTTGGCTATCCCGATGAAACCGACGATGCACAACTGATCAGCCGCTTTTGGCGACCCACCTTAAAAAATGGCATTTTGCAATTTCCACGCACAGACGATGAAAGCTTGATTGTAAACGTGGTGCGACCAATGACCGCCAAACAATTTAACTTGAATGAAAATATGTGTTCTGTAGATGTAGAGGAGGTCGAATCATGAGCTGGATTGGACAGTTATACCGAACCTACCAACAGGCCGAACATTTGACTGACCTGCCAGAAGATCAGCTGTTACCGCCGATTGGTCACACCTCACAGAATGCGCATATCCATGTGGTGCTTGATGGCGAAGGACATTTTCGACGTGCTGAAGTATGGAAAAAAAAGGCGGTTATTTTGCCTGCCACAGAAAAATCTGAAAGCCGCGCCAATGTGGATGCGCCACATGGACTGGCGGACAAAATTCAGTATGTTGCACAAGAATACGCAGCGTTTGGTGGCACAAAAAAGGCATATTTTCCAAGCTTTCATACTCAATTGCGCGATTGGGTCGAATCTAAACACAGTCATCCCAGTGCAAAGGCTATTTTGAGCTACCTAGAAAAAGGCCAATTGGTGCGTGATTTGGTTGCTGCCAAGATTATACATTTGGATGATCAGCAACAATTTATCACCGAATGGAGCGACTCGGAAAATCCAGCACCTGAGCTATTTCAGTCGCTACCAAAAACAAAAGGCGTGATTGAAATTGGTGATGCCTTAGTGGCGTGGTCGGTTGAACGCCCAGACTGTCCTCAGTCGCATACATGGGAAGATCGAACACTGCACCAATCTTGGGTTGATTTTTTATTAAGTCAGGACGCGAAACAAGGTTTATGCGTGGTAAAGGGTGAAACCGCACCGATTGCACGCCTACACCCGTCAAAAATTCGCCATACAGGTGATAAGGCCAAGCTGATTTCTGCAAACGACGATACAGGCTTTACCTATCGCGGACGCTTCACCAGTAGTGTCGAAGCCACGTCGATTAGTGCTGAGGTGACACAAAAAGCGCATGCCGCATTGCGCTGGCTCATCGGCGCACGCAAACAGGCGCAGCGTAACGGTGATCAGGTCACCGTCGCGTGGGCACTATCTGGCAAGGATATTCCAAATCCGATGGGCGACTTTGCAACGGAAGTGCTAGAAGAAAAAGCCGTTGATGATTTTGATGATGATCCAGTTAAGCCTGAAGAGGCGATGGCACAACCTCAAATGACGCTCACCAACACGCATGCACGGGACTTTGGGCAACGTGCGGCTCATGCACTGAAGAAAAAATTGCAAGGCTATCGCGCCAAACTCAACCATCATGACCAATTGTCGATTTTAGCGTTAGATTCAGCCACCACAGGACGGATGGCGATTACTTACTATCAGCAACTGATGCCCGATGAGTATTTTAGTGCTTTGCAGCGCTGGCAAGATGATTTTCAGTGGTATCAACGCTATACCCAAGAGCTACCGCAACCAGATGGCAAAAAACCCAAAAGTCGAACGGTGTATCCAATCGTTGCGCCTTCACCTTATGCGATCGCTCAAGCTGCCTATGGCCGTGCGCTCAGTGACGAACTCAAAAAACAAGCCTGCGCCCGAATACTGCCCAGCATTGTTGAACCAATTCAAGCGTTCCCACTAGACCTGATGCGCCGTTGTGTTGCGTTGGCCTGCAACCGTCAGGGTTTTGAGTCGTGGGAGTGGGAGCGCAACCTCGGCGTTGCCTGTGCTGTGTACAAGGGTTATTACGCCCGTCATCCGCAACAACATGAAAGAAGGAGTTTTACTGTGGCATTAGATGATTCCAATCACTCGCGTGATTATTTATATGGGCGGCTGCTGGCTGTGGCTGAACGTATTGAGCGTGTCGCCTTGGATGTTGCAGGGGAAAATCGCTCAACGACTGCCGAACGCTATTTTCAGCAGTTTGCTGATCGTCCATCCACCACATGGCGCAATATTTCAACTGCACTGAGGCCTTATCAAGAAAGACTACGAAACAATCGGGGTGGTTTTTTAACTTTGCGGGAGAAAGAACTCAGCGAAATCACTGATGCGTTTAATCGTGATGCGTTTATGGATGACACACGTTTAACGGGGGAGTTTTTGCTTGGCTACCACAGCCAACGCATGTCGTATCGTAAAACATCCGACCCCACCAGCACCGACGACACAAACAACCAAGCCGAATCAACAGCACACTAAGGAGAGCCACCATGTCACTATCTAAAAAAATCGACTTTGCCCTGATTATCAAAGTCAAAAATGCCAACCCAAACGGCGATCCACTCAACGGCAACCGTCCGCGCACGGACTTTGGTGGGTTTGGTGAAATTACCGATGTCTGTTTAAAGCGCAAATTGCGTGACCGTTTGCAAGATGAAGGACTATCGGTTTTTGTACAGTCAGATGAGCGTAAGACTGACGGCATGACCAGTTTGCAAAATCGTGCCTATTCTGACGAGTTTGGCTTGGGTAAAGATGCGTTTAACACCAAGAAAGCCAATAAAGATGAAACCGCCAAAAAAGCCTGTGAAAAGTGGTTTGATGTGCGTGCATTTGGTCAAGTATTTGCATTTGGCAAAAGCGAAGATGCGGCGGGTGTTTCGATTCCAATCCGTGGCCCTGTGACCCTTCAGTCTGCATTTAGTGTTGAGCCAGTCAGCATTACCAGCACACAAATCACGAAAAGCGTCAGCGGTGAAGGTGATGGCAGCAAACGCGGTTCGGATACGATGGGGATGAAGCATCGAGTTGATGAAGCGATCTATGTCACTTATGGCGCGATCACGCCACAGCTTGCTGGCAAAACTGGCTTTAGCGATGAAGATGCAGCGATTATCAGAAAACTTCTTCCCAAGCTATTTGAAGGTGATGCCTCTTCAGCCCGTCCAGAAGGCAGTATGCAAGTGGTGAAGGTCATTTGGTGGGAACATAACTGTCCATCAGGTCAATATTCGTCGGCTAAAGTTCACGGCAGCCTAAAGGTCGAATCTGATGGTTCGTATACCTTGGCTGAATTAAGCGGCCTAAAGGCAGAGCCGATTGATGGGTTCTAATCAGTATTCGCTACCCTTCTGGACAACCCACTGACCCCACAAAAATCTCTCAAACGGCACGATACAATTTTGTCTTGTTGCCGTTTGAGTGTTCGTATTACCATGAACCTGCGATTAGTCATGCTGATCTTTAGCGAGGAGGGTTTAACCATGAGCAATCAGCTTGCAAGCTTCTTAGATGGATGGCTGTCTGCGCTGTCTGTTGGCGCAAGACCGCTGCCCGACCTTAAACCTGCTCGGCTGACCCATTTTGCCAGTGATGCTGTGGCGCAAGACTGGCAGACTGTAGGATATGACATGCAACAGGCCAGCCAATCTATCCAGCACCAGCTCGGAACGCAGCAGATCAATCGCCAACTTGAGCGCCTTAAATGAGCCAACAACTGGCCGAAAGCCAAAAAATCAATCAAGCCAACATCAATAACCACACACGCCAAACCAGCCTACAGAACCAGACTAAATGGGTCAATCGGGAATCAAAAGAACCGAGGTCACTATGCTCGAAACCATCTTCCTGTCCCGCTTACAACACTATTTATTCTGCCCACGTCAGTTTGCTTTGATCGAACTTGAAGATGTTTGGGTCGAAAATATCCTGACTGCACAAGGCCAAGTGCTGCATCAGCGGGTCAACCAACAAGAACAACAGCAACGCGGTAGCATTCGCACGGTTCGCGCCCTGCCGCTGGCCAGTCAACAATACGGCATTGAAGGCGTGGCCGATGTGGTCGAATTGCGCCGTCAAGCCGACGGAACAGAACAGCCCTACCCGATTGAATACAAACGCGGCAAACCGAAGACCCATCGCGCCGATGATGTGCAACTGTGCGCCCAAGCATTGTGTTTAGAAGAAATGTATCAATGCAGCATTGCAGAAGGTGCGTTGTTTTATGGTGAAACACGGCGACGGCATGTGGTCGCGTTTGATGATGAATTGCGTCAATTGACTGGACAGACCATCGACGCTTGTCGGCAATTGGTACGCTCAGGACAGACACCCGCAGCGATCTATGAGCGGCAAAAATGCAACGCTTGCTCACTTAAATCCGAATGCCATCCAGAAAATTTTAGCAAATCGGCCAGTACATGGCTGGCACGTCAACTGAAGGATTAATCCATGCGACCATTGAAAAATATCATTTATGTGCAAACCCAAGGTGCATGGCTGCATAAAGACGGCGAAAACTTGGTGATGAAGGTCGAAAACAATACTATTGCCCGTGTGCCGATTCATAAGCTGCAAGGTTTGGTGTGTTTTGGGCAGGTCAGTTTGTCGCCGTTTTTGATGGAGCATTGCGCCAAAAATGCAATTACCATTACCTTGCTCAATCAATACGGGCGGTTTTTGTCACGGGTCGAAGGTGCAGTGAGCGGCAATGTGTTTTTACGGCGTAGTCAATATCGTTTGGCTGATCAAACAGAAACAGCACTGCCTTTAGCGAAGCAGTTTATGCTAGGTAAACTGTATAACCAGCGCAGTGTGGTACGGCGTTATTTGCGTGATTATGCCGAAAAACTGGATAGCCAAGCGCTGTCCGATCTGGAGTTTGCCGAAAAACGCTTAACCCGTTGTTTGCAGCAAGTGCCGGAGAGTACCGAGATTGATCACTTGATGGGGCGTGAGGGTGAAGCGGGAGCCGTGTATTTTGGGATATTTCCGTATTTGATTCGGCAGCCTGATATTCCATTTTACAAACGTGAACGCCGTCCGCCCAAAGATCCAGTCAATTCGTTGCTGTCGTTTTGTTATACCTTGATGACGCATGATTGCCGTTCGGCGTTGGAGACGACGGGGCTTGATCCGCAGTTTGGTTTTTTTCATCAGTTGCGGGCGGGTCGTCCGTCGCTGGCGTTGGATATGCTGGAGGAGTTTCGACCGATGGTTGATCGGTTTGTGTTGAGCTTAATCAATAAGCGGCAGATCCAACCCAAAGATTTTGAGGTGTTGGCGAATCAGGCGATGATTTTAAAAGAAGAGCCTCGTCGGGTGTTGCTGGCGGCGTGGCAAGATCGCAAGCAGGAGAAGATTTTGCATCCTTGGTTTGAGGAGCAAGTGCCGATTGGTTTGCTGCCGTGGCTACAGGCGCAGATTTTAGCGCGACATTTGCGCGGAGATTGTGATGCGTATGTGCCATTTTTATGGAAATAAAGTCTACTGGGTCAGGGAGATGCCACGATGATGATTTTGGTCACGTATGATGTCAGCTTTAAAGAGGATGAAGCGGCTGGGCAAAAACGTCTACGGCGAATTGCGAAGCTATGCCGTGATTATGGGCAGCGGGTGCAGTTTTCGGTGTTTGAGATTGAGGTTGATCCTGCACAGTGGACGATGCTAAAAAATAAGCTGCTTAAAGAGATGAATGCTGATGTCGATAGCTTGCGGTTTTATTATATGGGCAGCAATTGGGAGCGGCGGGTGGAGCATGTCGGGGCAAAACCTGCATTAGATCTGAATGCACCCTTGATTTTTTAAGGCTGTGTGTCTTTAATAGCAACGGTAACGCGCCGTTGATGGTTTTGCGAACCCCTAGCGAGCAGTAAAACGCTGGGTGATTCGCAGATTCTTTAACAGTTTGATTTTTCGTTATTTTAGTTGGACTTCCTTCGTGTGGTCGGCTAAACCCCGTCTGGCTAGGTGCTGGTTCGCGCAAAGTGGTGTTTTTCATTTGTAGAATCCAGAGCTTACTGTTAGACAGTTCGCCCTCTCACGGGGGCGTGGATTGAAACTGTATCTATCGCCAAAAGCGGCAGGTGCGTTGTTCGCCCTCTCACGGGGGCGTGGATTGAAACACAACGCCCTCGGTGCGGCCTTTGTACATGTTCGCCCTCTCACGGGGGCGTGGATTGAAACAAGCCGTGCTACTGACATTATCGTAAAGTTATCGGTTCGCCCTCTCACGGGGGCGTGGATTGAAACTGACTGGTCGATGATGCACCAGTCCTCGGCAAGTTCGCCCTCTCACGGGGGCGTGGATTGAAACGGCTTGCATCGCACCAACAACAGGTGAGCGGGTTCGCCCTCTCACGGGGGCGTGGATTGAAACACGAGTCGCTGCACATCTGGCAAACCGTGAAGTTCGCCCTCTCACGGGGGCGTGGATTGAAACATAAAGCACATGCTTGTCCGTGAGGTCTTCGGTTCGCCCTCTCACGGGGGCGTGGATTGAAACGCTTGCAGTGCGATTGACCGAGTTATTTAACGGTTCGCCCTCTCACGGGGGCGTGGATTGAAACGGCTTGGCAATCGAAGCCCTTAAGCGTGGTGTTCGCCCTCTCACGGGGGCGTGGATTGAAACTGGTCGCCACACAATCGCGCACATGCTGAATGTTCGCCCTCTCACGGGGGCGTGGATTGAAACGCTCAACGCTTCGTCAAAATCCGCTAATTCACCAGTTCGCCCTCTCACGGGGGCGTGGATTGAAACACCGCAGCTCAGTGATAGCCACATACCTTTGGTTCGCCCTCTCACGGGGGCGTGGATTGAAACAATTGCCCATGCAACACAAACCAGATTGCGAAGTTCGCCCTCTCACGGGGGCGTGGATTGAAACCTCGTCCTCCCAAGGCTGCTTGTGTGCCAACAGGTTCGCCCTCTCACGGGGGCGTGGATTGAAACATAGATCCGGTCGATTGTCCCGGTGAGGGTGATGTTCGCCCTCTCACGGGGGCGTGGATTGAAACGGTATCAACACCAAGCTGACGATAGAACGATGGGGTTCGCCCTCTCACGGGGGCGTGGATTGAAACACGAATGCCTGAGCGATCAGGCTTGTGTCGATGTTCGCCCTCTCACGGGGGCGTGGATTGAAACTCAGGCTGGCTGTAGAAAGTGCGGGTCGTGGTTCGCCCTCTCACGGGGGCGTGGATTGAAACATGTGTTAATAGTAAGACATCTTACTGAATGTTCGCCCTCTCACGGGGGCGTGGATTGAAACCTTTTTAATCTGCTGACTTAGCTGCTCCAGATAGTTCGCCCTCTCACGGGGGCGTGGATTGAAACTTCGATGGTCGGGTAAAAAATATCTCTGATGTTCGCCCTCTCACGGGGGCGTGGATTGAAACGGCGTAGTGTCGGTTGTGATCTCAAACACAGTTCGCCCTCTCACGGGGGCGTGGATTGAAACAGATGTTCACTGTGATTTAACCCATACGCGCCGTTCGCCCTCTCACGGGGGCGTGGATTGAAACCCAGACGGTCGTCCAAGTTATCGCTTTGTCTGCAGTTCGCCCTCTCACGGGGGCGTGGATTGAAACATCGCGTAAGGCTTTGGCAGTTGCCTTGTCGTTCGCCCTCTCACGGGGGCGTGGATTGAAACGTGTCGGCGGCAAAGCGAAATTACCAATCTGTAGTTCGCCCTCTCACGGGGGCGTGGATTGAAACAGTACGGCGATAGCTTTATGGCTGGCATGGGGTTCGCCCTCTCACGGGGGCGTGGATTGAAACAGATACAAGCTGTCGCAAAAATTGCTGGGCATATTCGCTGTTCGCCCTCTCACGGGGGCGTGGATTGAAACATAAAACCCCCAGACATAAAAAAGCCCCCGATGTTCGCCCTCTCACGGGGGCGTGGATTGAAACTAAGCCATCGAGAACGGCTTGAGTCTTTGCGGTTCGCCCTCTCACGGGGGCGTGGATTGAAACGCGGATGACAGCCGATGTGATGCACTGGTGGTTCGCCCTCTCACGGGGGCGTGGATTGAAACGCCAGACACGCGCTGAGTTGATGCGCCAAAGCCGTTCGCCCTCTCACGGGGGCGTGGATTGAAACTGAATCAGGCGCTACAGCGTTACGCTTACGATGTTCGCCCTCTCACGGGGGCGTGGATTGAAACGGCACTCATGGTCAGCGTGACTTTTGGTCGCTCGTTCGCCCTCTCACGGGGGCGTGGATTGAAACAATCCATTGCCGCGTCATCTCGGTTGCCAGCGTGTTCGCCCTCTCACGGGGGCGTGGATTGAAACCGGCATCTCTGCTGTGTTCGTTCGTTTTCGGTTCGCCCTCTCACGGGGGCGTGGATTGAAACCCCAGTAATTGCCCGTGACGATCATGTACTGGCGTTCGCCCTCTCACGGGGGCGTGGATTGAAACCATTGGGCGTGCGTGAAATTACGGAGCTTGGGTTCGCCCTCTCACGGGGGCGTGGATTGAAACATGTGCTTGGAGCGCATCACGACAGCGGGTATGTTCGCCCTCTCACGGGGGCGTGGATTGAAACACGGGCTGCCCTCAATCTGTCAGATAGCCCAATGTTCGCCCTCTCACGGGGGCGTGGATTGAAACGTTAGTCGATACGCGCCCGTTGCTCTGCAGTTCGCCCTCTCACGGGGGCGTGGATTGAAACAGCGGATTGGTCGCCCGAACCGCTAACTCAAGGTTCGCCCTCTCACGGGGGCGTGGATTGAAACCCACGCGATGTTACCCAGCACTGGATCAACGGTTCGCCCTCTCACGGGGGCGTGGATTGAAACTTGGGAAGTAGTACCGGCAACGGTGGGCGCACGTTCGCCCTCTCACGGGGGCGTGGATTGAAACTCTCAGTCAGTGACGGCGCATTACGGTTCTTGTTCGCCCTCTCACGGGGGCGTGGATTGAAACAAGTGCGTTATGCCGGTGACGAGATTCTTTGTTCGCCCTCTCACGGGGGCGTGGATTGAAACCGGCCTGTCATGTACATCTACCAAACCGCTGGTTCGCCCTCTCACGGGGGCGTGGATTGAAACTTGGTTATCGAATCCTTGGGTCTGGGTCATCGAGTTCGCCCTCTCACGGGGGCGTGGATTGAAACGACTCGACCAAATGCAGATGCTAGACAGCAAGTTCGCCCTCTCACGGGGGCGTGGATTGAAACTTGGTTATCGAATCCTTGGGTCTGGGTCATCGGTTCGCCCTCTCACGGGGGCGTGGATTGAAACTTAATTTTGTCAGGAAAAAGTAGCTCAACGGGTTCGCCCTCTCACGGGGGCGTGGATTGAAACAATAGCGGGCAGATCGAAGCCCTCAGATACCGTTCGCCCTCTCACGGGGGCGTGGATTGAAACTGGCATTTGCAGCAGACTAATGGTGCTGTGGTTCGCCCTCTCACGGGGGCGTGGATTGAAACTGGGCATGTGTAAGTTTCATCGGCTGCCAGTGGTTCGCCCTCTCACGGGGGCGTGGATTGAAACGCGGTGGTTATTGGTTTTGTTGATATGCGTGTTGTTCGCCCTCTCACGGGGGCGTGGATTGAAACGTCGATAACGATTAAGTCCGGCTTGTCTGGGAGTTCGCCCTCTCACGGGGGCGTGGATTGAAACTAAACCATTCATCATAGCCGCAGTCGGCGGGAATGTTCGCCCTCTCACGGGGGCGTGGATTGAAACAATAAGTTAGCCGCTAGAAATGGCGGCTATTGGAGTTCGCCCTCTCACGGGGGCGTGGATTGAAACTTGCGGCCAGCAATCAACACGCTGGCCGCGACGTTCGCCCTCTCACGGGGGCGTGGATTGAAACTATCTTTCGAGCGATTTAACCCCATGCAGCCGAGTTCGCCCTCTCACGGGGGCGTGGATTGAAACTGAGACAAAACATGCCACAGCTACATTTGCAGAGTTCGCCCTCTCACGGGGGCGTGGATTGAAACCGACTTAATCGCGGCATGGAGGGGATTGAGTGTTCGCCCTCTCACGGGGGCGTGGATTGAAACTGTAGCGCAGAGCCAGCATAAATCCTGTGTCGAGTTCGCCCTCTCACGGGGGCGTGGATTGAAACGTCAAATCCGCATTTTTTGCAGACAAAGCGTTCGCCCTCTCACGGGGGCGTGGATTGAAACTTTTAGCTGATTGGGGAAAGATCATGGCGGTTTGTTCGCCCTCTCACGGGGGCGTGGATTGAAACGTATTGACTCATGTCCAAATCCTTATCTGAAAGTTCGCCCTCTCACGGGGGCGTGGATTGAAACGCTGTTTTTGCGTTACATCTGTTACAGCCTTGTGTTCGCCCTCTCACGGGGGCGTGGATTGAAACGCATTTTGGCTCTGAACTGTCAGTTAATGGCAAGTTCGCCCTCTCACGGGGGCGTGGATTGAAACGCCATCACCGTTGGTGCCTTGGTTCAATTCTGGTTCGCCCTCTCACGGGGGCGTGGATTGAAACCGGCGGCTGCGTCATTAGATAGCGGGCGGCTTGTTCGCCCTCTCACGGGGGCGTGGATTGAAACAAACCGTACACCGATCATCATGAAGCCTGATGTTCGCCCTCTCACGGGGGCGTGGATTGAAACTGACACAGATCATCAGTGATGCGTTTTACGGGTTCGCCCTCTCACGGGGGCGTGGATTGAAACAATGCTGAAACAATGGCGTTGCGCGTGATGACGTTCGCCCTCTCACGGGGGCGTGGATTGAAACCGGCCTGTCATGTACATCTACCAAACCGCGTTCGCCCTCTCACGGGGGCGTGGATTGAAACAGGCTCAAACACCCACTTACCATCGACCTCAGTTCGCCCTCTCACGGGGGCGTGGATTGAAACGGCAAATAACCGCCAAAAAAATCCCGCTGTTTGTTCGCCCTCTCACGGGGGCGTGGATTGAAACTCGGCTTGATATAGAGCTAAAAGAGATGCGGGTTCGCCCTCTCACGGGGGCGTGGATTGAAACCGCCGCACTTGCTGCAAGCCCCGCCCTCGTATGTTCGCCCTCTCACGGGGGCGTGGATTGAAACTTGTCAAGTTAAGCAGATGCTTGACTTCGTTGTTCGCCCTCTCACGGGGGCGTGGATTGAAACTTCACGGGCTGCAAAACTATCAACAGCCTGACGCGTTCGCCCTCTCACGGGGGCGTGGATTGAAACTCAAACTCGGCTTTGTAGACTGCGCCATCGGCGTTCGCCCTCTCACGGGGGCGTGGATTGAAACAGCAGATCATGGCGCAGTTTGAGCAGCAGATGTTCGCCCTCTCACGGGGGCGTGGATTGAAACTTGGCGGTTTGTTTAATGGCAAAGGGTCGCTGGTTCGCCCTCTCACGGGGGCGTGGATTGAAACCAAACTAGCCACTGTTTTTTTTCGGTCAGCAGGGTTCGCCCTCTCACGGGGGCGTGGATTGAAACAAACCGTACACCGATCATCATGAAGCCTGATGTTCGCCCTCTCGCCCTCTCACGGGGGCGTGGATTGAAACCTTATTTGGCCGATTGCAGCTCAAGCAGGCGAGTTCGCCCTCTCACGGGGGCGTGGATTGAAACGTAGTGAGGGTTGAAAGTGACTAGGGTCTGACGTTCGCCCTCTCACGGGGGCGTGGATTGAAACTGCGTTTTATGTGCTATGTGCTTATCGGTGTTCGCCCTCTCACGGGGGCGTGGATTGAAACATAAAAAACTCCTCAGAAAATAATGTGATAGTGTTCGCCCTCTCACGGGGGCGTGGATTGAAACATCACTGCCGAGGAAGCAGCATTTTCAAGCGCTCATCGTCTACAAGCAAACCCAAAACTCTCACCGCGCCCCAAACACCCGCCCGATCAACTCACCACCACGTCCAAGCGGATCACGGCGGATTTTGCCTTCTTCCTGACCGATTTCTAAAAACAACCGCTCAATACTTTGATTGATCACATACGCCTCCAAATCCACATTCGGACGCTGGCTGGCAGGCAACTGATTCACCGCTGTTTGTAACGCCTGATATTGGCTATAAAAGCCGGTGCTTTGCAACTGCTGCTGCACAATCGGCTGATAACGCTGGCGCAAGCTCGCCTCCGTTTGCCGCCGGAAATACTGCGTTGCCGCCGTGTCACCACCCGTCACAATCCCAACCGCATCGACGATACTCATCTGCCGAATCGCCTGCTCAAATACAGGTCTAGCCTGCGCAATCGCCTGCTCTGCGCCACGATTCATCGCCGCTTCGACGCGATTGATCTGCGGCGCAAAACCGATATTTTTTAACACCCCAACCACGGGCTGTACCGACTGCGGAAACTGCAAGCCAAACGCCCCCGACTGCGCCAGCGTCGTGGTAGCGCGTTGATTACTCAATGATAACATTTCCTGAATCGCCAACACGGTTTGACCTTGCTGACCATAACCCGCCGCACCCAACACTTGCGCACCGAGCTGCCCAAAAGCCGCCGTTTGCTGTGGATCAAGCGTGTTGCAACCGGTTAAACCCAGTACAGCAACCAAGCCTACTGCATATGCACGTTGTGTCATGATGATATTCCAATTCAATCTGTATTGATTGGCACGGTAGCATAATTGCACGGCAAGCGTCTTCGCACACTGCACAACACTCACCGACCTTCATTAAAAATACCTGTTTAAATCACAAAGCAGGCCGTGAATCGTACTCAGACTTAACTCAGCTAGCTTCTAATTTAAAAATCAATGCCGCCGTACCCGCTCCACCGCATCCAACCAGCCGTTATACAAGCGCTCACGCTGTGCCGGTAGCATCTGCGGTTCAAAGCGCTGCTGCCGCGCCCAATGCGCCGCAATCTCGGCCAGATCTTGATATATGCCAGACTGCAAACCGGCCAAATACGCCACGCCGAGCGCCGTGGTTTCGGTCACTTCCGGTCGATCTACCGATACATTCAGCATATCGGCCAAAAACTGCATCAGCCAACCGTTGCCAACCATGCCGCCGTCAACCCGTAAGCTACTGAGCCGTGCACCGTCGTTTTGAATTGCTCGCATCAGATCTTTGGTTTGATAACACACCGCTTGTAAGGCCGCCGTCACAATCTCCGCAGCGCCTGTGTCACGCGTCAGCCCAAACAATGCACCGCGCGCATGCGGATCCCAGTACGGCGCACCGAGTCCAGTAAACGCCGGAACCATATATACGCTGTTGTCGGCACCAATCCGCTCGGCCATCGCATCGGTTTCACTGGCATTTTTAACCAGTCCCAAGCCATCGCGTAGCCACTGCACCGCCGCCCCTGCCACAAAAATACTGCCTTCGACCGCATAGGTGGTTTGACCATTTAAGCGATAGGCCACCGTGCTGAGCAATCGATTTTCGGAACGCAGCACCTGATTGCCAGTATTCAGCATCACAAAGCAGCCCGTGCCATAGGTGCTTTTGGCCATCCCACGCTCAAAACACGCCTGACCAAACAACGCCGCTTGCTGATCACCTGCAATCCCGCGAATTGGAATCGACCCACCCAACCAAATCGGCAGCGTGTCCCCAAACTCAGCAGCACTATCTTTCACTTGTGGCAAGATCTGTGCAGGCACATCAAACAGCTTGAGTAAGTCGGCATCCCATTGCTGGCTATGGATATTAAACAGCGAGGTACGCGATGCATTACTGGCATCAGTGGCGTGACTCTTGCCGCCGGTCAGCTTCCACAATAGCCACGTGTCAATCGTGCCAAACGCCAACTCACCCCGTGCCGCCCGCTCCCGCGCACCGGCCACATGGTCGAGCATCCACGCAATTTTGCTGGCCGAAAAATACGGATCAATCAGCAACCCCGTACGCTCAATCACCAAGCCTTCATGCTGCGCCGCTTGCATTTTTTCGCATTGCTTAGCAGTACGCCGGTCTTGCCAGACAATCGCCCGATAAATCGGCTCATCAGTTGCTCGATCCCAAATCAGACTGGTTTCGCGCTGGTTGGTAATCCCAATCGCTGCGATCTGACTGGCAGCCAGACCAGCAATCTGGAGCACCTCACGACAGACATCCAAAACACTTTGCCAAATCTCATACGGATCATGCTCCACCCAACCATCTGCCGGAAAATATTGCTTAAACTCACGCTGCGCACGGTGTAATGGACGACCCTCGGCCGAAAAAATAATCGCGCGTGAGCTGGTGGTACCCTGATCAATCGCGAGTAAATAACTGCTCATCGGTGGCTCATCCTGTCTGGTTCGATATTCGAAAGCGAAAATGCTACCCTTAAACGCAAGGTAAATAAAACCGGCCAATGCAAAAAAGTTGATTTTTGTGATAATCGGTACTTCTTACTTTGTATTTCGATTGATTGATCATGAACCAAACTGAACGCCATCAGGCGATTATTGAACTGGTCAAACAGCAAGGCTTTTTGACCATCGAAGCATTGGCCAAACATTTTGAGGTCACCCCACAGACCATCCGGCGTGATCTGAACCAGCTCGATGAGGAAAATCGACTGAAACGCTATCACGGCGGCGCAGGCACTCCAGAAAACAGTAGCACCCACAACACCGCATATGCTGATCGAAAAATTCACAATTTTGCCGAAAAGACTCGGATTGCCCACACCATCGCACAGCATATCCCGAACCATGCTTCATTGTTTATCAATATCGGCACTACTACCGAAACCATCGCGCACGCGCTGATGCAACATACGGGTTTGACCATCATTACCAACAATTTACACGTCGCCAGCATCATGAGCAGCAAGGACGATTTTAACGTCATTATCGCCGGTGGCGTGGTGCGGCATCGCGATGGTGGCATTATTGGCGAAGCGACCTTGGATTTCGTGCGCCAATTTAAGGTCGATATCGCGGTGATTGGCATCAGCGGGATCGATGAAGATGGTGATTTGTTGGATTTTGATTACCAAGAAGTTCGGATTGCCCAAGCGATTGTCGATCACAGTCGGCAGATTTTCTTGGCGGCAGATCACAGTAAATTTGGCCGTAATGCCATGATTCGTATGGGAAATATTGGAAATGCGACGCATTTATTTACTGATCAGCCACCGCCAGAATCGGTCATTCGAGTCATGCAAGAACGCGGTGTTGCGCTGGTATTGGCAGCACAGCCCACTGAGTCCAGCTAAAAATGTTCTAAATCGAACATAAAAACTTGATTAAGCCATCCGGTCACGCTAAAATACCCAGTATAAGGTTCGCTACTGAACATTAAACTGGATTGGATGGCTGATATGAACACGCTTCCCGCAACACCTGTATACGACCTGTTTGTGATTGGTGGTGGCATCAATGGCACCGGCATCGCGGCGGACGCAGCGGGTCGTGGACTATCGGTCATGCTGTGTGAGCAAGGCGATCTGGCCGGTGCAACCTCATCAGCCAGTAGTAAACTGGTGCATGGCGGCCTACGCTATCTCGAACATTACGAGTTTCGCTTGGTGAAAGAGGCACTGGCCGAGCGCGAAACATTATTGAGTATTGCGCCACATTTGGTCTGGCCGCTGCGCTTTACCTTGCCGCACCGCCCGCATCTGCGCCCAGCATGGATGATTCGCAGTGGACTGTTTTTATATGATTATTTAGCCAGTCGGGTCACGTTGCCCAGCAGTAAAGGCGTGCGTTTTAGCAGCAACAGTCCTCTACAAGGCAATATGAACAAAGGTTTTGAATACTCGGACTGCTGGGTGGATGACGCACGGCTGGTGATTCATAACGCCTTAAGTGCACAGCAACATTTGGCACGCATCGAGACCCGTACCCGTTGCATCAGCGCAGTGCGCTTGGCTGATCAAGGCGTGTGGCAAATCGTCTGTGAGCAGGTTGCAACCGGTCAACGTGAAACCATTTATGCGCGAGCTGTTGTCAACGCCGCAGGCCCTTGGGTCAATAAAGTGTTTGACCAAACCCTCACCGAACAAAAAGCCCCACACGGTATTCGCCTGATTAAAGGCAGCCATATCGTAGTCAAACGTTTTCATGAGCATGATGGCGCGTTTATTTTGCAAAATACCGATCGGCGTATTGTGTTTGTACTGCCATTTCAGGATGATTTCTCGCTGATTGGCACGACAGATCAAGAGTATCAAGGCGACCCTGCACAGGTTCGCATCGACCAAGGCGAAATCGACTATCTGCTGAATATCGTTAACGAACACTTCGTCAGCCAACTGACCGAAGCGGACATCGTGCATCACTATTCTGGCGTGCGCCCGCTGTGCGATGATGAGTCAAACGACCCATCAGCCATTACCCGCGATTACACCTTAGAACTGGACAGCCTAGAGGACAGCTTGCCGTTACTGAGTATTTATGGTGGTAAAATCACTACCTACCGCAAGCTGGCAGAATCAGCACTGCGTAAATTACAGCCATTTTTTCCGAACATGGGCGAAAACTGGACCGCCAAACAGCCGTTGATTGGCGCATCGACTGAATATGACAGCTTGGACAAAATCCTTGCTTTGTTACACAGCAGCTATCCGCAACTGCCCGCCAAGCTGTTGCAACGCTTTAGTCGCAGCTATGGTTTGCTGGGTTTAGAATTGCTTGGTGGCGCACAACAAGTGCATGAACTGGGCCAGTGTTTTGGGGCAGATCTCTACGCACAAGAAGTCGATTATCTGATGCAACACGAGTGGGCGCAAACGCCTGACGACGTATTGTGGCGTCGCACCAAGCTGGGTCTACGCTTCAGCGATTCAGAGGTCAAGCAACTGGCAGGTTATATGCAAGCAAGGCTACAGCATGCAGCACAATATGGCTGGACGACTCTCGCCGCAAGCTAAGTTTTTAAAATCTACAAAGTAGTGCAAACGACCTGCCTAGTGTGGGTCGTCTTGATAAATAAACTTCGGCATTTCCCAATGGTTGCGCATGGCCAGCAAGCGAAATAAAAACCCTCCAAACAACGCCAACAGCACCATCTGACTCTCACCAACGCCTAAATCTCGCCCCAGTAAATACGCCCCCGCCGTCACCAAAGCCACACTGGCATATAACTCGCGCTGAAACACCAATGGCACATCATTACACAACGTATCGCGGATAATCCCACCGAACACCCCAGTAATCACACCACAGACCATCGCAATAATCGCGCCATGCCCGAGCATCATCGCCGCTTTACAACCAATCAAGGTAAACGCAACCAGTCCCAACCCGGTTCCGAGCGCTTTGGCAACCGCCTCTTTGGCCGCAAAACGGGCAGCCAGCGAAGCATAATTCTGACCGCATTCCTGCCTCTCGGCGCAGGTAAACACACGCGCCAGAAAACGTTCGCCGCTGCGTTCAGCCGCCTGTTGCGCAACAGGCGATACCTCGCGGGCGTTGCGGCACAGTTCTTTTACGTAGGCGTGCAGATTGGTGTGTGGTCTTTTACCATTCGCTATGTGATGCTGGAGCTGCAGGTGGACGAAGCCAACGCGGCCAACTACTACCTCGCCGCGCTGGTGTTGTTTATGGTGTCCCGGTTTGTGTGTACAGCGCTGATGAAACAAATTGCGCCGGCACGCATGCTGCT
>OGCL01000680.1_pt1 | contig 34042 bp, 36 predicted proteins | sample 1570041 | NCBI WGS metagenome assembly OGCL01 (sample SAMN06266162, study PRJEB24511) | hot springs metagenome | isolation source: Hot spring water | place: South Africa: Limpopo | collected 2015-06-22 | reverse complement strand
AGCATTTTACACAATATGTCGGATATCGGGTTAACAACTGGTGACTTCACCGAAGAGAACGAGCCCTTTGCCCTCTTCGCCACCTGGCTGAAGGATGCAGAAGCCTCGGAGATCAACGATCCCAATGCGGTAGCGCTCGCCACCGTGGATGCGGACGGTTTGCCGAATGTGCGTATGGTGCTTCTCAAGGGCTTCGATGTCAGAGGCTTTGTGTTCTACACGAATTTCGAGAGCCAGAAGGGACAGGAAATTCTCGGCCAGAAAAAGGCAGCCATGTGTTTTCACTGGAAATCTCTGCGCCGCCAGATCCGCCTGAGGGGCGAGGTTGAAGTCGTCTCCGACGAGGAAGCCGACGAATATTACCAGTCCCGCCCGCTTGGCAGTCGTATCGGTGCCTGGGCCTCGAAGCAGTCCCGTCCGCTCGAGGGGCGTTTTGCTCTGGAAAAGGCCGTGGCCGAATACACGGCGAAATACGCGCTTGGGAACGTGCCGCGCCCGCCCCACTGGTCGGGATTTCGCATCATTCCAAGCTCGATCGAATTCTGGCACGACCGCAAGTTCCGCCTGCATGATCGTATCGAATTCCGTCGCGATGGCGATGGCTGGTCAAAGGTCCGGATGTATCCCTGAGCAAGGGGGAGGGGGCTCAGCCGCCGGTGAGCTTCGACGGCAGGCCCGAAGCCAGCGCCTCGACGTAACGGGCTTTCTGGTAAAGCCCGTTCAGCGAAATCCGCGGCAGGAGCTGCGGGCTCGCCATCGAGGCCGCGTCGAGGGTGCCCGGTCGCGTCGTCACCGAGAGCTTGAAGCCGGCCCAGTCTGCGTAACCGGCTGTGCGCACCGTGGCACTGCGGGCGTCGCCATAGGGATAGGCGAAGGTGGCAGGTCGCGTACCTGTAATGCCGGCCACATAGTCGGCGCTTTCGTTGAACTCTTTCAAGAGTTCGTCGTCGTTGAGGGCCGCGAGCCCGAGATGGCTGACGGAATGGGCGCCGTAGGAGACGAGCGGATGACGGCCAAGCGCCGCCAGCTCGTCGCGATCCATGACAACCTCCGAAACCAGCGCATGCGGATTGATGCCTGCCGCGTTGGCCGCAGCATTGAGTTGCGCCACGCCTTTTCCTTCGTGTCCCTTCATCAACAAATCCGTGAGTGCAGAAAAGGCCGCGCATTTTCTGCTCGTCGTGCTGCAATCAAGGTCGAGCCTGCCGGCGGGCAGGCAGACCGTCAGACGGTCCCGCCTTTCGATCAGCGCCTCGGCCGTCTCCCACCACATTGTGTGGCTGCGCTCTGAAAGCCCCTTGCAGACAAAAATGGTGAAGGGCACGCCATGCCGCTCGAAAACCGGCAGGGCATGGTCCCGGTTGTTGCGAAATCCGTCATCCAGAGTGAAGACGGCAAAGGGCGGGCCGCCTTCCGGTTCGCCAAGTGCCGCTGGCACCTCTTCCAGCGGCAGGAAACGGTAACCCCGGCTCCGCAGCGTCAGGATCGCACTGTCCAGAAATTCCGGAGTGATCGACAGATGGTGGTTCGGCCGAAAGGCCCCGGTCTTGTCCGGTCGCACGTGATGCAGTGTGAAAATCACGCCACGCCCCTTGAGGCCACGGACCAGCCCGAGCCGCGACGCCAGGAAGGACGCCTCCAGCCCGGCGGTGATCACCGCCCGTTTCAGCTGCTGCTTGAACCGCCCCGCCATAGCCCTGCCTGAAAATTCCTTGTCACAATGCCCGGAAGCTAGCCCGGAGTTCTTAAGCGAGGTTCAACGGCTCGCTTCAATTTATCCTGAATGCCCCAACAATGCCCCGGCAAGCCGGGTGGAGCGTCGGGCAAGCAGAATTGCGGGGATTGTCCACACCATCGGGATCATGAAGGTGGCGGCAAATCCGATGTTGGTCGTCGCGCCAATCGCCGCCTCGGCCAGACCCAGGCTGTTGCCGGCAAGCCCGGCAAAGGCGGCCCCGATCGCGAAACCCGCCGATTGCAGCGTCGGGATCAGTCCCGACGTCTTGTCTCGCTCCTCGGCCACGCTCGCTTGCATCAGCATCTGGCTGAGAAAGGCCCAGCTCGCACCGAACGCCGCGCCGACCACGATTTGCCCTGCGATCAGCAGAGCCAGCGACCCCTCGTGAAACCCGAGTGCCACCAGGATCATGCCGCAGCATTGCAGGAGAGGTCCGGCCTCGATGGCCCGCCGCCGCGCTGCTCCCGCTCCGATATGGGCGACAAGCACGGCGACCAGGCTCCAGCTCATGGCCATGATGGCCCCCAGACCGCCAGCCGCCATGGGCCCGAAGCCGAACGCACGCTGCAGGCCGAAGACAAAATAGACACTGCTTGTCGCCTGCGCGACCGGCATCAGCAGCACCAGCCAGAGGCCGGTGCCGACCGTGGACGAGAGGCCGAAGGCGCTGTGCGGCATCAGGCTCGATGGTGATTGCCGGTCTCTGATGACGCAGAGGCCGAGCATGGAGAGGCCTGAACACACCAGCGCAGCCGACAGCCACGCCTCGTCCATCACGCCGGCGGAAAGCACCATCAGCAGGCCCAGCGCCAGGAGCACGAGCGGCGAGAGCGGCATCGTGGAAGGCTCCGAAACAGTCTCCCGTGTCGTCGCAGTGAAGGCGGCCAGCACGATGAAGATCAGGCCGAAGGGCACGTTGATCAGAAAGGCGATCCGCCAGGAAAAGCTCTCGGCCATCCAGCCGGCCGCAAACGGGCCTCCGAAAGAGGCGCAGGTCCAGACCAGGGCTTCCACCCCGAAGACCTTGGGCACCAGCCGTTGAGGAAAGAGAGCCGGGATGAGCGCGTAGCAGATCGCCGCCACAACCCCTTCGCCAAGCCCCTGTCCGACACGCCCCAGCAGCACCTGCTCCATGGATGTCGCCGACGCAGCAATGAGCGTGCCGGCGATGAACAGCAGCGTGGCGACGATCAGCACCCTTCGGGCGCCGTAACGCTGCTTCAGCCGGGCAGCCGTGACGCCCGCGACAATCGAGCCGATCAGGTAAAGCGAGACAGACCAAGCGATCAGATGGCCGCCACCAATGTCGGCGATCGCGCTCGGCAACACGGTCGAGACGAAGAAGCCGTTGAACGCAAAGAGCGCGACACCCATGCTCAGCATCAGGGTCGTGGCGAGATGGGCGGGCTGCAGCAGATCGAGCCAGCCTCCTTCGTCAACGGTCGCCGATTCGGCTTCCCCGGTGTCGTCTGCGGCTGGCGCGGGCGTGCCGGCGAGGCTCTCGGTCGGGGTATCGGTCATGAATGAACTCTCTCTGCGGGATGCGATAGAATGCGATTTCCGACCATGCTACAACCTCAACCGAAGTTGAGGTAAAGCCATGGCGCAGCAAAAAATGCATCTGACCGTCGGGGATGTCGCCCGCCGCAGCGGACTGGCAGTCTCGGCCATCCATTTCTACGAGCGCAAGGGCCTGATCTCCGCCGATCGAACCGGTGGAAATCAGCGCCGCTATGGACGCGACGTCCTGCGTCGTCTGGCCCTGATCCGGGCCGCCCAGGAGGTGGGGCTGCCGCTGTCGGAGGTCGCGGACGCCTTGTCGGCCCTTCCGGCAGGACGCACGCCAACACCGGAAGACTGGCGCCGCATCGCGACGGGATGGACCGAAAGGCTCGATGCCCGCATCCGTGTCCTCCAGCGCTTGCGCACCGATCTTGACGGCTGCATCGGTTGCGGCTGCCTGTCTCTTCAGCGCTGTCAGCTCGTCAATCCCGCGGACCGGCTGGCAGAGGAAGGCACAGGCGCGGTATCGCTTGCCCGCTGACAGCTGCGTGACCGTCACTGCGAGCTTTCTCCCTGTGGATTAACCCTCCGCTAACCATGTTCGGGCGACCTTCTGTGGAGCGATGGTTGCATTTGATTCCGTTTGGCTGATTGTCGCCCCATTCTTGCCATAGGGGCTCAACCCACGACGACGATACGTTCGAATCGAACCGCTTCCGTCATCATCAAAATCCGAAGGGCATTGGAGTTTTCATGAGCAAGCTGCTGGTCGCGTTGTCGTTTTGCGTAGCGATCCTTACCCTCTCGACGGCAGCCCATGCCGGCAGTGCCCAGCTTCTCCTCGATGCCCGCACCGGCGAGGTTCTCGCCTCTGAAAACCCCGACGAACTCAACCACCCGGCCTCGCTCACCAAGATGATGTCGGTCTATATGGTGCTCGACGCGATCAAGGCCGGGAAGCTCAGCTGGGACAGCCCGGTTCCCTTTTCGAAACACGCAGCTTCCCGTCCGCCGACCAAGCTCTTCGTCAAGGCAGGTGACACGATCACCGTGCGCGAAGCGGTGCTCGCCATGATCGTCAAGTCGGCCAATGACGCCTCTGCTGCCATTGGCGAAAAGCTCGGCGGCAGCGAGGAAGGCTTTGCAGTGCTGATGACGCGCAAGGCCCGTTCGCTCGGCATGATGAACACCACCTTCTTCAACGCCTCGGGCCTGCCGCATCCGCAGCAGTTCACCACCGCGCGCGACATGTCGACCCTTGGCGTTGCCCTCATGCGCGACTTCCCGAAGGAATACGAACTCTTCGCCACCAAGAGCTTCAAGTTCCGCGGCAAGACGATCACCGGGCACAACAATCTGATGTATCGCTACAAGGGCATGGACGGCATTAAGACCGGCTATACCAACGCCTCCGGCTTCAACCTCGTCAGCGCCGTGGAACTCGACGGCCGCCGTGTCGTCGGTGTGGTGATGGGCGGTCGCACGGCGGCAAGCCGCGACAAGATCATGGAAAAGCTGATCGACGCGAACATCAAGAAGGCTTCGCCCGGCCGCCAGCTTCTCGTTTCCCGCTCGACCGGCGTGCAGATGGATCTCGCCCGCCTCGGCGACGAGGTGCCGGTTCCGGCGTCCCGCCAGTCGGCGCTTGCCGCAGTGCAGGGTCTCGCCGGAGCAACAGGCGTCGCAACGCCGGGCACTGCCTCCGCTTACGCGCCGTCGGCCAGCGCTCCCGCCGAACTGGTCGCCACACCCGCCAACCGCTTTGCCCCTGTCGATCCGCAGCACACCGCCAGCACGCAGCCGGCTTCCACCGAGCGCAAGTGGCAGATCCAGATCGCGGCGGCCACCTCGGCCCAGGCCGCTATGGACCTGCTCTCCCAGGCCCGCCAGAAGGTCGGAGAACCGCTTCAGGATCTCGACACCTACACTGAAATGGTCACCCGCAACGGCGTCACCTTCTACCGCGCCCGCTTCACCGGCTTTGGAACCAAGGAAGAAGCCCGCATCGCCTGCGACAAGCTGGTGCGCCAGCGCTACGATTGCGTGCTGATGCCCGCGCGGGGGTAAGGGGCTCGGGCTTCCGCAGCTGCTGTCGAATTGTTGTTGTGAGGGTTAGCGGTCGAGATCGCGTTCGCCCAAGTCCCCGTAGAGCCTTAGCAGATAACCATCTGGATCTGGCACGACGAACTGCCGGTTGCCGACCTCCCGATCGCCGCGTCGATACCATTTCTCCTCAAGCGGCAGATAGAGCGGCACCCCGGCTGCCGAGAAACGCTGCAGAATGGCCGAGACATCCGGCACGCGGATCTGCAGGTTCAGACCTCGCCCGAAGGGTCGCTCCAGAGGCGCCTCATCGATCTCGAACGTGCGCCCGATGCCGATCTGGTCGATCATCAACTGCGCGTCGCCGAGCACCAGATAGCTGAAACCTTCCTCCGGTCGCTCATACGCGACCTCGAATCCAACAAGATCACAGTAGAAGGCCCGGCTGATCTGCCAGTCGCTGACGGCAAGCTCGGGAACCAGCGCATTGCCGATCAAGCCTTCGTGCCCCCCACCGTGATCTGGTCCATCCTCAGATGTGGCTGGCCGACGCCCACGGGCACCCACTGGCCAGCCTTGCCGCAATTGCCGATGCCGGTGTCGAGCTTGGTGTCGTTGCCGATCATTGAGATACGCTTCATCGCATCGGGACCGTTGCCGATCAGCATGGCGCCCTTGACCGGCGCGCCGATCTTGCCGTTTTCTATGAGATAGGCCTCGGTGCAGCCGAAGACGAACTTGCCAGAGGTGATGTCCACCTGACCGCCGCCGAAGGAGACGGCATAGATGCCCTTCTTCACCGAAGCGATGATCTCGTCGGGTGTCTTGTCGCCCGAGAGCATGTAGGTATTGGTCATGCGTGGCATCGGCTGGTGGGCATAACCCTGACGGCGCCCGTTGCCGGTCGCCTTCATGCCCATCAGGCGCGCATTCTGCCGGTCCTGCATGTAGCCGACCAGCTTGCCGTTCTCGATCAGCACGTTGTAGCCGGAGGGCGTTCCCTCGTCGTCGACGGTGATCGAGCCGCGCCGGTCATTGATCGTGCCGTCATCGACCACGGTAACGCCGGGAGCGGCGACCATTTCGCCCATAAGGCCGGCAAAGGCCGAGGTCTTCTTGCGGTTGAAGTCGCCTTCCAGCCCGTGGCCGACCGCTTCGTGCAGCATGACGCCAGGCCAGCCATTGCCAAGCACGATATCCATCGTGCCGGCCGGCGCATCCTGTGCTTCGAGATTGACCAGCGCCTGGCGCAGTGCCTCGTCCGCACCGCGTTGCCAGCTTTCTTGCGTCAGGAAATCATTGAAGCCCATGCGGCCCCCGACACCGAAGGATCCGCTTTCCTGGCGGTCGCCCTGGCCGGTAACGACGGAGATGTTGATGCGGGTCATCGGACGGATGTCGCGCACCCGGTGTCCGTCGGCGCGCAGGATCTCGACCACCTGCCAGCTAGCGCCAACTGTTGCCGTCACCTGCCGCACCTTGGGGTCCTTGTCGCGCAGATAGGCATCGATCTCCGAGAGGAGCTTCACCTTCTCCTCGAAGGTGGGGGAGCCAATGGGATTGCCGTCGCCATAGAGTTTGGCATTGGTGCGCTGCGGTGCTGCGGCATAGGAGCCGGAGTGACCATGCGTCACGGCGCCTACGGCATCGGCGGCGCGGGAGAGGGCGGCAAGCGACAATTCACCCGCATGGGCGTAGCCGACCGCTTCGCCTGCGACCGCGCGCAGGCCAAATCCCTGGTCGGTGTTGAAGGAGCCGCCCTTGAGCCGCCCATTGTCGAAGGTCAGCGATTCCGCCTGGGCATGCTCGACGAACAGCTCCCCGTCATCAGCACCTTTCAAGGCATCCGCGACGCGCCGCGTCAGTGTGGCTTCGTCGCAGTCGAAGAGGGAGAGAAGGTCCTGGGTCATGCATGTCTCCTTGAGCGCTGGCCTCAAGCATGTAGGCGCGCGACGAAAAAGGGGCAAGCCCGCCGGACTTGCCCCTATCTATAATGTCATCACGATCCGGCGACTGTGCCTCAGGGCAGCTTGTCGTAGCCCTCGCCGAAGCCCGCGAGTTCGATCGGGATGCCGACGCGGTCCTGGTCTGCCGATTCGCGCAATGCGAAGACCGCAGCTTTGCCGGCGCGCAGGATCTTCATCAGTTCCTCGTCGATCTCCACCTCGACATAACAGCCCTCGGAGAAGCAGCGGGTGAAATAGGCGCGACCGATATTGTTGCCGTCGACAAAGAGCTCCATGCCGTCCTTCAGGAGAACGCCAAGCGGGGCGAGAATTCGCAGGATCCGCGCCTTGCGGTCGGCGGTCTTCAGAACGACGACCGAGAGGCCGACTTCCGGCCGGTCCTCGGCGATCACGTTCTGCATCAGAGCGCATTGCTCGACGGAAGCGCCCGCCGGCTTGTCGCAGATGACAGACCACGCCCCATGGTTGGAACGGATCGAGCCCGGTTGTTGTTGGGGTTGCTGGCTCTGTGCCGGTGTCGCGAGAGCGGCGATCAGCACCGCGCTCGCCGTCAGGCTGGACCAGGCAAGTCTTGGCAGACCCATGAAAACCTCTGGAAAACGAATCATTGCCGACATTCTTGTCGCCGGGGGTGCAAATGGGAAGCCCCGACACCTGTTTTAAGGCCGACTGCGGCATAATTGGGACTGTGAATCAGGCGCGGCTATGCAATCCTGCGCCACTTGCTGCCCCATCTGGCAAAACGCTGTGCATCTTGGCTGCATGTATTTGATGAAGCGCAAAAATGCCGCACCGGCATTCGTCCGGGCGTATTGCGATTGCGGCCAATCTGTGATTTGAAACGGCGACACTAGCATGATTTTTGCGCTATGGTTTGATGTGGATCAAGCGCTTGTGGGAGACCAAACCGTGATGAAGAGAACCTATGCAGCCCTGGCCGCCTTGGCCTGTCTGCTTTTCGCTTCTGTAGGCTTCGCCGATCAGCCGAAGCCCTGGCAGATGGGTATGCAGGAACCAGCCACCTCCATCATGGAGTTCAACAGCTGGTTCGAGCAGTACACACTGTGGTTCATTGTTCCGATCACAATTTTCGTTCTGATTCTCCTGATCCTCGTGGTCGTCAAGTTCCGCGCTGCCGCCAATCCGGTGCCGTCGAAGACGAGCCACAACACGATGATCGAAATCGCCTGGACCGTCATCCCGGTCCTTATTCTGTTCGCGATCGCGATCCCGTCCTTCAACCTGCTGACCTATCAGCTGAAGATGCCTGAGAACCCGGACGTCACCATCAAGGCGACCGCCACCCAGTGGCTGTGGTCTTATGAGTATGAGGGCGAACAGGCAGTCGCTTTCGACAGCTACATGCTGAAGGAAACCGACCGCGCCGCCATCGGCAAGGAAGATGTCGCCCGCTATCCGCGTCTCCTGGCTGTGGACAACGAGGTCGTCGTTCCCGTCGGCAAGACCGTTCGCCTGCTGGTGACCGCTGCCCCGACGGACGTTATCCACGCCTTCGCAATGCCGGCTTTCGGCATCAAGATCGACGCCATCCCGGGCCGCCTGAATGAGACCTGGTTCCGCGCCGATCGTGAAGGCCTCTACTACGGCCAGTGTTCGGAATTGTGCGGCAAGGACCATGCGTTCATGCCGATCGCCATCCGCGTGGTCTCGGACGAGCAGTATGCGACCTGGCTGCAGGCCGCGACCTCGGATCTGTCCGGCGCCAATCGCGCTCTCATGGCTGCTGTCGATGGCGCTCCCGCCGCTGTCCAGACAGCTGAAAACATCACGAACTGAGAGGAGTGAGGTCAATGGCTGGCTCTGTTGCCCACGACGAACACGCACACCACGACCATAAGCCGAGCTTCTTTGCTCGCTGGTTCCTGTCGACCAACCACAAGGACATCGGCACCCTCTACCTGATCTTCGCGATCGTCGCGGGTATCATCGGTGCCGCCCTCTCTGTTGCCATGCGCATGGAGCTGCAGGATCCGGGCATCCAGATCTTCCACGGTCTGGCTTCCATGGTCTACGGCTTCGAAGGTGACGCTGCCATCGACGGCGGCAAGCACATGTACAACGTCTTCACGACGGCGCACGCCCTCATCATGATCTTCTTCATGGTCATGCCGGCGCTGATCGGCGGCTTTGCCAACTGGATGATCCCGATCATGATCGGCGCTCCGGACATGGCTTTCCCGCGTCTCAACAACATCTCCTTCTGGCTGATCGTTCCGGCCTTCCTCCTGCTCGTGCTGTCGATGTTCGTCGAAGGCCCGGCTGGTGCTTATGGCGTCGGTGGTGGCTGGACGCTCTATCCGCCGCTCGCGACCTCGGGTCAGCCCGGTCCGGCCGTCGACCTTGCGATCTTCGCGCTCCACGTTTCCGGTGCGTCCTCGATCCTCGGTGCGATCAACTTCATCACCACCATCCTCAACATGCGCGCTCCGGGCATGACGCTGCACAAGATGCCGCTCTTCGCCTGGGCCGTTCTGGTCACTGCCTTCCTGCTCTTGCTGTCGCTCCCGGTTCTCGCCGGCGGCATCACCATGCTGCTCACCGACCGCAACTTCGGCACGACCTTCTTCTCGCCTGAAGGCGGTGGTGATCCGGTTCTCTACCAGCACCTGTTCTGGTTCTTCGGTCACCCGGAAGTGTACATCCTGATTCTGCCCGGTTTCGGCATCGTCAGCCACATCGTCTCGACCTTCTCGAAGAAGCCGGTCTTCGGCTACCTCGGCATGGCCTATGCCATGGTCGGCATCGGCGCCGTCGGCTTCGTCGTCTGGGCTCACCACATGTACACGGTCGGCCTGTCGCTCGCCGCCCAGCGTTACTTCCTCTTCGCAACCATGGTCATCGCGGTGCCGACCGGCATCAAGATCTTCTCCTGGATCGCGACGATGTGGGGTGGTTCGCTGACCTTCAAGACCCCGATGGTCTGGTCGATCGGCTTCATCTTCCTGTTCACCGTCGGTGGCGTGACCGGCGTCCAGCTTGCCAATGCCGGTCTCGACCGCTCGCTGCATGACACCTACTACGTCGTGGCTCACTTCCACTACGTTCTGTCACTCGGCGCCGTCTTCGCGATCTTCGCCGGCTGGTACTACTGGTTCCCGAAGATCACCGGCTACATGTACAACGAGTTCGTCGGCAAGCTGCACTTCTGGATCATGTTCATCGGCGTCAACCTGGTGTTCTTCCCGCAGCACTTCCTCGGCCTCGCCGGCATGCCGCGCCGCTACATCGACTATCCGGATGCCTATGCCGGCTGGAACTATGTCTCGTCGATCGGCTCCTACATCTCGGCCTTCGCGGTTCTCGTCTTCCTCTATGGCGTCTTCGAAGCCTTCGCCAAGAAGCGCGTCGCCGGCGACAACCCCTGGGGTGAGGGTGCGACCACGCTGGAATGGCAGCTGTCTTCGCCGCCGCCATACCACCAGTGGGAACAGCTGCCGAAGATCAAGTAAGCAGCGCACATCCTGCGCATAGATATCGGGCGCCGCGATCTCCAGGGTCGCGGCGCCCGAAAAACCAGACACAAGACGGAATTTGAACGCATGACTGTCATCGACAATCGCGACGTATTCGGCATCGAGGGCGAGGTCCGCCTGTCCGAAGCCGGCCCGCGCGATTTCTTCGCGCTCCTCAAGCCGCGCGTCATGTCGCTCGTCGTCTTCACGGCGCTTGCAGGCCTCGTTCTCGCGCCAGGCGACATCAACCCGATCATCGGCTTCATCGCCATTCTCTGTATCGCTGTCGGCGCTGGCGCCTCCGGTGCGCTCAACATGTGGTACGATGCCGACATCGACGCAGTCATGTCGCGCACGGCAACCCGTCCGGTGCCCTCAGGCCGCGTGACGCCGCAGGAGGCGCTCGCCTTCGGTCTCGTGCTCTCGGTCTTCTCGGTCGGTATCCTTGGACTGGCGGTCAACTGGTTCGCGGCCTTCCTGCTGGCCTTCACCATCTTCTTCTACGCCGTCGTCTATACGATGTGGCTGAAGCGCTCGACACCCCAGAACATCGTCATCGGCGGTGCGGCCGGTGCCTTTCCGCCCATGGTCGGCTGGGCATGTGTGACGGGCGGCGTGTCGCTCGACAGCTTCATCCTGTTCATGATCATCTTTCTCTGGACGCCGGCGCATTTCTGGGCGCTTGCGCTGTTCAAGATGAAGGATTACGGCGCAGTCGGCGTGCCGATGATGCCCAATGTCGCGGGTATCCCTTCGACCAAGCGCCAGATTGCCCTTTATGCCGTACTGACCGCCGTGACCGGCGTCCTGCCGAGCTTCACCGGTCTGTCCTCGATCGGTTACGGCATTGTCGCAGCCCTTCTTGGCGCCGTCTTTGTACACTGTTCCATCGCCGTCTGGCGCATGGCCGACGGCGACGAAAAGATGGTGCCGGCGAAGAAACTCTTTGCCTATTCGATCTTCTACCTCTTCGCGATCTTCTCGGCCTTGATGATCGACTTCTATGTCGCGCCGCTTGCGGCAAGCCTCGGAGGTGCCGTCTGATGGAAACCGTTGAACTGAACGACAAGCAGAAGAAGTCCCGCCGTGGTCGCAACATCGCGCTCGGCGTGGTTCTCGCAGCTCTGGTGGTCATCTTCTATGTGGTGACCATCATCAAGATCGGTAACGTGGGTTAACGAGGCTTCGCACCGTGACTGTATCCAGCGACAACTTCAGGGTTTCGAACCGCCGCAATGTCGGCGTGGCGTCGGCCTGTGTCGTCTTCGTCGGCGCCATGGTCGGCATGGCTTATGCGGCCGTCCCGCTCTATCAGCTTTTCTGCCAGGTCACCGGTTATGGCGGCACGACCCAGCGCGTCGAACAGATGTCGGACGTCGTGCTCGACCGCACGATCAACGTGACCTTTGACGCCAACGCCTCTCCGGGCCTGAACTGGGACTTCAAGGCGGTCGACAAGAAGGTGACGCCAAGGATCGGCGAGACTGTCCAGGTCACCTATACCGCGACGAATAATTCGCCCCATCCGGTCACGGGTGAGGCGATCTTCAACGTCACGCCCGGCGAGGCCGGCGCCTACTTCAACAAGGTCCAGTGCTTCTGCTTCACCAAGACCACGTTGCAACCGGGCGAAACACTGGAAATGCCCGTTGTCTTCTTTGTCGATCCTGCCATCGTTGATGCAGAGGAGACAAAGGGCATCGGAACGATTACCCTGTCCTACACCTTCTATCCGCGCGAAGATCAGGAGCCGGTGGCCGCGTTGTCGGTCGGGGAAGACAAGGGACAGCCGAAACTGTGAGAGGGCTCCGGTTCGCCGGAACTCGTAATGAAATTGACATTCGGGGATTGCTGAAATGGCCGAAGCGCACCAGAAGAACCACGACTACCACATCATCGACCCGAGCCCATGGCCGCTCCTGGCCTCGATCGGTGCCTTCATCCTCACCTTCGGCGGCGTCGGCTACATGCGCTACCTGAATGGCGGCTCGCTGAACCTGTTCGGCGTCGACTTTGCCAATCCGTGGCTCTTCTTCATTGGCCTTGCCATCGTGCTTTTCACGATGTTCGCCTGGTGGGCCGATACCATCAAGGAAGCCCACGAGGGTCATCACACCCGCGTCGTATCGCTGCATCTGCGCTACGGCATGATCATGTTCATCGCGTCTGAAGTGATGTTCTTCGTCGCCTGGTTCTGGGCCTTCTTTGACGCCAGCCTCTTCGCCAACGAAGCGATCCAGACGAGCCGCGTAGAGTTCACCGGAGGCACCTGGCCGCCGCAGGGCATCGAAGTGGTCGATCCCTGGCACCTGCCGCTCTACAACACGGTCATCCTGCTGCTGTCCGGCACCTGCGTTACCTGGGCTCACCATGCTCTGCTGCACAATGATCGCAAGGGCGTCATCTCCGGCCTGACGCTGACCGTCCTGCTCGGTGTCCTGTTCTCCTTCGTTCAGGCCTACGAGTACATTCACTCGCCGTTCGACTTCAAGAATTCGATCTACGGCGCGACCTTCTTCATGGCCACCGGCTTCCATGGCTTCCACGTTCTGGTCGGCACGATCTTCCTGATCGTCTGCCTGTTCCGCGCGCTTGCCGGCCACTTCACCCCGCAGCAGCATTTCGGCTTCGAAGCTGCCGCCTGGTACTGGCACTTCGTTGACGTCGTCTGGCTGTTCCTCTTCTTCGCCATCTATATCTGGGGCGATTGGGGCGCACCGCTCGCCCACTGATCCGGGCAGATTGCAATCGAAGGGCGGCGAAAGCCGCCCTTTGTGTTTCCGCCCATGCGACAATCCGGCACCGGACTGGCACTGGGAGGGAACCCGGCCATGCTCTAAGGGTTGGCTGGGACGTGGAATAGCTTCGAGGAGAAGTCTGATGACCGAAGACAACGCTCAATTTCCGCCGGTCGATCCGGTCAAGGCTGCGCTCACCGCATCCTGCCCGCGCTGCGGAACCGGCAAGCTGTTTGATGGTCTGTTGAAACCGAAGACCCGCTGCAATGCCTGTGGCTTCGACCTCTCCTGGATCGATGCCGGCGATGGCCCGGCGATCTTCGTCATCCTGCTCGCCGACTTGCTCGTTGTGGGTTTCGCCGTCTGGGTCGAACTCACCTATCAGCCATCGGTGTGGCTCCATATCCTCGTCTTCGCGCCGCTCGGCGTGGCCTTGACCCTCTGGCTCATGCGCTTTCTGAAGGCCCTGCTGATCGCACTTCAGTACAAGCACAATGCCTCGCAGGGAGTGATTGACCGTGGCTGAGATGCCAACGGGGGAGGGGCGAGTAACGCGCCGCCGTAGCTGGCGCTTCTGGGCGGCCATGGTGCTGGTGCCTGTTGCCCTCATCATCCTGCTCTCGCTTGGCACCTGGCAGGTCAACCGCCTGCACTGGAAGGAAGGCCTGCTCGCCGATATCCAGGAGCGCAGCACGGCAGCCCCCGTCGATGTGGCAGAGCTGGAGCGTCTTCTGGCTGCCGGTGAGGCTGTGGACTATCGCCGCGCGACGGCGAGTGGCCACTTCGTCCACGACAAGGAGCGCCACTTCCTCGCGACCTTCCAGGGGCAGTCTGGCTTCTATCTCTACACGCCGCTTGAACTTGCCGATGGCCGCTACCTCTTCGTCAACCGCGGCTTCGTGCCCTATGACCGGAAGGATCCCGCGACGCGGCCGGAAAGCCTGATCGAGGGCGAGCATACGATCACCGGCCTTGCCCGGGCGGAACTGACGGAGAAGCCCTCTTCGCTTGTGCCAGATAATGACGAGAGGGCGAACATCTTCTACTGGAAGGACCGTGCCCGGATGGCGGCTTCCGTCGACCTGCCGGCAGACCGTGTTCTGCCCTTCTTCCTCGACGCGGATGCGACTGCTGTAGCAGGCGGCCTACCAAGGGGCGGCGTGACCCAGATCGACCTTCCCAACAACCACCTGCAATATGTCATCACCTGGTATGGCCTCGCCTTTGCCCTGGTGGCCGTGACCATCGCGGGCCTGATCCGGCGCAGATCAGAATAGTTCTCGTCGGACTTTTGAGCTAAACACGCGGAAGGCACCGCCGGAATCGTGGGCGGTGCAGGGGGAAACGCATGTCCTATCTCGCATCGACGCTGGTGGCTCTGGTTGCGCTCGAACACATCTACATCCTCGTCCTGGAGATGTTTCTGTGGACGACGCCGACCGGTCGCCGTGCCTTTGGCATGAAGCCCGAGCAGGCGGAAGCCACCAAGGTCATGGCCGCCAATCAGGGTCTCTACAACGGCTTCCTCGCCGCCGGCCTGATCTGGGGGCTGCTGCACCCGGATGTCGGCTTCGGCTATCAAATCCAGTTGTTTTTCCTTGGCTGTGTGCTGGTCGCGGGCCTATATGGGGGTGCAACGGCCTCGCGGAAGATTTTCGTCATCCAGGCGCTTCCGGCGGCCATTGCCATTCTCGCTGTCCTGATTGCCGGCTGACCATATGAACATGCACATGAATCGCCCCCCTTTGACGATCAGGCTTTGCGGCCCGCGCGGTTTCTGCGCCGGCGTTGACCGCGCCATCCAGATCGTCGTCCTGGCGCTGAAGCGTTATGGAGCCCCGGTCTATGTGCGCCACGAGATCGTTCACAATCGCTATGTCGTGGAAGGGCTGGAAGCCAAGGGCGCGATCTTTGTCGAGGAACTGCACGAGATCCCGGCAGAACATCGCCAGCAGCCCGTCGTCTTCTCCGCCCATGGCGTGCCGAAATCGGTGCCCGAGGATGCAGCCAGCCGCAACCTCTTCTATCTCGATGCCACCTGCCCGCTGGTCTCCAAGGTCCATAAGCAGGCCATGCGCCACCAGCGCCTCGGTCGCCATGTGATCTTGATCGGCCATGCCGGCCATCCAGAAGTCATCGGCACCATGGGGCAGCTGCCCGAGGGGTCCGTGTCGCTGGTTGAAACGGTGGAAGACGCCGCCGCCTATACACCTGCCGATCCCGACAATCTCGGCTACGTCACCCAGACCACGCTCTCGGTGGATGATACCGCCGGTGTCATTGCCAAGCTTTCCGAACGCTTTCCCAACCTGACGGCGCCTTCGGCCGACAGCATCTGCTATGCCACCACCAACCGTCAGGAAGCGGTCAAGGCAGCAGCCCCCGGCTGCGATCTCTTCATCGTCGTCGGCGCGCCCAACTCCTCCAACTCCAAACGCCTCGTCGAGGTCGCCTTGAGGGCAGGGGCCAGCCGTTCCATGCTGGTCCAGCGCGCCTCGGAAATCGACTGGAGCGAGATCGGCGAGATCAAGACACTCGGCATCTCCGCCGGCGCCTCCGCGCCAGAAGTGATCGTCGACGAAATCATCGACGCCTTCCGCGAACGTTTCGACGCCAAGGTGGAGCTGGCGATCACGGCGGAGGAAAACGAGCACTTCCTGGTCAATCGCGAGTTGCGCGATGTCGAGCTGACCCGCGAGGACATGGCCTGGGTGAACGGCTGACGACCGAACTGCTGAGAGCGGTGGCCAGCCACAGATTGTTGACCCACATAACGCAGCGGTGATGGAACGGCACATGCCGTCTTCGGTTTGCGAAAGCAGGGGCAATTGTCCCCGCACTAGCAACTGGAGAAACAGATCATGGATGTAACGAGACGGACAATCCTGACCGCGACTGCGGCCACCGCTGCTCTCAGCTTTGTTGGCGCGCCGCACATAGCACGCGCCGCGCTACCCCTGACGCAGCCGGGTCTTCCCTTTTCCGAGGATGCTCTGGCTCCGACAATCTCGGCCAAGACAGTGGCTCTGCACTATGGCAAGCACCACAAGGCCTATTTCGACAAGCTGAACGAACTGGCGGCCGGAACGCGATATGCCGACATGGATCTCGCCGAAATCGTGACCGCCTCAGCGACCTCCGAGGAGGACGCGAAGATCTTCAACAACGCAGCCCAAGCCTGGAACCATGTGACCTACTGGGACCAGTTCGTACCCGGCGGACCGGCGCGCCCGGACGGCGATCTCGCCACCGCGATAGACGATACGTTTGGCGGCTATGAGGGGTTCGTCGATCGAGTCGTGACCGTCTCGGACGAGGTGTTTGGCACCGGTTGGGTCTGGCTGACACGTGACGATCAGAATGCGCTCGCTCTGATCGGCTACGAGGACGGCAACAATCCCGTCGCAGTAGGCCGTCCAGCCTATCTCGGTATCGATATCTGGGAGCATGCCTATTATGTTGACTACGAGAACCGGAAGGAAGAACACATCCGTGCCGTTCTGGACAAGATCGTCAACTGGCGGGTGATCGCCGACCGCGTGGCAGCCTAGCCAACCCCCTATACCATGAACGGCGGGCCGGAAGGCGGTGCGCGTTAACATCACCCTTGCTGAAGATCTCCTGCGCCATCGAATTCCCGACGGAAGCCCATGGCCTCACACGCTCGGGTTTCCTGGCGCAGGCGGCAAAACGGCAGATGGATGACGAAGGCAATGTTGGCAACGTGAAAGGCTACGCGCTTTCGGCGTAGCGGCGCATTGCCACCACGCCCCATTTCCTGTGCCCATGTCGTTCCGGGGCTGGCACTGTCCGTCACAGCGTTATAGGACTCGGCCTATACCCGAAGCGGCACGGAACCTGACCAGTGGCAGTCTACACCGATATTAACGAAGTCGATCTCAAGGCCTTCCTGGCGCAATATGATGCAGGCGAGCTGCTATCCTACAAGGGCATTGCCGAAGGGGTGGAAAACACCAACTTCCTGCTGCACACATCGAAGCAGCCGCTGATCCTCACGCTTTACGAAAAGCGTGTTGATCGCAACGATCTGCCGTTTTTCCTTGGCCTCATGCACCATCTGTCCGAGCGAGGCCTGTCCTGCCCGCTTCCTCTGCCGCGCAAGGATGGAGAATTGCTCGGCGAGCTCTCCGGTCGTCCTGCTGCCCTCATTTCCTTCCTTGAGGGCATGTGGCTGCGCAAGCCCGAGGCCCAGCATTGCCGTGAAGTCGGCAAGGCGCTCGCCGGCATGCATGTGGCGGGCGAAGGCTTCGAGCTCACGCGCCCCAACGCCCTGTCACTTGAAGGCTGGCAGACGCTCTGGGCTAAATCAGAGGCGCGCGCCGACGAGGTCGAGACCGGGCTGGAAGAGGAGATCGGCTCCGAACTCGATTTTGTTGCCGCCCACTGGCCTGGGGATCTGCCGTCAGGCGTCATTCATGCCGACCTCTTCCCCGACAATGTCTTCTTCCTCGGCGATGAACTCTCGGGCCTCATCGACTTCTATTTCGCCTGCAACGATTTCCTCGTCTACGATCTCTCGATCTGCCTGAATGCCTGGTGCTTCGAGAAAGATGGCGCCTACAACATCACCAAGGGCAAGGCGATGATCGAGGGGTATCTGTCGGTCCGTCCGCTGTCTGCTGATGAGATCGCAGCCCTGCCGGTGCTTTGCCGTGGCTCGGCCCTCCGCTTTTTCCTCACCCGTCTCTACGACTGGCTGACGACGCCGGAAGGCGCGCTGGTGGTGAAGAAGGATCCGCTCGAATATCTGAAGAAGCTGCGCTTCCACCGCGCCGTGACCAATGCCTCCGAATACGGACTGATTTCATGAAACATGTCGACATCTTCACCGACGGTGCCTGTTCGGGCAATCCCGGCCCCGGCGGCTGGGGCGCTGTCCTGCGTTACGGCGAAGTCGAGAAGGAACTTTGCGGCGGCGAGGCGGATACCACCAACAATCGCATGGAACTGCTCGCCACCATCACGGCGCTCAACGCCTTGAAGGATGCTTGCGAGGTCGATCTCTACACCGACAGCAAATACGTCATGGACGGCATCTCCAAGTGGATCTTCGGCTGGAAGAAGAACGGCTGGAAGACGGCTGACAAGAAACCGGTCAAGAACGGTGAACTCTGGCAGGCGCTCGACGTCGCCAACCAGCGCCACAAGGTCAAGTGGCATTGGGTCAAGGGCCATGCGGGCCACCCCGAGAACGAACGTGCCGACGAGCTGGCCCGCAAGGGAATGGAGCCCTTCAAGAAGACGGGCGGTTTTCCGAAGTCGCTGCTGGTGAAGTGAGGCGATCAGGCCGGCGCGCCGCACCACCCCTTGCCCTTTCCCTCGTTCCCCCTATGCTCGCCCGAAAACAACACCAACGGGAGACATCCATGATCCAGCACTGCGTGTTCCTGCGCTTCAAGGCCGCCGTCCAGGAAGTCGAGAAGCAGGCAATCTATGCCGCGATCGCCGAATTGAAGGATGTGGTGCCGGGTATGTTGGAGGTGAAGGCCGGGTCTAATGTCTCGCCGGAAGGCCTCAGCGGTGGTTATGACGATGGCTTCATCGTCACCTTCGAAGATGAGATGGTGCGCGATTACTACCTCAAACATCCAAAGCACATAGAAGTCGGCGAGCGCATCATCAGTGCCACCGATGGTGGTCTGGCTGGTATCCTCGTCTTCGATCTCGCTTATTGAGAGAGCCAAACGCAAATAAGAAGGCCCGGGTTCCCGGGCCTCGTTCTGCGGAAGTCGCTGTGGGCGCTCAGGCGCCCAGCTGCTCGATCATCGTCGCAGCCGAAGACACGGTCGCCTGGCCCGGATTCTCCTCGATGTTGAGGCTCTTTACCACGCCGTCCTCGACGAGCATGGAGTAGCGCTTGGACCGCACGCCGAGTCCTCCGCCCGACAGGTCGATGTCGAGACCGATCGCCTTGGTGAAGCCCGCATCCCAATCGGCGAGGAAGTGGATCTTGCCCATCCCGCCCGACTGCTGTGCCCAGGCACCCATCACGTGCCAGTCATTGACGGATACGACGGCGATGTCATCGACGCCGCGCGCCATCAGCGCGTCGCGATTTTCCAGATAGCCAGGCAGATGATTCAGCGTGCAGGTCGGGGTAAAGGCACCGGGAACCGCAAAGACGACGACCTTCTTGCCGGCAAACAGCTGATCCGTGGTGACTTCCACCGGGCCATCAGCGGTCTTCTCCTTGAAGGTGGCCTGGGGCAGCTTTTCGCCAATGGCAATGGTCATGAAGTTCGTCCTCGCTCGCGTTGAACCGTCCGGAACCGTCCGGACAGCAATCGACGCGAATATAGGAAGCAGTCATTTAAAGGCAAGCACGGTTTCCATGGCGCGGTTGCCGCTGACGACCAGAATACCCCAGCGCTTGCCGGCGATCTTGTATTTCTTCGGAAGCTGGCCGATCGGCATGGTCATCAGGGTTTCGCCGGCTTTTCCGACGGACACTGCGGATTGGACGAACACATGCCCGCTCGGCCCGCTGACGAAGGCCTTGGGGGCATCGGCGCCCTCCGGAAGCTTCAGCCTCACCAGCAGTTCTCGTCCATCCCTGCTCAGTTCATGCCCGATGACGTGAAAGTCTGCCGCAGGGCCGGGCGGTACCTGCGCACGCGCCGAGTTGACCAAGGCAGCCTCCACCGGATTGGCCATGGCATCTGGATCGGGCGGCACGGTAAGATCGGCCTGGAAGGGGATGCAGATGTTCTGGCAGACCCCGACAAAGGCGTTCAGTGTGACGCTTTCGCCGTTTGGCGCGTTTTTCAGGGTCAATGGCAGGGTCACCGGACGGTCATAACCGACATCCGTTATCTCGCCGCTCATCAGCACCTTGGGGACCGGGAAGCCGACGCTGTCCACGGCGTAGCCGGCGCCGGCAGGCGGCCTGATCGCAGGCGGAATCCCCACATCGCCCGGCTCTTTCCAATAGGTGATCCAGCCCGGTTTCGGTTCAATCACCAGCGCGCCCTGCCGCATGCCGCTCGCGTCTTCCGGAAGAAGGATCAGCCGCATCCGCCCGCCCTCGTTCACCGCCCACTCGCTGCTCGCAGCCGTCACAGGCCCGCCGGGCAGCAGTGAAAACAGGCCCACTGCCGCCGAGAGCAACCAGTGCCGCGCACTGCGGTAACCACATGACGGACGGGAACAAGAACTGTCTGCTGCTGTTTTAGAGGTCATGTATCCGGCTCTAGAAGATCATCGCGAGCTTTGCCAGTCACGCTTACTTCATGGTCATCATTTTGGGTTGATCGGAACCCGCTTCTGCCCCATCTTGAATTTGAGACCACATCTGAACCACGCATAAAGCCGATTGCCGTCAAGGCAGACCGAGGAGGCGAGCATGGCATTGTCGTCGAAAACCAGTCTGAGAGAGCGCGGTTTCCTGGATGGTCATCTACTGATCGCCATGCCGGGCATGGCGGACGGCAACTTCGCTCGCGCGGTTGTCTATATCTGCGCCCATTCCGATGCCGGCGCCATGGGCTTCATCATCAACCGTTCCCAATCGGTGACCTTCGCCGATCTGCTCCTGCATCTGGAACTGATTGATCGCAACGATGCGATCATGCTGCCCGATCACGCTCGCCATTTTCCCATCCAGTGCGGCGGCCCGGTCGAGCAGAACCGCGGCTTCGTCCTCCACTCGGACGATTACCTCTCCGACAGCTCCATCCCCGTCAGTGACGATATCTCGCTGACCGCCACCCTCGACATCGTCCGAGCCATCTCGGACGGCCGCGGCCCCCGCCACGCCACCATGCTGCTCGGCTATGCCGGCTGGGGACCGGGCCAGCTGGAAGAAGAGATCGCCCAGAACGGCTGGCTGCATTGCGCTGCTACCGAAAGCCTGATCTTCGACCGCAGCCTCGACAACAAATATGACCGGGCGCTGGCGCTGATGGGCATCAATCCCGCGATGCTGTCGATGGATGCGGGACACGCGTGAGGCCACTGAAAAGGCGCCTGGCGCCTCCTCAAGCTCGCTTCATCAGCGGAAATCGCTCCTTGAGCAGCCTCAGCACGGACTCGGACCCAAGGGGTGGGCCGAAGAGATAGCTCTGGCCAAAATCACATCCCATCATCGCGAGATCGGCTGCGTCCTGGTCGGACTGGATGCCTTCAGCCACCACCTGCATGTCGAGCCCGCGCGCCATCGAGACGACGGAGCGCAGAAGCACCGACTTCTTGTCCGATTGGTCACAGACCAGGGCCTTGTCGAGCTTGATCGTGTCGAAGGGGAAGCGGGTGAGATAGGCGAGTGAGGAATAGCCGGTGCCGAAATCGTCGAGCGCCAGGCTGATGCCCGTGTCCTTCAGCTTCTCCAGCATCAGGCGTGCCTGTTCCGGGTTCTCCATTACCACGCTTTCGGTGAGCTCCAGCTTGATCCGCTTCGGGTCGCACTGGGTCTTCACCAGCATGGCGCGGATATCATTATAGATCTCGCTGGAGATCAGCTGCGAGGACGACAGATTGACCGAGACGAAGATCGGCAGTTCGCCCGTCTGGCGTTCCCACTCCATCAGGTCGCTGGACGAGCGTTCCAGGGCAAACATGCCGAGTGGCTCGATCAGATCCGACATCTCTGCGATCGGGATAAACTCGGTCGGAGAAATATTGCCGCGCTTGGGATGATCCCAGCGCATCAACGCCTCGAAGCCGGCGATCTCGCCATTGGCGAGCCTAACGATCGGCTGATAGGCCATCGACAGCTCCTTGCGCTCGATGGCGCGGCGCAGATCTGTTTCCAGCTGCAGACGGTCGGTGCTGACGGTGCGGAATGCCGGACGGAAGGGTTCGACACGGTTGCCGCCGGAGCGCTTCGCCCGGAACATCGCAAGCTCGGCATCGGCAAGCAGGCTGGCCGCACTCTCCTGCTGGTCAACCCAGGAAACGAGGCCGATCGAAGCCGTCAGGCTGATCTCGCGATTGGCGAAGTTGAGCGGCACCATGATCGCCTTGGAGACCGCTTCGGCAAAATCGGCAATCTTGCCGGGATCCTTTTCCGACACCAGGATCAGACCGAATTCGTCACCCGATAGCCGCGCCAACGTGTCCTGTGGTTTCAGGAGGCGGCGCAGGCGCCGTGTAATGGCGATCAGGATATTGTCGCCCGCCGCGATGCCGAGCGCGTCGTTCACCTGCTTGTAGCGGTCGATATCGATCGCCAGCACTGTCGGGCGCACGCTGTCCGAAGAGCCGGCCAGTGAGAGGATCGCCTGCAGCCGGTCAAGGAAGACCTCGCGGTTCGGCAGTCCGGTCAGATTGTCATGCATGGCATCGACCAGAAGGCGGTCGATCGAGTTCTTCTGCTCGGTGACGTCAATGATCGTGCCGACGCAGCGGATGACCTCGCCGTTGGAGCCGAGCACGGGCCGCGCCCGGATCTTCAGCCAGTGGAAGTGACCGTCCTCGGCACGGATGCGGAATTCGTGGCTGAGACGGCCCTTGCGATGTTCGAGCAGCACGTCGAGCGTGGCACGGAAACGGTCGCGATCGTCAGGATGCAGCCGCGGCAGCCAGTTGCGTGCCGGTCCATGCATGGTGCCCGGCGACAGACCGAGGCGCAGCGATACGTCCGGGCTCGTCACCACGCGGTCGCGCGCCACGTCCCAGTCCCAGACGGTGTCGCCGGACCCGGTCAGAGCCAACGACTGGCGCTCCAGGTCGGAGAACAGACCTTGCTGATAGGCACCGCCGGCAAAGGCGTGCTGCATGACTGTAAAGCCGATGAGAAGAACGATGAGGACCAGACCACCACCCAGCGCAGGCTGGATGATATCGTTGTCGAGTTGCCCCGTCACTGTCATCCAGCCGCCGAACAGCCAGACGAGGATCAGGGCCCAGGTCGGCACAAGTAGCACGGCCCGGTCATAGCGGTTGATGCCGAGATAGATGATCAGTCCGATACCGACGACACCGGTCAGCGCGAAGGAGACACGTGCGATACCCGCGGCAATCGACGGATCAAAGATCGCAACGCCAAACAGCACTGCCAGACCCAGCATCCAGGCAAGCGTCGCATAGCCGAGATGCACGTGCCAGCGATTGAGATTGAGATAGGTGAAGAGGAAGATGACCAGCGAGGAGGCGAGCGCCACCTCGGCCCCGGCGCGCCATATTCGGATGTCGGAGGAGGTCAGCGTGATCAGCTTTTCGAGGAAGCCGAAGTCGACGCAGATATAGGCGAGCACAGCCCAGGCAAGAGCCGCAGCCGCCGGCAGCATGGACGTGCCCTTCACGACGAAGAGGATGGTCAGGAACACCGCAAGCAGGCCGGCAATGCCGAGTACAATGCCGCGATAGAGCGTAAATGCGTTGACCGTGTCCTTGTAGGCGTCGGGCTGCCAGAGATAGATCTGCGGCAGTTCCGGCGTCGCAAGTTCGGCGACGAAGGTAATGACGGTGCCGGGATTGAGCGTGATGCGGAAGACATCGGCATCCGGGGTCGGCACGCGATCGAGCGCAAACCCTTCCGACGGGGTGATTGCAAAAATCCGCTGTGAACCGAGATCGGGCCAGAACAGCTTGGATCCGGAGAGGCGGAAATGCGGCGCGACGATCACGCGCTCCAGCTGCTCTTCCGAAACATTGGCGAGTGCAAACACCGCCCAGTCGCCCTGATGGTTCTCGGAGCTGGAACGGACCTCGATGCGTCGGCGAATGCCGTCGGCGCCAGCGGCGGTCGAAACCTGAAACGCCTCGCCCTGGTTGGTGTAGATCTCTGTCGTGGCGGTCAGGTTCAGGGCATTGTCGTCACGGGCGATCTTCACCGGTTCGACTGCAAGCGCCGCCGTGGCCGCAAAGAGCGTTACGCAGATGGCGGTCAACGCAACAAGCCGCAAGGCGGCGAGGCGAAGGACGGCGCGCAAAAAGAGTACGGCTTTCATCATGTGGGCGTTTTGCCGTTCCGCGCCTTGGAAGCGCCGATCCGGGAGAACAGCAGATGGTTGCGCCATTCTCCATTGATTTTCAGATAGTCGCGCAAAAGACCTTCCCGCTCAAATCCCGCTTTTTCGAGTAGCCTCAGGCTGTTGACGTTGTCCGGAATACAGGCTGCTTCAATACGGTGCAACTCAAGTGGCCCGAAGATGTAGGGAATTGCCAGTTGAAGTGCGGCAAACATGTGGCCCTTGCCGGCATGCCGCTCCCCCATCCAGTAGCCGATCATGCAGCTTTGTGCGGCTCCGCGGCGAATGAGTCCCACCGTAAGCCCGCCCAGCAAGGCGTTTTCCTGCCGGTCGAAGAGAAAGAAGGGCACCGCCATGCCGGAGTGAAATTCCTGTTCATTACGCAGGACGCGTTGCCTGAAAGCACGTTCGGTCAGTTCGTCCGACCGCCAGATCGGCTCCCAGGGCTGCAGGAAGGCGCGACTTTCCCGTCTCAGTTGGTGCCATTGCTCGAAATCGCGAAATCGCGGCAGGCGCAGCAGGTGCCGGTCGCTGCACAACTCCGGCATCTCCGGCTGGCGGGATAGAAACCGAAAGACCGAACGCGTCATCGTCAATCCCCGAGCGAAAACCGGCGAAAGCCCCGCCGGTCGAGATCATTGGATGCGGCGATCAGCCGACAGCCTTGCGGACACCGGCTGGCTGCTGGGTGAGGGCGCCTGCAATTTCATCGAGAGAGACCAGATGATCGACAGGGCCGATCGCCGACAGCGTCGGTGCGGTGTCGAAGAACAGGCGTCCGGCGAGATCGGTCAGCCGTTCGGTGGTGATCCCGGCCAGCCGCTCCATCATTTCCTGGTTCGGAATGGTGCGTCCGTAAAGCATCATCTGGCGAGCGATCTGGCCGGCGCGGGCAGCCGGGCTTTCCTGGCCCATCAACAGCTGCGCACGGATCTGCGCCCGCGAGCGCTCGATTTCTTGGCTGTCGATGTGCTCGGAGGCCTTGCGCAGCTCGTCGATGATGACAGGCACCAGCTCCGGCAGGTTCTCGCCGCCGGTCGCGGCATGAATGCCGAAGATCCCGGTGTCGGAAAAACCCCAGTGGAAGGCATAGACCGAATAGCAGAGGCCGCGGATCTCGCGCACTTCCTGGAAGAGGCGGGACGACATGCCACCGCCGAGGATGTTGGCGAGGATCTGCGAGCAGTAGAAGTCCCGCATGTGATAAGCCTTGCCCTCGAAACCGAGCAAGACCTGCGTGTCCATGAGATCGCGTTCCACGCGCGACTCCCCGCCCGTATACCGGGCCGCATCCATCACCGGCGTCGAAGACGGGGTCGTCGGGAGCGAAGCGAAGCGCTGCTCGACCTGCTTGACGAAGGCGTCGTGGTCCACCTTGCCGGCCGCCACGACAAACATCCGGTCGGTCGTGTAATTGCGCGAGAGATAGCCACGGATCTGGTCGCTGGAAAAGGACTGCACCGTCTCCGGTGTGCCCAGAATGCTGCGCCCGATCGTCTGGCTGCGATAGGCCTGCTCGGAGAAGCGGTCGAAGACGACATCATCAGGCGTATCGTCGGCGGCGCCAATTTCCTGCAGGATGACGTGTTTCTCGCGCTCCAGCTCCTCTTCGTCGAAGACGCTGTCCGTCAGGATGTCGGCGAGAATGTCGACCGCGAGCGGGACATTGTCCTTCAGCACGCGGGCGTAATAGGACGTGGTCTCGGTCGAGGTGGCAGCGTTCACTTCGCCGCCGACATTTTCAATCTCTTCGGCGATCTGGCGCGCGGTGCGCTTGTTCGTCCCCTTGAACGCCATGTGCTCGAGCAGGTGGGCGATGCCATGCTCGGCTTCCGTCTCGTTGCGCGATCCGGATTTGATCCAGGTGCCGAGCGCCACGCTTTCCAGATGCGGCATGTTCTCGGTTACGACAGTCAAACCCGATGGAAGCCGGGTGCACTCAACATTCATGGTCCGTCTTTCCGCGCTTCCTACCTGACTGCCCTCGCATGTTCACTGATAAAGCCTTCGACGGCTTTCAGTTCCGCGGGCAGGACTTCGAAGCGCTCCTCCCTGTCCATCAGATCAGCAAGCCACGCCGGAAGCGCGGGGTCAATACCGGAGGCCGATTTTACTGCGGCAGGGAATTTGGCGGGGTGGGCGGTTGCAAGCACGACCATCGGGCTCTGCGGCTTCTCGAATTTCTTCGCGACATGCACGCCAACCGCGGTATGCGGGTCGAGCAGATAGCCCGTTTCGTCGAGCACGCTCCGGATCGTCTTTGCCACTTCCTTCTGCGTGGCGCGTCCGGCACGAAAATCCTTGCGGATGAATTTGAGCGCTTCCGGCTGGATCTCGAAGGCGCCGGATTGCTTCAGGCCCTCCATGGATGAGCGGATGGCGGAGGCATCGCGGCCATAGGCTTCGAAGAGCAGGCGTTCGAAGTTCGAAGAGATCTGGATATCCATCGAGGGCGAGGTCGTCGCCGAGACGCCCTTCATCTCGTAGCGGCCCGTCTTCATTGTGCGCGCCAGGATGTCGTTGTCATTGGTGGCAATCACCAGCTTGTCGATCGGCAGGCCCATTTTCTTGGCGACGTAACCGGCGAAGATGTCACCGAAATTGCCGGTGGGAACGGTGAAGGACACCTTGCGATCGGGTGCACCAAGCGCCACCGCCGAGGTAAAGTAATAGACCACCTGCGCCATGATCCGCGCCCAGTTGATCGAGTTGACGCCCGAGAGACCCACGCGATCGCGGAAGGGCACGTCGTTGAACATCGCCTTCACCAGGTTCTGGCAGTCGTCGAAATTGCCCTCGACGGCGATCGCATGCACGTTTTCGTCCTTCGACGAGGTCATCTGGCGCTGCTGTACCGGCGAAACCTTGCCATGCGGGAAGAGGATGAAGATGTCGGTGCGAGCACGACCCGCAAAGGCGTCGATCGCAGCCCCGCCGGTATCGCCCGAGGTCGCGCCGACGATCGTGGCGCGCTCCCCGCGCTTTTCCAGAGCATGGTCCATCAGCCGGGCGAGCAGCTGCATCGCCACGTCTTTGAAGGCAAGCGTCGTGCCGTGGAAGAGCTCGAGCACGAAGGAATTTGGTCCCGTCTGGATGAGAGGCGCCACGGCCGGATGCTTGAAGGTCGCATAGGCTTCATCGATCATCGCCCGAAAGGTGGCGGGTTCAATCTCGCCGTTGGTGAAGGGCAGGAGAACCTCGAAGGCAACCTCTTCATAGGATTTTCCGCGCAGACCCCGGATCGCCTTCTTCGACATCTGCGGCCATTCGCGCGGCACATAGAGGCCCCCGTCGCGGGCAAGACCGGCCAGTAGGGCATCACAAAAGCCGAGGCTCGGGGCCTCTCCGCGGGTCGAGATGTATTCCACGTCGCTCATCCTTGAGGTTGAAAGGTCGGAGCCGAAGCCCGGTCGCAGCCTATGGCGTTTCCGATAAAGAGGTTTGCCATTTTGCGCCAGTGCGCTCGCCAAGATTTCGCAAGCCCGGCAATCGGTGACGAGCTTACCGATGTCAGCCTGGAGCCCAGCGGTTGCAGACCAGTCGAAATTTGACGCAAATTACCGGCTACCCAATCGATTTTTGTTATGGCCGCTGGTATAGACCATCCGCGAGGGCGCTGAAAAGCCTCAAGTTTGACTGTTTTTCGGCCTTTGGCCGAGCATGCGGAAGGTGAAGTCTCGTGTCTGTAAACGTGTCGCGCGGTGTTGTCGCCGTTTCGCTGATGATGGTTCTCTCGGGTTGCAACGCCGGCAGCCTCGGCGGTGGCCTCGGTCTGTCGTCGTCCGAACCTGCCCCGGCAGCGCCTGCCGCAGCCTCTGGTCAGCAGGCTTTCGTTCAGGGTTTCTGCCCGCAGATTGCTCTTCGTGACGGCACCGCCGTTTACCGCTCTTACGCCCGGGGCAAGGAGGGCGATGCCCAGCAGGTCGCCTTCCAGGCGTCGCTTGCCGATACCACTCGCTCCTGCGCCCGCACCGAGAGCACTCTGACCGTCAACGCCCTCGTTCAGGGCCGTCTTGTTGCCGGTCCACAAGGCAAGGCGGGAACCATCAATCTGCCGGTCCGCGTCACCGTCATCGACGGTGGCCAGGAAGTGTTCAACGAGCTTGAGCAGTATCCGGTAAGCCTGGCCGACGTGAACATGCCGACGCAATTCGTTTACAACAAGGCCATCAACATCCCGGGCAACGTATCCGGCTTGACGCGCGTCATCATCGGTTTCGAACAGCCGAAGAAGAAGTAAGCGTCCGACAGCAGGCGCCGGGATCAGGTTTGGGCGTCTATGCCCGCCGCGTCAGCGCCACTAGATAGCGTGTCGCTCTGCCGCTTTCGTTGGCAAAGACGCAGCCGGCGGGTGCTCCAAGTTGCAGGCAGTCGCCGGCCGAGAGCTGATGGCTGCGCGCCCCCTCGATGAAGTCGAGTTCTCCCTCCAGCACATAGATCTGCTGGTGCTGGAAGCTGAAGGCGGAAGCCGGGTAGGGCACCTTGACTCCGGCTGGCAACGTGATCTCCAGAAGCTCAAGCTGGCCACCATTTGCGGGGGAGAGCGTGCGCCGCGTATAGCCCGTCTCCGGATCGGTCCAGAGCGGCTGCTGCGCCCGACGCGCCACCCTATCACCCTCCCTCTCGGCGAGTGCCAGCAAGACCGAGAGCGGCAGGCCGAAGGCACCCGACAATCGACCGAGCACGCTCGCCGTCGGGCTCGCCTCGCAACGCTCGACCTTGCTGATCATCGCCTTGGACACGGCTGAGCGTGCCGCAAGCTCGGCCAGTGACCAGCCGCGCGCTTCCCGCTCCAGCCGAACGCGCTCGGCAATTGCACGGGCCTGTCGATCCTCGTCGTGAAGGTCTTGTCTGCTCGCTGTCTCGGTCATGGAGGCCCTTGCAAAAACGAAATGACTGCGTCTTCTATAGTGGACAAAAGAATAAGATAGGTGACGAGGGCGGCACAAGCCCGCGCGCCGCAGAAAGCCATGAGAGGGGACCACAGTGGCACGCGAGATCCGTTTCAACGCCTTCGATATGAACTGCATCGGCCATATCCAGCAAGGGCTCTGGAGCCATCCGCGCGACCGCTCGATGGAATACAACAGCCTCGCCTACTGGACTGACTATGCGAAGCGTCTTGAAGCCGGTCTTTTCGACGGCATTTTCCTCGCCGATGTCGTCGGCATTTACGACGTGCTGAGCGGCAGCCCTGCACCCGCCCTGCGCGGTGCCGTACAGGTGCCGGTCAACGATCCCATGATGCTGGTGCCGGCCATGGCCTCGGTGACGCGCCATCTCGGTTTTGGTGTGACCGCGAACCTGATGTACGAGCAGCCCTTCCTCTTCGCCCGCCGCATGGCGACCCTCGATCACCTGACCGGCGGACGCATGGGGTGGAACATCGTCACCGGCTATCTCGACAGCGCCGCCCGCGCCATCGGCCTTGATGGTCAGATGGCCCATGATGACCGTTATGATCTCGCTGATGAGTATATGGAGGTCGTCTACAAGCTCTGGGAGGCAAGCTGGGAGGACGACGCGGTCGTCGCCGACAAACAGGGAAAGGTCTATGCAGACCCCGCCCGGGTCCACCCTGTCCAGCATCATGGACGGCAATACCGCGTCGACGCTTACCACCTCTGCGAACCCTCGCCGCAGCGGACGCCGGTGCTCTATCAGGCTGGCTCCTCGCCGCGTGGCCGCCAGTTCGCCGCCACCCATGCCGAATGCGTTTTCGTCAACGGCCAGAAGAAGGAGGGCGTGCGCGAGATCGTCACCGATATCAGGAGCCGGGCAGAGGCGCTGGGACGGCAGGGTGATGACATCAAGGTCTTCCTCGGCGCCACCATCGTTACCGGTCGCACCGAGAAGGAGGCGCAAGACAAGTTCGAGGATTACAGGCGCTACGTCAGCTCCGAAGCGGCGCTGACCCATGCCGCAGCCTCCATGGGCATCGACTTCGACAAGTTCGACATGGACGAGCCGGTCGAGACCGGCAAGAGCCAGGCCATCACCTCCAACATCAAGGCCATGGACCGTGCAGCGGGTCCTCAGTGGACCAAGCGCAAGCTGATCGAGCAGATGGTGCTCGGCAGCCGCCAGCCGCCGCTCGTCGCCTCCGCCGATCAGGTTGTGGACTGGCTCGTGGACTGGGTGGAGCACACCGGCGTCGACGGCTTCAACCTCTCGCGCACCGTGGTTCCCGAGTGCTTTGACGATATCATCGAACTCATCGTCCCGCGATTGCAGGAGCGTGGCCTCTACAAGACGGAATACCGCGAGGGGCCGCTGCGCGAAAAGCTCTTCGGACAACCCCGTCTGAGCGACCGGCACCTCGCCTCAGCGCACCGACAGCGCCAGCCCTAATTGTCCGTTTCGGTGGCTGCGCCATCCGCTGACCGGCTCGGCTCGCGCCTTGCTCTCTCCGAGCGCGGAATGCTAGCTTGTGCCCCGACAGTGCAGTGATGCGCGCGGGGCTGCGGATCCGCGTGCCCGCATTGAAGGGGCGTAGGAGGCACCCGCCACGGGTGGCTCTTGGGGGAGGACTGAGTGAAGATTGCCGTCGTGAGAAACCCCATTGCCGGCGGCCGTGTGGGCCAGAAGCAATGGGCGCCGTTGGTCGCCGCCTTGCGCACCCGTTTTCCCGATCTGGAGATCCACGAAAGCCGCTCCAGCGGCGACGCCCGACGGCTTGCCCGCGAGCTCGCAGCCGGTCCCTACGATCTGTTGATCGTCGCCGGTGGTGACGGGACAATCAGCGATGTCGTTGACGGCGTGCTGACGTCATCCCGCCCTCACATGCCGCTTGCCTTCCTGCCGATCGGTACCGGCTGTGATTTTGTCCGCAACTTCCACCTCCCGACCGATCCGCAAGCCGTGGCCGAGCACATTGCGAATGCGCCCTTGCGAAAGATCGATGCGGGTCTCCTGATCTCGCGTGATGCCGCTGGCGCCGAGCAGCGTCGCCATTTCGCCAACATCACCAGCGTCGGCATTTCCGGCGAAATCGTCCATACCGTCAACGCGCCCGGTCGCGCCCGCATCTTGAACGGCCCGCTGCGCTTCCTCGTTCACTCGGCCCTCGCCATCCTGCGCTACCGCCCCTACGACTTCGAGGTCCTCATCGACGGGATGCGGGTCCATCAGGGGCGGCTGGCGCTCGTCGCGATTGCCAATGGCGCCTGGTTCGGCGGCGGCATGCACATCACCCCTCAGGCCGATGTCGCAGACGGCAGTTTTGATGTGGCGGTGATGCGCGAGGAGAAGGTCTTCGGCCTTCTGAATTTACTGGGACGCCTGCACAAGGCCGGTCATGTCGGCCATCCCCTCTTGAGCTTCCACAAGGGACTGAAGGTCGAGATCCGCCCCGTAGATCCCGCGCGATTCCCGATCGAAGTGGATGGTGAGGCGCCCATCCGAGGTGGTTTTGTGGCCGAGATCCTGCCCGGGGCGCTGACGATCAGGACCTGACGTCGAGGGCCGGCGTCCTTAGAACGCGCCTTCCCATTCCGCCATGGCGGCGATTACGCCCGGCAGGTCGTTCATCCTGGAAATCACCGTTTCGGCGCCTGCATCCGTCAGCTTGTCGGCATGAGAGGGATAGGTGTGCGACGCGCCGGTGAAGCCGATCACCCGCATACCGGCTTCCCGCGCCGCATGCACGCCATGCACGGAGTCCTCGACCACGATGCATTTCGCCGGGCTGACGCCGAACTGGTTGGCGGCATGCAGGAAGATGTCCGGCTTCGGCTTGACCCTGTCAGCACCGAGATCCTTGGCCGAATAGATGTGCGGCGCGAAAAACTCCTTCAGCCCGACCTTGGAGAGCATCATGTCGAGGCGGTGCGAGGACGAGTTCGAGCAGATGCAGCGCGGGCCGGCGAGGCGCGCCAGCGCATACTGAACGCCGTCAATCGCCTTCACTTCGCGTGCGAGGCGCTGGTCAAGAAGCTGTTCCGACTTGTCGATCAGGCTCGCCGAGAGCGGGATGTCGATTTCCTTCTCGATGGACAGCAGGATGTTCTTCCAGGTCATGCCGGCGAAGCGCTCGCCCATTTCCTCGACCGAGATCGGATAGCCCGCCTCCGTCAGCAGCTTCGATTCGACCTTGGCCGCGATGATCTCGGAATCGACGAGCACGCCGTCGCAGTCGAAAAGGGTGAGGTCGAAACCGCTCATGGGAATATCCGTCGTGTCGTCCAGAAGAAGGCGGCTTCCTACACGATCGGGAGGGCGAGGACAATCACGCCCAGTGCAGGGCTGCCGTGCTGATCGCCAGAGGGCTTTTCACGTCCCTCTTAGCCCTTGGCCATTTCCAGCAGCACCGCCTCGAAGCTTTGCGGATAGCGCGTGAGGCCGCCGGATCTTTCCATCATGTCGGCGAGCCATACGCCGTCGGCGGCAAGCCGGACGGCAATCAGCGACGGGTCGCCGTCCGTCTCGGCATGCCGCGCCATGCGCCCGTCGAGCCAGGAAGACCAGAGCGCCCGTAACTCCGGCTCGGAGACGATCGCAACCGACAAAGCGCCCCAGAGACTGCGCTCGCCGAGCAACCGGTCTGAGAAGCAGGCCCGCACATAGGCCCGCGTGAATCGTCCGCGCTGAACGGGATCGCCGGCCATGGTCCGGTCGATCTCACGGTCCATCTGCTCGAGCAGATCGGAGAAAACAGCCGCCAGCAGTGCTTGCTTGCTGTCGAAGTGGTGCAACAGGCCACCCTTGGTCACCCCGGCACGGTCGGCAACCGCCTGGATTGTGATGGCAGATGCCCCCTGTTCGGCAGCAATCTGGGCGGCGCAGTCGAGCAGTGCGCGCCGCACCTGTTCCGGCTGCTTCTTGCGGTGATGAGCCGAAAGCGTTGGCTCGGTAGGCGAGGGCAGGGCGGTCATCAATGCGAAACCGTGCTCGACAGCGTGTTCATCACGACCACACCGGCAACGATCAATGCGATGCCGACCAGGGCGGCGAAATCAAGGCTCTGCTTGAGATAGAACACGCTGATCAGCGCCGTGAGCACGATACCGAGTCCGCCCCACATCGCATAGGCGATGCCGAGCGGCATGCCCTTCAGCGCCTGGGACAGCAGATAGAAGGAGGCGACATAGAACATCACCATGCCGGCCGTCGGCAGAAGCTTGGTGAACTGCGCCGACTTCTGCAACAGCGTCGTGCCGATGACTTCGAGCACGATCGCGGCGGCCAATGCGCCATAGGCAGTGACGGTGGGGTTCATCATGAGGGCTCCGGAAGTGAGAATGCAAAAACATACCGAACGGTTGGTATCTTTTCAAGCTCGCATATGTGGATCCGCATGCACGTAGGGCGGCTGGGCTTTGAAGCGCCACAACAGGACGGGCTTCAAGACCTGACAGTCCCCTGATGAAAGAGCATCTGCCACCTGAACCCGTTGTGCGTCCAGATGGAGCTTCTTGCCACACGCCTCTTAGAGCCGTCGGGTGTCGTGCGCTCCGTCTCATAGGTCAGGAGTACCGCCTCATTGCAGATAGTCTTCAAAGCATAGTTCGCCGCCCGCAGGCCGGTGTGATCGGTTTCGGGCTCCTTGGCCAAAAGCTCGATGATGGCGGCCCGGTCATATAGATTGCCCGAGGCTCCTATCTCGGTAAAATCTTCTGCGAGTAACATTTCCATTGTCTCTCGGCAGCGC
>OGCL01000678.1_pt1 | contig 34079 bp, 26 predicted proteins | sample 1570041 | NCBI WGS metagenome assembly OGCL01 (sample SAMN06266162, study PRJEB24511) | hot springs metagenome | isolation source: Hot spring water | place: South Africa: Limpopo | collected 2015-06-22 | reverse complement strand
CCGATGCCCAGGTGGGGTGCATCTGGAATGCGGTGAAACTTCGCGAGCAGCAACACGGTGAACACTGGCTGGTGATGGTAACCACTGACCATGGCCGTGATTCCGTTTCCGGCAAAGGCCATGGCGGCCAAAGCGGGCGGGAGCGCACCGTGTGGATTGTTACCAATGCAACGCAGCTGAACAAACGGTGGGGCATGAACACGGCTGCCGTGGATATTATGCCTACGCTGGCGCAGCATCTTAAACTATCCGTTCCGGAAATACAGGTGCGCGAGCTCGATGGCGTGCCGTTTGCCGGCCCGGTTTCGGTGGCCGATGTACGGGGCACGTACTCCCGTCAAAAGATTAAACTGAACTGGACGGTTCTGGATGGGGAAGGTGGTGTAGAAATTTTCCTGGCAACGGCCAACCGGTTCAAGACCGGTGATGAGGACACCTGGATACGCATGGCCGAAACTGCAAACAGGGGCCATGCCGTAGTGAATGTAAAAAAATTTCCTTCTGCGTTTTATAAGGTGAGCGTGAAAGCCAAACACAACCGCGCAGGCTGCTGGATCGTGGTGAAGCCATAATATTTGTTACTAACTCACGACCAGGTTTGCAGGGCCTGTGGTTGTTGGCTGTGCGCAATCACCAGCCTGATTTTGAAGGTTATCGCTTTGTAAAATGTCGTCCGATAATTTTTTACACTGCACCCGCCATTATGCCAAACCGCTGTTAACGGCTGGTTTTCTTCTTTTTAAGTCCAAAATAGATTAATACCAATCCTATGATTAATAAAAATATAGAACCCCAAACATAACCTTTACCATAATGTGTCAATGTGTTATAATCAAAAAAATATCTGAAACCTTGGAAAAAACCTATTAGTGATAAAACTATTCCTATTATTAGAGAAACTTTCTTCATTTCTTAAAATTTAAAATAAGTCAGGGCTATGAATACAGACATAACCCTGACTATAGTAAAAAACTATTTTTTTACTATTGTAGTAGTTGGAGTATAAATTCCGCTAGTTAAAGTAGCAATCAAACCGTCAACGAATGTGTGTTGTATGGTTACGGTGTAATCCTTTGCACCGCCAGCCATTTTCGTTGGGTCAGAGGTTTTAATAGGAGCTAAACCATAAATTAAATAATGGTTTTTCTCTTTAACCTCAACACCTGTTTTAGCTCCTTCACCCACTGAATAAGTCAGTGTATAACAAGAAGTCATTAAAACAGAAATTGTAAAAATTAATGTTAGATTTAAAATGATTTTTTTCATGGTTGTTTGATTTAATTTTTTCCTACTCGTTTGGCTTTTCGGTTACGCCCTGTTTTTTTGAGTGGGTTCTAGTCTCCACTATTAATTTTATTATTATTTACTTGTTTGAAGTTTTTATCTGGAAAATAAATTTAAAAATCAGTTTTTACGAACTGTCAAACTTTGATGGAGGTGGTTCTCTTGACTGCCCGTGTCGTCGAGGTTGTTTTATAAACTTGCCCATAACAGTTGACGATTAAGTAGCCTTTTTTGTTATATTCCAACGCAAAGATAGAATGTTTTTTAAAAAACAAAGTGTTGTTAATAATTTTCTTAACCCACTGTACTTGTTGCACAACTCACCAACGGTAGTTCATAATCAATAGCTGCGGGTAAAATATTGCGCACGCAAAATTTATCCTGAATTAAGCATCAACACGCTAATTTCGGAATGTAGTCAAAAAGCTTCCTAAGAAATTTTATTTTGATTTTTAGAAGGGGTTGTGCACCGGTTAAGGCTATTGGCAGCTGGCGTTCTTCTCTGTGTGTTAATTGTCAATGTTGGCGGAATGCAATTTTTTATACAAGTAAAACGCAAATCTTTATTTTTAACTTGTTAATTGTTTATAAGTATTGTATATTTGCAAGTCATTGAAAAACAAGTTTAACAAACGATGTGTTGTTAAATCTTGATTTGGAAGAAATCAATTCCGGAAAATAATGTTCTCAAATGTCAGAAGCGAAATTTATACACTATGATTTGAAATTAGTGGAACCTTCATTCGGTTCAACTCTTACGGATTTAATCATTGAATTGGATTATCTAAGAAAAAAACAACTTGGAGGTTCGACGCATCCGAAAGTGTTTTTTCAATTAAAACATATATTCCATACTCTTGAAAGTATCGGTTCGGCAAGAATTGAAGGAAATAACACAACTATCGCTGAATACATTGAAACGAAACTAACAGAAACTAAGAAAGTCCCACCAAGCATAAAGGAAATCCAGAACATTGAAAAAGCAATGGCTTTCGTAGAACAGAATGTGAATGATTATCCAATTAATAGAGCGTTTCTTAGCGAGATGCACAAAATAATAGTTGATGGGTTATTACCACCACCTGAAGGTGAAGGCGATTCCACTCCTGGCGAATACAGAAAAAAAAATTTGAAAATAAATAAGTCGTCCCATAAGCCACCTGATTGGTTGAAAGTTGATGATTATATGAATGAACTTATTGATTTTGTAAACCGAGAAGATAGTCCCAAATATGATTTATTAAAAACTGCCATTGCTCATCATCGTTTTGTTTGGATACACCCATACGGGAATGGAAACGGCAGAACAGTTCGTTTATTTACTTATGCAATGCTTGTCAAGACAGGCTTTAACGTAAATGTTGGCAGGATTATTAACCCAACAGCAGTTTTTTGTAGTAATCGTAATGACTATTACAATTTCTTATCCAAAGCCGATAAAGGAACTGATGAAGGAATAATGACTTGGGTCGAGTATGTATTAAAAGGTCTAAAAGAAGAAATTGAAAAAATAGATAAACTGTCGGATTACACCTTTCTTCGTAAAGAAATACTCCTGCCAACCATCAGTCATTCACTGGAAAGAAAATACATAACAGGTGTAGAGTCGAAAATCTTGAAAAAAGTTATTGACCTGCAGGTTATTCAAGCTGCTGATGTAAAGGAGTTCTTTGTTGGAAAATCAGATGCAGAGGTGTCAAGGCAAATTAAGCGGTTGATAGATAAAAAGATGATTTCCCCGGAAAAAGATGGGACAAGAAAGTATGTTCTCAGATTTGATAACAGCTATCTGCTAAGAAGTATCATCAAGTCATTGGGAGATAAAGGTTTTTTGCCTGTCCGTGACGAGGTATAAAATGCTTGCCACCAACGTCAGACTGTGAAAAAACCTCCATCCATTTTGTGAAAAAGTTCTCATACATTTTAAATGAAATTTCAATACCTGTGTTGATCTTTACTGCTACAAAAATAAACTATGCAGCATAAATCAGGAACTTACAGGCTTCAGTTGAGTTTTAAGCCTGCCAGAAAAAATTTTGTACAGTAATGCTCCATAACCGGCAATAGAAAATTAAAAATTTAATTTCAAGCTGGGTCGGGAAGCCGATTTTTAAAAATCAGTTGTGCAACGATTACGGCTGTTGGCAATAGTGTCTCTTCTTTGCTGCCTGTAAATTAGTTCCATTCAAAGGTTTCAGATTTATTGTTTTTAAGTCCTAGTTTGTCTTAACCTCCTATTAACTAGAGGGAATCGTTCAAAGAGTTTCTGTCCATTGCTGTCATGGTTGGTTATTGATTCGGCAAGAACTTTCGTAACGCTCACTAATGAATTTTATGGTTTCAAAACAAATTTCTTTTAAGATCTCAGTATTGATGTCTGAAAGCTTTTTAATATAAATGCAAGCTTTACCCATTTTATATTTTCCAAAGCTAGTCAGTAGTTTTTTGCTTTTTTCTGTATCTGAGTAAACATAAAGTGTTAAGGCTGCTTTGCGTGGCGAAAATGCAAGAACTGGAGCATTTCCTTCGTGTCCGCTTTCATATTTGTAGTGATAGTTGCCAAAGCCGATGATACTTGGTCCCCACATTTTAGGTTCTGAGCCGGACCATTTACGTAATAAGTCAATCAATTGGTAACTGTCGGCTTTCTTTTCCTCGTTGTCAACAAATGAATCTATAAATTGGTTTATGTCCTGATCTGTATAGGTTGTCTTTGTGTTTCCCATTTTTATGCAAGTTTAAATGTTTTGAACTCATGTCATTGAGACATTGTTATGTATTTCGAAAGATGCGGATTTTTATTGATCAGTTGAAAAATTATTCACAAAAAGAAAATCTCTTTTGAAAGAAACTTTGATTATGGGTGTATTCAAGTAAGATTGTTTTTTTTCTCGGTAGAAATAAGTTCTTCCAAAAGATGAATTCTTTTTTCTGCATCGGCTTTTTTGCGTCTTTCATGCTCCACGAGTTCGGGACGAGCATGGGTAATAAATTTTTCATTAGCCAGTTTTTTTTCTACAGCGGCTAAAAATCCCTTCACATATTGAAGTTCTTCGCGCAATTTCTCGTAATTCAGGGACGAAACAGATTTTTCGGCTTCAGCAAATATTTTAATGGTACTATGCACAATTGCCGTAGCCTGGGCTCCTTTTTCTTCGTATTTTTTCCATTCTCCAACATTACACAGCTTAATCAAAACATCTTTGGCCGTCAGATCATCAGGACCATAAACTGTGATTTTTTCTTTAAAGGGAATTTTCTGATTGTTCCTAAATTGTCGTATAGAAGCCACAAGCCCCAACATATCATTAAACTGTTTTAGATAGGAGGTGTCGTACCTTTCAGCAGATGGCCAGGGCGCTAACATCAAGAAAGATGAAGATGTTCTATATTTTGCTGGCAAAAATTCGTAAAGTTTCTCCGAGATAAAGGGAATAAATGGGTGCGCCAACCTGAGCAATTTTTCCATAAAAACCCACGTTGTTTCCAATGTTTTCGGATCCTGCCTTGAACCGGAAGGCTTAATAGCTTCAAGATAAATCGAACAGAAATCATCCCATATGAGCTTGTAAACCGTCATAAGTGCATCATTTAAGCGAAATTGATGAAATTGCTGGTTTAAATGTTCTATAGATTCGCTTAATTTTTGGGAAAACCACTTAATGGCTTCATGGGCATGGGGCATTTGCGATGCATCAGGATCAACCTCCCATATGGTAATAAGTCTGAAAGCATTCCACAATTTATTACAAAAGTTACGACCCTGCAAGCAAAGTGATTCATCAAATAATAGGTCATTACCAGCCGGAGAACACAATAACATGCCCAGCCTAACGCCATCAGCTCCATAATGATCCATCAATTCAAGTGGTTCTGGGGAATTACCCAAACTCTTACTCATTTTCCGGCCTTGCTTATCCCTCACTATGCCGGTTAGATAAACATCTTTGAAGGGAGGCTTCCCCATATATTCGTAACCTATCATAATCATTCTGGCCACCCAGAAAAATAGAATTTCCGGAGCTGTGACCAACACACTGGTGGGATAGTAATATTTTAAGTCTTCTGGAGCCTCAGTGAAATTTCGCTTATCTAAATCATAAAATTCGAAACCGTCAAAAACAGAAACTGGCCAAAGCCATGATGACGCCCATGTATCCAGGACATCCGGGTCCTGAGTAATATCTTGTTCCTGAATTTCAGGATCTTGTAATCTAAAAAGTTCTAAAGCCTCTTTTGCACTTTCAGCAACCTGAAAACGTGTAGGATCAGCCTTTAAATACCAAGCCGGGATACGATGCCCCCACCACAGCTGACGGCTTATACACCAGTCGCGTACATTTTCCATCCAATACCTATAAGTATTTATAAATTTTTCCGGGTGTAATTGTATATCTCCGTTGATTATAGCATTTAATGCGGGGGCAGCCAATTTATCCATTCGTAAAAACCACTGTTCTGATAGCCGAGGTTCTACAACTGAGCCTGTACGTTCGCTGCGCCCAATACGCGACGTCACTTTTACTTCTTTTTCTATTTGATCCCTAGAATTTAGAATCTGAACTGCTTTTTCGCGGGCAGTAAATCGATCAAGGCCTGTGAGTTCGGCAACTCCACACAAATTATTTAAAGTTCCGTCATCATTTAAAATATCAATCACGGGTAAATTATGACGTAAAGCAATTTCGTAGTCACTGACATCATGTGCAGGTGTAACCTTTAAGCAGCCGGTTCCAAATTGGGGATCCACATAATTATCAGTAATAATGGGTACAGAACGATGGACGAGAGGAACTATTACATTTTTCCCAATAAGATTTTTATAACGATCATCTTTAGGGTTAACGGCTATGGCCACGTCAGCAGGAATAGTTTCTGGTCTTTGCGTAGCTATAGAAATTGACCCGCTGCCATCAGTCAGCGGATACCTCACATAATACAATATTGCTTCTTCACCGCCTTCAGCATAAATCACCTCTTCGTTGCTTAGTGCTGTTCGTGCATCGCAATCCCAGTTAATCATCCTTTTAGCTCTATATATGTACCCTTTTCGGTACAGGTCAACAAAAACCCGAATGACAGCTTTATAATAAGCTTCGTCCATGGTGAATCGGGTTCGATCCCAATCACAACTGGCGCCTAATTTTTTTAATTGTTCCAGAATGATGCCTCCATATCTATTTTTCCATTCCCAGGCATGTTGAAGAAATTCATCGCGTGTAAGGTCAGATTTTCGTATTCCTTTTTCTTTCAACATTTTAACCACTCGTGCTTCGGTTGCGATGGAAGCATGGTCTGTGCCGGGAACCCAGCATGCATTAAACCCTAACATACGCGCTCTACGAATTAACACATCCTGAATGGTGTTATTCAGCATGTGTCCCATGTGAAGAACTCCGGTTACATTTGGCGGAGGAATCAGAATGGTGTATGGAGGTCTTTCATCTGGAACTGATTTAAAACAACCCGCTAAAAGCCACTTTTCATAAATGTCTTTTTCATAATTTTTAGGAACAGGTTTGTCTTCAGGTTTTAGCATGAACCAAGTAAATTACAACTGCAAAAGTAGACACACTCGGAATTAAAGCAGGGTATTTAACCATTCATGAATCACTCTGCAGGGATCCTCCCAGTGAACATCCAACATCATATCATGTGCTAAATTTTGCAAGAGGACAAAGGATGCGCCAAAACCATCGGCCGTTTTTTTCAATGCTTCGTTATCCACCACTGCATCCCGGCCTGCTGCTAGAAAAAGACATGGTATGTCGGATTTCACCGGTTTATGCAGATTAAGAAATACCATTTCAAGAAAAGCCCTAAAGGATTCAGGCTGCATAGCCATGAAGGTACTATTCACCAAATCTTCAGGCGCTTCCGAGGAAAAACACAATTTCCTGACAATGGACGGGGAGTCTGAAAAAGGCGTAGTGCTTAAAGTAATTAAGCCTTTTATAAAGCGAACCTGATCGTAAGAAATAAGCTTTAACAAACCTTTTCCAAATCCAGAAGCTGGAACAGAAGCAATCGTCACGGCGGCCTTCATGGGTATTTTGGATAATATCATTTTCTGTATGATAAAGCCGCCCATGGAGTGACCAATTAATATAGGCAAACCCTCCACCTGTGATAATACCTGCCTGACATCGTTCGTGAAGTCTTTAATAGAAGTAATTCGAAGCTTTTCCCAACCCTCGCTAGCTCCATGTCCGCGTAGATCGAGTGTCACACAATGGTAGCCGCGGGCATTAAACCAAGGAACCCAAAATCTTTCCCAACACCAACCTCCGTGTGCCATGCCATGAACAAAAACCAGGGTTTGCCCACGAGAAGTCTGAATGGGTGGGTGAATTTTAAAGTAGATGCGAGGATTTTTCAATTGGATTCAATAAAATTTAAATGTGTTTTCGTAAGCGGGCTACGGGAATACCAAGATGTTCACGATATTTAGCTACAGTGCGCCGGGCAATATTATAGCCTCGCTTTTGGAGAAGTTCGGTAAGCTTCTCGTCCGTAAGCGGCCTTTTTTTACTTTCATTCGCAATTAAATCCTGAAGTATCATTTTAACCTCCCGGGTGCTAACCTCATCACCATCGTCCTTGGATAGACTTTCTGAAAAAAATTCTTTTAATAATTTAATTCCATAAGGAGTCTGAATATATTTGCTCCCGGTGACACGCGACACTGTACTAATATCAAGACCTACCTCTTTAGCGATATCCTTCAGAATCATCGGCTTGAGTTTGCGTTCATTACCTGTTAGAAAGTATTCTTTTTGATGATTCAGAATAGCGCTCATAACTTTCATCAAGGTGTCCTGCCTTTGCTTTATGGCTTCTATAAACCATTTGGCTGATTCTATCTTTTGTTTAACAAAGAGCGAGCTTTCTTTTTTGGATTTGTCACCGGCCAATTCCCGTAACATATCTGCGTAACGGGGACTTATTCTAAGCTGAGGTGCGTTGCGACTATTGAGGGAGAGATGCAGTTCACCATCCAAATCTTTCTCCAAAATAAAATCAGGAGTTATGGACATTGGGTTGCTTTTAACCGATTCAAAAGCGCTGCCAGGTTTTGGATTTAGGTGAAGAATTTCCTGCACAGCTTCCTTAAATTCATCATCTTCCAGATTAAGTCTGCGTTGAATTCTATCATAATGCTTTTTTGTGAATTCATCAAAATGATCTTTTAATATTCGCAGTGCGTTTTGAATCGCTTTCTCTTTAGATCCTCCAGCCTCCAACTGCAAAATCAAACATTCTCTCAAATTCCGAGCTCCCACTCCAGCTGGTTCCAAACGTTGAACAATCCGTAAAGCTTTTTCCACTTCCTCCTCACTACATTGGATACCTGCCGTAAAACTTAAATCATAAGTAATTTGTTCAGGACTTCTTCTCAAATAACCATCTTCGTCTAGGTTGCCTATAATTTGCAAGCAAATAGTTTTTTGTTTTTCATCCAAATCCTGTAATCCTAACTGATTTTTCATAAATTCAAGGAATGTAACCTGTTGGACTACTGGAGGTTCCCATGGCTCGTCGTCAGGACTATAGTTAGAAGCATGCGTCTTGTAAAAATTTTCCTCCTCTTCCGATAAGAATTCTTCTAGGGAAATTTCAGCTTCATTGTTATCCAGAGAGTCCAATTCTTCTTGATCTGCCTCTAATAATTCATCTGACTTTTCATCGGCAGTGGAATTCATAGATTCTTCACGCATGTCAATCCGGCTCATGTCTTCCAAAGCGGGGTTGTTTTCCAATTCTTCTTTAATTCTTTGATCCAGTAGTGCTGTAGGCACCTGTAACAATTTCATGAGTTGGATTTGAAGGGGCGACAGGCGCTGCAATTGTTTGAGCGATTGTTCTTGCTTAAGCATTTTTTTAGCAATTTTAATATCAAATACGAGAAAAAAGTATTATTGGCTTCAAGAATTTACCTGTTATTGAAGAATCAAACTTATTTTTGCTAAGTGGCAGGGTCTGAACTAAGAATTAAAATTCAAGATAGTGAATACGTTTTTATCCCTGAGTACGGTTTAGTGTCTGCTGAAGGTTCTGATTATATTTTATTAAATCAAATCCAATCCTTATCGCCGTGGTTTTTTAAAGTTTTACACAATGAAATTCCAGTGATTCTTGAAGGCTTTGACCCGGATTCACGAGAATTTGTATTGCGTGTAAATGGTAACCGAGTCTCAGCGAAAGTCCAAGATAGCTTGGACGAAATTGGGAAAATAAGTGGTTTAACCCGAGGCCTGACACGAAAGGCACAAACGCTCAGATCACCAATGCCTGGTCTTGTAATCCAGGTGAATGTGGAGTCCGGTGCACACGTCAAAAAAGGTGATACTTTACTTATTTTGGAAGCCATGAAAATGGAAAATACCATCAAAGCCTCAGCAGATGCCTATGTGGAGGAGGTGATATGTGCCCCAGGCCAGTCCGTTGAAAAGGGTAGCGTACTTATTCGTTTTCGAGATTAATATCTTGAGCTTTGCGCTTTTTAAGAGAAGCCGGACGCCGGTATTTTGTAATATTTGTCAAATAAATCTTTTACATTTACTCTAACAGTAGAAAGAAAATCACATTAAGTCAAGCTTTTTAGGGTACAAGGATATGGTGTTTAATAGCCCTAATGATTAGATCCACATTATTAGCGGCTTTAAATTTTTTCATTAAATTTTTTCTGTGAGTAGCAACAGTATGCGGGCTTAGAAATATTTTTTCTCCAATTTCATTGTTTGTTAAACCTTCTGCTATTTGGGAAAGAACCTGCAATTCCCTTTCAGAAAGTTCTATGGAATCTTTTTGGGATTTATTAATTTTTACCACGTTGCTGCAGAAAAATGTTTTTCCATTAAGAACTTGCCTGGAGGCTTCCAGAATTTCATCTCTATCGCATTGCCTCAGTATGTATCCTTGCACGCCCATACGAAGCGTAACAATAATATCATTTAGGTCTTCTTTGGTATCTACAACAAGAATTTTTTGATCATTTCTCTTTTTCTTTACTTGCTTAACCACATCCGGACCACTAACACTATGAACCGTAAATCCTAAAATTAAAAGATCGGGATTAAGAATATTTACGGCATTTATACAATCATTAAAGTTAGAAAATTCCGCCTGGATTTTAAACATAGGTTCATTTTCCAAGACTGACTTCAAACCTAGTCTAACCAAATAGTTAGGGTCAACTATAACAATTTTTTGAATATCTTTCATGGTCGTTCAAAGGTACATGGATTATAAAGAACTGAAACCATCTTAAAGAAAAGAATAAAAGTTTCAGTTATCTCCATTTTTTTGAGGCTAAGTTCTAAAAAATTAATATTATTCACAGAATGAACCCAATTTTTGAGACAGTTTTTCCTCAAAATAATAGATTTTTGTAAATTTGACCCCAAAAAAGTAAGTTATGCTTAAAACTCGTCAGGAAGCTCTTTCTAATATCTTCAACCGCAAACCATCAAATGTAAAAAGGCCTGAAGGTTCTATCACCAGCTATTTTGGTGAAAATGTCTTTGACTTAAACAAGATTCGTCTATCTGTATCTTCAGAAGCTTACGAAAATCTCAGAGCTGCCATTGAACACGGCGAAAAAATTTCGCACGAAACCGCCGATGCCGTTGCCACTGCAATGAAAACTTGGGCTGTCAGTAAAGAAGCATCACATTATACCCACTGGTTCCACCCTTTGCGGGGTACATCAGCTGAGAAACATGATGCTTTTTTTGAACTGTCGTCCGGCCAACCTATCGAACGATTCAAAGGCTCAGCCCTTGTGCAACAGGAGCCTGATGCATCTTCTTTCCCAAGTGGCGGCATCCGCAGCACTTTTGAAGCGCGCGGGTACACAGCATGGGACCCTTCCTCCCCTGCTTTTATATATGAATCTGGAGGAGCACGTACCCTGTGCATACCTACCATTTTCGTTTCTTACACCGGTGAGGCTCTGGACCATAAAGCACCACTACTCAGGGCACTTTCAGCCATTGACAAATCAGCTACGGCAGTATGCCAAATTTTTGACAAAGAGATTACTCATGTTTATGCATCACTAGGAGCAGAACAGGAGTATTTTCTCGTGGATAAGGGTCTGTTTCTTGCGAGGCCTGATCTCATCATGCTAGGTAAAACAGTTTATGGACATGCTCCCGCTCGTGGACAACAACTTCATGACCATTATTTCGGTTCCATACAAGAACGCGTCATGGCCTTTATGTTTGATTTTGAGCAAGAATGTCTGAAATTGGGAATTCCAGTCCGAACAAGACATAATGAAGTGGCCCCAGGGCAGTTTGAGGTTGCTCCTCAGTTTGAGGAGGTAAATCTAGCTGTAGACCATAACATGCTTATGATGGACATCATGGAAAGAGTGGCTGAGCGACATAATTTCGAAGTACTTTTTCATGAAAAACCCTTCGCAGGTGTAAATGGAAGCGGAAAACACAACAATTGGGCACTAATAACCAATACTGGAAAGAACCTTCTGGCTCCCGGTAAAAAACCCAAGGAGAACCTTATGTTCCTTACTTTCTTTGTAAATACCCTGGCTGCATTACACAAATACGCAGATCTAATACGGGTATCCATAGCCTCAGCCGGAAATGACTACAGATTGGGGGCTAATGAAGCTCCTCCGGCTATCATATCCGCATTCATTGGACATCAGATGAGCCAAATGCTTGATGAACTTGAAAAAAGCGGTAATATAAATCTTCATAAAGGGGACAATGTTTACCTGAAGCTGGGTATCAATAAAATACCTGAAATATTATTAGACAATACTGATCGAAACCGCACAAGCCCTTTTGCCTTCACAGGCAACAAATTTGAATTAAGGGCAGTTGGTTCTTCTGCAAATCCCGCTCGCCCCATGACTGTACTGAATACAATTGTAGCAGATCAGTTGGTCCAGTTTGCCGATAAGGTGATCAAGCAAATAGAAAAGGGTAAAAAGAGGGAATTTGTGATTATCGAAGAGCTCAGAAAAATTGTCAAAGAATGTCGGCCTATCATTTTTGAAGGAGATAATTACAGCGATGCATGGGTGAAAGAAGCTAAAAAAAGAGGTCTTTCCAATTTCAGGAATACCCCTGAAGCTCTTAAAGTTTTAAAAAATAAAAAACTAACTTCTGTTTTTATCAGACAGCAAGTTTTTACAGATAAAGAGATTGACGCAAGGTTTCATATCAATCTGGAAGAATACATTCTGAAAGTTCAAATCGAAAGCCGAGTAATGGGAGATCTTGCGCTCAATCATGTGCTGCCAGCTGCTGTGAAATACCAAAATGAATTGTTAAATAACCTGGAATTGAAAATGGACTGCGGTATTGAAGATATGTCCTCTGCAGAGACTATTCGGGAGATAGAAAAACATATGGCTGAAGTGAAAAGGTTGGTTTCCGAGATGACTGAAGCCAGAAAAGAAGCCAACAGCCTTGAAGATTTAGAAACAAAAGCAGATGCTTATTGCTATAAAATAAAAAGCTATTTTGAACCGCTCCGCTATCACGTGGATAAACTGGAACTTTTGGTGGATGATGCCTACTGGCCCTTAGCCAAATACAGAGAATTGTTATTTCTGCGTTGATTTTTAAGAGTTAGCTTTATTTTTTTCACTGAGTGTTAAATAATAACAAAAACCTTTTTAAAAGGCTAGACTAGCTAGTTTGGCAAATTGGAAGAAAAAATTCCTTCGTTTTCTTTTTTCCAAAAATTAATCTCCTGGATAATCCCGCAGACCAGATTCGTTGATTCCGCCTATAGCGGAAAACTCGAAATAAACTGCATAAACGGAAAAGTGAGGTTGGACACGGCTCAGGCAAACTACTCCTATGGCAAACTACAAAGGGTGCTTGAAAAATCAGTTACTTGCGTTTGGAGTTCCGGATGGACTTCCATTTTGGTATTGGGACTCGGCGGAGGTTCCATCATTCATTCCTTAAGAAAGAATTTCAATTATAAGGGATTAATCGATGCTGTAGAAATAGACTCGGTCTGCTTGGATTTGGCTATAAATTATTTTCAAATTAAAAAACTTCCGGGGAGCATTAATTTTATCCGAGAAGACGCAGCAGAATTTTTGAAAAAAACAACCGGCTCCTGGGACTTAATCATAATTGACCTTTTTATTGATAACAAAATTCCTGAAAATATCATATGTGAGGAATTCGTTCAGCAAACTTATTTCAAATTAAAATCTAATGGACACATCATCTTCAACGTAATCCTGAAAAATGACATCCAATCTTTGAGAACTATTTTGAAAAATTTGGAACTTAAATGGACAGAAAAGAAAATCCTGGGAAATTTTGTTTTGTTTCTGCCTAAGTAAAAAAATCAATACTTCGACGGCATAAACTGGCTATTTTTGAGCGCACATGGGAGAAATGGATTGTTTTATTGATGATATTAAGAATCAAGCCCTCCAAAAAGATGATGAGGACACTCTAGCCCATTTTCGGGATAAGTTTCATATTCCTCGAAAAAATGGAAAAGACGTTTGTTATTTAACGGGAAATTCGTTAGGGCTGCAGCCACGTGAGGCAAGACGTTTTATCGAGGAAGAGTTGGAAGTTTGGCGCTCATTAGCAGTAGATGGGCATTTTAACGGCAAAAGGCCATGGTTCGATTATCATTTGTTTTTCTCCGACCATTTGGCTCACTTAACCGGCGCCAGAGCCTCTGAATGCGTAGCGATGGGTTCCCTAACGGCCAATCTTCACTTTTTAATGGTGAGTTTCTATCAGCCTAGAGGAAACAGGTTTAAAATTTTATGTGAAAACAAGCCATTCCCATCTGATTTATACGCATTCTCATCGCAAGCCAGGTTTCATGGATTTGATCCGCAAAAAGCTGTTGTTCAATTACCACATTTGGAGATGTCCGAAGAGGAAATAGCTGATTACATCGAATATCTGGGGGACTCTTTAGCTGTTGTTATCCTAGGAGGAGTTCACTTTCTTACTGGTCGAAGATTCAACTTAAAAAAAATCGCCGAATCTGCTCACAAAGTAGGAGCTTACTTCGGCACTGACCTGGCGCATGCCATCGGCAATGTTCCCTTGTCGCTACACGACCATCTGGTAGATTTTGCGTGCTGGTGCTCTTACAAGTATTTAAACTCTGGGCCTGGCGCCGTAGGAGGAATTTTTGTTCATGAGAAATACTTCAACAACCGAGAAATACCTAGATTGGAAGGGTGGTGGGGCGCTGATGCTCAAAAACGCTTTTTAATGGAAGATACCTTTATACCGGCTGAAGGAGCTCAAGCTTGGCAATTAAGTAATGCCCCGGTCATCAATATGGCAGCCCATCTTTGTGCATTGGAAATTTTCTCCGATGCACAAATTCAGAATTTGAGATTAAAAAGTATTAAACTGACGGCCTTTCTTGACAATGCATTGAGGAAAATTAATGAGCTGTTTGACCGGGAATATTTAAAAATTCTCACTCCAGGTGATCCTGAACAACGTGGATGTCAATTGTCTGTAGAGTTTAAAGAAAAAAGCAAAGATTTGTATAAATACCTACTGGATCAAGGAATTATTGTGGACTGGCGAGAACCGGGTATTGTTCGCATGGCGCCGGTTCCCTTGTATAATAAATTTAGTGATATTGCACTAACTATTGAAACAATCATCAATTTTATTAAAAAAAACTTTTAAGTTTATGAAATTAGAAACCAATGAAATTTTAGCTACTTTGCTAAAAGATTACGATAAATTTCATCAATCCATAACTTATAACCTAAAACCAGAAAATCTTTATGAACCAATCAGATATATGATGACTTTAGGGGGTAAACGCATACGACCCCTTCTGCTCCTCACCGCATGCAGGGCAGCTGGAGGAGAAGCGAAAAACTTCCTAAGCCAGGCCTACGCTATTGAATTGTTTCACAATTTTACTCTTGTCCACGACGATATCATGGATGCTGCTGAATTAAGACGCGGAAAACCTGCTGTCCATAAAAAATATGGTATTAATTCAGGTATACTATCCGGAGACGCCATGATGTTTTACGCACAATTTTTTTTAATGGAAAGTCTGAGTGCCTCGGTTCAAGCACAGATTTTTCCAATATTCAATAAAGCTGCAATTAGAATCATCGAAGGTCAACAAAAGGATATGGATTTCGAAAGCCGAAGTGATGTCACATATTCAGAGTATTTGGAAATGATTAGAGATAAAACGTCGGTATTGCTGGCTGCAGCACTTCAAATCGGTGCTTTATTGGCAAGCGCTCCTTCTGATACTGCTGAACCTTTATACGAAGCAGGAATCAAATTGGGCCTGGCTTTTCAGATTAAGGACGATATACTGGATGCTTTAGGGGACGATAGGTTTGGAAAAGTTAAGGGTGGTGATATTATGAATAATAAAAAAACCTTACTTTACCTAAAAGCTCTTGAACTAGCCTCACCATCCGATAAAAATAAACTAATCGACCTCGCCCATGAAACCGATTTAGAAAAAAAAGTAAATCTTACGATTGAATTATTTCACAATGCCGGCGCATTGGATTTTGCCGAAGCAGAATCCGAGAAATATTTTACGGAAGCCTTGGATATATTTGAAAAGCTCGACCTCGAGCCTATAGGTAAAATAATTTTAGCTGAGTTAGCCAAAAGCATTCATCAAAGAAGCTTTTAAAATAATTTTGCCTTAAATGGCGGCAACTTCCACATACCAAATACCTCTGGGCTTCCCCGCAATCGATTTTGCATTACCTGAACCTCTAACCGGCAAAACAATCACATTTAAAGATGTGAGCGGCTCAAAAGGTACTGTCGTGATTTTCATGTGCAATCATTGTCCCTATGTTTTACATATTTTGGACAAATTATTAGAAATAGCCCGTGAGTACATGAAGCTTGACTTAGGTTTTGTGGCTATCAGCAGCAACGACATAGAAAAATACCCTGAGGACAGTCCAGACAAAATGGCCCTATTGGCTAAAGAGAGGAACCTCCCGTTTTCTTACTTGTTTGACGAAAGTCAAGCAGTAGCCAAAGCATATTTCGCCGCTTGTACGCCAGATTTTAATGTTTTTGATGCGCAAAAACTTTGTTGTTACAGAGGGCAGTTCGATTACTCCCGACCTAAAAATGATATTCTGGTAACAGGTTCAGATTTGATAAAGGTACTGGACTCACTTGTTTATCACAATCCTCTAAACATTCCCCAGATTCCATCCATTGGCTGTAATATTAAATGGAAGCCGGGTCAGGAGCCTTACTACTTTGGTTGAAGTATATTAGCAGGGAGAGGTTTGAGTAATTCCCGGATGACATGACTCCACAAAGTCAACAACGCGGAACAATTATGCATGGGTAATTTTTCAAATGTATCATGAATATCATGGTAAGCTATCCCCTCACCCATAGCAAATCCAAAAATTGCCGGTACTTCTTCTAATGTAAAAAAATAGTGATCGCTATTGGCTGCATTGGAGCGCCGCTTTACTTCAGCTATTAATCGACAAGACGAATTAATACTGTCAGCTATCTGACTTATGTGATGTAGCTCTACACCGTTCACCAATGTTACACCTTTATCTCCGCCTCCCATGAGATCAAGATTTAGCAGGAAGCGAATTTGTGGCATTATTTTTTTAAAATCATGTACGAAAGCTCTTGAACCTGCTAATCCCAATTCCTCAGCACCAAATCCTATAAAGAGCATGCTGTAGGGTAAGTTTTTTTGTGCAGAAAATAATTTGGCCAGTGCCATCATCATGGCAGTCCCTGATGCATTGTCATTAGCCCCGGGATATATACATTTCTCCCCCATCATACCTAGATGATCTATGTGCCCTGTGACTACAAGAAATGTGTCCTCGCGCTCCCCTTTTTTGTAACCCATCACATTAAAACAAGTATACTCTTTATGAAAAACTGATTCCACCGAAATGTCAGCTTTTCTGGCCTTAAGCCATGTTTCACGCGGGGCTCGAGGATGTATATTAATTCTTAAAGCTCTGGCCTGTTTCCAATAAGGATACCACGGCTCATGTTTATGGCTAACCCTCACAATATGAAAACCATTTGTGTGTAAGGAATCCTCTTTGAATTTTAAGATTTTTCTGCAGCTGTCATTTTCGCATTGCGAATAATTAATCAAGAAAATGGCCTTCTGTGGATTGACGCCTTTATTTATTTTATCCTCTAAACGTATAATTTTAAACTTGCCTGTAAAAGGGGGAGAGTCTGGCATAACATGATAATCCTGTCCAGCCTTTAACTCAATTTTATCCAATTTTAATTTGAGTTTGCCTGGAAAAGTATTCACCGATACCTTAAATGGATGTATCATGTTTTTAAAAAAAGGCGGAACCTCAAGTCCCCATGTTTTAAATGAATCAGCAATAGCCCGAGCAGCCAAATTCATTCCGTCACCTACATAACCTCTTCCTCTGTAATATGGAGCTGTGAGCTCTCGGATCATGGATTTTTGCCACTCACATAAATATGAAGCGTTTGGAATCAGACAAGGAGACTGAGCTCTGAGAATATTAAAACAAATCGCAAGAAAAATCAAAAGCCTCATGGCATCAGGAATAATGCCTTTGGGCGAAGTTAAATAAAAGTTTTTTGAATTTCCTAGATTATTTTCCTTTATGGCTATTCATACCTAGAGCTTTTCGCCCTTCATTCATTAAGGCCACAGCATCATGGTAGCCTAAAATTTTATGTACTACTTCACCCGAGGTACTTAAAAACAACAAGGTAGGATAAGCTCTCACACCATACCGCATGGCGATGGCAGGACCTTCGCCACGCTCCATATCAATTTTCATATTTATAAAATTTTCATTGAAAAATTTACCTGCTTCCGGATCTCTAAAGGGACCTATATTCATCATTTTACAAGGACCACACCAGGACGTATAAGCATCTAGGAAAATCATTTTTTTGGTTTTTTGAGCTTCCTTTATACCTGCATCAAAATTTCCTTCAAAAAACTTGAACGCATAGTCTGAATGTCCCGATAATTGTCGACCAGATGAAATATTACTCTGCGTCCAACTTGTCATTACAGCAAATATGCAGAAGTGAATTATTAAAATCCTAACCATAAACAAATGTTTAATAAATAGCCAAATTTGTGCCAAAAATCGAAAACGGACAACCAGTAAGCCACACTTATTACCCCCGCACTTAGCACATGGGGTCACAAAGCCGACACGTCGCAAAAGCAATAAGATCCAATTTTGCCCACACACTTTTTGGGACCGTATCTAACCGTAAAAACTAAGACATCTTCTAATGTAAAAAAACAGTGTAGAAGCCTATTTTTGTATTTCCGAATTTAAAAGCAATAGGATAGGTATTTAGCAAAATCATTTCAACTCTTCAGAGAATTGCTGGGCTCTTCGTTGAGTACCCAAAGAATAAATGAATGGTGGCTGTCCTTCTTTTCCTTCTATTTGCCGTTTTTTAGGATCTGTTTCGCTTATTTTCTTATTAAAATCCTCTGAGCTAGAAACCATAGCCAAGTTATTATTTCTGTAGGCAAAGAAATAATAAACTCCCTGTTCCGGTTCTAAATAGAGATTGAAGCCATCTCCACCCCGACGCCGAAATATTTCCAGCTTCATCTGAATATTTTTAAGTACAGTTTTTCCCCCTAGTGATATTAGCCCAGCAGTACCAGAGTGTACAAGAGATTTTCTGGTTTTATCCCACCGTAGTTCGATTCCTGATAGAGTAAATGTTTTCTCCAATTCATCAGGCAATTTACGGATATCATTTTCTTTGATATCTTCTTTAAATTTATTGAGTCTTCTCTGGTCATGAATAAACCCGCTCAAAACGCGTTGAATCTCTTCGTTTTTTAAATCCATCGAGTTTTTTTCACCTTTAAGTATTTTTTCCAACATCAGATTTACATAATCATTTTCTAAAGGAAACTGTAAAGTTATCAATACGCGTAAGCTGGTATTGTTTTCCTTAGGCACATAAGTAATAGTGCCGTATGCTCTATCCTGAACCTGTCCCATCCTGCTTCCTAGATTTAATATTCCTTCTGCCTGAGCCGAGCATTCTGCTGCGTTAAAAGTCATATCGGCATCCGGCAGATTCGGATTAGAAAATTTCTCTTTTGTTGTAATTCTATATTCATTTGTTTTGAGATTATATTTTAATAAACCACTTACCCTAATGACTTCATGATCAGAAGCAGTTCTTTTACTGGAAAACATCATCGGGTAAATACCTGAGGAATCAGGCGCATAAGCGAATCCATTGAAAAGAGGTCTGTTTAACTCATCTTTTGGCTCTTCTGGGACCGGGATGTAAACGTCATGGGGATTTACTCGAGCCTGAAATTTCATCCAACCTTTTGGTAGGGCGGTACAAGAATGATTTAAAATAGATGATCCTTCAAATAATATTTCATCCTTTTGACTATTTATAAGTAAGTCGCCTTTAAATCCCAATCGCGAATTAAAAGTAAAATTGTCGGTTTCATTAACTCGACCCCGAACATACATTTGTTTATTAGTATCAACATCAATTTTTGTGATATTTACTATGTTAGATTTTCCGGATTCGTCCACATAATTGTATTTTCCTGTGCCGCTTATTTTGAAACGACCATCAATTTTGAGGTCAGCGTCGGTAATAATATACTTAGGATTATCCTTAGGCATTTCAATACGGGTTTCTTTCAACGGATCCATTGCCGCATCCCTTCTGATAACAACCTTTTGCTTTGCCGGATAAACTCGAGTGTCAGCCACTTCAATAAATTTTACTTCCTCTCCAAAAATCGTGTTGGTAGATTGTGTAAATCGTGCTTTAGGCGAAACGAAGCTTAAAGAATCCTGTTCTGGTTTGGTAGAAACAAACAAAGCTCCTTTAAGATCAATACGTTCCACCTGGCGAGTATTCAGGTCCACTTCTCCTTTATCCATATACCAAATCATTTCCTCCATGTAGGCTTTGTACTTATTTATGGGAAAATTAATAAAAGATTCAGTGGAGTTACTAATAAAATGTCCTTCTCTTTCTGTAAATGAAACATCTGCTTTAACATTTTCCGTCGTGAAAGACATGGAGGATAAGTCGCCTGTAGTTTTGTCCATGTTTTTTAAGGCGAAGCTGGTAGTATCAGCACGCGTTACGTCTGCTCTGAACTGAAACTGATTGGAATTCATTTCCGCAGACCCCATATCCAATCTTCCTACTCCTGTGAGTCCCCGACTGGTCAAGTTTATAGTACCGAACATTTCAGATTCACCTTTATACATCTTCATAGGCTTATCGGTCATGGACACTAAAAATTTATCCTTAATTGGTTCCCAATGCACCGCAACATCCTCAGCTTGCACATCAGCATATTGCACTGGGCCAGTCGTGCGATCGATAGTAAATTTTTTTGCTATGGTGTTCATGCTGTCAGGATACCATTTAAAGTCAGGGGAATCTGCTGTGGATGCCAGATATTTTAGTTTTCCTTTTCCTCTCAATCCTTTATGACTGAGTGAGATTTCATCAAAGTATTGACCTGCACCGCCGTACACAGGAAATCCGGACTGAGGTGTTTTCCGTAAAAATCCTAAGGAATAATCAGGCATTATCACAATTTTTTCCCTGAAATCCGGGAATATGCCCGCAGAAACCATAGTGCCATCAAGAGCCAACTTTTCCGTATCGAAAACATCTAAAGAATCAATGACAAAGGGATCTAGTTGAAAAAAGAAATTTTGCCGATTATACACGCCTCCTTCAATGGACTTTCTGTCATAAAAACAGAAAGAAGGTTTTTTACTTCTGTAAATAGGATACTCAGCCAAACTTTTTAAGCCGGATTTATTATCCGGGCGATCTATTTCAAGCTCAGAATTGACTTGTTCAATCACCGTTAAGACATTACGTAATAGTCGGTTTCCCTTTTCATCAACTGTTTTGGAAGGTACCCGAATCCGGATGGAATCCACATTTTCTAGCATCATTTTAAACTTATTGTTAAGAAAATCAAAGTTTTTTCCATAAGAAATAAACCGACCGGAGGCTACCTGGCCGTCACAATGAAAATCCATATCTTTCTTTAATGTAAGCTGACCTCTTTGAGGATAAACAAATACGCTCTGGGAATCACTCAGAAATATTTTTGGCACCCCGAATAATCTCAAATCATTATCCAGGAGACTCATTTTACCATTCACCTCTCCAGTCATAGAATTAAATTCAATAATATCATAATCCGACTTTCGCGCACGTGCATTGATGTAATGAAAAAATCTTTCCGTGATTTCACATTGATCTTTATCCACATTATAATTAGCTAGACCAGCGACAGACAATCTCATTAAAAACTGGCGTACGGAACTGGGGTCGTCCTTAAAATGGCGGGCCATTTCAGCACCAGAGAAACTGCGTGTTTTGTTTTTATCACAGTATTGTTTTATTAAATACAATGGAGAAATTTCACCCAACCCATCGAGCCGGTCGTACTGTAATTCTCTGAAGTAAAAATTAGATTGAAGCGTTGCTTTAGATTCAGCCGAACCTTTTATCGAGGTCAGGGTAAAAAATGGTTCATCCAATTTCCAGTAAATAGCTTCTACATCCATGTCCACATCATGCCATGAATTTCTGTACCAGCTCTGAACCATTCCCGAACCTTCGCGCAAAAGGGACAGTTCTCTTTTCTCAGTGAGTAATTTAAAAATAAGACCCGGATGATAAATACTATCCATATTTCCCTTAAATTCAAAATATATAGTAACCAGGGCCCTGTCGGAGGAAACCTGCTCTTTACGAAATGTAAAATTCTGGCTGGAGGCCACAAGAAAAAGTTTATTGTTTCTGTAAAAAATCAATTTGGACGGATTCTCAGCATCACCAGTTCCCGCCAGTCGGTTTCCATGCCAGGAGAATCCACCTTCGTAATCTACACCGGTAGTGACGTTTTTTAATCGAACCCGTTTCTCATAAGATGTGAATTTGGGATATAAAGCATTCTCAGGAGTGACCCCAGCCAGTACCTTTTCTTCCAAGTGGCCGTAAACAGGCTTAGAAAAATAACCGGAATGAATAAATAAAACCGAATCAGCCTCATAAGTTGGCGCTTTTAAATCAATTTTGTAATTATTCAGCTTCGCATTCACTTTTTCCCTAGGCAACGCAGCTCTGTCCCAATATACTTCACCGCTTTGACCTTTCCAAATACCGCCAATGACCTCGTATACGCCTCTCGTTTTAAAAATTATCCCACTATCGCCACGAGAACGAACTACCAAATCTAGGTAGGGAATGCGAATCACAGGATCGCTACCCTCAGTCCAGATATATTGCCACGATGGCGCTCCGCGTGCACACCATTCCACTGAAGAAGTTTTATAAAATACCTGTCTTGAAAAAAGTTGTAATGAGTTTTCTAAAAAATCCGTAAATCCTCCCACGGTGAGTCTTTTATTCTTTAAAAGATAAGGTATGCTAGAATCCCACTTTTGAAAATCCTCCTCCGATACATTCTTCTCTTTTCGGGCATAATGACAAAGAATGTATAATTCATAATGCGGAAAAGGCCTCATTCTAAATTTAATAAGCTCATTAAGGCCGCTGCTCAATTGCATCAAATCGTCATCATTAAAAAAATTGGCTTTAAATGACTTTTCTAACTTTTCTACCAGTTCTTTTCCTTTTTCTCTGTCAGCCGGGAGAAAGGCCTGTCTAGCCTCTTCCAGGAATTTTCCTCTATCAGGCGTGAAAGCAGAAACCTGAGCAAGAAGGGAATATCTCGATAAAACTATCCATAAAAACACTTGTATAACAATAGGTCCTCCGTTTTTATTCATTTGTCTTTATTATTGAGCTTAGAAAAACCTTCAAAATAAAAGGAAATAGATTAATTACAATACTTCGTAAAAATATCAACGAAAATTTGAAAAATAATCCATGATTAACCTTGTATATTAAAACCTTAGCGTAATTTTAGGATAAGAGGTGGATAATTTGTAATCAATAAAATTTTGGACTTATATAAATAACCTTCTTTAGTTTTGCTCAGGATGGTTTCTTTTAAAAAATTAGTATTCAGAATTTTTCTCCTATACTATGCAAGCGGAGTTTCCAATTTATGGAGTCAAGTTACCCTTAAAGGACGCGTCATTGATGCACAAGACAAACAACCCGTCATTGGGGCAGCTGTTGTTGTCAAAGGGACCAATAAAGGCATAACCACAGACCTGGAAGGACGTTTCACAATTCAGGTTTCAAAAATACCTACTGTGCTGCAGATTAGTTCTCTTGGTTATAAAAAGAGTGAATTTGAAGTAAAATCCGCTGAACAAAAAATTGAAATAACCCTCAAACCAGATAACGTCTTTCTAGAATCCATTGATATTGAGGACAGCCGAATTACCCAGCGCCAGCAGGAACAACCTTTGACTGTGGAATCCATGGACCTTATTGCAATTAAAGAAACTCCTGCCGTCAATTTTTACGAAGGACTGGCCAATATGAAGGGCGTAGATATGATGTCGGCCAGCTTAGGTTTTAAGGTGATCAATGCCCGCGGCTTTAACAGTACCTCCCCGGTTCGTTCACTCCAGTTGATTGATGGAGTAGATAATCAGTCGCCAGGTCTAAATTTTTCTTTAGGAAATTTTTTAGGGGCTTCCGAGTTAGATGTAAAACGAGTAGATCTGATTCAAGGTGCCAGTTCAGCGTACTTTGGTCCTAATGCCTTTAATGGAGTCATTCAAATGGAAACTAAAAGTCCTTTTGAATATCCGGGATTAAGTGCATTGGTTAAAGTTGGAGAACGTTCACTCTTGGAAGGGGGCCTGCGTTACGCACAGAAATTTAAAAATCGGGAGGGCCGAGACGTAGTGGCATACAAAATAAATGCTTATTATCTAAGGGCTAGAGATTGGGAAGCTACCAATTACAGTCCATCCACAGACTCAAAAACCGGACCAAATAATCCCAGTGGTTATGATGCCGTAAACCGTTATGGCGACGAATATTTGGGCTTTGGGAAAAATGATTTTATCTCTGATTTAAGCGAATTTAAAAATTATCCCGGACTGGGAATTATTTATCGGGATGGATACCGCGAAATAGATTTAATGGATTATGAGGTTGAAAATATAAAAAGCAATGCGGCCTTACATGCTATGTTAACTCCAAAAGTGGAGTTCATTGCCGCTTCGGCATTCAGCTTTGGCAGCACCGTGTATCAAGGAGAAAATCGCTACCGGCTAAAGGATGTATTATTTTTTCAGAATCGTTTGGAAATCCGACAGAGGGAACGATGGTTTTTCCGCGTTTATGCTACCAACGAAGATGCCGGAAAAAGTTATGATGTTGTGAACACCGCTCTTGTCCTTCAGCGCAACAGCAAATCTGATCGCCAGTGGTACAACAACTACAGCAATTATTATCAAATTAATTTCGCCTTAAATTCCAACTCTCCGGTGTGGCAATTACCCGGATTTCCCAGCCAAAGTTTTGCAGGTGATCCTGCTTTTATGGACAGTGCCTTAAAAGTGTTGGCTATGTATCCAGATTCACTTTGGAAATGGCATCAGGAAGCCCGGGCTTTTGCTAATGATAATAGTCCTTTTTTGCAAGGAGGCGGTTTAGGGGTATATCCTTATTTCCCTGCTGGTAGTTATGAATTCGATACGGCTTTTGCCGGTATCACATCGCGTCCACTAGGTGCTAATGGAGCCCGTTTTTTTGACCGTTCAGCTCTCTACCACGCTCATGGTGAATATAGACAACCCATTGGTGCAATCGTTGAATTAACACTGGGAGGCAACTTCAGATTTTTTGTTCCTAATTCCAGAGGTACCATCTTTTCTGATACAGCCGGAAAGCGTATTTATAACTACGAGGGCGGCATTTATGCAGGTACCGATATAAAGCTGGGTAAATTAAAGCTAAGTGCTGTGAGTCGTTTGGATAAAAATATCAATTTCCCTCTTCTCTGGTCACCCGCCATCTCAGCTGTATATACACCGCGTAAAGAACACACCTTCCGGTTATCATTCTCCTCAGCTTTGCGCAACCCCACCCTTGCTGATCAATATTTGTATTATAATGTAGGCAGGGCCATTTTAATAGGAAATCTTACCGGATATAACAACCTCGTAACACCCGAATCATTTTTAAATTATTTCCACCGACTGAATATTGACACATTAGAATATATCAATATCAAACCCGTGCGACCAGAACAGGTTTGGACTCCTGAATTAGGATACAGAGGGACACTTTTCAAAAGGCTTTATATAGACTTAAGTGCGTATTATTCTATTTACAAATATTTTATTGGATATAAAATCGGTGTGGATGCTCAATTTGTTCCCGGCAATCCATTTCCCGTCAAAACCCAAGTTTACCGCGCAGCAGCAAACAGCGAAGATGTGGTTCATACAAGAGGGATAAGCATACAAGTAAATTATTATTTTAAAAAATATTATTCACTCAATGGTAATTATACATATAATGAACTGGATAGACGCGGAAGTACTGATCCCTTAATACCTGCATTTAATACACCAAGACATAAATTCAATATAGGTGTCAGCGGTCGGGATATTAAAATGAATTTAGGAAAACTCAAAATCAACAACTGGGGCTTTAATATTAATTACAAGTGGACAGAAGGATTCCGTTTTGAGGGTTCTCCCCAATTTACAGGGGCTATTCCCTCCTATGGTCTGGTTGATGCTCAGATCAACTACACTTATCCCAAAGCATATACTACTTTAAAAATCGGCGCAACAAATCTTTTAAACAATCGAATTTACCAAGTATACGGCGGACCCCTCATCGGACGCCTGGCTTACATTCAACTGCAATTTGATATTAACGATTTTAAAAAATTTCATAGCAAAAATTAAAGTCTGAATAAAATACATTTAATTAATCTTTTGTACTATATTTGCCATGCTAAATCAATACTGTATGAAAAACAAATTATTCTCAATTATTTTTTTGTCCACCCTTACAGCAGGACTCTCCGCTCAACAACGATATGTAGATGAAGTATTTACAAACGCACAATTAGCTGTTGAAACCGATGTAATTTTTGGTCAGAATTACATTTTCTTTCCGCCACCTTCAGGTCCTCCACCTCTGGGTGATCTTAAAATGGACGTTTATTATCCAAATAATTCCTTAGATCCATTGACGTCCCGGCCTCTCGTGATATATGCCCACACAGGAAGTTTTTTGCCAAAATATATCAATCAACAAGTCACCGGAAATAATAAAGACAGCACCGTAGTTGAGATTTGCCATCGACTGGCCCGTCGTGGCTTTGTAGTGGCAGCGCCAAACTATCGACTGGGATGGAACCCCTTAGCTCCAACCCTGGAAGAAAGAACTAAGCAATTACTCAATGCCGTGTACAGAGCCCTTCATGATGTTCAAACTGTGGTAAGATTTTTCAAAAGAGACGCGGCCACCTCAAATAATTACAAAATTGATCCAAATAAAATCGTTTTATTTGGTCAGGGTTCTGGAGGCTATTTAGCCATCAACTACACCTCATTAAACAAACAATCTGAAACAAATCTGCCTAAGTTTGTTTTCAATGGAGTATCTGTCATAGATACTACTTTGGTCGGTAACGTGCATGGAATCGGAGGATTATTTAACAATTACAACTATCCTGGCTACAGCAACGATATTGCTATGACCGTAAATATCGGTGGAGCTTGTGGCGACATTAGCTGGGTAGAGCCGGGAGAAGCTCCCGCTGTCAGCTTTCATTGCTGGAAGGATATGTTTGCCCCTTATGATAGTGGAACTGTTATTGTCCCTACGACACAACAACCTGTCGTATTTGTTCATGGTTCACGCACTTTTATTAAGCGTAAAAACGCATTAAATTCCAATAGTGCAATGATGGCTTTTAATTTTACAGATGCCATCTCTTCACGCGCTTATTCCTTAAATCCCAAAAACACATGTGAGGGCTTGTTTGAATTCCGCACCCCGCCATTACCTGGTGGCCTGGAAGAAGGATCGCCGTGGGAATACTGGGATCAGGCTGCCTCTATAGCTGAAGCTGATGTGGTGACCAGCGGCAATGGTGCCGCCATTAATGCAAATTCATTAGCTACAAATCCTGATATGAGCAGAACAAAAGCCCATAAATATATAGATACCATCATGGGATTTGCAATTCCTCGGATAATTATTACCTTAAATCTAATCCCCAATTACAGCATTAAGGATGACGTTGTACATAATACTTTGACTTGCTTTCCCAATCCAGCCGATGAAGAAGTATCTTTAAACCTCGAAGAAAACGATAGAGCCATCCGATTAGAAATTTTGGATGCACAGGGTAGATTAATTCGTTCAGAGAGTGGTGTTTTTGAAAAAACAATTCGTGTCGTGCGTTCAGGTTTACCGTCAGGAATTTATACACTTAGGATAATTGATAATCATTCAAAAACCCGAGAAGGAAAGATCATTTTCAAATAATCCAATTCTTTATTATAATTTCGAAAGAGGCTTCCCTTCTATGAAGCCTCTTTCGTTTTTAGAAAAATACTTAGTTAATTTCCAATATTATTAATTTATTAAGATGATCTACTTATGATGCACAACGCATACAGGTGCTATTTCTCGATATGCTTGGTAAAGTAAATTTGATATTTGAAGTTAATTCCTCAATGTCTGATTGCCTAAAATAAAACTCCAGCATAAAAAATTACTTTTAAGCCGGTTTCTGAGGATTAACGAATTATTTGAATTAAGATATTATCAGGCTATGTTGCGCCAAAAGCCACCACTTTTATCCAAGTTCCGAAGATGATTCTTAATCATTTCATTTTCGGTTTTCAATATATATGGATCTGTATTTAAAAGCCATCTGGCTGCTGCATCTGCATCACTCAAAATATGCTGATCTGTAGCTAAGTTGGCAATCTTTAATCGTATCATTCCGCTTTGCTGGGTACCTTCAAAGTCGCCCGCTCCACGTTGGATTAAGTCGGCCTCCGCAATTTTAAATCCGTCGTTGGTAGATACCATGACCTGCAACCGCTCTCGACCTTCTCTACTTAATTTATTGCTGGCTACAAGAAAACAAAATGATTGTTCCGCACCTCTACCTACTCTTCCTCTTAACTGATGCAGCTGTGCTAAACCAAAACGCTCTGCGTGTTCAATCACCATTACCGAAGCATTAGGAACATTTACACCGACTTCTATCACAGTGGTGGAAACCAGAATTTTTGATACACCAGAAATAAATTGAATCATAGCATTCTCTTTTTCACCAGCTGCCATACGACCATGCAACATTACAGGATTCCAAATCAAAAAATCCCGCTTTATTTTTTCATATCCTTCCACTAAGGAAGTATAATTGAGCTTTTCAGAATCTTCTATAATTGGGAAAACCCAAAAAACTTGACGCCCATTCTTAATTTCTCCTTCAACATACCGCTTCAAATCTGAATACTGAGATTGAAATAGCAAACTGGTTAGAACTGGCTTGCGCCCCGGCGGCATCTGGTCTAAAATACTCACATCCAAGTCGCCGTATACTGTGAGTGCCAAAGTACGCGGAATAGGAGTGGCTGTCATAATGAGAATATGAGGCGGCACAGTATTTTTTTGCCACATTTTTCCTCGCTGGGCCACTCCAAAACGATGTTGTTCATCAATAACAGCCAGAGCCAAATTTTTAAACTGAACATCGTCTTCTATAAGTGCATGGGTGCCCAGAACCAAGGGCAAATTGCCCTCAGCCAAGGCGGTTAAAATCTCCTGCCGGGCAGCTCTTGAGGTTGAACCAGTAAGCAGACCAACAGGAATGCGAAGTGCTTTCAAAAAGTCAGAAATTGAAAAATAGTGTTGTTGAGCTAAAATTTCTGTTGGCGCCATTAAACATGCTTGATAACCTGCATCTATAACCGATAACATGGTAATAAGAGCTACAATCGTTTTACCGCTACCCACATCACCCTGGAGTAGGCGACTCATCTGTCGCCCGGATGACAAATCCTCCCTGATTTCGCGCAAAACCTTTATTTGGGCATCCGTTAAAGGAAAGGGTAAATGCTTTTGATAAAATTCTTTAACAAGATTATTAGTGCGGGGTATTTCCAAACCCGACTTCTCAATTTTCCGGCTCCAATTGAGGCGTAGTAATTTGAGGCGTAAATAAAAAAGTTCTTCAAACTTCAAACGATACAACGATTTTTCCAGAGCCTGCAGCGAGGGGGGGAAATGCACCCCCAGAATTGCCTGATGTCGGGAACAAAGGCCGTACTGGGCAATTATATGGTCACAGAGCGTTTCCGAAAATTGAAAAAAAATGGAATCTACAGCCTGCCTTATCAAGTTCTCCAAATTTCTACTGTCCAACCCTGATTTTTTCATTTTTTCAGTGGATGAATAAAGAGGAATTAGACCAAGACGTTGGGGTTCGCTACCCAAGGTGGTTCGTTCCAGCTCTGGATGCGCCACACTGTACATTTTCCCTAGCCTCACAGGCTTTCCAAAAATCAAATATTCGGCTCCTTCTGTAAGAGATTTTTTGAAAAAACGAATGCCCTGAAACCATGTAAGCTCTACAGAGCCGGTGGCATCTGTTAATGTTGCAGATAACCGCCTATGGGGGCCGCGCTCAATAACCCGCACATTAGAAAGTCTGCCTCTCAGTTGCACATAAGGCTGATCATCCCGTATGGTTGCTACAAGGTCAATTTTGCTACGATCAATATGACGATAAGGAAAATACATCAGCAAATCGCCAGCTGTGAAAATGCCACATTCATTCCGCAAAAATTCACCTCTCTTAGGACCTACCCCTTTTAAATATTCCACAGGCATATTCCAAAAGCGCAACTCATCAGACATTGGGACAAATTTAACCGAAGTCTTTTCAGAAGTAACTTAGCTTATACTATTGTTTTCATCGAAAGCATCTTGTCATAATTCTTGTGAAGCTACTTAAAATAATAAACGGAATGTAACAAAAACTTTTCTTCAATATAAAAGTTTCTTTATCGTATGTTTGGGAAATTATGAAAATAGCTGTCACAGGAGCATCAGGACTGCTTGGCAGTTATCTCGTATTTAAATTGGCCCAAAAAGGTATTTGTGTTCATGCGTTATATCGACATGAGACCTCTCTGGAATGGACCTTTAGAATCTGGAAAAAAATATTTGGAGCTGAGAAAGACCAACCCTTGATAACATGGATTAAAGGAGATATACTTAGGGATTGGGACGTACTCCACACATTTTTACATGACTGTGAAGTCCTGATTCATGGAGCTTCGGTCAGTCCATCCAGCAAAGAGAGTACAACCTATATGTATAAAAATATTGTTCAGGGAACGCAAATAATTCTTGATTTAGCTCAAGGAAACAGAAACATGAAAAAAATAATTGGTATTTCATGCGGCTCAGCCCTTATTGATAAAGAAAATAGTCAAAAATTGGAAGATAAGTCCGACAAAGAATCTTATTTTCAAAAATATAAAAAAAGACAAGCCTTAGAATTCCACAGGGTCTATGCCGAGGGTATGAACGCGAGCGTTGTACACCTTCCTTTTCTCTTAGGTTATGGTAATTGGCATTATGGATCCTGTCAGGTTTTCCGTGATTTATGGTACCAAAATATTCCTAAGGTCCATGATTATTTTATGATTGCAGACGTTCGGGACGCAGCAGATTACATCGCCCGCTTAGCCACAGATTCTGAGGACTCTAGAGAACACCTTACATTCACAAAAGCCTGTGGGGTTAATTTTTCGCAGCTTTTGAATTTAGCGCAAACAATGTTTACGAACCATAATTCGATGACATGCGGAAAAAGTAACTGTCCGCAAAAAATTAAATATCTGTTACATTACAGAAACCATTTTAAAACCTATGAAAATTTACTTTCCAGATTTATCAAAAATCAAGATTCTGACGAAAACTTCACCCATTCTGATCATGATGAATCCCTCCAATATGCCCGTGAAATGTTGGAGTTTTACTTGCCTTTATACAGGGAAGATTTTATAAATTTTTCAAGGGGCATTTAAGCGTTTCCAATCGATTCCAAACACTTTTATTCGTCTTTAAACGATTCATCACCGTGTCCTCCAGTTTAGGAATCAGACCTTTGTGTCGTCAATCAATGTACAACATGTCAAACAATCAAAAATCACAGAGTATGAATGCGTTAAAAAACAAAGTTCAGTTGATCGGAAATCTGGGTAAAAACCCTGAATCTTTCAAAATTAAGGAAGGCGTAACCTTGGTTCGGTTTTCACTTGCCACCACAGAGATCTATTATAAAAACGGGAATAGCGTGAGGGATACTCAATGGCATACAGTGACCGCCTGGGGAAAGACAGCCGAATTGGCAGCACGCTTTTTGAAAAAAGGCAGTTTGATCGCTTTGGAAGGCAAGTTAATCTCGCGCAGCTACGAAGATAGACAAGGAAAAACGCGATATATTACAGAAATTCGGTTGAGTGATTTTCTGATACTGAAGGAAGCAAACGCTTAAAATTAACAAATAAGTTTCAGCTTAACAAGCCGGCTTGGCGAAGGTGGCCAATAGGGAGCAAAAACTGTTTGCCAGCACCGCACCTGATACGAAGCACCAATGTTCAATTAACCATTGAATCGCCACTTTCGCTAAGCCCTTGTACTTGTTGCACAACTCATCAAAGGTAGTTCATAAAAAATAGCTGGGGGTAAAATATTGCGCACGCAAAATTTATCCTGAATTAAGCACTAGCACGCTAATTTCGGGATGAAGTCAAAAATCCTCCTTAGAAATTTCATTTTGATTTTTAGAGGGGAGGTTGTGCAACGGTTAAGGCTGTTGTGCGTTCGGAGTTCCTCTTTCGTCCTGATTGTCTGTTGGTTGTGCGGTGGGGCAGACACACTCTTTGCCAAGTTTTGGCTTGCGTGTCGGCTGGTGCGACCTGGCAAACCGCTTGCGGTTCACGAACACCTTTGAGTATAAACAAGATGTGAGTAATTGTGTGGCTGTGAAGGGTTGGCTTTGGTGTCATTTATTTTCCTAAAAGTCTGCTTACAAATTCTAAAGTCTGTTCGTAACCAACTACAATTGTTACAAGTCCGCTTACAAGTGTCACCAACGCAAAAAGACCTGCAATTACTTTGTAAATCAAACTGTCTGTTATTGAGTTAACCGTCCGATTACTGATAATGCCGAACCAACTGAGTATAAAAATTGGAACGCTTAAAATTTTTCTGAAACCTTCACGAAACCAAACTATTGGATTTCTTAAATTTTTCAGAGTGTCTTTGCTATATTCTTTTAAATAACCAATGTAACGAAGCAAACAATCGTCAACTGCTCCAACATCAAAATTCCAAACTCGACCTTCTCTGAATTTTGGTATTGTGTTAATGATTATTTGATAGTTGTTAATCATATAGTTTTGAGATGCTGGTTTGTATGACACTACTCCAAATGAGCCAACATAATTTTGGATCTTGCTTACGTTCATTGTTAACCAAACGTATAATTCACCATCAAAGTCGCTTGAACGACTGTAACGGTCATGTGTTTGAAAATACTTATTGGTAAACTTAACAAATTTATTTCTGTATTCCACTGCAAAATCAATTTTCTCTACAACTCCCGAATGTCGGTTGTAAACCTGAACAAAGCCAATTATAAACACTGTCAGAATACCTAATATGATTAATGTCGTTATCATTTATGCGTTCTCAATGATTTTAATTTCTTCTTTCGTCAAGCCTTAAAGCTCATAAATTAATTGGTCTGTTTGGTTTTCTAAATTATTTGTCATGTTCCAGCCCATATAATTTTAAAAACTCCTCATATTCCTGCTGAAAGGTTTTCCGTTGATGATGTGATTTTTGATTTTTAATGTATTCAAACACCTTTTCAACAACTGATTCCGAAACAGAAAAGGCAGCATATCCTGTTTGCCATGCAAATTTTTCAGATATTAGATTGTTCTGATTTATAAAATGAGAGCTGCTTCCCTTTATTTGTTTAATTACCTCTGCTATTGATTTTTGCGGACTTAGCAAAAACACGCAATGAATATGGTCGGGCATTCCGTTGATAATTCTTACCGGGCATCCTTACTCTCGCAATTGCTCTGCAATGAATTGATGAATTTTTATTTCAACCGTTGGATGAATTAACGGTAACCTCTCTTTGGTTGACCAAATGGCGTGTATCCATATTTTATTGTACGAATGTGGCATAGTTTATTTTTTAATTCTTGTTATAAAAAACCGTTGAAACGGTTTTGTGTTGTTCCTCGCATTCATTGCCCACGGTTTAAACCGTGGGCAATATATGCATGCAATATTTCATCATTGGGGTTAACCATTTCCCAACATTTTGCCCATTTTAAACCGTGGGCAATATATGCACACAATATTTCATCTTTGGGGTTAACCTTTTCCCTAAACATTTTGCCCGGTTTAAACCGTGGGCAATATATGCATGCAACATTTCATCTTTGGGTTTAACCATTTTCCCAACATTTTGCCCGGTTTAAACCGTGGGCAATATATGCATGCAACATTTCATCATTGGGTTTAACCATTTTCCCAACATTTTGCCCGGTTTAAACCGTGGGCAATATATGCATGCAACATTTCATCTTTGGGTTTAACCATTTTCCCAACATTTTGCCCGGTTTAAACCGTGGGCAATATATGCACACAATATTTCATCATTGGTTTTAACCATTTCCCTCAACATTTTGCCCGGTTTAAACCGTGGGCAATATATGCACACAATATTTCATCATTGGGGTTAACCTTTTCCCTCAAGATTTTGCC
>OGCL01000676.1_pt1 | contig 34094 bp, 26 predicted proteins | sample 1570041 | NCBI WGS metagenome assembly OGCL01 (sample SAMN06266162, study PRJEB24511) | hot springs metagenome | isolation source: Hot spring water | place: South Africa: Limpopo | collected 2015-06-22 | reverse complement strand
GAAGGTGCGGTCAGCGCCGCGCCGTTCGGCAGCGCCAGCATCCTGCCGATCACCTGGATGTATATCAGCATGATGGGCGGCGCAGGCCTCAAGCGCGCCTCGCAGATGGCCATTCTCAATGCCAACTACATTGCCCGTCGCCTGGAAGAGCATTACCCCGTGCTCTACACCGGCAGCAACGGCCTAGTGGCCCACGAGTGCATCCTGGATATCCGTCCGATCAAGGACAGCAGCGGCATCAGCGTTGACGATGTGGCCAAGCGCCTGATCGACTTCGGCTTCCACGCCCCGACCATGTCCTTCCCGGTGGCCGGCACCCTGATGATCGAGCCGACCGAGAGCGAATCCAAGGAAGAACTGGACCGCTTCTGCGACGCCATGATCGCCATCCGCAACGAGATCCGTGCGGTGGAAGCCGGCCAGCTGGATGCCAATGACAACCCGCTGAAAAACGCCCCGCACACCGCCCTGGAACTGGTCGGTGAATGGAACCACCCCTACAGCCGCGAACAGGCCGTATACCCGGTGGCCAGCCTGACCGAGGCCAAGTACTGGCCGCCGGTGGGCCGCGTGGACAACGTGTTCGGCGACCGCAACCTGGTCTGCGCCTGCCCGTCCATCGAGGCGTATCAGGACGCTTAACGACCCTCCCCTCTCCCTCTGGGAGAGGGGCAGGGGGAGAGGGTAAAGCGGTTGTCTACGCAGCCCCTCTCCCTAGCCCTCTCCCCGAAGGGGGGAGGGAATGGTTCAGCGTTCAGCTTCACCCCAATTTTCGACTCACCCCTACCCGGGGCGGGTTAGCTGCACCCCTATAAAACAATAAAGAGGGCCTCACCATGTTCAGCAAGCACGACCAACTGCAGGGTTATGACGACGCCCTGCTCGCCGCGATCAATGCCGAAGAGCAGCGTCAGGAAGACCATATCGAGCTGATCGCCTCGGAAAACTACTGCAGCCAGCGAGTGATGCAGGCCCAGGGCAGCGGCCTGACCAACAAGTACGCCGAAGGCTATCCGGGCAAGCGCTATTACGGCGGCTGCGAGCATGTGGATGTGGTCGAGCAGCTGGCCATCGAACGCGCCAAGCAGCTGTTCGGCGCCGACTACGCCAACGTGCAGCCGCACTCAGGCTCCTCGGCCAACTCGGCTGTTTATCTCGCCCTGCTGCAAGCCGGCGATACCATCCTGGGCATGAGCCTGGCCCATGGCGGCCACCTGACCCACGGCGCCAAGGTGTCGTCCTCGGGCAAGCTGTACAACGCCGTGCAGTACGGCATCGACGCGAACGGCCTGATCGACTACGCCGAGGTCGAGCGCCTGGCTCTCGAACATAAGCCGAAGATGATCGTTGCCGGTTTTTCCGCCTATTCGCGCACCCTGGATTTTGCCCGTTTCCGCGCCATCGCCGACAAGGTTGGCGCGCTGCTGTTTGTCGATATGGCCCATGTGGCGGGCCTGGTGGCGGCAGGGCTGTATCCCAATCCGTTGCCGTTTGCCGATGTGGTCACCACCACCACCCACAAGACCCTGCGCGGCCCGCGCGGGGGCCTGATCCTGGCCAAGGCCAATGAAGAGATCGAGAAAAAGCTCAACTCCGCCGTGTTCCCCGGCAGCCAGGGCGGCCCGCTGATGCATGTGATCGCGGCCAAGGCGGTGTGCTTCAAGGAAGCGCTGGAGCCGGGCTTCATGGCCTACCAGCAGCAGGTGATCGACAATGCCCGGGCCATGGCGTCGGTGTTCGTCGAACGCGGCTATAACGTGGTCTCCGGCGGCACCGACAACCACCTGATGCTGATCAGCCTGGTCAAGCAGGGCCTGACCGGCAAGGCCGCCGACGCCGCCCTGGGCACGGCGCATATCACGGTGAACAAGAACGCAGTGCCCAATGACCCGCAGTCGCCCTTTGTCACCTCCGGCATCCGTATCGGCACCCCAGCCGTCACCACCCGCGGCCTCAAGCAGGGCGAATGCCGCACCCTGGCCGGCTGGATCTGCGACATTCTGGACGACCTGGACAACCCGGCCGTGATCGAGCGTGTCCGCGGTCAGGTGGCGGACTTATGTGCCAGCTTCCCGGTCTACGCTGTCTAAAACGGCTGCACATATCGCCCAGACCGGCACGGCTATCCGCCCTGCCGCACAGAGGCTGCCCCACAAGGGCGGCCGCACAAGACACCGGAGACAGCATGTCACTTAGCGTTTTTGACCTCTTCAAGATTGGTATCGGCCCTTCCAGTTCGCATACGGTGGGGCCCATGCTCGCAGCCCTGCGCTTTGCCGAAGGGCTGCGCCGTGATGACCTATTGGCCACCACGGAGAGCATCAAGGTGGAGCTCTACGGCTCCCTCGGCGCCACCGGCAAGGGCCACGGTAGCGACACGGCGGTACTTCTGGGCCTGGAAGGCGAACAGCCGGATCTGGTGGATACCGCCTCGGTGCCGGCACGCCTGACCGCAATCCGCAGCAGCGGCCAGCTCAACCTGCTCGGCGAGAAAATCATCCGCTTCGTCGAGAAGCAGCACCTGGCGCTGATCCGCAAGCCGCTGGAATTCCATCCCAACGGCATGATCTTCCGCGCCTTCGATGCTGCCGGCCTGCAACTGCGCGCCCGCGAGTATTACTCGGTGGGAGGCGGCTTTGTGGTGGATGAACAGGCCGCCGGTGCCGACCGCATTGTCGAAGATCGCACGCCCCTGACCTACCCCTTCAAGACCGCCAAAGAACTGCTGGCCCAGTGCGCCGAGCACAATCTTTCCATCAGCCAGCTGATGCTGGCCAACGAGGCCGCCTGGCGCCCGGAAGCCGAAACCCGCGCCGGCCTGCTGCGCATCTGGCAGGTGATGCAGGACTGCGTCGAGGCCGGCTGCCGCAATGAGGGCATCATGCCCGGTGGCCTCAAGGTCAAGCGCCGCGCCGCCAGCCTGCACCGCCAGCTTAGCCGTCACCCCGAGGCCAGCCTGCGCGACCCGCTGACGGTGATGGACTGGGTCAACCTCTACGCCCTGGCGGTGAACGAGGAAAACGCCAGCGGCGGGCGCGTGGTCACCGCCCCCACCAACGGCGCGGCCGGCATCGTGCCGGCGGTGCTGCACTACTACAGCCGCTTCGTCCCCGGCGCCAGCGAGGACGGCGTGGTGCGCTTCCTGCTCACCGCCGCCGCCATCGGCATCCTGTACAAGGAAAACGCCTCCATCTCCGGCGCCGAAGTGGGCTGCCAGGGCGAGGTAGGCGTGGCCTGCTCAATGGCCGCCGGCGCCCTGTGCGAGGTGATGGGCGGCAGCGTCAACCAGGTGGAGAACGCCGCCGAAATCGGCATGGAACATAACCTCGGCCTGACCTGCGACCCCATCGGCGGCCTGGTTCAGGTGCCCTGCATCGAACGCAACGCCATGGGTTCGATCAAGGCCATCAACGCCGCGCGCATGGCCCTGCGCGGCGACGGCCAGCACTTCGTCTCGCTGGACAAGGTAATCCGCACCATGCGCCAGACCGGCGCCGACATGAACAACAAATACAAGGAAACCGCCCGCGGCGGCCTGGCGGTCAATATCATCGAATGCTGATACCCCTCACCCAAACGGGAAGAGGCAGCACAAACAACGTCGCCGCAAATGGTGCGACCAACACCTGACCATCCCCTCGCCCCTCAGGGGAGAGGGCTAGGGAGAGGGGTGGATATCCGCCCCACCCACGACATCAATGGAGAACCGCATGACCACTGAAACCCTGGCAAAAACCCCGCTGCATGCCCTGCATATCGAACTGGGCGCCCGCATGGTGCCGTTTGCCGGCTATGACATGCCGGTGCAGTACCCGCTCGGGGTGATGAAGGAGCACCTGCACACCCGTGACGCCGCCGGTCTGTTCGATGTCTCGCACATGGGCCAGATCGTCCTGCGTGGCGAACACGCCGCCCGCGCCCTGGAAACCCTGGTGCCGGTGGACATCATCGACCTGCCGGTGGGCATGCAGCGCTACGCCATGTTCACCGATGACAACGGCGGCATCCTCGACGACCTGATGGTCGCCAATCTGGGCAACGACACCCTGTTCCTGGTGGTCAACGCCGCCTGCAAGGACCAGGACCTGGCCCACCTGCAACAGCACATTGGCGACCAGTGTGAGATCGAAAGCCTGTTCGAGGCCCGCGCACTTCTGGCGTTGCAAGGCCCCAAGGCCGTCGACGTGCTGGCGCGCCTGGCCCCGGAAGTTGCCAAGATGACCTTTATGCAGTTCGCTCCGGTGCGCCTGCTCGGTGTCGACTGCTACGTCAGCCGCTCCGGCTACACCGGCGAGGACGGCTTCGAGATCTCGGTGCCGGCCGAGCACTGTGAACCTCTGGCCCGCAGCCTGCTGGCCGAACCGGAAGTCGAGGCCATCGGCCTGGGCGCCCGCGACTCGCTGCGCCTGGAGGCCGGCCTGTGCCTGTACGGCCACGACATGAGCACCGCCACCACGCCGATAGAGGCCAGCCTGCTCTGGGCCATCTCCAAGGCCCGCCGCCTGGACGGCCTGCGCGCCGGCAACTTCCCTGGTGCCGGGCGCATCTTCGAACAGCAACGCGATGGCGTTTCCAGCAAGCGTGTCGGCCTGCTGCCCCAGGAGCGTGTACCGGTGCGTGAAGGCGCGGAAATCGTCGATGCCGAAGGCCAGGTGATCGGCCAGGTATGCAGCGGCGGCTTCGGCCCCACCCTGGGCGCGCCAGTGGCCATGGGCTATGTGCAGAGCAGCCATATCGCCCTGGACACCGAGGTGTGGGCCATGGTGCGCGGCAAGCGCGTGGCCATGAAAGTGGCCAAGACTCCCTTCGTGCCGCAGCGTTACTACCGCGGCTGAGCAGGGGCCAGCGGAGCGCGCGCAAGGCGCGCTCCGCCAATGCCGCACGACCATCACCCTTGGCGATTACGCCAGCGTCATGGCATTTATGCCGCTGGCGCATCCCTATCCGTCCTGTTACTAATAGCGGCATCTGGCCATAAGCTGGCAACGCGGCCAGCTTCCTCCACACGGCGACCTTAGGGACTGAGCGATGCTGATTCGTAGCCTCTGGCTGGCCCTGTGCCTGTCACTCGCGGCGCCTGCCGCCTGGGCCGAGACGCTGCATTTCGTTACCGAGGAATTCCCGCCCTTCACCTTCGCCCGCGGTGCCCAGGTTGGCGGTGCCATCACCGAGGTGGTGCAGGCCGTTTGCACACACCTCCAGTTCAATTGCAGCTTTGCCGTCTACCCCTGGCGCCGCTCCCTGCAACTGGCCGAAGAGGGACAGGCCGACGGTATATTTACCGTGATCGACGCTCCCGAGCGGCAGCGCGCTTTCCATATCACACCGATGATCGTCACCTCGCGCTATGACGTGTACAGCCTGCGCGGCAATGAATTCGACTACCGCCAGCCCAGCGATATGCGCGGCAAGGTGATTGGCGTCTATGGTCCCTCCGGCACCTCCTTCGTTCTCGGCCAGGTACTCAAGGACGTGGAGGATGTGCAGATCCAGATGACCACCAACAACCAGCGTCTGATGCTGATGCTCAATGCCGGCCGTTTCGGCCGCAACGGCCTGGTGGTGCTCAACAGCGATGTGGCCCGCCACCTGACCACTCACAACGCCTCCTACCGGGTACGCCGCGCCGGCCATCTGGCGGAGATTTCCTACGGCATTGGTTTTTCCCGCAAAAAAGTCAGCGAGGCACAGTTCCAGGCCTTTACCCAGGGCCTGCAGCAACTGACCGCGCAGGGCCGGGTGGCCACTATCCTGCGTAGCCATGGCCTTAACCCCGCGCAGCCATAAAGCACTTAACCAACTGTTACCAACCCAGCAAGACAAACCGGGGGCAAAGACACTAGTATTGCCACCGGCTCGACAGAGCCGATAAGAACAGGCGCCTCCTGCGCCACACTGGGTAGACCGGAGCAGCCAGGCCAGTGCCTTGCGTTGTCGCCCAAGCAATATTGAAGACCCAAGGGTAACTCTGTGACGAAAGATGAACTGCGCGCCGAACTCGAGCGCCAGGCACAACGTTACAAGGATGTATACGGCGGGGAAGTGATCACCTACGCCGCTCAACCGGATCCCGAGCGCAAGCCATGGCGCAAGAAAGCCAACCTGCTGGACCAGGCCTTTGCCCAGGAACTGCAACGTATCGAGAAAGACCTGGACAGCAAGGTCAGCCTGGATTGACCTCAGCCTGGCACCGGACTAGCGCCCCTTGCCCCCCAGCAGCGAGCCGAGCAACCCGCGCACCAGCTGCCGCCCCAACTGGTTGGCAGCCTGGCGCACGGCGCTCTTGACCACCTGCCCGGCCAGGCCGCCGAGCATATCCCCCGCCGCGCTGGCCACACTGGGCGCCGCCTTGGCCGACGCCTGAGCCTGTTTCTGCGCCAGTGCCTGCTCGGCCCGGGCATTAAGCAGCTCATAGGCCGACTCGCGGTCGATGACCTTGTCATAACGCCCACGCAGCGGCGATTGCTGGATCAGTGCGGCACGCTCGGCCTCGCTCAGCGGGCCGATGCGTGACTGCGGCGGGGCGATGGCCACTCGCTGCACCATGGCCGGCGTGCCCTTCGCTTCCAGGGTGCCAACCAGGGCCTCGCCAATCCCCAGTTCGGTCAGGGTAGCCAGGCTGTCGATCGCCGGGTTGGGCCGAAAGCCATCGGCCACCGCGCGCAGGGCCTTCTGCTCGCGGGCAGTAAAGGCGCGCAAACCATGCTGGATACGCAGGCCCAGTTGGGCCAGTACCGCATCCGGCAGGTCACTGGGCGACTGGGTGACGAAATACACCCCCACCCCTTTCGAGCGGATCAGCCGCACCACCTGCTCCAGGCGCTCCTGCAGGGCCTTGGGCGTACCGCTAAAGAGCAGATGGGCCTCATCGAAAAACAGCGCCAGAATCGGCTTGTCGGCATCACCGCGCTCGGGCAGTTGCTCGAACAGTTCGGCCAGCAGCCAGAGCAGGAAGGTGGCATAGACCTTGGGCGCCTCATGCACCAGGCGCGCAGCATCAAGCAGGTGAATGCGCCCGCGGCCGTCGGCGGCCGGCTGCAAGAGATCCTCAAGCTGCAACGCCGGCTCGCCGAAGAAGGCTTCGATGCCCTGCTGCTCCAGCACCGCCAGCTTGCGCAGCAGGGCCTGGGACGACTGACTGGTAAACAGCGCGCTGTCCTCACCGAGCACCTCGGGATGGCTCTTGAGGTGGGCCAGCAGGGCTTTCAGATCCTTCACATCGAGCAACAACAGACCTTCGCGATCCGCCACTTTGAACGCCGCATAGAGCGCGGCCTGCTGGCTGTCGGTCAATTCCAGCAGCGCGCCCAGCAGCAAAGGCCCCATTTCACTCAGGGTGGTGCGCAATGGGTGGCCTCTACGGCCATGAATATCCCATAGCGTCAGCGGATAAGCCTGGGGCTGATGGGCCAGCCAGGGCATGCTGGCGATACGCTCAGCCACCTTGCCCTGGGGTGTGCCCACTGCGCCGAGGCCACAGAGGTCGCCCTTGACGTCGGCGGCGAACACCGCCACCCCGGCGTCACTGAAGCTTTCGATCAGGCGCTGCAGGGTCACCGTCTTGCCGGTACCGGTGGCGCCGGCAATCAGCCCATGGCGGTTGCCCAGGCTCAGCGCCTGGGCAACTGGCTGACCCTGGGGGTCGGCGCCGAGAAAAAAGTCCTGTGTTTGCCCCATCTTGCCTTCCCTCCGGTTAAAGCTTTACTGCAATTAGGCCGACATATGTGACCAAGCTCGCAACGCGAGCGCCTATGCCTGCCAACCCCGGCACAAGACTGGGGCCTGACCTTACCGGACGCAAGAAGCCATGCTCAATAATCTGAAGTTCAGCCATAAGATCCTCCTCGCCGCTTCCGCCGTCGTGGTAGCCGCCTTTGCCCTGTTCACCCTGTACAACGACTACCTGCAGCGCAATGCCATTCGCGCCAACCTGGAAAACTACCTGCACGAAATGGGCAACGTCACCGGCAGCAATATCCAGAACTGGCTGTCGGGGCGCATCCTGCTGGTGGAGAGCGCGGCCCAATCCATCGCCCGCAACCCCGCTAACGATGAAGTGGTCGGTTTGCTGGAGCAGAAGGCCCTGCTCTCCACCTTCGACTACAGCTACCTGGGCAGCAGCGAGGGCGACTTCACCATGCGCCCGGAAGACGATATGCCGGAAGGCTACGACCCGCGCACCCGCCCCTGGTACAAGGACGCCATGGCCGCCGGCGGCACCACCCTGACCGAACCCTATGTGGATGCGGCCACCGGCAACCTGATCATCACCATCGCCACCCCGGCCAAGAGCGCCGGCGTGGTAGGGGGCGATCTCAGCCTGAAGACCCTGGTGCAGATCATCAACTCCCTGGACTTCGGCGGCATCGGCTATGCCTTTCTGGTCAGCGCCGATGGCAAGATCCTGGTGCACCCGGAACAGGAACTGGTGATGAAGAACCTCACCGAGGTGTTCCCCGGCAAGGCCCCGCGTCTGGACAGTGCCTTGAGCGAGATTGACGTTGCCGGCAGCACGCGCATCTTCACCTTTGCCCCGGTCAAGGGCCTGCCCTCGGTCAGCTGGTATGTCGGCCTGTCGGTAGACAAGGCCAAGGCCTACAAGATGCTCAGCGACTTCCGCGCCTCCGCCCTGATTGCCATCGTGATCGCCGTGGTGCTGATCATGCTGCTGCTGAGCATGCTGATCGCCGTGTTGATGAAACCGCTGCGGGTCATGGGCAAGGCCATGGAAGATATCGCCCAGGGCGAAGGCGACCTGACCAAGCGCCTGAGCATCCATTCCAATGACGAATTCGGCCGACTGGCCAGCGCCTTCAACCGCTTTGTCGAGCGCATCCATGGCTCGATCCGCGAGGTTTCGTCCGCCACCAGCCAGGTCAACGAAGTGGCCAAGCTGGTACTGGGCGCCTCCAACTCCTCCATGCTCAACTCCGACGAGCAGGCCAGCCGCACCAACAGCGTGGCCGCGGCCATCAATCAGCTGGGCGCCGCCGCCCAGGAGATCGCGCGCAACGCCGCCGATGCCTCAACCCAGGCCTCGGAAGCCCGCGGACAGGCCGAAGACGGCCGCCAGGTGGTGGAAAAGACCATTGCAGCGATGAACGAACTGTCCGCCAAGATCAGCGCATCGTGCAGCAATATCGAGGTGCTCAACAGCAAGACGGTGAACATCGGGCAGATCCTCGAAGTGATCAAGAGCATCTCCCAGCAGACCAACCTGCTGGCGCTCAACGCCGCCATCGAAGCCGCCCGTGCCGGCGAAGCCGGGCGCGGGTTTGCCGTGGTGGCCGACGAGGTGCGCAACCTGGCCCACCGCACCCAGGAGTCGGCCCAGGAAATCGAGAAGATGATCGAGGAGCTGCAGGTTGGCTCCAACGAGGCGGTCAGCACCATGACCGAGAGTCAGCGTTACAGCGAAGACAGCGTGGTGATCGCCAACCAGGCCGGCGAGCGCCTCTCCAGCGTGACCCAGCGCATCGGCGAGATCGACGGCATGAACCAGTCGGTGGCCACTGCCACCGAAGAGCAGACCTCGGTGATCGAGGCGCTGAACATAGACATCACCGAGATCAACACCCTCAACCAGGAAGGCGTGGAGAACCTCAACGCCACCCTGCGCGCCTGCGCCGATCTGGAGGCCCAGGCCATGCGCTTGAAACAACTGGTGGACAGTTTCCGCATCTAAGTAGCGGTCAAGCAAAAGGGGCGCTACGGCGCCCCTTTTGCTTATTGTCCCTCGGTTTTATCGCAAGGCGGTTTCTCGGCTTCAACCGGTTCGCCTTGCTGGGTCTGCAGGCGCCGCCACAGCGCCGCGGCATCGGCAAACTCGGTGCCATGCTCGGGGCCCATGGCATCGGGGTCGAAACGCCGCGTACAGCCCTCGCCCAGGGTCGGAGTCGGCTTGGCCGCGCCACGGGCCAGTGGGTCACCCATGATCTTTTCCTCGCGAAGGCCGCGCTTATCCGGTGACCAGTTCACCCTCGTCATGCTGGGCAAACTCCTTGACCGCCCGCAGCACATCGCTACGACTGATCTGCCCCACCAAACGCCCATCCTCCACCACCGGCAAACGACGACGACGACCGCGCAGAAACTTCTCGGAGACCTCGATGATATCGGCCTCGGGCGAAATCACTTCCACCTCGGTAGTCATATAGGCACTGACATCACCCCCGGCGGACTCGTAGTAAGCCCCGGAAAGAATGCCGCGCAGGCAGTCACCCTCCGACAGCAGCCCGACCAGGTGGCCCTGGGCATCGACCACCGGCGCGCCGGAAATACGGTGCTCCAGCAGGCGATTGATGGCGGTAAAGAGGTTCATCTCCGGTTTGAAGGTCACCAGATTGCGGGTCATGTAAGCACGCACTTTGATCGACTTGAGCATCAGCAGACTCCTTAAGCCTTGCACCAGACCGATGCACAACAGCCGATCAGTCGAAAACCACCGTCTTGTTGTCGTGCACCAGTACCCTGTCTTCTAAGTGATAGCGCAGTCCACGGGACAACACCATCTTTTCCACATCTTTGCCCAGGCGCACCATCTCCTCGACGCTGTCGCGATGACTGACGCGCACCACATCCTGTTCGATGATCGGCCCCGCATCCAGTTCCTGGGTCACATAGTGCGACGTCGCCCCGATCAGCTTGACCCCACGCAGGGAAGCCTGGTGATAGGGCTTGGCGCCGACGAAGGACGGCAGGAAGCTGTGATGGATATTGATCACCCGCTGGGCATATTCCTCACAGAGTGGCGCAGGAAGAATTTGCATATATCGCGCCAGCACTATGGCATCGGCCTGGTGCTCGCGTACCAGACGCGCCACCTCATCAAAGGCCGCCTGCTTGTTCTGCGGGTCTACCGGCACATGGAAATAGGGAATGCCATGCCACTCGACCATGCTGCGCAGATCGTCATGGTTGGAAATCACGCAGGGGATATCGCAGTCCAGCTCATCGCTGTGCCAGCGGTGCAGCAGGTCGGCCAGGCAATGGGACTCGCGGCTGGCCATCAGCACCACGCGTTTCTTCACCGCCGAATCGGTCACCCGCCACTCCATGGAGAATTCCCGGGCAATGGGGGCAAAGGCCTGGCGAAAGCCGTCCAGGTCGAACGGCAGCGAATCGGCGCGGATCTCGTGACGCATAAAGAACCAGCCGCTCTGGTTATCCGAATGATGGCTCGCCTCGGTAATCCAGCCGTTATAGGTCGCCAGAAAATTACTGACCTTGGCCACGATGCCAACCCGATCCGGGCAGGCGATAACCAGTCGAAAAGTGCGCATGCAATACCCCGGCATTTCTATGAAGCTGGGCATTCTAGCCACAGCCAGGGAAAACTTCAGCAGCCATCGCCCAATGCGCGGCACCGGGCGACCAAGAGCGCAATATGCAACATGGCGATAGGCTCTAATTAAATGCCACGCGGCGCTGCCGGCATACTTTGCCAAGTATATCGACCACATCTAACCCGGAAAAATCAATTAACCCGGTTTACTTAATAAGAGTGTCTGACTATTATCAGGGCACTTAACCGTACATTCACGCTTGACTCAAGGTAGATACCATGTCGCTGATCAACGAATACCGCGCCACCGAAGAAGCCATCAAGGAACTGCAAGAGCGTCTGAAGAACCTCTCGCAGGATGACAAACTGAAAAAAGAACTGGAATTCGAAGGCAAACTGCGCGCTCTGATGGGTGAATATCAGAAGTCCCTGCGCGACATCATTGCCATGCTCGACCCGGACGCCAAAAATGCCAAGGCTACTCGCGCCACCGCCAAACCGGCCGGCAGCAAGCGTGCCCGCAAAGTTAAGCAATACAAGAACCCCAACACCGGCGAAGTGATTGAAACCAAGGGTGGCAATCACAAGACCCTGAAAGAGTGGAAAGCCAAATGGGGTAACGACGTGGTTGAAGGCTGGGCTACCCTGCTGGGCTAAACAAACGCCTGCGCCAAGCCTGAATAAAAAACGCCAGCCATGCTGGCGTTTTTTTATGGCGCTTCGCGGAGTGTTGCGTGATACCGGACTGGCAAATATGTTTGTGCTGGTGATGACTGGGCACCACCTATCCCAGTGGTATCTGGCCTGATAGGTTTCGCCCTTCACGGGCGACCCACTTGATCCGCTTCGCTAAGTTTCGGCCTTCTGGTGGGGGCTTGGGCGTCGTCTGCGCTATCACGGTTAAAGCCCAAAAAGCCGACGCACAGACGCAACTGAGTACCTGCTTAAGCAAATCTTGCAAGCTCGCGACCTGGGTCCCGTCAGGAGGCCGAGAGGAGGTGTTGCGCAGGGGGACGACCGGCCTGGATGGCCGGTCGAGGCTTAAAGGGCCAGGGACGGCCCTTGTAAGCCGGCCCCCGGAGCGGCACCGGAGCGAGGGGAGTTTCGCGTAGCGAAACCCGGATGTCGGGTGTCCTTTTTCTTTGGTTACTTTCTTGTTGGACAAGCAACAAGAAAGTAACTCGCCCGTGAAGGGCGAAACCCATCAGACCGAACGACACGATAATGGGTCATGCCACGCCAGATACCGCACCACACACAATCTTGCCAGTCCAGTATCAGCGCATCCCCCCACAGAAATGCGCATACCTTCTTATGACCCAGGAAACGCTTAAATAATCGCCTCTCGTTCAGGCGGCAATGGCGACATATTTCAGTCCTGCCTTAGAGCCCATAACGCACACGCAATTGTTCGGCATACTCACGCCAGGCGTGCAATATGGCCTGCTGCCCGCTTTGCAAATCTGGCCATAACTGCGCAACCGCCTGCTCGAACTGTTCCAACGTAATGGGCGCCCCCCACTCGGCGTCCATCAAACGCTGGCGACAGAATGCCTGCCAACGCTGCTGTTCTTCCCCACTCAAAGACTGTGGATAATTACGCGCGCGATAACGGAACAAAAGTTCCACCAAGCGCTGATCGGTGAATGGCCAACTGCTCCTGGCCAAATCACTGGCCTCGGCAGCGCGAACTTGCTCGCACAAACGGCGATCACGCTCGCCAATAAAACCGTCATAAAGCTGTTGTTCAGGATCGACAGCGGACGCAAAACCTTCCTCGGCATAGAGTTGCTGAAGTTTGTCCTGCCACTGGCTTTGCGTCTGCCGCAATTTTTCGGCACGACTCTGATACAGCGGCATATCCAGGCCCAAACGCTGAATATCCGTTTCCCGCAATACATTCAGTGGTGCCAATACCGGGCAGCGATTGATATGCAGCAACTTCAAGGGGACCGGCCATTGCCCCTGGGCCAACTGGTCATGACGGGTATACAGGCGCTGCTGCAAGGTCGCGGCGTCCTCCTCCAGCAGGGGCGCGATCTCGCTGTGCAGGTCACAGACAATCAGGGCATTGCGATTGCGCGGATGCCAGGCCAGGGGCAGTACCACCGCCAGATAATGGCGTGCAGCGGAAAAACGCCCGGATATATGCACCAGGGGCTGCAGCAAACGAACCTGGTCCAGTACCCGTTGCTTGCTGCGCAACTGATAGAGGTAGTCGTAGAGCTTGGGCTGCGTATGACGCAGCAGGCGGGCCAGGGCAATGGTCGCCCGCACATCGGAGAGGGCATCGTGGGCCTGGCCATGGTCGATGCCATTGGCCTGGGTCAGGCGCTCCAGTTTAAGGCTGACCCGCCCCTCGTCCTCGGGCCAGTTGATGCCCTCGGGCCGCAGGGCATAGGCGGTGCGAACCAGATCGATCAGATCCCAGCGACTGTTGCCCCCCTGCCACTCGCGGGCATAGGGGTCGAAGAAATTGCGATACAGGCTGTAGCGCGTGACCTCGTCATCGAAGCGCAGGCTGTTGTAGCCCACCGTGCAGGTCCCCGGCAGTGCCAGTTGGGCATGCACCCGCGCCATAAACTCGGCCTCATCCAGCCCCTGTGCGGCCAGGGTCTGTGGCGTGATGCCGGTGACCAGGCAGGCCGCCGGGTGGGGCAGGATATCGTCGCTGGGCCGGCAGTAGATATTCAGCGGCTCGCCGATTTCATTGAGCTGCTCATCGGTGCGAATGCCGGCCACCTGCAACGGACGGTCGCGGCGCGGATCGATACCGGTGGTTTCATAGTCGTACCAGAAAAGGCTGGAGGTCACTTCGTTGTCCTGTGATGGGGGCCGGGGCAGTCTAGCAGGCAGAATATGCGCCAGCGCACGCTCCCAGCCACACAGCTTGTCGCCCGAGGCAGGTGGCACTAGAGTGGCAGCCTCTCCCACTCTCGAACAAGGATGACGCCATGAGTGACGCCAGTACCAACCCCTACGCCGCCCCCACCAGCGCCCTGCAGGTCGAGCGTGATTACAGCCAGGCCCCCAGCATCGAGGAAGCCCTGAGTCGTGGGTACGACTTCCGTATCGGCGAACTGCTCGGTGAAGCCTGGCAGCGGGTCAAGGGCACCAAAGGCATAGTGATCGGCGGTTTTCTGCTTTTCTATGTAGTGATGATGGCCGCCTCCTTTGCCCTGGGCGGCTTCTTTGGCCTGCTTGGCCTGGCCGGTGACGGTTCGCAGCTGAGCGTGATCACTGAACTGGTGCTGGGCATGGTCGCCTCGGCCCTGGCCTACCCCTTTATGGCCGGGTTGAACATGGTCGGTATCCGCCGCGCCGCCGACCAGCCCATCAGTTTCAATGAAGTCTTCGCCCATTTCGGCCGCACCGTGCCGATTCTGATCACCGCACTGCTCAGCACCCTGCTGATCTATCTGGGCATTCTGCTGCTGATCATCCCCGGCCTGTACCTGGCCATCGCCTATATGCTGGCCATCCCCCTGGTGGTCGAGCGTGGCCTGTCGCCCTGGCAGGCCATGGAAGCCTCGCGCAAGGCCATCACCCAGCACTGGTTCAAGGTGTTTGGCCTGTTCCTGCTGCTGGCCCTGATCGGCCTGCTGAGCATGATCCCCCTGGGCATCGGCCTGATCTGGACCCTGCCGCTGTTCGTGATCGCCATTGGCGTGCTCTACCGCACCATCTTCGGTGTATTGCCCGCCCCACAGTAATACTCTGGCAACCGGGGCCTCGCCCCCCGGTTGCTTCCCCGCCTGATGCTGGCTAGCATCGGGCTTTCCTCGATGCAGTGCGCCGATGTTCGCCAGCCCTCCCCGCCAACCCTGCCCGCCCCTGGATACCCGCTATCAGGTGGAAACACCTGAAGGTATCGACCTGCAGTTGCGCCCGGCCGGTCTGATTCCGCGAGCCCTGGCCTTTGCCATCGACCTGGCGATCCGCGGCCTGCTGCTGGGCCTGACCTATCTGCTGCTGGCCCTGCTGGGCCAGTTCGGCATGGGCCTGGCCAGCATCCTCACCTTCCTGCTGACCTGGTGGTATATGGTGCTGTTCGAAGTGCTCAACCAGGGCCGTTCCCCGGGCAAGCAGATGATGGGACTGCGGGTGATTCACGATGACGGCACGCCGATTGGTTGGGCCGCCTCGCTGACACGCAACCTGCTGCGCTTTGTCGATATCCTGCCGTTCGCCTATGCCCTGGGCATCCTCAGCTGCCTGCGCCACCCCAGTTTCAAGCGCCTGGGCGATATTGCCGCCGGCACCCTGGTGGTCTATCGCGAGCAACCGGCCGCCGCACCGCAGCTGGCCGACGCCGCCCCACTGCGTGCGCCCTTCGCCATGAGCCTGAACGAACAGCGCGCCCTGCTCGGCTTTGCCGAACGGGGCGGACACCTGTCCGCACCCCGGCGTCAGGAACTGGCGGCGATTCTTGCCGAGCCCTTGCAGGTGCCGGAGGCCGAAGCCGAGCAACGGATCAACGGCATCGCCCGCGGCTTGTTGGGGCCAGCATGAAGCAGAGCCAGTTCGAACGTCAGCACCAGGCCCAGTGGCAGGCCTTCGCCGCCCAGCTCGACGCCCTGCACAGCGGCAAGGCCAGCGCCGAGCAGGCCCGCGGTTTTGCCGCCAGCTACCGGCGCCTGTGCCAGCAGCTGGCCATGGCCGAAAGCCGCGGCTACAGCAGCCATCTGGTCGAGCAGCTGCAACAGCTGGTCATGCGCGGCCACCAGCAGTTCTATCGGCATCGCAGCCCCATCGGCGGGCAGCTGCTGGGCTTTGTCCTGGCCGGCTTCCCGCGCCTGGTGCGGGCCGAATGGCGCTTCGTGCTGGCCGGCTGCCTGCTGTTCTTCGGCAGCCTGCTGACCACGGGGCTGTTGACCTACCACTACCCGGAGCTGATCTACAGCATCATGGCCAGCGACCAGGTGATGCAAATGGAGCAGATGTACGACCCCGACGCCAGACGCCTGGGCCGCTTTGGCGAGCGTGACTCGGCGGACGACTGGCTGATGTTCGGCTTCTACATCATGAACAATATCGGCATCGCCTTTCAGACCTTCGCCAGTGGCCTGCTGCTGGGCCTGGGCAGCCTGTTCTTCCTGCTGTTCAACGGCCTGCATATCGGCGCGGTGGCCGGCCACCTGAGCCGTATTGGCCATGGTGAGCCGTTCTGGTCCTTTGTCATCGGCCACGGCGCCTTCGAGCTGACCGCCATCGCCCTGGCCGGTGCCGCCGGCCTCAGGCTGGGCTGGGCCCTGCTGGTGCCCGGCCGTCTGCCCCGTGGCGAAGCCCTGCGCCTGGCCGCCAGCCAGGCCGTGCGGCTGATCGGCGGGGTGGTGCTGTTGCTGCTGCTGGCGGCCTTTGTCGAGGCCTACTGGTCGTCCATGACCCTGGTCGGTCCCCAGGTCAAATACCTGGTGGGCGCCGCCCTGTGGCTGCTGGTGCTGGCCTACCTGCTGCTGGCCGGCCGAGGTGTCCATGCGCCTGACTGATGCCAGCGTGGCAATCCGCCCGCGTAGCGCCTGGGAAGCCATGGACCTGGGCGTACTCCTGGCACGCCGACATGCCGGCCTGCTGATGGCCAGCTGGGCCCTGCTGACCCTGCCGCTGTTCGGCCTGCTGTGCCTGCTGCTGTGGCAATACCCGGGCTGGGCGATCCTGCTGTTCTGGTGGCTCAAGCCGCTCTACGAGCGCCTGCCGCTGTATATCCTCGCCCATGCCCTGTTTGGCGCCACGCCCAGCCTCAGGCAGGCGTTCAAGGCCCTGCCCGGGCTGCTCAGGCCGCAACTGCTGGCCAGCCTGACCTGGCGCCGCCTGAGCCCCACGCGCAGTTTCGACCTGCCGGTGCTGCAACTCGAAGGCCTGGCCGGCAAGGCGCGCAACCAGCGCCTGACGGTACTAGGCCAGCGCGATGCCGGCGGCGCCAGCTGGCTGACCATAGTCGGCGTGCACCTGGAGCTGGCCCTGTGGGTCGGCCTGGCCGCCCTGCTCTACCTGCTGCTGCCACAGCAGATCGAACTGGACTGGAACTGGGCCAGCCTGGTGGATGCGGCCTCGGGTAAGTGGCTGTGGCTGGAGCACCTGTCCAACCTGCTGTATGTGCTGGTGCTGATTGTCTGGGAGCCGATCTATGTAGCCTGCGGCTTTACCCTCTATCTCAACCGGCGCACCGCCCTGGAGGCCTGGGATATCGAGCTGGTGTTCCGCCAGCTGCGCCAGCGCCTGACCGGCGTGGCCTATGCCCTGCTGCTGGGCCTGGGCCTGTTGTTTACCCAGCTGCCGAACAGCGCCATGGCGGCCGAGGCCACCAGCAGCAGCTGCCCGCTACCCGACCCCCATGGTCCCCAGGCCGAGCGCCTGCTCAACCAGCCCCTGGACAGCCAGACGGCGCAGCAGCAGATCAGCCTGCTGCTCGATCAGCCGCCCTTCGAGCACAAGGAAAGCGTGACCCGCTGGCGTTTCGGCGAAGCCGCCGAGGAGCCCGACGATAAAGATATTCAGGCTTGGGCCGAGCTGATGGAAAAACTGGCCCGACTGGCCAAGAGCCTGTCCGGCAGCCTGGCCCCGGTCTTCGAGGCGCTGCTCTGGGCCAGCCTGCTCGGCCTGGCCTGCTGGCTGCTGTGGCGCTACCGCGAATGGCTGGCCGCCTTCGCCGGCCGCCTGCAGCTGCCCGTGCGGCGCCCACCGTCCGCGCCCACCCAGCTGTTCGGCCTGGAAGTCAGCCCCGAGAGCCTGCCCCAGGATATTCCCGCCACGGTGCAGCAGCTCTGGGACGAAGAGCCCCGCGCTGCCCTCGGCCTGCTCTACCGCGCCCTGCTCAGCCACCTGCTGCACCAGCGCCGCCTGGCCCTGAAAAGCGCTCATACCGAGACCGAAGTGCTGGCCCTGATCGAGCCGCTGCAGCAGGTCGAACTGAGCCGCTACAGCCGCGAGCTTACCCGCCACTGGCAGAACCTGGCCTACGGCCACCGCCGGCCGCCGGCCGCGCTCAGGGATGAATTGTGCAACCAGTGGCGCCAGCTGTTCGGCCAGGAGGCACGGCCATGACCCGCCGCACCCGCCTCCTGCTCGGCCTGCTGCTGACCCTGGCCCTGCTCGCCCTCGGCCTGCACCTGTTCAACCGCCTGCAGCCCTACGAAGAAATCGTCAAACACGGTCCCAGCCCCGAGGCCCGAGGCAATCCCTACCTGGCCGCCGAACACTTTTTGCGCCAGCAGGGCCTGAGCGTGCAGCACAGCGACAACCTGCAGCTACTGCGCGAGCTGCCCAGCAGCGGGCAGACCCTGCTGCTGCTCGGCAACCGCCGGCAGATGACCCCGCGCCAAGCCGAACGCCTGATGCAATGGACGGCGGCCGGCGGCCACCTGCTGTTCGTCGCCGAACGCCTGTGGGACGAGGACAAGGGCAAGAGTGGCGACCTGCTGCTAGACCTGCTGAATATCCAGCAGTACCGCAGCGAAGATATCACCGAGTTTCTCGACGAGGACGAAGACGACGCGGCAGAGGCAGAGGCAGAGGCAGAGGCAGAGGCAGAGGCAGAGGCAGAGGCAGATTCGCCCGAACAGCCAACGCAGCGCTACCCCCACCTGACCCAGCTGTACCTGGAAAACGAGGAAGCCCCGGCCTATATCCGCTTCGACACCGGCTACCACCTCTATGATGCCGACAACCGCGCCCATGCCTGGGCCAACAGCGGCGCCGCCACCCACCTGCTGCAGCTGTACCATGGCGACGGTCTGATCACCGTGCTCAGCGACAGCTGGATCTGGCAGAACCACCGCATCGGCAAGTTCGACCATGCCTGGCTGCTCTGGTACATGACCCAGGACAGCGCCGTGACCCTGATCCATCGCGCCGACCACGACAACCTGCTACGCCTGCTGCTGCGCCACTTCCCCGAGGCCCTGACAGCCCTGGCCCTGCTCCTGCTCGCCGGGCTCTGGCACCTGGGCCTGCGCCAGGGGCCGCTGCAAGCGCCGGCCAGTCGCCAGCGCCGCCAGTTGCAGGAACACCTGCGCGCCAGCGCCGACTTCCTCCTGCGTCATGCCGGCCAGGCCAGCCTGCTGGCCCGGCTGCAACAGGATATCCAGCGCCGCGCCCGCCACCGCCATCCCGGCTTCGAACGCCTGAGTGTGGCCGAGCAGTGGCAGGTGCTCAGCCGCCTGAGCCGCCAACCCAGCAGTTTTATCAGCCAGGCCATGCGCCCTGCCCCTCGGCAGCGCCTGCGTGGCGCCGAGTTCACCCGCCAGGTCGCCAACCTGCAAACCATCAGGAATGCCCTATGAGCGAACAGACCCCCGAACACGCCGAGCACAGCGCCAGCGCCAACCCGGCCGCAGACGAGGTGCAAACCCCGCCAGCCAGCGAACCCGCCCCTGAGCCGGCCCCGCCCAGCGAAGCGCCCGTGCCCCCGGCAGCGCCTGCGCCCAGTGCCGCCAGCAGCCAGCGCCAGCGCGCCAGCCAGCTGGCCCAGGCCCTGCGCAGCGAACTGCAGAAGGCCCTGATCGGCCAGGAGGCGGTGATCGACGACGTGCTCACGGCCCTGATCGCCGGCGGCCATGTACTGGTCGAAGGCGTCCCCGGCCTGGGCAAGACCCTGCTGATCCGCGCCCTGGCCCGCTGTTTCGGCGGCGAGTTCGGACGCATCCAGTTCACCCCGGACCTGATGCCCAGCGATGTCACCGGCCACGCCGTGTACGACCTGCAGAGCGAGCAGTTCAAACTGCGCAAGGGGCCGATCTTCACCAACCTGCTGCTGGCCGACGAGATCAACCGCGCCCCGGCCAAGACCCAGGCGGCCCTGCTGGAAGTGATGCAGGAGCGCCAGGTAACCCTGGAAGGCCGCGCCCTCAACGTACCGCTGCCCTTTATGGTGCTGGCCACCCAGAACCCCATCGAGCAGGAGGGCACCTACCCACTGCCCGAGGCCGAGCTGGACCGTTTTATGCTCAAGCTGCGCATGGACTACCCGGAGCAGCACGAGGAGCTGCAGATGGTGCGCCAGGTGGCCCGATCCAGCCGTGCCGACATGCTCGAAGTCACGCCGCTGCGCACCCTGCTGCAGGCCCGCGACGTGCTGGCCCTGCAGAAGATCGCCAGCGACCTGGCGCTGGACGAGCAGGTGCTCGACTACGCCGTGCGCATCGCCCGTGCCACTCGCAGCTGGCCGGGCCTGGCCATGGGCGCCGGGCCACGCGCCTCGATCGCCCTGGTGCGCTGTGGTCGCGCCCGTGCCCTGCTGCGCGGCGGTGATTTCGTCCTGCCCGAGGATATCAAGGGCTGCGCCCTGGCCGTGCTGCGCCATCGCATCCGCCTGGCGCCTGAACTGGATATCGAGGGGCTGGACGCCGACCAGGTGCTGCGCCAGCTGCTCGATCAGGTGCCGGCGCCACGCCTATGAGCCCGACCTGTTCAGGACTTGCCCGATGAAGCCTGCGCGCCTGCTGCTGGCCCTGCTCGCCGCCCTGCTGGCCCTGGGCCTGTTGCTCGGCCTTGGCAGCGCCCTGGGCCTGAAGCTGCCGCCCAGCCTCCAGCCCCTGTACTGGGGCCTGCTGCTGTGCCTGCTGGGCGTGGCCCTGGTCGATGCCCTGCGCCTGCATGGCCAGCCCACGCCGCGCCTGCAGCGCCAGCTGCCGGGCAACCTGCCCCTGGGCCGCTGGAGCGAGGTGCAGCTGTGCCTGCAGCATGACTACCCCCAGGCGCTGCAGGTGCAGCTGTTCGAGCACCTGCCGGGCGAACTGGCCTGCGAGCAGATGCCCCTGCGCATCGACCTGCACCCGGGCGAGCTGACCCGCCTGGCCTACCGGGTGCGCCCGCTCAAGCGCGGCCACCTGCACATTGCCGGCGCCGAGCTGCAGTTGCCCAGCCCCATGGGCCTGTGGAGCGCCCGGCGCTTTGTCGCGTTGCCGGGCGAAACCCGCGTCTACCCGGACTTCGCCCGCCTCTACGGCGCCCAGCTGATGGCGGTGGACGACTGGATCAGCCAGCTCGGCGTGCGCCAGCGGCCGCGCCGCGGCCTGGGTCTGGAGTTCCACCAGCTGCGCGAGTTCCGCGACGGCGACAGCCTGCGCCAGATCGACTGGAAGGCCACCGCGCGCAAGCGCACGCCGATTGCCCGGGAATACCAGGACGAGCGCGACCAGCAGATCATCTTCCTGCTCGACTGTGGCCGGCGCATGCGCAGCCAGGACGGCGAGCTGTCACATTTCGACCATGCCCTCAACGCCTGCCTGCTGCTCAGCTACGTGGCCCTGCGCCAGGGTGATGCGGTAGGCCTGGCCACCTTCGCCAGCCCCCAGCCGCGCTTTCTCGCCCCGGTCAAGGGCCAGGACCAGCTCAAGGTGCTGCTCAACGCCGTCTACGACCTGGACACCAGCCAGCAACCGGCAGACTTCGCCGCCGCCGTCGAACAGCTGCTGGCCCGCCAGCGCCGCCGCGCCCTGGTGGTGCTGGTGAGCAACCTGCGCGACGAGGATGACCAGGCCCTGCTGGGGGCGGTCAAGCGCCTGGGTCGCCAGCACCGGGTGCTGGTCGCCAGCCTGCGCGAAGAGGTGCTCGACGAGCTGCGCCAGCGCCCGGTGGACGACTTCGACAGTGCCCTCGACTACTGCGGCACCCTGGACTACCTGGGCGCCCGCGCCGAACTGCACGAACGCCTGGCCGCCCATGGCCTGCCGGTGCTGGACGCCCACCCCGGCGAGCTGGGGCCGCAGCTGGTCAGCCGTTACCTGGCCTGGAAAAAAGCCGGGACACTCTAAACACCAGCGCCCTCTGGACAGGGGGCGCCGCGCGCACCACCGGCACCGGCCGAAACGCCTGCCGCAAGCTGCCCTGTTTACAGCCCGCTCACCTGCTGCTCCAGGGGAAAACGCAGACGTGGGTTGTACACCCCCTTGTCATCGGCGCGGCCCACCGCCAGCAACATGATCGGAATGGCCCGACGCGGGATGCTCAGCACCTTGCGCAGGCGCACCTCATCGAAGCCTTCCATGGGGCAGGTCGCATAGCCGTGACTCTGAAACGCCAGCATCAGGTTCTGCGCCGCCAGCGCCGTGGACTTGACCGCCCACAGGCGCATCTGTGCATGGCTGTTGGGCGTGCGCATCAGCGCCCGGCGCAGGCCCAGAACCCGCACCAGCTGACGCTTGAACAAACCCAGCAGCCCAAACGGGCCCTGGTTGTACTGGAAGGGTGCGGTCTTGCTGTAGAAGTGGCGGATGCGCGCTGGCACCTCAGGCTCCGGCCACTGCTCGATGATCTGCCGGCAGGCCTGGCGCCAAGTATCCGGGCGGGCCAGCACGGCAATCAGCAGCGGTGCCCGGGCGGCATTCTGGCCCATGCATACCGGGTGCAGGCGCGCCAGCAGGTCCGGCTCGCGGATCACCTGAAAACTCCAGGGCTGCAGGTTGCAGGAGCTGGGCGCCAGCATGGCCAGCTCCAGGCAGTCGCGGATCACAGTTTCGGGCACCGCGTCCGGTTTGAAACGCCGTACCGCGCGGCGACTCTCGATCAGGGCACGCAACGCGGCGGGGCTGGCCTGGGCCAGCTCGGGTTGGGCAGCAAACAGACTCATGGGCAACTCCTGACTACAAGCACCCGATTAAGCCGCTAGCGTGGCCCGGGAACAAGGCGTCAGGGCGGAGCGTGCGCAGTCTTGGCGCAAATGCCCTGTCAGCCCAGGGCCTTCTCGATGGCCTGGATCAGGGCCGGATCATCCGGCGCGGTGCGCGGGGAAAAGCGCGCCAGCACGCGGCCGTCCTGCCCCACCAGAAATTTCTCGAAGTTCCAGGTGATGTCTCCGGGGAACTCGGCGCCCTCGCCGGCCAGCAGGCGGTACAACGGGTGACGCTCGGGGCCGTTGACCTCCAGCTTGCTGCCCAGGGGGAAGGTCACCCCGTAGTTGAGGCTGCAGAACTGGCGGATGGTCTCCTCGCTGTCCGGCTCCTGCCCGGCGAACTGGTTGCACGGCAGCCCCAGCACGCTGAAACCCTGGCCCTTGTACTGCTGATAGAGCTTCTCCAGCCCCGCATATTGCGGTGTCAGCCCACATTTGGAGGCGACATTGACCACCAGCACCACCTGCCCTTTGAAAGGTGCCAGGGGCAGGTCATGGCCATCCAGCGCACGCAGATTCAGGTCGTGAAATGCACTCATGGCTAACTCCTTGAGAACACTGAAAGAAGGCATAGGGGAAAAAAAAGGCGCCTGTGCAAAGGCGCCTTTCTTAGGGTTCAGCTTAGCAGCGGCGTGCAATGGAGGAACGACCGTAAGTCGCTTTCACGCCCCACCCCATCAGTGGTGGTGGCCGCCTTCGCCATGGATATGCCCATGGGCCACTTCTTCTTCGCTGGCCTCGCGCACCGCCACCACCTTGACCTTGAAGTTCAGGCGCTGGCCGGCCAGGGGATGGTTGCCGTCGACGATCACATCGTCGCCGTCCAGTTCACGAATGGTAACAATCTGCATGCCACCGTCCGGGCCGGAAGCATGAAACTGCATGCCGACTTCCAGTTCGTCGACACCTTCGAACATGGAGCGGTTGAGCGTGGCGACCAACTCGGCGCTGTATTCACCGTAGGCGTCACCCGGCTCCACAGCCACGTCCAGCTCGTCGCCAACCTGCTTGCCCAGCAGGGCGTTTTCCAGACCGGAGATGATATTGCGATGACCGTGCAGATAGACCAGCGGCGCGCCACCGGCGGAACTGTCGATCACCTCACCGGCATCGTTAGTCAGGGTATAGTCGATGGATACGGCCTTGTTGGCAGCGATCTGCATGGGGGTGACCTTTTGCTGGGAAATAAAGAACGCACAAGTCTACCCAAGGGGCCGCGCGAAAGCGAACCGCCGCTGGACGGACGGCCAGCCAGGGCGGCGGCCCATGTGCTTGACCTCTATCAGGATGAAGAAGGCCACTGGGTGGCAAGCTTGTCCTGCGGTCATACCCAGCACCTGCGCCACCAGCCACCCTGGCAGAACCGCCCCTGGGTACTGGATGCCGCGCAGCGGCAGGCCCAACTGGGCCAGGCTTTTACCTGCGGCTGGTGCGCAGCAGCCGCTGACCACTTAGATTCGGACAAGGAGCAGTAGATGCCCGCACGCAATATTCTGGTAATCAACTGCGGCAGCTCGTCGATCAAGTTCGCCCTGGTCAATGAAGACCAGCCGCAGTTCGTTCTGAGCGGCCTGGCCGAACGTCTGGGCAGCCCGGAGGCCGAGCTGCACTGGCAGCACGGCGCCGACAAGGACAGCCTGATGATCCCCGGTGCCGACCACCGTCTGGCCCTGACCCAGCTGCTGCCCCTGGTGCAGAGTGCCGCCGGCGGCCAGTTGCAGGGTATCGGCCACCGCGTGGTGCATGGCGGCGAGCACTTTACCGCCGCCTGCAAGCTGGATGAGCTGACCCTGACCGCCATTCGCGCCACCGCGCCCCTGGCCCCGCTGCATAACCCGGCCAACCTGCAGGGCATCGAGGCGGCCATGCGCCTGTTCCCCAGCCTCACCCATGTGGCGGTATTCGACACCGCCTTTCACCAGAGCATGCCCGAGCATGCCTTCCGCTACGCCCTGCCGGAGGCGCTGTACCGCGAGCACGGGGTGCGCCGCTACGGTTTCCACGGCACCAGCCATCGCTATGTCAGCCAGCGCGCCGCCGAACTCAGCGGCCTGGATTATGGCCACAGCAGCTGGCTGGTGGCGCACCTGGGCAATGGCTGCTCCACCTGCGCCGTGGTCGATGGCCACAGCCGCGACACCAGCATGGGCCTGACCCCGCTGGAGGGGCTGGTAATGGGCACCCGCAGCGGCGATGTCGATCCCAACCTGCACAGCCACCTGGCCCGCGCCCTGGGCTGGAGCCTGGAGCGCATCGACGCCCTGCTCAACAAGGAAAGCGGCCTGCTCGGCCTGTCCGAGCTGTCCAACGACATGCGCACCCTGGAGCAGGCCCGGGAACAGGGACATGCCGGCGCCACCCTGGCCATCGAGGTGTTCTGCTACCGCCTGGCCAAGTCCCTGGCGGCCATGGCCTGCGCCCTGAATCAGCTGGACGGGCTAGTCTTTACCGGCGGCATCGGCGAGAACTCGGCGCTGATCCGCAGCCAGACAGTGGCCCACCTCAAACTCCTGGGCCTGGCCCTAGATCCGCAGGCCAATGCCCGCACGGTCCGCGGCGCCTTTGGTCCGATCCAGGCGGCGGGCCACCCGCGGGTGCTGGTGGTGCCGACCAATGAAGAACGGCAGATCGCTCTGGATACCCTGGCGTTGCTTGACACCTGATCCGTACAGCACAAGGAAGCCCCATGCACACCTTCTTTATCGCCCCCACCGGTTTTGGGGTCGGCCTGACGTCCATCAGCCTGGGCCTGGTCGGCGCCCTGCAGCGCGCCGGGCTCAAGGTCGGCTTCTTCAAGCCCATCGCCCAGCCCCACCCCGGCGACCTGGGCCCGGAACGCTCCAGCGAGCTGATCGCCCGCACCCATGGCCTGCACTCGCCCAAGCCCCTGGGTCTGGCCCATGTCGAGCGCATGCTCGGCGACGGCCAGCTCGATGAGCTGCTGGAAGAGATCATCAGCCTCTACCAAGAGGCCGCTGCCGGCAAGGACGTGGTCATAGTCGAAGGCATGGTGCCAACCCGCCAGGCCAGCTATGCCGCCCGGGTCAATTTCCACCTGGCCAAGAGCCTGGACGCCGAGGTGATCCTGGTTTCGGCGCCGGAGCAGGAAAGCCTGAGCGAGCTGAGCGACCGGGTGGAGATCCAGGCCCAGCTGTTCGGCGGGCCAAAGGACCCCAAGGTGCTTGGCCTGATCCTCAACAAGGTGCGCAGCGAAGAGGGCCTGGAAGCCTTCACCGAACGCCTCAAGGAACTCTCGCCGCTGCTGCGCACCGACGATTTCCGCCTGCTTGGCTGCATCCCCTGGCAGGACGAACTGAACGCTCCGCGCACCCGCGATATCGCCGACCTGCTGGGCGCCCGGGTGCTCAATGCCGGCGACTTCGAGCAACGGCGCATGCTCAAGATCGTGCTCTGCGCCCGCGCCGTGGCCAACACCGTGCAGCTGCTCAAGCCCGGCACCCTGGTCGTGACCCCGGGGGATCGTGACGACATCATCCTCGCCGCCAGCCTGGCCGCGATGAACGGCACGCCCCTGGCCGGCCTGCTGCTGTGCAGCGACTTCGCCCCCGATGCGCGGATTATGGAACTGTGCCGCGGCGCCCTGCAAAGCGGCCTGCCGGTGATGACGGTGAGTACCGGCTCCTACGACACCGCCACCAACCTCAACCGCCTGAACAAGGAAATTCCGGTGGACGACCGCGAGCGCGCGGAGAAGGTCGCCGACTTCGTCGCCAGCCATATCGACCATGACTGGCTGTTCGCCCGCTGCGCCGCACCGCGGGAGTTGAACCTGTCGCCACCGGCGTTCCGCTACCAGTTGGTGCAACGGGCCAAGGCCGCCAACAAACGCATCGTCCTGCCCGAGGGCAGCGAACCGCGCACCGTGCAGGCGGCGGCCATCTGCCAGGCCCGCGGCATTGCCAACTGCGTGCTGCTGGCCAAGCCCGATGAGGTACAGGCGGTAGCCCGCGCCCAGGGTATCGAACTGCCCGAGGGCCTAGAGATTCTCGACCCGGACCTGATCCGCGAGCGCTATGTGGCGCCCATGGTCGAGCTGCGCAAGGGCAAGGGTCTGAATGCGCCCATGGCCGCCGCCCAGCTGGAAGACACCGTGGTCCTGGGCACCATGATGCTGGCCCTGGACGAGGTGGACGGCCTGGTCTCAGGAGCCATCAACACCACCGCCAATACCATTCGCCCAGCCCTGCAGCTGATCAAGACCGCACCGGGCTACCAGCTGGTGTCGTCGATTTTCTTTATGCTGCTGCCCGACCAAGTGCTGGTCTACGGCGACTGCGCGGTAAACCCCGACCCAAGCGCCGCCGAACTGGCGGAAATCGCCCTGCAGAGCGCCGCCTCGGCCAGCGCCTTCGGCATCCCGCCACGGGTGGCCATGCTCAGCTACTCCACCGGCGACTCCGGCAGCGGCGAGGAAGTGGAGAAGGTACGCGAGGCCACCCGCCTGGCCAGAGCCCGTCAGCCCGAGCTGCTGCTCGACGGCCCGCTGCAGTACGACGCCGCGGCGATTGCCAGCGTCGGCCGGCAGAAGGCGCCAAACAGCCCGGTGGCCGGCCGCGCCACGGTGTTTATCTTCCCCGACCTGAACACCGGCAACACCACCTACAAGGCGGTGCAGCGCAGCGCCGACTGCGTCAGTGTCGGCCCCATGCTGCAGGGCCTGCGCAAGCCGGTGAACGACCTGTCGCGTGGCGCCCTGGTCGACGATATCGTCTTCACCATTGCCCTGACGGCGATCCAGGCGGCCAATCTGCCGGCATAGCCGCGTCGGCAACCGCACAATCGGTAGGGTGCGCCATGCGCACCTGTATCCGCCGACCTGTAAAACCAGCTGGTCAAGGCTGGATCTTGCAGGTCAGTGCACAAGCGTTAACCTTGGCAGCGGCCGGGCACCACCGCTCGCCACGTGCTTATCCACGGGCTCGAAGAAGCCCCCACTCAGGAGGCATCCGCCCCCATGCTGCACTTTCTGCCCGCGCCGCTTCGCGGCTGCCTCGCCAGCCTGCTGCTGGCCCTCAACACCCTGTTCTGGTGCTGGCCGCTGTTTGCCCTGGCGCTGCTCAAGCTGCTGCTGCCCTTCGCTGCGGCCCAGCGCTTCGTGCGCTTTCTGATGCACGGCATCGCCGAAGCCTGGATCGGCTTCAACAAGTTCTGGATGGACCTGGTGGGCAGTACCCGCTGGGATGTGCAGGGCCTGCAGGGCTTCGACAAGCAGCACTCCTATCTGGTGACCAGCAACCACCAGAGCTGGGTGGATATCCTGGTGCTGCAGTACCAGCTCAACCGGCGCCTGCCGCTGCTCAAGTTCTTTCTCAAGCAGGAACTGATCTGGGTGCCGGTGATCGGTCTGTGCTGGTGGGCCTTGGAATTCCCCTTTATGAAGCGCTTCAGCAAGGAATACCTAGCCAAGCACCCGGAAAAGCGCGGCCAGGACCTGGCCACCACCCGCCGCGCCTGCGCCCGCTACAAGAGCAACCCGGTGGCGGTGTTCAACTTTCTCGAAGGCACCCGCCTGACCCCGGCCAAGCATGCCCAGCAGCAGTCGCCCTTCCGCCACCTGCTCAAGCCCAAGGCCGGCGGCATCGCCTTTGTACTCGATGCCATGGGCGAGCAGCTGCACAGCATCGTCAACGTCACCATCCACTACCCCCAGGGCAACCCGGGCTTCTGGGACCTGCTGTGCGGGCGGGTCGAGCAGGTGGTGGTGCGCTTCGACCAGTTGCAGATCCCCGAGGAATTTCTCGGCCGCAACTACGATCAGGATGAGGCCTATCGCCTGCAGTTCCAGCAGTGGGTCAACCAGCTCTGGCTGGACAAGGATGCCGAACTGGACAGGCTAAGCGCCGCGAGTCGGCAGCAGGGTTAAGCCGGCTCATACGGCCGTAATGCCCGATAGCGAGGTCTGCCCTTTGCGGTGCGCACGGCGCACCCTACCCAGCCGGCGAGCTATCCCTCGCCGGCTGGGCTGTCCAGGCGCGGCAGGTGGTTCCAGTCCAGGCTCAGGGGAAACTGCTCCAGCTGTTCGGCGGACAGCCCCGGCGCCACCAGAAAGCCCTGCATGATGGCGCAGCCGTGCTCCACCAGCCACTGGCGCTGGGCCTCGGTTTCCACCCCTTCGGCTATCACCTCCAGGCCCAGGTTGCGCCCCAGGTCGAGGATGGTAGTGACCACCGCGGCATCGCGCGGCGACTCCAGCATATTGGCAATAAAGAGCCGGTCGATTTTCAGGGTGTCCAGTTCGAAGTGGCGCAGGTAGGCCAGGGACGAATAGCCGGTGCCGAAGTCGTCGATGGCGATCTTCACCCCCAGGGCGCGCAGCTGGCGCAGCTGCTCCTGGGTGGTCTGCAGGTCCTGCATCAGGGCGCTCTCGGTCACCTCCACCTCCAGCTGCGCCGGGTTGAGCCCGTGGGCATCCAGCAGCCGGCGCAGATCCTCCACCAGTTGCGGCATGCCGAACTGCACCGGACTGACGTTCAGGCTCAGCACCAGTTGCTGGCCATGCAGATCGGCCAGGCGCCGGGCCTGGCTGATACCGGCGCGAAAGATCCACTCGCCCAGGTGGTTAATCAGCCGGGTTTCTTCCAGCAACGGGATAAACACCCCCGGGGCCACGGTGCCGGCCACCCGATGCTGCCAGCGCAGCAGGGCCTCGACGCCGCGCAGCCGGCCACTGTCCAGGTAGACCTGGGGCTGGTAGACCAAGCGAAAATCGTCCTGCTCGATGGCGCTGCGCAGGCTTTCCTCCAGCATCAGGCGGGAGCGGGCGCGGCCGTTCATCTCCGGGGAGAAGAAGCGGTACTGCTGGCGGCCGGCGCTCTTGGCCTCGTACATGGCCATATCGGCGGCGCGCAGCAGGCCCTCCACGGTCTGCCCGCACTCGGGAAAGCTGGCGATGCCGACGCTGGCGCCCAGGGTAAAGTCCACGCCGTCCAGGCGATGGCGCACGGAAACCTGCTCGATCAGTTTTTCCGCCACCTTGGCAGCATCCTCGGGGTGTTCCAGGTTCTCCAGCAGCGCGGCGAATTCGTCGCCGCCGATCCGCGCCAGGCTGTCGTAGGGGCGCAGGCAGCCCTTGAGCTGCTCGCCGACATGCTGCAGCAGCAGGTCGCCGGCATCGTGGCCGATGCTGTCGTTGATGCGCTTGAACCCGTCCAGGTCCAGGTAGAGCACCGCCAGGCGTTCGCCGCTGCGCTCGATACGGGCCAGAGCGCGGCCCAGGGCCTGCTGGAAGCCATGGCGGTTGAGCAGCCCGGTGAGGGCATCGGTCACTGCCTGGGACTGCAGCTGAGCGCGCAGATGGCGCTCGGCGGACAGGTCCAGGGCAATCACCACCATGGCGTGCTGCAGGCTGGGCAAGGGTGAGCAGGACAGCGCCACCGGTACGCTACCGCCGCCTTCGATATGCAGGCTGGCGTCGTGCAGGCGATAGGTCTCGCTGCGCCGCCAGTGCCGGTAGAACTCCGACAGGCGCCAGTCGCAGTCGATCTTCGGGCTGTGCAGCAGGCCAAGCAGTTCACGGCCCTGCAGTTCGGCCACGGCGCAGCCGAGCATCTGCGCCATGGCCGGGTTGGCGAACTGGATATGGCCATCCTCGCCCACCACCATGATGCCTTCGGCGGCATTTTCCAGCACCGAGGCATTGAAGGCCCGGGCCTTGTCCAGTTGCTGGGTCAGTTGCAGCAGCTCGCTGCGGTTGCGTTCGAACTCCAGCAGGGAGTTGATCTTGTGCCGCAGCACGCTGGGGTCGAAGGGCTTGAGCACGAAGTCCACCGCGCCGCTGGAATAGCCCTTGAGCACTGCGTCCTGGGTCTGCGCGATGGCGGAAACGAAGATAATCGGAACAAAACGGGTACGGGGGTTGCCGCGCATCAGCCGGGCCACCTCGAAGCCGTCCATGTGCGGCATCTGCACATCCAGCAGGACCAGGCCGACTTCATCTTCCAGCAGGCAGCGCAGGGCTGCCTCGCCGGAGCTGACGCAACGCAGCTGCCAGTCGCCATCCTCGAACAGGGCCTGCATGGCTTCGAGGTTTTCCGGGCGATCATCCACCACCAGCAGAATCTGGGTCTTGCGCGCTAAATGGGTCTGGGCCTGCGCCATAACATCCTCCTTTTCCCTGGCCGCAGCCCCGTACTCCTGTGGGCTGCCGGCACTGCACCGAGAAGGCGCAATGCCATAACACTCACGCATCAGGTTAGATCACGGCGCGCCTAGCTGCCCTGACCGAACGTCGATTTATGCAACCAGCGGCGCAACAGGTTGAGCAACTGGGCACTGTCCACCGGTTTGGCCAGGTAGTCATCGGCGCCGGCGGCCAGGCATTTCTCCCGGTCGCCCTTCATGGCATGGGCGGTCAGGGCGATGATCGGAATCCGGCAGCCATGTTCGCCCTTTAGCGCGCGGGTGGCGCTGTAGCCGTCGAGCACCGGCATGGCCATGTCCATCAGGATCAGGTCGTAGTGGTGGCGCAGGCAGCAGTCGATGGCCTCCTGGCCGTCACCGGCGGTGCTGACGCGGATGCCGGCCTCATCCAGCAGGGCGCTGAGGGCATAGAGGTTGCGCACATCATCGTCCACCAGCAGCACATGGCTGGCCTGCAGCAGCTCGCCGGCCTGGGGCGCGCCCACATCGCCAAGAAAGCCCTGCAGGGCCTCGACCAACTGTGCGGTGTTCTCGCCCTGCTTGCGCACCAGTTGGGCCGAGTAGTGGTGCAGACGCTGCAGGGCCTGCTGGTTGACGTCCAGACCGGTGTTGACCACCACCTGCAGGCTGTCCAGGGAGCGGATGGCATGCAACTGCTGGAGCAGCTGGAAACCGTCCAGGTCGGGCAGGTCGAGGTCCACCACCAGGGCGCTGAAGGCTTCGTCGGCATACAGGCTGAGCGCCTGCTCGGCGTTGGCACAGGCCCGCACGCTGAAGCCCTGGGCCTGCAGCTGCTGGCAATAGTGCTCGCGTTCCAGCTCCACATCCTCCACCAGCAGCAGCTTGCGCGGCGCACCGGGGGCCTGCTGCAGGTCGGTAAAAACCTTGTCCAGGCTTTCGCGGCTGATCGGCTTGACCAGATAGTGGGCCTCGCCATCCTGCCAGTCGGCCGGTTGCGGCACGCAGGAAATGATATGCACCGGCAGCTCGCGCCACGGCTCGTGGCTGCGCAGGCTGCGAAACAGCTGCCAGCCGCTGATATCGGGCAGCAGGATATCCAGGATCACCGCACTGAACGGTTCCTGCTCCAGGGCCCGCAAGGCCTGCTGGCCGCTGCGGCAATGCACGCAGGAAAAGCCATGGGCATGGGCCTGCTCGATGATCACGCTGGCGAAGTTGAGGTCATCCTCGACGATCAGCAGTGCCGGCCCGCGGCCACTGCGGGCCGGCTCCGGCAACACCTCCAGGGGAGCCTGCTGCGCCGCCGGCAGCAACTGCACCGGCAGGCGCACGGTAAAGCAGGAGCCCTGCCCCGGCGTGCTGTGCAGCTCGATCTCGCCGCCCATGGCCTGCACCAGCTGGCGAGTGATGGCCAGGCCCAGGCCGGTGCCGCCAAAACGCCGGCTGGTGGAGCCGTCGATCTGCTGGAAGGCTTGGAAAATCTGCTCGTGCTGCGCCTCGGCAATGCCGATACCGGTGTCGCGCACGGCAAACAGCAGCAACTCGCCGCCCTCCTGCGCACCCAGCGGATCGCTGCTGACCACCAGGCTGACCTCGCCCTGCTCGGTGAACTTCAAGGCATTGGACAGCAGGTTGCGCAGCACCTGCTGCAGGCGCACCCGGTCGACCTGCACCCTGCGCGGCACGCCATCCTCCAGACGCATCTGCAGGTGCAGCCCCTTGAGTTCGGCCATCGGACGCAGGCCGGCATCCAGTTCGGCCAGCAGCTCCTGGGTATTGAGGGCCTCCAACTTGAGCTGCAGGCGGCCGGACTCGACCTTGGCCAGGTCCAGCACATCGTTGATCAGCTGCAGCAGGTCGCTGCCGGCACGGTGGACGATATCGGCATGCTTGCTCTGCTTCTCCGTCAGGTTGCCGGCCACGTTGCGGCGCAACTGGTCGCTGAGGATCAGGATGGAATTGAGCGGTGTGCGCAGCTCATGGGACATATTGGCGAGGAATTCGGACTTGTAGCGGTTGGCCAGCACCAGCTGCTCGGTCTGCTCGCGCAGGCGCTGTTCGGCGGCCTTGCGCTCGCTGATATCGATGATCACCGCCTGCACCAGGTTGTCGGTGCTGGTGCGGATCGGCGATAAGCCCACCTCCAGCGGCAGCGCCCGGCCGTCGCGGTGCTGGCCGAACAGTTCGCGGTTGCCGCCCATGCGCCGTGGCTGCGGGTCCTGCTGGTAGCCCTGGCGCATCGGCACATGGCTGTGGCGCAGGCTCTCCGGCAGAAGCATTTCCACCGGCTGGCCAAGCAGCTCGTGACGGGCATAGCCGAACAGCTGCTCGGTCTGCTTGTTGGCCATGGCGATCTGGCCCTGGCTGTTGACCAGCACGATCGCATTGGGGGAGGCCTCCACCACCAGGCGAAAGCGCTCTTCGGCGCCCTTGCGTGCGCGCAGGTCGACCAAGTTGAGCAGGTAAGCCTGCTCGCCGCCGCTCAACACGCTCAGGCTCAGGCCCACGGCAATGCTTTCGGCCTGTTCGTTGCGCACCTCGAACTCCTCGTCCAGACCGCTGCGCTCGGCCCGCTCGGCCAGGGCCGGCAAACCGCCATCGACCATCAGGTAGCGGTTGACCCGCTCGCCCACCAGCTGCTCGGCCGCGCAACCGAGCAGCTCCGCGGCACTGCGGTTGACCATTTCGATGCGGCCCTGCGCATTGCACAGCAGGGTGGCCACCGGCAGCCGTTCGACCAGCAGGCGAAAGCGCTCCTCACGCTCGCGCAACTGCCCGGTCATGCGCTGGCTAGCCTGCAGCTGGCGCTCGCGCTGATGCAGGTAGCCGCCGATCAGCAGGGCCAGCAGGGTGGCCGCCAGCAGGCTGGTCACCAGATTGAGGCCCTCTTCGCCGCGCACCAGGCCGCTTTCGTACTCGGGAGTGCTGCTCACGGTCAGCAGCCAGTCGCGGCCATATAACGACACCTGCAGCTGCTCCTCATAGGCTGCGGTCCAGCCATTGGCCCGCGGCTCGGCCCGCACCAGCCAGGTGTCCTGGCTCTGCTGATCACGGATGGCGATATCGAAACGGTCGGCC
>OGCL01000674.1_pt1 | contig 34120 bp, 35 predicted proteins | sample 1570041 | NCBI WGS metagenome assembly OGCL01 (sample SAMN06266162, study PRJEB24511) | hot springs metagenome | isolation source: Hot spring water | place: South Africa: Limpopo | collected 2015-06-22 | reverse complement strand
CGCGCTACAGGGTCGCTGGACAGCAGCAGTAGCAAATTACCGCGCTCATCGAAACCGGCCATGGGTAGCTCGAAGGCAATGCTGCCGATGGGCAGGCCATTGCGGAAGTGGCCTTCATAGCGTTTCAGCACGGCACCATCACTGCGCTGAATCTCCAGTTTGCCGCGACCATCGAAGAAGCCTGCGGCGTTACAGCTCAGCCCGCTTGATTCGATGCGCAGGAACTGGCTGTCGAGATCCGGCTTGTAGCTGGTGCGCAAGCGGCAGCCATGGCTGTCGGTCAGGGTGTTGAGCAGCTGGGCCTGGGCCAGCATTTCGGACTCCAGGGGCGGTTGCCAGCCCGCCACGCTAAAGTGGCTCGGAGCCGGAGCCGGACTAGCCTGGGCGGCCTCTGGTTGTGCGGCTTGCGTCGGCGCAGCAGGTGCGCTCGTCTGCTCGGGCACTGTGCTGCTGGCGACCGACTCTGCCGCGGGTTCCGCGGCGCTGGTTGGAACAGGCGCCGCAGCCGGTTCGGCCGCAGCAGTGCTTTGAGGCGGTTCCTGGGGCAGGTCCGCCGTTGTTGCTGTCGCCGCGCTGGCCGGTGCCGTTGGCGCGGCTGCCAGCACGGCCTGCCAGGCACCGGCCTGACTGGCCGTGCCCTGGCGGTGGACTTGGCGCTGCTGGTTATGGCTGTGCCAGCTTAGGTTGCTGGCCTGCGGGCATTGGCTCTGCAGCAAACTGCCGAGCTTGGGCAGCAGGCGCTCGACCGACTCCTGGCTGGCCTCGCCGAGAAAGGCGAAGCGCAGGGTCAGTTGTTCACTACACCAGGGCCGCGCCGCCGCATGATCGACATAGACCTCGACATTTTCGGCCTTGGAAAAGGCCAGGCGGTGGCTCTGCTCGCTGGCCTGGGCGCTGACGCCGAGAGCCAGCAGGCTGAAGAGGGCGATTTTTTTCACTGGCTGGGTCCTCATCAGATCAGTTCCCAGGCCCCGTCAGCGGCCTGGCAGGCCTGGACGGTTTGGCTTTCCTGGCTGCCCTGGGCGCTGACGCTGTAGTTGACGGTGCGGCAGGTGGTCTGGGCGACCACTTTTTCATCGACCACCTGAATGCTGTCCAGGTCGAAGCCCTGTTGCTTGGCACTACCCAGGTCCATGGCATCGAGGTCGGTGGCCGGCGCGGCAGCGACTTGCGTAGCGCTGCTGGCCGGTGCGCGAGTGGGCGCCGCCGGCTGCACCAGGGGGGCATAGACATAGCCGATACTGACACCGCGGCGGCCGACCATGATCCAGTCGTTGTCGGTGCGGCCGATGGCGGTAAAGGTGCTGCCAGCGGCCAGCCCGCCGACCTTGCCGGCTTGCAGGTTGGGGGCGTTGCGCACATTGGCCGATTTGATGGCCTGGTAGGGCTTGTTGAGCAGCGTCATATTGGCCACGGGCTGGATTTGCGCGCTGCGCTTGACCGCCACTTCGCGGGCCTGGGTCTGGGTGCTGACCGGGGTGATCTGGGCGCTGGCGCCGCTGTGGCTGGAGGTCCAACTGGTGGCCTGACCATCCTGGCCGAAGTCCAGTACTTGCTGGGTCTGGGCGGCCAGGGCTTCGCGGTCGCGCTGGTCGAGGCGGGCACCGATGGTTTTGCCCAGCATGCCACCGGCCAGGGCGCCGGCGATCATGGCGGCGGTGCGGCCACTGCCGCTGCCAACCTGGCTGCCGATCAGTACGCCGACGGCGGCACCGGCCAGGGTGCCAACGTTTTCCTGGTTGAGCCACTCATTCTGCGCCATGTTGGCGCAGCCGGCGCTCAGGGCGATAGCGCCGGCCAGGGTCATTGCGGTGGTGTGCTTGAACATGCGCATGGTCACTCCATTGCCTTGAAAAATGGAGCTCGCGGGTCGAAGCGCATGTAAAGAATGGGCTCGATCCTTGAGCAGGAAGGCTGCCATTAAATCGTCGTTGGGTGATTGACGCAATGGCTTCTGGCCATCCTTCAGGGGCGTTTTGCATGCAGTTTGACGCTTCCCTTGCTGGTATATGGCCACTATGCTCTGGCCTTTCCGGGCGGCGGCCAGCCGTCATTTCTAGTGCAAGGGATATGTCATGGCATACGATTTTGGTTCGCAAACCCTGGGGATCCGTAACCCGTTTCGGGCCGAGGGTGCGCTGATTGCCTCGCGCGGGCTGGTGCTTGCGGCATTGGGCGCTTACTGCCTGCTACAGGTTGCCGCTCTGGTTGGGAGCTACCGCGAGGTCGAGGGCTGGCTGCATGCCGGTCTTGGTTTGTTTTTGCTGGTATGGGGGCTGACGGCGCTGGGCGGCGGCCTGCTCAAGGTGTTCCGTTTCTACGTCGGGCGTAACGTGCCGGCCAGCCTGGCGCAGAACCAGGCCGATAGTGATGCCCGTCACCATCTGAGTTACAGCGCCGATGAGCTGCATGCCATGCTGATGGGGCGCAAGAATACGACCTTCAAGGAGCCCCAGAGCCTGTTCGCCCGGCTGGTGCATACTCTGATCCCGCGCCTGATTTTCCTGCCGCCTGCGTATCGTGGCCTGGCGGAAAACCTCTTGTTCGGTCTGAGCATGACGGCATTTATGCTGCTGACCTTCGCCTTGGCCTGGTTTGCCGGAGCGACCGGCCTGGCCCGCCTGGACGGCACGCCGGTTATGTCCTGGCTGGGCAGCCTGCTGGCTTTGTATTTGTTCAAACTGTGGTTCGCCATGCGTAATCCCCTGCGCCATTACAGCCATGGTGGGCTCAATATCAGTCTGGCGCGTATTGGCCTGATCATTGCCCTGGCCCTGCTGCTGCCGGTGGTGCTGGCTTATGTGCATAACCGCGTGCAAAGCATCCCTGAACTGCCTATCAACCCTGCGCCGCTGTTGCTGACGACTCTGGCCCTGGCGTTACTGGCCTGTGGTTTGGGCTTGTTTATGCTGCAACAGCGCTTGACCAGCGTGGCACCGCGTACCGAAGTGTCCGAGCATCGTGACAACTGGCAGCGCAATCTGATGCCCAAGGAAATCTTCACGCGGCTGGAAGTGCATGTGCTGGCCAACCGGCGACATCAGGAAATTCCCAATCGGATCTATCAGAAGTTCAGTCCGCAGATGCACGAAGAGGGTGGCCGAGACAAAGGGGCGTTCAGCGGTCGAACCCTGGTGGAAACCCAGCCGGTGGTGCAGGAGATGCTGTATTCCTCCGGCTACAGGGCCGTGCGCCTGTGCAGCAGTCTGATCGGGCAGCTGTTATTGGCCGCCGGTGCGCTTTGGCTGGTCACCCTGGTCGACGAGCTGGCGGCTGTCGCCTATCGGCCGGAAAACCTGGCCCAGCTGGGCTACCCGCTGTTGCTGTTGCTGTTCGGTCTGGTGGTCAGCCGCATGAGCAACCTGTTCTGGGCCGAAATGCAGTTTCGCTCGTTGCTGTTGGATCTCTCGGTTGAGGGGACCTATACCGAGTCGCGGCTCTCTACCGGCCAGGGTATCCATGACAGTACCCGCTCTGAGAATATCGTGGTGCGATCAAGCATCACTCCCTGGTTTTTGCTCAGCCAGCTCCATACCAGTACCTTTGCTCAATCCGGCAGCATGAATCTGGAGCAGCCGCGGCATATCCTCTCGTTGGACAAGGCGGACGAAACCCTGGCCGAGGTGTTGGTCGAACTGGATGAGTTCTTTGCCACTCGTGAGACCATCGCCGGTATCAATGAAGTGGATCTGCGCTCTGCCGGGCAGATTTTCCAGATGAATGAGCAGACCCGCGCCGGCGGCCAGGCCAACCTGCAGTTGGAGCAGCAAGCCGCTGCTGCGCAGTTGCGTCAGGAAGCCGAGCCAGTAAGCGAGCCACCGGTACAATCCTGAGGCAGCCTTCGCGGGAGCCTGTAGGTGCGACCTATAGGCGTTGCTGCTCAGCCAGGCACTCCTGCAGGGCGGCCTGCCACTGCGGCAGCTGGATCGCCCAGTCGCGCTGCAGGCGCGTGCAGTCCAGGCGTGAGTTGAGCGGGCGCTGGGCCGGGGTCGGGTAGGCGCTGCTGGGAATGGGGTTGAGGTGGGCGACCGTCTTGCCGGCCTCGCGCAGCTGGGCGGCGATGGCGCTGGCAAAGCCGAACCAGCTGGTCTCGCCCAGGGCCGTCAGGTGATAGGTGCCCCAGGGCCCGGCGCGCCCCTGCTGCCAGTGCTCGATCAGCTGACAGCTGGCCTGGGCAATGCTGCCGGCCCAGGTCGGCGCGCCGATCTGGTCGCTCACCATATTGAGGCTGTCGCGTTCCTGCAGCAGGCGCTGCATGGTCAGCAGGAAGTTCCTGCCGTGGCGCGAATAGACCCAGCTGGTGCGCAGGATCAGGTGGGCGCCGCCCACCGCGGCGATTGCCTGTTCACCAGCCAGCTTGCTGCGCCCATAGACATTCAGCGGGTTGGGCGTGTCGTCCTCGTCATAGGGCGTGGCCTTGCGGCCATCGAACACGTAGTCGGTGGAGTAGTGCAGCAGCGGCGCGCCCAGTTCGGCGGCGGCCTCGGCGAGCAGGCCCGGGGCCGTGGCATTGATGGCAAAGGCCCGTTCGGGCTCGCTCTCGGCCTGGTCCACCGCGGTATGGGCGGCGGCGTTAAGGATCAGCTGGGGGCGCAGTTCCAGCACGCGCGGGCGAATCGCCGTGCCCTGGGCCAGATCCAGCTGGGCGCTGCCCAGTACCTGCAAGTCCACCCGGCCCTGCAGGCGCTGCTGCAGCTCCAGGCTCAGCTGGCCCTGGCCGCCCAGCAGCAGCACCCTCATGTGAACAGCTCGGCATCGCGAAAGGCCACGCCGGCCTGATCCTTGGCCGACAGCTGCGGCGCGCCGTCGAACGGCCAGTCGATGGCCAGGTCCGCATCGTCCCAGCGGATGCAGCGTTCCTGCTCGGGGCTGTAGTACTCGGTGGTCTTGTACAGCAGTTCGGCATAGTCGCTGAGCACCAGAAAGCCGTGGGCAAAGCCTTCGGGCACCCATAGCTGGCGCTTGTTTTCGGCGGACAGGCGCACGCCCACCCACTGGCCGAAGGTGGGCGCGCGCTGGCGCAGGTCCACCGCCACGTCATATACCTCGCCCACCACCACCCGCACCAGCTTGCCCTGGGCCTGCTGGCCGACCTGGTAGTGCAGGCCGCGCAGCACGCCACGGGCCGAGCGCGAGTGGTTGTCCTGGACGAACTCGCGGATGCGCCCGGTGCGCTCGCGGAAGGTGCGGGCGTTGAAGCTTTCGAAGAAGAAGCCGCGCTCGTCGCCGAATACCTCGGGGTCGAGCATCATCACATCGGGAATGCGGGTGGGGTGTACGCGCATGCTTATTCCTCCGCCAGGGCGAACAGGTATTGGCCGTAGCCGGTCTTGCCGAACAGCTCGGCTTGCTTGAGCAGCTGGGCCTTGTCGATCCAGCCCTGCTGGTAGGCGATCTCCTCCAGGCAGGCGACCTTCAGGCCCTGGCGCTGTTCGATGGTCTGCACATACTGCGAGGCGTCCAGCAGGCTGTCGTGGGTGCCGGTATCGAGCCAGGCGAAGCCGCGGCCGAAGCGCTCCACGCGCAGGTCGCCGCGCGCCAGGTAGGCATTATTGATGTCGGTGATCTCCAGTTCGCCGCGGGCCGAGGGTTTGACCGCCTTGGCGATGTCGATCACGTCGTTGTCGTAGAAATACAACCCGGTGACCGCATAGCTGGACTTGGGTTTGAGCGGTTTTTCCTCGATGGAGACGGCCTTGCCGGCCGCATCGAACTCCACCACGCCGAAGCGCTGCGGGTCGCGCACCCAGTAGCCGAACACCGTGGCACCGCTGGGTTGGCTGGCGGCGCGCAGGAGCTTCTCGGTGAAGTGCTGGCCGTGGAAAATATTGTCGCCGAGGATCAGGCACACCGAATCCTGGCCGATAAAGGCCTCGCCGAGGATAAAGGCCTGGGCCAGGCCGTCCGGCGAAGGTTGCTCGATATAGTCGAAATGCACACCGAACTGGCGGCCATCCCCGAGCATCTTCCGGAAGTTGGGCAGGTCCTGCGGGGTGGAGATGATCAGGATCTCGCGGATGCCGGCCAGCATCAGCACCGAGATGGGGTAGTAGATCATCGGCTTGTCATAGATCGGCAGCAGCTGCTTGGACACGCCCAGGGTAATGGGGTGCAGGCGGCTGCCGGAGCCGCCGGCGAGGATAATGCCTTTCATGGGTTGCTTCCTTGAAGTGCGCCAAGGCGCTCACGCTGATAGCTGCCGTCCTGTACATGGCGGCACCAGTCGAGGTTGGCCAGGTACCACTGCACCGTCTTGCGCAGCCCCGACTCGAAGCTTTCCTCGGGCACCCAGCCCAGCTCGCGCTGGATCTTGCCGGCATCGATGGCGTAACGCAGGTCGTGGCCGGGACGGTCAGCGACAAAGGTGATGAGTTCGGCGTAGTGGCCGGTCTGACGTGGCGCCAGCTTATCGAGCAGGGCACAGATGCTCTGCACCACCTGCAGGTTGGTGCGCTCGTTATGCCCGCCGATATTGTAGGTTTCCCCCACCTGGCCTGCGCTCACCACCCTGAGCAGGGCGCGGGCGTGGTCTTCCACATAGAGCCAGTCGCGCACCTGCTGGCCATCGCCATACACCGGCAGCGGCTTGCCTTCCAGGGCATTGAGAATCACCAGAGGGATCAGCTTTTCCGGAAAGTGGTAAGGGCCGTAATTGTTCGAGCAGTTGCTGACCAGGGTCGGCAGCCCATAGGTGCGCTGCCAGGCGCGTACCAGATGGTCCGACGCCGCCTTGCTGGCCGAATAGGGCGAGCTGGGGGCATAGGGCGTGACCTCGGTAAACAGGCCGCCGCTGTGGTGCAGGTCGCCATACACCTCATCGGTGGAAATATGATGAAAGCGAAAGGCCAGACGCGCCGCCTCATCGAGCTGCGACCAGTAGGCGCGCACGCTTTCCAGCAGGCTATAGGTGCCGACTATGTTGGTCTGGATAAAAGCCGCCGGGCCGTCGATGGAGCGGTCTACATGGGACTCGGCAGCCAGGTGCATCACCGCCTGGGGACGAAACGTGGCGAGAATCTGTGCCACGGCGGCACTGTCGCCGATATCGGCCTGGCGAAACTGGTAACGGGGGTGCTGCGCCACGCTGGCGAGGGACTCTAGATTGCCGGCGTAGGTCAGTTTGTCCAGGTTGAACACCTGATGCTCGGTGGCGTTCAGCAGATGACGAATCAGCGCGGAGCCGATAAAACCGGCACCGCCGGTGACAAGGATGCGCATAAGGCAGGGGCCTGTTCCACTCAAGGTCGCTAGGGGCTGTTTTACTTGGCTGGCGTGAGCGGCACAAGCGCGGCGTGAGCACGGGCGTGGCATTGATGGCGCAGGTTTGCCGGGGGCGTGTTCGCGTGTTGCGGCGGGAGCCTGCTGAGGTGGATCGAGCTGAGCGCCATGGATGCCGGGTGGGAGTGGAGCGCCAAATAATAATTTAATAGATCATAAATGGTCTTTTAAATCGATATTATCAGCTTAATGGTCGAAATTTGAGCTATTGCATTAGTTGTATTTGAGTCTGCTTGCCCACAAGGCACCTGTATATGGCCCTTACCCATACGCTCTTCTCTCCCGGTGAACTGGCCCTGCAGATCGGTGAGAACGCGCGCGCGCTGCGCTTGGCGCAGAACCTTTCGCGCAAGACCCTGGCCGAGCGTGCCGGTGTTTCAGAGTCGACCATCAAGCGTTTTGAAACGACAGGGCAGATCACCCTCGATGCGTTGGTGCTGTTGGCCTCGTCTTTGGGAGTGGCGCAGCAGCTGTCAGGATTGTTTACGCAGGCGCAGCCTGCTTCTCTGGCTGAGCTCAAGCAGAGCGGACGAGTCCGGGGGCGCAAATGAAGAATGTGGCCTCAGTTGAGGTGCTGCTCTCGGGTTCTCGTGTAGGTGAGCTGGTGTCCGTGCCGCGCGGCATGGCCGATGAACACACGACAGCCTTTGCCGGCGCGGGGCTGCCGACACGCAAGGCGTTGCGCAAGGTCTGTGAGACCTTCAGCTTTTTAAAAGTGGATCAGTACATCGAACAGACGCTCGATGCGCTATCGGGGTGGCGAGGCCTGTGTCATGAGCTCGATATTGCAGGGCAGCAGGACGTGGAGATACAGAGGGCGCTGGAGCGCATTCGTGCGGGGCTTGGCTAGGCAGTAGGCAGGCTCGTGCACCGCTATAGCCAGGGGAACGAATTTGCGTGGGGTTTTCAGGCTTGCCAAGCATGGGGTGTCAAATCCTTACCCCAAGCCCAGGCACCAGACGAGGAGGGCGATGCGTGAGATTGGCCCCTGGGTCCGGGCGTGTTGATCCCGGGCCCAGACGGCGATAGCGCTGAGGGGGCTAGCGCTCGTCAATCGGTCCGAGCTGGCGGGTCATCTCCGCGATCACAATGTTGACGATGGCGCGCAGCAAACGCATCTCTCCGGCCAGTGTCGCTTTCAGTGCCGGGCGCTGTGCGGCCAGTAGGCTGTTTTCCTGCTCCACTTCTGCCAACAACTGCTTTGCCTGTGTCGAGACTTGGATCACCAGGCGAGTGATCGCCTTGCGGGCTGTGCCGGGTTTGATGCCCATCACCTCGGCAGCGGTCAGCAGCAGGGCAGGGGACACCTGGCTCAGACGCGCTTCGCCCTCGATGGGCCAGGCCAGGGTAGCGGCCTGCGGCCAGGCGTCTTTTTCGAACGCGCGGGTGCCGTAGACCGACATGCACAGCAGGTCGTAGAACGGCGCCAGGCGGACTTTGGAGCCGTAGGTCAGGAAACTGAGGTTTTTCAGGTGCGCATCTTCGTTGCCGACCAGCACGTTGAACACCAGCCACTCGAACAGGGCCAAGCGGGCTACCGCCGCCGGGGCGCAGAGTGCGGCCACCTCGGCCAGCCTGGTGACACTGCCGGCGCTGTATTTGAACTCCCGTGACAGCCCCAGCAACTGGCAGGTATCCAGGCAGTGCTGGCGCTGCCAGTGCCCGGCATCGTGGGTGCGGTCAAAGCGCGCCACCAGATAGACCGGCTCCGGGACATACAGACGCGTCACTTCGGGCACGGCCAGGCCGACGCGCTTGGCTAGGGTCATCACGAACCATTCGTTGATGACGGAGTGGGCCCAGGCCCGGTCTGGGTGATCGGGTTTCAGAATGTGCGTCGAGGGAGTGGAGCCCTCCGGGTCGAACAAGCTACCGTCCCGGTAGATGACCGCCATCTTGTGTTGCGCCCCGGCCAGCGACATCTTTTTCGCCGAGCGATAGGCCAGCGGTACCTGCGGCATATGCTGGATACGCTGGGACAGTTCCTCGTAGGGCAGAGGTTTTTCGGTGCCGTTGGAGGGGCGGGTATCGGGCGGTAGCAAGGTGAGTGAGCCGGCGGACTCAGCCCCGTATACCTGCAGCAGGGCAAAGGCATCTTCCACGTTGGCCGCCGAGGCCTTGGCGAGAAGGGCGCGTTGCCCCTCTTCCGGTAGGAGGTTGTCAAAATACCACTGCACCGGACGGTGGGAGGCGCCGTCGAGGTGTTCCTCGGGTTGCAGGGGTAATCCCGGGCACACCGGGAAGGCACTGTTGCTGGCCAGCCACGCAGGAGCATACCCGAACGCCCACAGCCCATTGTGCTCGCGGATGTGGCCCACAAGTGCGTCGTTGATCCAGACGTTCAGGGTGCGCGGGGTCATGTGCGCTCACCTTGGGGCGACTTCACTTGCGCCGTAGCGGACGGTGCCGCCTGCTGCTCGCGGCGTTTGGCGAGGGTGGCTTGGGTGTCTTGGACATACGGTTCCGGCACCTCTACCGAGACGGTCAGGCCCAGTTCCTGAATGATCTGGAAGAGTTTTCCCCATTGCACGGTCTCGCCGCCGCGCTCGACCTTGCCGAGAAAGTTTTCGCTTACGCCGATGCTGCCCGCCGCATCGTCCTGGCGCATGCCCATGGCCTTTCGGCTGGCGCGGATGATTTCGCCGAGGTCGGCAGGGGACTCAATGTCGAATTTCATAAATCCTCACGACTGAGCGGTTTTATGGCTGGTGCAAGGCCATAGGATTAAATTCCGCATGTTCGTGAGGATTTTAGATGCTTCGTGCTGATCTGCAACATAATCCTCGCATACGTGAGGATTTATACGAGGTGTGGGCTGAGCGGTTCGCGGGAGAGAAGAGGGCTGTAAATGCTATTGGGCCGGAAGGGGCGTGGGGCGGGAGCGTTTACCTGCAGGAGCGAAGGATTTTCAGTTCCTAAGATTCGGCGGATGGCGCGAAGCCCTGATCGGACGCAAGCGAGGTGAGCAGGGAAGGGGGGGGTCACAAACCCTACCCCAATCCTACCCCGGGCCAAATTTCGGGCACAAAAAAGGGCTACGCTTTCACGTAACCCTTTGATTTGTATGGTGCCGGCACCAGGAGTCGAACCCGTGAGCTACTGATTACAAGGGAATTGCTTATTAGTTTCTGGTTGTTTCTCGTAAATTCTTTTAAATGCCTTTAAGGCCAGTATTCATGGGGTCTGTGCGTGTTTGTTGTTTTCCGTTGATTCTCTGTGTAGCCTGACAGCTACAGAGAAACGGCACGCAAAACGGCACGCAAAATTATGGCAAGTAGCACGCAGAAGAACACCTCAAAGCGGCGCCTGCATCACTGATGCTGAGTTGAAAACACTCGCGCCTGGGGAGACGGCTACGGAGTCGCTGCCGGGGCGGGGGACTGGCTCTATCTACTTTGAGCGGCGGGTTTCAGGGGCCATCGAGGCGTACTACCGGCGCCGGGAAGCCGGAAAGGCGCAGAAAACCAAGCTGGGCATCTACCGCATGACCCATCGTTCTGCGGGCCTCACGTTGGCCGAGCTGCGGGATAAAGCGCGAGAGCTAGCTCAGATCGCCGCTGAGCATGGTGACGTTAAAGCCTATCTGGCAGAGCAGGAGGCTCAGGCTGAGCACGCTCGCGTTGAGCGCCAGCGCCTGCTTGCCGAAGCTGAGCGGCGCCAGCAGGTTGAGGACGCTCGGGGCTCTCTAGCCGACCTTTTCAAGGACTACATTGAAGGTCGCCGGGGCATGGTGCGTGAGTCGCAGGTTTTGGAGCTGGAGCGGGTTCTGCGGGTAGAGATCGAGGAGGCGCACCCTGAGCTGGCAGCAATGAAAGCCAGGGATGTGAAGCCGGATCATGTGCGCGCCATTCTGCTGCCGATCTGGGATCGTGGCTCCAAGGGGATGGCCGACAAGGTTCGGGCCTACTTACACGCCGCCTTCCAATATGGGCTAACCGCCGAGCACTCCTTGGCGCGCACGAGTCGCAAGAGTTTCGCCTTAGAGTCGAACCCCGCAGCCATGCTCCCGAAAGAGCACAAGTCTCAGCCATGCAAGCGTGCATTGAGTGATGAGGAGTTGCGCCAGTTCTGGGAAACAGTCACCGACACTGACGGGGTCGGGCCTGTTATGGCTCGCCTGCTGCAGTTCGTTGTGGCGACTGGTGGGCAGCGGATCGACCAGATAGCGCGGGAGCCCTGGTCAAGCTATGACCTGGAAGCGAAGACCTTGCGCTTGATTGACGCCAAGGGACGGGGCGGTGTTCGGCGTGAGCATCTGGTACCGCTCACTGATCGAGCACTGTCGATTCTGGCCGAGGTCAATCGCCTCAATGGATCGCTTAAAACGAACGGTGGAGATTGTCTGTGGCCCTGGACAACGACGGGCAAGAAGCCCATCACCACCAGCAGCCCGGTTCACGCTGTGGCCGACTGGCTGCGCTCGGGAAATGCTGCCATCGAAGGGGAGCGTATACCACACTTCACCCCGAGAGACCTGCGCCGTACCTGTGCGCAGCTCATGCAGCGGCATGGCATCGATGATCGTCTGAGTGACCTGCTGCAGTCGCATGGCCAGACCGGTGTGGTTGGCCAGCACTACCGGAACAATCCTGAGGCCTACCTTCCGGAAAAGCGCCGAGCCATGGAAGCCTTCGACCGGGTTCTGGGTGCTTTGCTGGAGGGGCCGCCACCTGGCGGCAATGTTGTTGAGCTCAAGCGGGGTGGCAAAGCATGAATGGTCTTGCCTTGATCAAAACGCATATGGGGACGCGTATCTTGCGCTTATCGGCTGAGCAGATGGATAGGGCGAAAAGGCTTTCAGATCCCGACATGGAGCGGAATTGGGCGGGCGTAGTTGATTGGTGCGGAGAGAACGCGCTTGTCATATTCGATCTGCTGACCCTGCGCGATTACATGTACAGATGGGCTGGCGGGGAGCGAGACCATGATGAGGTGTCCATCCGCTATCAGAATCTTGCTGGCGCTGCGAAAAGACTTGAGGAGGCTGCGAGGGACTTTCGGGAAGCCCTGGGGTTGCTGCCACCCGTCAGAGAAATTCTATCGGATGACTTCCCCAGCCCAGACCCTGAGCTTCTTGACGCCGTCAGGGGGCTGGCTGGCAGTTGGGGGGCGCAGATTAAATCTGCTCTCTCGGTGATTGATGGCACAAGCAATGAGGGGCGGGGCGTTTCTAGCTTGAAAGGGCTGGCGGAGGTTGGGCCTCGAAAACCGCTGCACAAGATGAAACTCGAGCGCCCTGCTGATCGCTATTTGTTGAAGGCCATTGCAGAAATGGGCACGACTTGGGTATCCCGTGGCGAAGCAGGTAAGCGCTGGCCGCAAACAGCGCTGGTGAGCCTGCTTAGTGCTGTTGGGGTAGATACAGATGTGAGGGAGCTCGCGGACGTTCGGAGAGATGTACGGGATTCTGCCCGCAAGAGTTCCTAGAATCCCGGTCGAAGCAAGCACAAACGTCTAGCAATGTGGAGCCACCAGCCGCAGCAAGCGGTACCGGAGGCCCACATGACCACGCAACAAATCGACTCACAAGCTCTCTACGTCGAGTCCCTGGCAGCTAAGTATCTTGGCTGCGCCCCCACTACCCTGCGTAAGTCTCGCGTAACTGGCGAGCTTTTTGGCTGCCCTGCCCCTGTGTTCCTGAAGATGGGCCGGGCTGTGCGCTACCAGGGCACAGCGATCGCGGCATTTCTCGAGCAATTTGCTCCGTCGCGCAACACTGCCGAAGCTCAAAGCATCCAGGCTGGGGCTTTCCAGGCCGGTCAGCCGATCGTCACCGGGGGCGAGGAAGCATGAGCCAGTTCCCGCATATCCTGCGGGAGTGCTTGGCATGAATGCTCCCGCCGTATCGATTGAGCAGGTAGCCGGCTACCTCGACCCTGAGAGCGTGGTGCCCGATTGGCTGCCGGATGGCAAGCGCCAGGGCAGTGAGTGGGTAGCTCGCAATCCGACTCGCGGCGACAAGACGCCGGGCTCATTCAAGGTCAATTTGCACTCCGGTGCCTGGAGTGACTTCGCCACGGATGACAGGGGCGGCGACTTGGTGAGCCTGTGGGCCTATCTGCAGGGGCAGTCTCAGGGCGAGGCTGCGCGCGACCTGGCCGCCCGGTATGCCATCGGAGGCCCAGCCAACGGCGAGCAGCCGCGCAAGGCTAAGCCGACGCAGCAAAGCCGGTGGGTCTCATGCAAGGCACCGGCAGATCTGCCGCCTCCGTCATGCCTGAGCGTGCGCCAGTCCGATGGTTGGACTCAGGTGTCGGTGGTGGCCGCGTGGCCGTACCGTGACACGTCTGGCGCTCTGCTTGGGTATGCCTGCCGGGTCGAACCGGAACCCGGGAAAAAAGACGTGATTCCGGTGTGCTGGATGGAGAGCCGTGCCACAGGGGAGGCCAAGTGGAAGCAGGGCGCTCTGCCAGTTCCCCGTACTCTGTACGGCGCCGAGCTGCTGGCTGCTGCACCAGAGGCCAATGTCGTGCTTGTCGAGGGCGAGAAAGCTGCCGATGCCGCGCGCCGACTGCTGGCCGGAGTGCCGGTGCTGGTGCTCACCTGGCCGGGCGGCTGCAAGGCCGTGGAAAAGGCCCACTGGGAGCTGCTCGCGGGCCGCAAGATCGTCGGGTGGCCGGACTGCGATGCGCAGCGCTACGCAGAGAACCACCCGAAGGCCGGCGAGTTCAAACCCTACGCCGAGCAGCCAGGCATGGCCGCGATGTTGCGGATCGCCGAGATCCTAGAACAGCACGGCACCAGCATGCGAGTGGTGGCGGTACCAGAGCCGGCTGCTGACGAGTGGGCCAGTGGCTATGACCTTGCAGACCTTGAGGCCGATGGGTGGAGCTGTGAGCAGGTGATGCAGTACCTGCGTGACCACCTGCGCACGCCGGCAGAGATCCGCGCCAGCCTGCTGGCTGACCCTCTAAAAGACTTCGACGGAATCACCCGGGGAGCTGATGAGCCCGATCCAGTGGCGCTGCTTGAGCCGCTGCCGGTTGAGGCCTACGAGGGTATGGCCGGCGCGGAGTCGGGCATCGCTTCGCCGGCATTGGAGTCGCCACAGATTGTGGCGCAGGCGCCGCGCTTCGCTTTCCTGAGCGTGAGCGACATGGTGGCAACGCTTCGCCCAATCGACTGGCTAGTGCGGGGCTACATCGAGCGCGATGCTCTTGCGGTCGTTTATGGCGAGCCCGGGCACGGCAAGTCATTCCTGGCAATCGACATGGCGTGCAGCATCGCCACAGGCACCGCCTGGCACGGGCATCCGGTCAAATCTGGAGCGGTGTTCTACATCGCAGGGGAAGGGCATAACGGGCTCGCACGCCGCTTCCGCGCCTGGAGTGAGCACTCTGGCGTATCGCTGCATGGTGCGCCCCTGTTCGCTTCTGCTACAGCGGCAGCTCTGACCAACGCCACAGCTGCGGCCAACGTGGCGCAGGCCGTGCGCCTACTGGCTGAGTCTGCAGGGCATGCTCCGGCTCTGATTGTGGTGGATACCCTGGCGCGCAACTTCGGCCCGGCAGACGAAAACAGCTCTGCGGATATGGGGGCCTTCGTCTCGAGCCTAGACCTTCAACTTCGGCACCCATGGCAGGCAACGGTCATCGTTGTGCACCACTCCGGAAAAGATGCCTCCCGTGGTGCCCGTGGCTCGTCTGCGCTGCGTGGCGCAGTGGATGCAGAGTATGAGGTAGCGCGCGACGAGACAGGTCTGATCCGTCTGACGCCACACAAGATGAAGGATGCCGAGCCGCCCGAGCCGCTGGCCTTCACCTTGGAAGGGGTGCGCTTGCCTTTAACGGACGATGAGGGCGCCCCGGTATTCGGTGCAGCGCTACGAGTCGCGGCATACGTTGAGCCGCCCCGTGCAGGGAAAACAGGGCGGGGGAAAAACCAAACCCGCGCCTTGCAGGTGCTGGCCGATCTGTATGCCGAGCATCGTGGGAGGTTGGTCGAGGGTGGGCGGGCCAGCAGTACAGCTCGGGTTTCAATCAATGATTGGCGCGACCGCCTGGAGCGTGACGGTATAGACCGCAGGCGCTTTTCGGAGCTGCGGGTCGGGTTGGAAAAGTCCGGGCTGATTCGAGTTGAAGTCGGTGGGTACGTCCATCTCCACGGCGACGATTCGGAGGTTTCGCAATGACTCTCTGTCCGGTTTTGCGTCCGATTTGCTGTCCGAAAGTGTCCGGTTTTACCGGCTTGCCCGTGTCCGATTTGTCCGAAATGCCTATAGGCATCGGACGGACGGACAAATTCGGACGGACGCTGGCTGATCTGGCTGCCATACAGCGTGAGACGGATTCCAATCGCTTGGCTGCATGGCGGGTTTTGTTAGCTTCTGGCATCCGAGAGCTGCAGGCCCTGGGCCTCGATCTGTCCTCTGATCTGCCGCAACCGACTGTGGCGCCCCTCGACATTCTGGGCCGGCCTGCAATTGTTCAGGCCTGCCAACAGGGAGCACGTATCCGGGTTCTCGTGATTCGAGAGCCAGCGAAGCGCCCACGCTTGAAAGCTCCATGCCTCGGGCCGTGGCTTGGTCGTGCTTCGGCTGCGGGCTTTGTTCACCGGGGAGAGCTGCTGGTACCTGCGGAGATCGACCGCCAGTACCTGCATGCACCGCTGCGAATGCGCCAGTTCCTGGCTGAGCATTGCGAGGTGGGCGAATGAATCAGGACTTTCTGAGCATCCCTGCCGCTCTGGAGCCTGGCGCTGATTCTGCTGCCGGCTGTCGTGCCCTGTGGGCCGCCGTGCTGTTGCAGCTCTGGAAAGACGCTAGCGGGCCTGTGCGCGAGCGTGAGGCGGTGCGTCGGTACATCGAGTACAGCCGCCGCGATCTGCATGCCGTCTGCGATCTGGCTGGGGTGGGCTTCGATCCCGACCACTTCGCCCGCTTGCTTCTTGAGCGCATCGAGGCGGCGCCGATTCGCCAGCGCAAGGGTGGGCGGGTGAGTGTGGTGGCAGGTACCCCACCCCCCCGGGTCAAAAGGTACTTGGAAGGGGGGTACCCCCTTAGGGGTGATTCGCTCCGCGCCGCATCTCTACAGCCGGACCCCCACCAAGGGGATTCTGATCCGGGGCTCCCTGCCGCCCTGCAATCCGAGGCCATTGCTGGCCCGACCCACCACGCCACCGATTCAGGCGTCCGGAGGCCTGCGGCGCCTGCCGCCAATCGCCGGGATCTGTTTTGACCAATGCCAATGAGAGGGCAAACCATGAACGCAAAGACCAGCATCACCACCGGGGCGGCAGTCCGAAAGGCCATCGAGGACGCACTTGCCTCCACCTCTACCGCTCAGGTGGTCGAGCACCTGGAGAACCTGCGGCAGCTATCAGAGGCCACAGAGTTGCGCGCTGCGCAGCTTGTCGAGGCCCGGGGATCCCTGCTGCTAGATGGCACGGATGCCGAGTTGAAGGGCAACAGCGACGCGCAGGAGTCCGCCAAGCTGGACGTTGCCCGCCTGAGTGCGGCTATCACCGCCGCCGAGAACCTACTGGCCGAGCTGCAGCAGGCCGAGCGTGTGCGTGCTGCCGAGGAGGCTCGCGCTGAGGCTCTGCAGGTGCAGGCGCGCGCCGTGGCGATCTATGCCGAGTGGGACAAGCATGCCGACCACATGGCAGGCCTTCTGCTCGAACTGGAGGGCCTGCAGGGAGTGCTCAAGACGCAAAATCGCATCATCTCCGCCGCTGACCTGGCGCCGGTGGCTCTGCCGAATATGGCACTTTCAATCACTGAGGAACGGGTGACGGAGACTGTCTGGGTAGAGGTGGCATACCGCGGGCCGGCTGTATTGGACGAGCATGGGCGGGAGGTTGGGGCGGATGGTGGGCATCATTACGGCTGCGATGTGCGCAAGCCTGCACCGACCTCCCGTGAGGAGACCCGCGTCCGTATAACCCGCCCTGGTAAACACGTGGCCGATCTGCTGGAGCGTGGCGTAGTGATCCCCCGCGCTGATGCTGACCGCCGCGCCGAGGCGTGGATAGAGCGCCGAGGCTGATTCGTGACTACCGCCGATGTGGTGAGCACCGACGAGCTGGGCGCCTTGCTGGGCGTCACGGCTCGCACCGTCACTGAGCTAGGGCGTCGGGGCATCATCCGGCGCGCTGGCCGTGGGCGCTGGCCGCTTGCTGAGTCGATCCGGCTGTACTGCGAGCACCTGAGGGAGACCGCTGCGGGCCGGGCGGGTGCAGATGCTGACGGTAGACCGCTGGATCTGGCCGCCGAGCGTGCCAAGCTGGCACGTGCGCAGCGTGAGCGGGTGGAACTGGACAACGCCGTTAGGCGAGGCGAGTTGGTCGAGGTTGAGGGGATCCGAGGGCGTTATGCCGGCATGGTGACCGCAGCGAAGAGCAAGCTGCTGGGTGTGCCGAGCAAGGCGAAGGGCCGTCTGCCACACCTAGTCATCGAGGATATCGAAACGCTCGAGGAGCTTATTCATGAGGCGCTGGCAGAGTTGGCCGGCGATGGCAGAGGGGGGGATAAGGATGCGGAAAGATGACCTGAGGGAGCGCCGCACAGATGTGGCGTTGGCGCTGCAAGTATGGGAACGAATGGAGCCGCGACTGTGGCTTCTGCTGCGCGAGGCCGAACGCTATGCACGCACGGAGGCGACCGCTGTCTCTCTGTGGCAGGCCGCAGGCGAGGCCGAGCACCTGGCTATGCTGCTGCGCTTTGGCCCTGTGGTATGTGGCGACGATGGGGAGGCGACTGTCGCCGGGTACCGCGCGGCGTGGGCCGACTTGCTGGAGGAGTTCGCTGCTGCGGTGAAGGCTGATCGAGTGATGAGCGTGGAGCCATTCCACGCGCTAGCGGCGGCTCAAGCTGCGCTCGAATTCGCAGTGCCGTTCCTGCAGGCAGAGGCGCGGGTTGCGGAGGAGAAATATCGTCGCCTGGTGGCGAAGGTGGCACGCCAAACGCGCGAGGTGCTGGAGGCGCTGCGGGCTGGGGTGCAGCCGGCGCCCTGAAGCGCGAGAGAAGAGGCCGCCCCGGGCGTTCACCGGGGCGGTTATCACACGGAGCAGACCTTGGGAAGGGAACGCCATGCAACGCGAACACGCTATCACAATCAGCCAGTTCACCCCGTGCGGGGCTACCGTTACGCCCTGGGCGCCTACCGGCGCGGATCTAGCGGCAGAGTTGGCCGGCGTGGTCAGGGAGGAGTTGGGACGGCTGCGAGCTGACATGCAGTGCGCTGATAATCGGCTGGCACTGCGACTCGACAGCATCATCTACCTGACTGGGCATCTTGCCGCCTGAGTCGGGGCTCTGATTGTCCCGGGGCCGGGCGCCGGGGGGCTACGGGAGGCCGATCATCCTGGCGCCAATGCCTAGCGCCTCAGTGACCAGCGAGCGCAGAACCTCGCGCCCCTCGACTGCGGCGACTTCGCCTAGCCGCTCGCCAATGGAAGCCTTCCCTTGGAGGCTTGCCGGTAACGCGCGAAGCACCTCAAGCCCTTTGCTGGTTAGCAGGGCATCTCCGACAAAGAGTTCATTCTCTCCGCTCGTGGTGAGATAGCCCGCACTCTCAAGCCAGCGGATGCAGGCAAAGAAGAATTCGCCATCCTTGCTGGGCACATCGCAGCAAAGATGCTCATGGTAAACGGATGGATTCTCAACGTAATCGGCAGCCTTCAGAAGGCAGGGCACCGGAAACGAGCTGTACAGCCTGGCGAAAACCTCGCCGGTGATTTCGTCGAAACGCTCAATGTTGGTGGTTGGCACCTGATCGACTCCCTGTGGTGGCGGTTGTTCGAGCGAAACAGAAACGGCACGCAAAACGGCACGCAGAATCGGCTATCAGTGCCATAAAACGAAAAAGGCCCACCTTACGGTGAGCCTAAGTCGTTGATTTATATGGTGCCGGCACCAGGAGTCGAACCCGGGACCTACTGATTACAAGTCAGTTGCTCTACCAGCTGAGCTATACCGGCAACAGAGGGGCGCATTATATCCATTCGCCTGGCTGAGTAAAGCCGTGCGGGGGCCGGATTTACGGGCTTTGTTATCAGCAGAAAAGTCGTTATGCACAATCTGTGGTTATGCGGTACGCCCGTTCAGGGTTTTGTGACCTGTACCGCTGAATTTTCTAAGTGATTGTTTTTATTGGCTTCTGCTGTTGGGTGAAAAATATACAGTTGGCCTGGGCGGCGTATTGATCGGCGATTCAGGCAACTACCCAGAATCTGTCAACAGAGTTATCCACAGATGCTGTGGGCAACTCAGTCCCGCTCGGCCAGCAGCAGCAGGTTGCGCGGGGTGAGCTGGGCTGGGCAGAACTGGCCAAGGCGCACCCGGTAGCCCTGTTCCTGCAGATACAGGGCGCGATCGAGCAGCAGCCAGACTTCCAGTGGGCGACGAAACAGACCGCGCAGCAGTTCCAGGTTGCGTACCTCGGCCAGGCGTTGCCAGCCCTGTTTCTCCAGTTGTTCCCAGGGTTGCGGGCCTGGGGCAGGGAGTTGTTTGAGCGCGGCCAGGTGGCAGCAGAATTCGGCAAAGCTCTTGTGCAGCCAGGCCGGTGCCAGTGAGGGGGTGGGCAGGTACTCATCCAGGCCGCGCAATTGGCGTTGCAGCAGGTCGAAGCCCAGGCGCCAGGCCATGGACTGGTCGCGCTGGCGGCGGGTGCGGGCGCCGGCGGTGACGGTTTCGCTGAGCGGCAGGGCCAGGTCGTCGCGGCTTAGCTGCAGTGGCGTGCGCGCGGCCTGGGCCGATAGCGGCTGGTAGGTGGTCGCGCGGGTGCGGTTGTAGCAGCAGGGCGATAAGGCCAGTTGCCGGCAGCCGGCCTGGCTGGCCAGTTGCAGCAGGCGTATATGCAGGTCGCCGCAGGCATGCAGGGCTACCGGGCTGTGCGCGGCGCACAGTTGCTGTTGGGCATCGTCGGCCAGCACATCCTGTTGGATATGCCGGGCCTGGATGCCCAGTTTTTGGCTTAGGCGGGCGCCGGCCTCAACCAAATGCGGGTCATGTTCCAGGCAGGTCAGGGTGCCGCCGCCGTTGGCCAGCAGGCGCCCCAGGTGGCCCTTGCCGGCGCACCAGTCGAGCCAGTGCGCGGGCTGCTCGGTAAAGGCCAGGCAGCCGGCAAAGGCCTCGATCTGCTGCCACTTGCGTCCCGGCACATCAACGCTAAAGCGCGGTGCCAGGTGCTGGGGCGGTTGCTGTGGCAGATCGGGCAACTGGCTCAGCGCTTGGGCCTGGGCGGCCAGTTCGGGGAAGGGCGCGGGGGCTGCCAGCAGGTGGGGCTGGTTGTGCGCGGCTTCGGCCTGTTCCAGGCTGCGCGACCTTAGCCAGCTGGCCAGCTGCGGATGCTCGGTCTCCCAGGGCAGCTGCGGGTGCTGGGTAAAGGGCCGGGGACGCCAGAGCCCCTGGTGTGCGTGAAGAAACGCATCCAGTGCGGTGAAGTGCTGTTGCAGGGCGGTGGCGCTGGTCATGCGGGTCTACGCGTCAATAAGGCGAGGGCTGGGTTCGGCAGCGGTGGGTTGCCTTTGGCCCTCTTCCCCGCCCCCTCTCCCGCGTGCAGGAGAGGGGAGCAGGGCGCAATAGCGCGCGCTGAGGAGCAGGCTTAACGCCCCTGGCAGGCGTCCACACGCAGCCAGCGCTCCAGCAGTTTGAAGCCGCGTACCAGGACAAAGGCGATGGCCAGGTAGAACAGGCCAGCGGCGAAGAAGATCTCCACCGGCAGGTAGGTGCGCGCGATGATGGTGCGGGCCATGCCGGTCAGCTCCAGCAGGGTCACGGTGCTGGCCAGGGAGCTGGCCTTAAGCATCAGGATCACTTCGTTGCTGTAGGCTGGCAGGCCGATCCGGGCCGCCCGCGGCAGGATGATATAGAACATGGTCTTGGCCCGGGACATGCCCAGTGCGCGGGCCGCCTCGATCTCACCCGGTGGTACGGCCTGGATGGCCCCGCGCAGGATCTCGGCGATATAGGCCGCGGTATGCAGGGTCATGGTGATGATGGCGCACCAGTAGGGCGAGCGCAGGTAGGGCCACAGCGAGCTTTCGCGTACCGCATCGAACTGGGCCAGGCCGTAGTAGACCAGGAACAGCTGTACCAGCAGCGGTGTGCCGCGGAAGAAGAAAATATAGCCATAGGGCAGGGCGCGCACATACCAGTGCCGCGAGGCCCGGGCGATGCCCATGGGGATGGCCAGGATCAGCCCGGCGACCACGGCGATGGCCACCAGCTCCAGGGTCAGCAGCGCGCCTTCGGACAGGCGCGGCAGCCATTTGATAATCACTTCCCAGTTCATGAGGCGCTCCTGACAAAGCCACGGCTGGCGCGTTTTTCAAGGAAGTGCATGCCGATCATGGCCAGGATGGTCAGGCCCAGGTAGATAAAGGCCGCCACCATATAGAAGGTGAAGGGCTCCTTGCTGGCGGTCACGGCGATCTGCGAACGGCGCATGATCTCTTCCAGGCCGATCACCGACACCAGAGCGGTGTCCTTCATCAGAATCATAAACAGGTTGCCCAGGCCCGGCAGGGCGATGCGCCACATCTGCGGCAGGATTAGGCGCCAGAGAATCCGTGGCTTGGACAGGCCCAGGGCCATGCCCGCCTCGCGATGGCCCTTGGGGATGGCCAGGATGGCGCCGCGGAACACTTCGGTCGCGTAGGCGCCGAAGCACAGGCCCAGGGCGATGGTGCCGGCGGCAAAGGCGCTCAGGGCCAGGCCGCGAATGCCGAACAGCTCGCCGATGCTGCTCATCAGGCTGACGGTGCCGAAGTAGATCAGCAGTACCCAGAGCAACTCGGGCACGCCGCGCACTATGGTCGAATAGGTGCCGCCAAGCCATTGCAGTGGCTTGTAGGGCGAAGTCTTGGCCAATGCGCCGAGCAGTCCCAGCACCAGACCCACGCCGAGCGCGCTGAGCGCCAGCTTGATGGTCATCCAGGTGCCGGCCAGCAGAGCGGGGCCGAATCCGTACAGATCGAGAGTCATGGGGGCTCACAAGCCTGCACCGCCCGGGCGGGCGGTGCAGCGCTGGCTACTTAGTAGATGCTGAAGGGGAAGTACTTGTCGTTGATCTGCTTGTAGGTGCCATCTTCGACAATGGCCTGCAGAGCGGTGTTCAGGCGCTCGCGCAGGGCATCACCCTTGCGCACGGCGATACCGATCTTGTCGTCTTCGAATACCGGGTCACCCTTGAACTCGAAGTTCTTGCCGGCATCGCTCTTGAGCCATTCCCAGTTGACGAAGCTGTCGGCCAGCACGCCGTCGAGGCGGCCCGAGGATAGGTCCAGGTAGGCGTTTTCCTGGGTGTCATAGAGTTTGACGTCGACCACCTTGCCCAGGTTGTCTTCCAGCCAGGTGCCGGCGATGGTGGCGCGCTGGGCACCGATCACCTTGCCCTTGAGGCTGGCTTCATCGGTCTTGAATTCCTTGTTCTTGGCGCCGATGAACTGCAGCTTGTTGGTGTAGTAGGGGTTGGTGAAGTCCACGGCGGCCTGGCGCTCTTCGGTGATCGACATGGAGGCGATCAGGAAGTCGAACTTCTTGGCGTTGAGGGCCGGGATGATGCCGTCCCAGTCGGAGGTGACCACATCGCACTCGACCTCCATCTTGGCGCACAGGGCCAGGCCGATATCCACGTCGAAACCGCCGACCTTGCCGCTGGCGTCGATCAGGTTGAAGGGCGGGTAGGCGCCTTCGGTGCCCAGGATCAGTTTCTCTGCCGCAACGGCTTGGGTGCCGAAGGCCAGGGTGGCGGCCGCAGCCAGCAGGAGTTTCTTGTAGTTCTGCATGCGTATTGCTCCGTGTTTTAGTGATTGCTGGACATGAATTGTTTGCAGCGCGCCGAAGTCGGGTTGTTGAACACCTGCTCGGGCGGGCCCTGTTCCTCCACCAGACCCTGATGCAGGAACACCACTTCGCTGGACACCTGGCGAGCGAAATTCATCTCGTGGGTGACCAACAGCATAGTGCGCCCTTCTTCGGCGAGCGCGCGGATCACATTAAGCACTTCTTGTACCATTTCCGGGTCGAGGGCCGAGGTCGGCTCATCGAACAGGATCACTTTCGGCTGCATGGCCAGGGTGCGGGCAATTGCCGCGCGCTGTTGCTGGCCGCCGGAGAGTTGGTTGGGGTAAACGTGGCGCTTGTCGGCGATGCCGACCTTGGCCAGCAGCGCCTCGGCCACCTCGATGGCCTCGGCCTTGCTCTGGCCCAGCACGCGGCGTGGCGCCTCGATGATATTGTCGAGCACGCTCATGTGCGGCCACAGATTGAAATTCTGGAAGACGAAGCCGATCTCGCTGCGCATGCGGTTGATCTGCCTGCTGTCGGCGGCCACCAGCTCGCCATTCTTGGCCGGCTTGAGCTTGAGCTCCTCGCCGGCGACGATGATCTGGCCCTGATGCGGGTTTTCCAGCAGGTTGATGCAGCGCAGGAAGGTCGACTTGCCGGAGCCGGATGAGCCGAGGATGGAGATAACTGCGCCGTCGTGAGCGGTCAGGGAAATGCCCTTGAGCACCTCCAGGTCGCCATAGCGTTTGTGCAGATCACGAATTTCCAGCGCGGGCGTGGCCTCGGCCATGGGGTGTCCTCTTATTCTTCGAATACGCCCAGAAGTTGCCTGGGCAGTGCTGCGCGTCAGCCAAACTGCATGGCAACGCAATACCGGGCCTTCCTGGCGAGGCGTCAACCTAGCATAGCGTTTTGCTGGCCGCCAAGCCGTTTACGGGCCTATGAGCGCTCATCGGGTCAGGCTGTCGCCTGGGTGCAGTTGGCTGTCGCGCAGATGCAAAAAGGCGCCGTCCCAATGATGTGTGCATGGTTCGGCAGACTGGGGTCACCTTGCCGAGTTGGTGCACCCGGCCCCGGGCCATCAAAAGCGGCGTTAGCGCACATCATTTAGATACAACTCCACCATCTCATCCAGCCGCGCCTTGATCGGCTGCCAGTCCGGCATCAATTGATCGAGCAGGCGCCAGAAGGCTTCCGAGTGGTTGTGTTCGGCCAGGTGGCAAAGCTCGTGCAGCAGCACGTAGTCGATGCATTCGGGTGGGGCTTTGACCAGGTGCGGGTTGAGCGTCAGGGTGCCGGAATGCGAGCAGCTGCCCCACTGCGTTTGCATGGTCAGCAGGCGCAGGGCCGGCTGTTGCGTCAGCCAGCGGGCCTGGGGTGTCAGGCGCTGCAGACGCTGAGTGAACTGCTCGCGGGCGCGCGCCTTGTACCAGGCGAACAACAGCTCGCGAACCTTCTCCGGACGGTTGTGCCGCACGCTGATGCACAGCATGCCGCGCAGCAGCTTGACCTGTTGCGGCGCACTGCTGTTCTCGCTGACTTTCAGCGGATAGCGTTTGCCCAGGTAAAAATGTGTTTCGCCGCTGATGTACTGGCGCGGGCGCACATGCAGCAGGCGCTCGCGGATCGGCTGCAGCTGCTCCCAGATCCAGCGTGCGCGTTTGTGCACCCCGGCGCTGATCTGCTCGGTGCTGGCATCTTCTGGTGCCAGCACCAGCACCTGACCATCCGGCTGTACCTTGATGGTCAGCTTGCGCGCCGGGCGTGGCAGCAGTTGCACCCGATAGGCAATCGCCTCGCCGCCGTAATGCAGGCTGGCCATCAGGCTTTGCGCGTTCCGGCGCGGACGATCTGCACCACCTGCTCCACCAGCGCCTGCACCTGATCCATGCCCAGACCCAGGGCCTTTAGCGCCATAAAGTACAGCGGCAGCAGTTGCTGGCGGATGGCGGCCTCGATATTCAGCGGGTTGATGGAAAACTCACGCACCGCCTGCTGGACTATGGCGTCGGTCTGCTCGGCCAGCACAACCCACTGCGCTGTATCCACAGCCGTTACGCGCTGCTCATCCAGCAGCAACTTGAAGGCACCGAAATACGCCTGCACATGCGGGTTGCCGCGCACCGCCGCGGGCAGCTCGTCGAGCTGGCGCTGCTGCAGTTGTTCGTCAAACTCCTTGAACAGCAGAAACTGCTTGAGCGGGTTATCGAACAGCGCGTCGGCCTCGGCGATCACCTGGCGCAGCAGCTCGGAGAAGCGCTTCTGCGCATAAGGATCGTCCAGCAACTGGTCGATCTCCTTGGTCACCCGGGTCTGGATGATGTCCTTCTCGTTGCGGGTCTTTTCCTCGCTCCAGGCCTCCGGCTTGTGCGCGCCCAGATCGCCCACCACATAAGCGCCTTTGGATTCGCGCACGCCGATGCCCAGCACATGCTTGTCCATCAGCTTCTTCACCTGCACCGCGTACTCGTCGTAATCCACGGTGTCGCCAGTGGCCTGTTTGAGGCGCTGGCGCAGGTTGGACAGCTGCTTGACCGTCTCCTTGTACTGGCGGCGGGTTTGCTCGCTGACGCTCTTGTCCTGGAAGAACGCCTGGGATTGCAAGGCAATTGCCAGGCACCCGGCAAACTCGCTGAGCAGCGCATAGAAGTCATCGCGGGCTTTTTGCCGCGTATCCACCTGTGCGCCGTCCACTTCCTGCAGGCGCGGCAGCAGTACCGCCAGCATCTGCTCGATGTCCTGGGTGTTCTTCACCTCGGCGAAGATCGCCCACAGCTGCTGGTGCAGGCCCGGCAGCTTCTTGTATTCGGTGCTCATCGGGCTGTACAGGCCATCCAGATCCTCGATGCTGTAACCGCCCTGGGTGCGCGTGGCCAGGTCCTGGTACTGGGCGATGGTGATATCCAGTTCGCCAAGGATGCCGCGATAGTCGATCAGCAGGCCGTGCTTCTTGTTCGGGTGCAGGCGGTTGACCCGTGCAATGGCCTGGATCAGGTTGTGCTGCTTGAGGTTCTTGTCGATATACAGCACCGCGTTGCGCGGCTCGTCGAAACCGGTGAGCAACTGGTCGATGACGATCAGCAGGTCGGGCCCGTCGTCCTCGGCAAAGGCGTCGATCATGCGCTGCTTGTAGGCGGTGCCGTCTTCCTTGCCGACATGCTTGTCCCACCAGGCCTGCACCACCGACTTGCTGTCTTCGTCGCTGTCGCTATTGCCCTCGCGGCTGTCCGGGGCGGACATCACCAGCGCCGAGCTGACCTGCCCTATCTCATCGAGAAATTCCTTCAGGCGAATTGCCGACACCCGGCTGTCGCAGGCCACCTGGCCTTTCAGGCCATCGGGGATATTGCCGAAGTGCTCGCTGATATCATGGGCGATCAGCTCCAGGCGGCCCAGCGCCTTGTACAGCTCACCCTTCTTGGCGAATTTCTTCTTCAGGTCGGCTTGCTGCGCCTCGCTCAGACCCTGGGTGTGGCGCTCGAACCAGCTGTCGATGGCGCGGTCGTTTACATCCAGTTCCAGGCGCCTCTCCTCGTACAGCAGCGGCGTCACCGTGCCGTCCTCCACGGCGCGCTGCATGGTGTAGGCATGCACGATGGGGCCGAACTTGTTCTGGGTTTTCTCGTTCTGCAGCAGTGGTGTGCCGGTAAAGGCGACGAAGGCCGCGTTGGGCAGGGCCAGGCGCATCTGCACATGGTTTTCGCCACCCTGGGAGCGATGGCCCTCGTCCACCAGTACGATGAAATCGCTGCTGTCGTTGTGGCATTCCGGCAGCTTGGCCGCCGAGTTGAATTTCTGGATCAGACTGAACATCACCCGCGCCGAGCCCTTGCCGATCTGCTGGGCCAGATGCCGGCCGGACTGGCTCAGGGCCTCCTGCTGGTCGCGTGCGGTCAGCACCCCGGCGCTGGCGAAGGTCTTGCTCAGCTGCGCCTCCAGGTCGGTGCGGTCGGTGATCACCAGCACCCGGCAGTTCTGCAGGTCGGGGTGGAAGATCAGTGCCTTGGCCAGCAGCAGCATGGTGATCGACTTGCCCGAGCCGGTGGTGTGCCAGATCACCCCGCCCTGGCGGGCGCCGCGCACATCGCGCTGCTGGATACGCGCAATCAGCGCGCGGATGCCGAACACCTGCTGGTAACGCGCGACGATCTTGCCGTGCTTGTTGTCGCTGTAGGTGTAAAAGCGCACCAGCTCCAGCAGGCGATCCGGCCGGCACAGGCTAGCGAGCAATTTGTCCTGCTGGCTGGCCACCAGGCCACCGGCCAGCCAGCTGCGATACCAGGCCAGGCTGGCGGCCGGGCGCTGGGCGAATATTGCCTGCTCCTGTGCGGCATCCAGCGGGCGGTTCTTCAGTTCGGCGAAGGCCACCTCGCCGATTTCCTCCTCGCGCCAGGCGGCCCAGAACTTCTCGGTGGTGCCGACGGTGCCGTAACGCCCGCCGCTGCCATCGACCACCAGCAGCAACTGGCTAAAGGCGAATAGTTGGGGGATTTCATCGGCGCGCTGGTTGCGCAGCATCTGCGAGATGCCCTGGCTGATCAGGTCTTTACCGCTATTGGAGTCCGGCCGTTTGGCCTCGATCACCACCAGCGGCAGGCCATTTACATACAGCACGATATCCGGAATGCGCTGGCCAATACCGCTGGCGCAGCCCACGCCCAGCTCCTCGGTGAGGTGGAAGCTGTTGTTGCTCGGGGTGGTCCAGTCGATCAGCGCGATGGTCGGGTTGACCTTGGCCCCGGCCACGAAGTCGGCCACGCTCACCCCGTACAACAACTGGTCGGACAGGCGCTGATTGGCCGCCTGCAACCCTTCGTTCAGCGGCGGATGGCTGATCTCGCTGACCAGTTTGTTCAACGCCGCCTCGCTCAGGCCATGTTCCACGCCATTGCTGAAAAAGCGCCGTTTGCCCAGCTCGGCGCGTAAAACCTCGGCCAGCACCACGCGCTCCTTGCTGCCGCGTAATTCCAGCGCCTGACTTGGGCTCAGGTAGGTGAAACCCAGGTTGGCCAGCAGGGCCAGGGCGGGGATCTTGGCGCTGTACTCTTCCTGAAAACGTGGCGTAACGCTCACAGCACTATTCCTTGTTCGGCCAGCCACAGGCGACCGGCAGCGCTGGTCACATAGGCCTGTTGCGGATGGTTGATCACTTCGGGGTGGCGGTACTGCAGCAGGCCCTGCTGCTCACGCAGTGGGTTCAAATGGCTACTTTTCAGGGTTTTCACTTGCCGGCCCAGGTGCTGGGCCAGTTGCTCGGCGCGCTGCGGGCGCAGGGCGCACAGCCAGAGAATCAGCGGTCATAGCTTGTCCTGACGGGCCTTGGGCGAAAGCGTCGCCAGCGCACTGCGCAATGGCTCGGGCAGGTCACCCGTATTTGCCGCGAGGTCACCCGTATTTGCGTCGAGGTCACCCGTATTTGCGTCGAGGTCACCCGTATTTGCCCTGAGGTCACTCGTATTTGCGTCGAGTTCGCTGCCATCCGGGCCTTCTGCCGGGAACAGCGGCAGGCCCGGCATCTCGGCCAGTTGGTAGTAGGTCGCCGGCCCGGCACCGCCTTTTACCAAAAGGCCGCGTTGGTGATGCAGGCGGCCCAGTATCTGGCTGGCGGCCAGGGTATCCAGATCGCTGATGGCGCGCAGCGCCGCGTTGTCCACCGCGCCGGTTTCTGCCGCCAGCAGCAGCGCCTTGGCTTCGTCGGCACTCAGCTGCAGATGGCTGAACTGCTGCAGCCAGCGCAACTGCTGCTCACCCAGCAACTGGTGCAACAGGTAGATGGCGGTGAACTGATTTTCCAGCTGATGGCTGCTGAACACCGGCGCGGTCAGCCCCAGCTCCTGCAGCAGGCGGCGCATGGTGCGGATGCCGGTGCCCTTGGTTTCGGCAAAGTCCAGGTCATACAGCACCGCCGCGATGATCGGGTTGCGCAGCTGTGAACCCATTTCGCCGAGTAGCGCGGTGGGCTTGAGCGAATAGCCGGCATTGCGGATTTCCAGGCGATTGCTGTAACGCACCACCAGGGTCGGCTGGTTGACCTGATAGTCGCGGTGCATCAGTGCGTTGACCACCGCTTCGCGGATCACCTTCTGCGGCAGCAATGGCTGGTCGGAGCGCTGGGTTTCGCCTTCGCGCAACCGGAAGTGGCGCGGCATATCGTCGAGGATGGTCGCCTCCAGGCGGACGATCAGGCGCAGCAGTGGCTCGCGAAAATCCTGGGTCGTGGCGAAGCGCTGTTCGGGGTCTTCGACCCACTGCGTGCCCTGGATACGTACATAGTCCACCCGCACGGCCGGCAGCAGGCGGCGTAGCGCCAGCGGCTTGCCCAACAGCAGCAGGCCTGCCACATTCGGCCGCCAGCGCCCATCGATAAGCTTGACCAGATTGAGCGCGCGCAGCATTTCCTCGTCGCTGGCCAATAACTCCTCGGCCTGCGGGCGCACACGGGCGCGTAGCTGCCGATACAGGGTGATGGCGCCGCCATCGAGGTCATCCCACTCGGCATCCGGCAGTATTACCTGCTCGAAGCTCATGCCCGACTTGGCCAGCAGCAGCGGCTCCAGCTCATGCTGCGAGCACTCGTAGTCGCCATTCAGGCCGCGCCGCCACACGCCGGTTTTGCGTTTGTTCTTGCTGTCGAATTTGCCCTTGAATACACAGGGCTTGGCGGCAGCATCCAGTTCCGGCACATACAGGGCCACAATCCGCTGGCCGTCGATAAGGGCCGTTTGGCTGTGCACCGGGATCGGTGTTTCGAATTGCTCGCGGCAGTTGCCTTGAATCTCGTTCAGCAGCCTGTCGACATCGGCCACGCCTTCCAGCCAGAACGCTTCGTGTTGTGCATCCGGCTCGCGCACCCCCAGCAGCAGATAGCCACCGCCCAGCCCCGGCTCATTGGCGAAGGCGCAGATGCTTTGCATCAGCGAGCTGCCGGCCCGGCTGGCGCGCTTGGCTTCGATGCGCGGGTGTTCGTCGAGGGCGTGCAGTTCGGCCAGCAGGGATTCAACCGATTGCATCAGCATCTGATGCCTCCATCGGCCTGGGTGCGGGCTCGGTGTGTGGGTGGAGCGCTGACACGCGGCATGGGGCTTCCTTGCGGGGCGATGGGCAGACGATACCAGAGGCCGCCAGCCAGGCCGAGTGGGGCGGTGTTGCCGCTACTGCCGTGGTGCCCGGATGCAATCCGGGGTGGTTCACGCGTGCGGTCCCGGATTGCATCCGGGCTACGGTTGGCCGTGCTCAGTGCAGGCAACACTGCTTGAACTTCTTGCCGCTGCCGCAGGGGCAGGGCTCGTTACGGCCGGGCATTTTGCTGGTGCGCCTGGGCGCGCTGGCCGGTTGTACGCTGCGTTGCGTCAGCCAGTAGGCATGCAGGGCGCGGGCGGCGGGTTCGATACCGCTGACCAGGGCCTGGTGCTGTTCCAGGTCCAGTTCGTCGAGTTTGTCGAAATTGGCCTCGCGGCCATGCAGGGCGATGGCCTCCAGATAGCTGGCCTGGGGCTGCGGCAGCTGCGGCCATTGGCCCAGATCGACGCCGCGCATATAGCCGAAGCACCACTCTTCGATCACGGTGATAAGCCGGCCCTGGTGTTCGTGCTGGTAGAACAGCGCGGTGAAGTGCTCGGGCTGGGTCATCAGCAGGCTGGCGATATCGTTCATATGGCGCAACAGCAGGCTGAGCACGGCCTGTTCCTCGTCGCAGCTGGCAAAGGTCGGCGGCACGCCGCCCCACAGCGCCGGTAGCCAGCGGCTGGGCATCACGGCCTCGGGGCCGGAAACCAGGGCGGTAAAGAAGCCGTCCAGCTCGGCGATATCGAGCACCGAGTCGTCGTTGCCATAGTTCAGCAATATGGCTTCGAGAAAATCCAGTTCTTCGGGGGCCAGTGGGGCGTTGTGCATGGCTGCTCCTTTTATGGCTCGTCAGGCCGCCGCATCGGCGTCCGGCTTGACCCGGCGCTGGCCGGTGAGCAGTTGTTGCATCAGGGCCTTTTTCTCCAGCTTAAGCGCGGCCAGCTGGGCTTGCAGATTGGCGATTTCGGCGTCGGCGGTGGAGAGTAACTGGGCGATTTTTTGTTGTTCGGGGAGTGAGGGGAGATTGAGTCTCAGCTGCTTCAGCTTGGCTTTGTTCAGGGTCTTCCCTTTTACCGCTTGGTCGATATCTTCCTCAAAATTAACGAGGCATAAAGCATGGAATAAGAAGTCGTTGCTCAGGCGCTTTGGATCTTTGATGTTGAATGCGCAGATTGCCTCGTTGGTATAAGTGTCTGCGGCAAGAATGGCGCGCCGGCCAATCGTCAGCTTGAAGCTCATTACAATTGTTCCGGCAGGAATAAGTTTTGTATTGCTCTTGGCTGCGCCCAGGTCGGAAATATATTCCGATGTATCGGTGATTAGGTTGCCTTTTAAATCGGCGATAGATAACCAGCGATTGCTCGTGGTCTTTTCCGGGTCCCAGTAAGCTGGATTTGAGCGAGAGGGAGTGCCGCCAATTTCAATGCCCAGCAACTGATCGAACTCAACTGTCATCCAGTCATCAGTAAACTCCGCAAAGCGCTTCTGCCCCGTCAGCAGCTGCTGCATCAGTGCCTGCTTCTGCTGCTGGCTATTGGCAAGCAGGCGCTCAGTGGTGGCGATGGCTTTGTCCCAGGTGGAAAGGATTTTGGCGATCTTGGTTTGTTCGGTGAGGCCGGGAGCCAAGATTTTCAGTTTCTTGAAGTAGGGCAGGCCAATGGTTTTGATGGTTGAGCCCACGGCCTGCCGCTCAAATTCGGGCTTCATCATTTGCAGCCAGTAATAAAGAAACCAGCTGCTCAAGGTGTGTTGGTTATCGCACTGCCACGCCATAAAGTGTTGGCTTACTGCCATAGGCTCAGCCATTACTGCGCTTTTGCCAACGCCCGCATCGCGGGATAGAACAACAGTCTCTGCTGGGTGAAGTACGGCGGATGAGTTCTTCAACCCTTCTGTGGATATTTCCTTATCCGTTGCGTGGATGTAGCCGTTATCTAGTTGCGATGAGTCGGCGAGCGAAATCCACTTGATACCGCCATTCCAATAATCAGGCTTTGTTTTGTCTGGTGTATGACCGCTGCCGCGCTTGGCGAGGTTATCCAGTAGCTCCAAACGCCAGCCAGTCGGGACTGTGTGGTTAGCCTGCATAACCCAGCTCCTGCAAATACCCATCCATCTCCCGCTTTAACCCCAGCAACTCCCGCTCCAACTCTTCACGCTCGGCCTTAATTGCCAGCAGATCAATCTCGTCCTCAGCCTCAAAGGTATCCACATAGCGCGGGATATTCAGGTTGTAGTCGTTATCGCGGATGGTCTGCAGGCTAACCGGCTCGGCATAGCGGCTCTGGTGCTGGCGGGCGCGGTAGGCGGCAACGATGCGTTCCAGCTGCTGCGGGCCCAGCTGGTTCTGGTTTTTGCCGGCGACAAAGTCGCGGGAGGCGTCGATAAAGATCACGTCTTCGCTGGTCTTGGCCTTGCGAAACAGCAGGATGGCCGCCGGGATGCCGGTGCCGAAGAACAGCTTTTCCGGCAGGCCGATTACCGCATCCAGCAGGTTTTCTTCGATCAGCGCCTGGCGGATCTTGCCTTCGCTGCCGCCCCGGAACAGCACGCCATGGGGTACTACCACGCCCATACGGCCTGTGCCCGGCTTCAGGGTTTCGATCATATGCAGGATAAAGGCGTAGTCGCCCTTGGTCTTGGGCGGGATGCCGCGCTGGAAGCGGCCGTATTTATCATTCTCCGCCTGTTCGATGCCCCATTTCTCCAGGGAGAAGGGCGGGTTGGCGGTGACCACGTCGAAGTGCATCAGGCCGCCGCTGGCGTCGAGCAGTTGCGGGTGGCGGATGCTGTCGCCCCAACGCAGGTCGTGGTTTTCCTCGCCGTGCAGAAACAGGTTCATCTTGGCCAGGGCCCAGGTGGCACCGATGGATTCCTGGCCAAACAGGGCGTAGTTGCGCGAGCCGGTCTTCTCCAGCACCTTGCGCCCGCATTTCATCAGCAGGGATGCCGAGCCGCAGGCCGGGTCGCAGATCTGCTCGCCGGGTTGCGGGTCGAGCAGTTCGGCCAAGAGGTCGCTGACCTCGGGCGGGGTATAGAACTCGCCGGCGGTTTTGCCGGCGCCGGCGGCAAAGCGCGAAATCAGAAATTCGTAGGCGTTGCCGATAATGTCCTGGTTGCCGATGCGCGAGGGGCGCAGGTTCATGCCCGGTTGGGCGAAGTCTTCCAGCAGGTGGCGCAGCAGGTTGTTTTTGCTTTTTTCCTCGCCGAGCTTGTTGGCGTTAAAGCTGATGTCCTGGAACACGCCGCGCAGCTTGGCGCTGTTGGCGTCTTCGATGGCGTGCAGGGCTTCGTCGATACGCTCGCCGTTGCCAGGCAGATGGCGTTTGTCGTGCAAGCTGTAGAAGTTGGCCTGGGGCGGCAGCACAAAGCGCTCGGTCTTCATCATGGCGGCGATCAGCGCCGGCTCGTTGCCGTACTTGGCCTGGTAGCCCTCGTAGTGGTCCTGCCAGACGTCGCTCAGGTACTTCAAGAACAGCATGGTCAGCACATAGTTCTTGTAGTCGCTGGCATCCACGCTGCCACGGAAGGTGTCGCACGACTTCCAGATGATGGCGTTGATTTCGTCCTGGCTGATGGGGCTATGGCTCATGGGCTTCTTCTTGGCTGAGTCAGGGGTGGCGGACGGCGAGTGCCGCATCGCGCTGAGGTCCGTGGCTGATCTGGCAGGCGTCAGCTGTCAAGGATTGCTTGACTACTGAACTGAGCAGTTCGCCGGCGACGGGGGTATTGCGGCCATGCAGGCTAGGGCGCTGCTTTTGGCGGGCGATCACCCTGGCGTTGGCGCTACTGGCACGCTGTTGCAGCGTGGCTTTGCCGTCGTCGGTACTGTAGAGAATCAGATCATGCATGGCAGCGGGCGTCCTTGTTGGCTGACGGTGCTGAACATGGCGCAGGGCGAGCGAAGTCGCCAGTTTTTCCTGCGGATAGAAAAAAGGCCCACATCGCTGTGAGCCTTTAATCAGTATTAGTGGTGCCCAGGGACGGAATCGAACCGCCGACACGGGGATTTTCAATCCCCTGCTCTACCGACTGAGCTACCTGGGC
>OGCL01000673.1_pt1 | contig 34185 bp, 24 predicted proteins | sample 1570041 | NCBI WGS metagenome assembly OGCL01 (sample SAMN06266162, study PRJEB24511) | hot springs metagenome | isolation source: Hot spring water | place: South Africa: Limpopo | collected 2015-06-22 | reverse complement strand
AATGCAATGCCTTATGACAAAACCCTAGGAACTTTTTTTATAAGGTGTCGTATAAAAATTCCACACCAGCCCTTCCTATCTTACTTGCAGATTTTATTAAGTTTTTTAGTTCTATCGCCGATTTTGGATATTAATAAAAATATGGAGGTGTGGTTTTGAAGATTCTTTTTATTATTTCTTTAATAATATCAATCTTTTACGATTTACCTGCAAGTGCTAATTATTTATCCTTCAGCAGGGTTTCTTTTGGTGTTGAAAGTGATATTAATTCAACAATCTATAGCACCAAGACAGGCAATTTTGTTGCCGTTGGTGATGGCGGCTTTATCGGAACTTCTTCTGATGGTATTTATTGGTATTCAAGCAATTCAAAGACAGGTGAAGACCTCAAGGCAATTGCCTATAAATTCACTGCCTATGGAAATGATTTGTATGTTGCAGTAGGTTTATCAGGGACTATCATTTATTCTTATGATGGCTTTAAATGGCAACAAGACTTAAAAATTACAAGTAAAAACTTAAATGGAGTTATTAATAAGAGTTCACTTTTTATTGCAGTTGGAGACGAAGGCACTATATTAAAGTCAGAGGGTATGGGCAAGTGGGAAAAGATAACATCACCTACTACAAATATCCTTAACTCAATCACTTATGGAAATGGGATATTCGTTGCTATTGGTAATGGTGGTGTAATCTTGGCATCGATTGATGGAACAAATTGGTCTCAATGCCAAAGCCCTACTTCAGTAAATCTTAAGTCAGTAAGCTTTGGAAATGGCATTTTTATAGCTGTAGGTGATAGTGGTGTCATACTTAGATCTCTTGATGGAGTCACATGGGTTCAGCAAAATTCAAGGACAGGGGGTAATCTAAGGGCAGTCAGTTTTGGAGATTTTGCATTCTTTGCAGTTGGTCAAGGTGGTGTAGTGATGCTCTCTGGTGATGGTATCTTTTGGGAACAACTTTATACAGGAAATAATATCTCTTTAAACTCTGTCCTTTATCGTAATCAGATATTTATAGCCGCTGGGTTTAATGGTTCTGGCATCAGGGCATATAATAACTATATTGTAACTATCCCACCATTTATCAATCTTGGGCAAGTTACTGCAAACAAAAAGGTCAGCCAACCTTTTAATGTAATAAACAAGAGTAATACACCTCTTACCATATCCCATGTGAGCAAGTCTGGTTCAAGTCAATTTACCATAAACAATGACTTTTGTAGTGGTGTAACATTACAACCAAATGATGTCTGTAGGATTGAAGTATCTTTTACTTCTGGGGTTGCAGGAGACGAGAAGGCAAGCATAGTGATTAAATCATCAACACTACCAGTTTCCTCAACCATATCACTCCTTGCAACAAGCACAGGCGTTTTATACAATCTCAATGTCAGTAAATCTGGCAATGGTTCAGGTGCAGTCTATTCTTCACTTGGTGGTATTAGTTGTGGAGCTACTTGTAGTGGACAAATTATTGGAGGTTCAAGTATTACCCTTTATGCCATACCCTCAACAGGGTCTTCCTTTGTTCAATGGAAAGGGATAAATTCATGTACTACCACAAATCCATGTAGCTTTACCTTAACTGATAATGTTGCTGTGAATGCAGAGTTTCAAAGTAATTAATATTTACTCAATATTAAATCTAATTCCTTTACATTAATGGGTTTAGAAATGTAGTCATTCATGCCTGCTTTAAGACATCTTTCCTTGTCTTCTGCCATAGCATATGCGGTCATTGCAATAATAGGGACTTGAGGGCTTGAAGAGGCCATCTCAATTTCCCTTATCCTTAAAGTTGCTTCAAGTCCATCCATTTCAGGCATATTAACATCCATAAATACAAGGTCATACTTATTTTTTTTGATTGATTCAATTGCCTCAATACCATTATATACTGATGTTACTATATGCCCCTTTTTGGTAAGCATACGATTTGCAATGAGATGATTAATCTCATTATCATCAACTATTAATATTTTAAGTTGATTTGATGTTTTAAAATATACTTCATCATCAAAATCAGTTTGTAATTTAAATTTGGTTTCTTTGGGATATGAAGATTGGTGAATTAGAGGTATAGAAACATAAAACTTACTGCCCTTGTTTAACTCACTTGTAACTTTGATTGTCCCACTCATTAAATCAACAAGACCTTTACAAATAGAAAGTCCTAATCCGGCCCCTCCCCATCTTTTGGTAGTTGATAAATCTACCTGAACAAAGGCTTCAAAGATTTGTTCTAGTTTGTCTTTGCTTATGCCAATACCAGTATCTTCAACTGTGATGATAAGGTTTTTATATCTACTTGTTTCTACAAATAACTCTACTTTAACATAACCTTCTTCAGTAAATTTTAAGGCATTAGAAATCAAATTGATAAATATTTGTTTAAGCCTCAAGGCATCAGCAAAAATATATCTTGGTACTTCAGACGATATTTTTACTTGAAAGTCTAAATTCTTTTTTTTAGCACTGACTTCAAATAGGGCCTCAATATTTTGTATTAGGCTATGTAAATCAAAGAGGGAGTTTTTAATGGTCAATTTGCCTGCCTCAACCTTTGAAAGATCAAGGATGTCATTTAATAGATTAAGTAAAGACTCTGCAGAATGTTTAAGCAACCTCAATGAATTTTGGTGTTCCTCAGCAATTGATGAATCAAGCATGATTTCAACAATGCCAAGTATCGCATTCATAGGGGTTCTAATCTCATGGCTCATGTTGGCAAGGAATTCACTTTTATATTTATTTGCCAGTTCTGCAGTCTCCTTTGCCTCAATAAGTTCCTTCTGGGTGTTCTCAAGTTGTAAAATTGTCTTTTCAAGTACTTTATTTTTCTCAATGGCACTTTCATAGGTTGAAAGAAGCAAATCAAGTATTTGGGTCCTATTAGAATCAATCATATACTTCTTGCCACCAAAGACTATATCAATGCCTATCTCAGTATTTATGGTCTTTCTAATTTCTGCATTTATCAAGGTGTAATAGACTCGTGAAAGCAAGAATTCATCACTATATGGTTTTGTGATGAAATTGTCTGCTCCTGAGGCAAGTCCTTTTATAATATCTTCAGGCTCTGATAGTGCTGTAAGCAATATCACTGGTACCTTACTTGTCCTTTCATTTTTTTTGATAGCCTTGCATAGCTCAAAACCATTCATTTCTGGCATGATGATATCGGTAATTACAAGTGAAGGGACATTTTCTTTTAAATAATTAAGGGCCTCTTCTCCGCTATTTAAAGATTTTACACGATAGTTGTGTTTCTCTAAGAGAAATTTAAGATAATCTGCTTGAACAAAACTATCATCAATCACTAATATTTCAATCTTTGAAGATTTTTCTATCACTTTTATTCCTTTATTTTATCCAAAAAATCAGGATAAAGAGATTTAAGGCAATCTGGGCAAAAACCATGGGTAAACTCTACACCAGAGTTTTCCTTAAGATATTCTTCAATTTGTTTCCAATAACCATTGTCATCTTTTATTTTTTTACACCTTGCACAGATTGGTATAAGGCCTTCAAGCCTTCTAATTTTTTCATTTGCCCTTCTTAACTCTCTATTTGCATCTAATAGTTCCTTGTTCTTTTGAATAGCGGCCTCAAAGGTTGATAAAAGCAGGTCAAGTATTTGAATTCTGCTAGAGGTTATTACCTGCTTTTTGCCACCAAAAAATATCTCTATAGCCATTTCTGAACTTGAGATCTTTCTCATATCAAGGTTTAACAGTAAATAATTAATCCTTGAGATCAAAAACTTATTGTCATAAGGTTTTGTAATAAAATTATCAGCCCCACATTCAAGACCCCTTATAACATCTTCTGGATCAGATAAATTTGTAAGAAGTATTACTGGAATATCCCTCGTATTTTCATTTCCCTTGATAGCCTTACACAGTTCATAACCATTCATCTCTGGCATTAAGATATCAGTGATTATTATCGTTGTCTTTTCCTTACTGACAATATCTAATCCCTCTTTGCCATTTGAAGCTAATAATACTCTGTAGTTATTATCTTCAAGTAAGTATTTAAGACATTCTGCTTGTGTTATGCTGTCTTCTACAACAAGTATTGTGATATCCCTATTTTTTGATAAATTGATCATTATGTTTGCCTCATTTTGGATTAATTTATATTAAAACATATTTTAATAAATAAAATTATAAAAAAGGCAATAGCCAGCGCTCAATATACCTTCAAAGGTGTCGTATAAAAAATTCCTTACCAACCTTTCCTACTTGATTTTGTTAAGTTCTCAGTTCTATCTCTGATTTTGGGTCAATCATTTTTGTTGAATCTTTTGCATTCATTATGATTTTTTATTTTTTACAATAAAATAGTATTTGCTGGAGTATCTTCTCTGGCGGTAATACGTGGGTTAATTTACCCATTTTTAATGCCTCACCGGGCATACCAAATACGACAGAAGACTCTTTATCCTGTGCAATTGCTATGTGACCTTTGTTATAAATCTCTACTAATTCTTTTGAACCGTCCCTACCCATTCCTGTAAGCAGTATTGCAATGAAATTATCTTTATAGTTATTTAAAACGCTCTCAAACAAAAATGAGACTGATGGTTTTACGCTATGCTCTGCAGGGGCATCTGATAAAAATATCTTCCCATCTCTATCTATGCCCATATGATAATTATAAGGTGCAAAATATACAGTCCCTGCAAGTAATGGTTCAGAATCCCTTGCAATCTTCAAGGTCAATTTACAAAATTGTTGTAACCAGTTAACCATGCTCTCTAAAAAACCCTTTGATATGTGCTGAACTATTAATATTGGAACATTGAAATCCTTAGGCAAACCACTTAAAATTGTTAACAATACTGGTGGTCCTCCTGTAGAAGCCCCCATAACAATGAGATTTATTGGTTTAACAAGATTTTGTTCTTTTATAGGTTTAATCTTTTCCATAGGTCTTCTTTTAACAATTTTCACAGAAGACATAGCCTTCACTGTATTAGTTAACTCCCTTTCTGCCTCAAGATTACAGTTAGGGGATACCGTTGGCTTTGGTAATATAGAAACTGCACCTGCCTCTATGGCTTTATAAGATAATTCAATCTCCTCCTTGTTGTAACAAGAACTAACAATGATGATTGGTATAGGATATTTTTCCAATATTTTCTTTGTTGCAGTAAAACCATTCATCCCTTCCATCATAATATCCATCGTGATGACATCAGGTTTATTGTTTTTTAAAAATTCAAGGGCCTCTTCAGCACTACTCAAAGACCCTATGACATTTATTGATTTATCGCTTGATAATAAAAATTTAATACCTTCTCTTACTGTAGGTGAATCATCTACTATTAGCACCTTTATCAAAATTTTGTCTCCTTCATAGATTGTAAAATGTATCCCTTTACATCAAACTTTTTTTTACAACCCTCATGAGACATATATCTAACCTTGCCGAAGATAGGCCTTTCCTGAAATGCCCTATCGTGAAGCCCTCCAATAGACCATAAAATACCTGTATATCCTTTTGAGTCTCTACCATCAAGGGAATATTTATCATTTAGTTTAATGGCAATTTTTATTGCATCTTCAGGCGATTCAGTCCACTGAAGTATCTTTTTTGCCCAATACATCCTCATAAAACCGTGCATCTTACCCTTAAGAACCAACTCCTTTTGTGCTGAATTCCATAAATCATCATGGGTTTGGCCATTCTCAAAGGTCTCTTCATTATATACATATTCTCTTTTGTCCTTTGAATGCTTAATCAAGGTATTTAACCCCCATTTTGGCAGTCCCTTAATAGTGTCGTATTCATCGTTATAAAAACAGAAATTATCAGATAGTTCTTTTCTTATGATTAGCTCTTCTAAAAAGGCATTTACTCCTTCATTTATTGTATTTTTACTCATTATGGTCATTGCTATGTATTGTGTTGAAATTTGACCAAAATGTATGTAAGGAGACAAATTTGATTGAAAATTCTGTGACGGGTCATTTCTATAAAGGTTATAAAATGAAATCTTATTTTCTATAAATTCTTTTAAAACATTCTTTGCCTTTTTTAAGCCAGGTCTAAAAAAAACCTTTTCTTTAGTAATTCCTAATTTGTCGTAAAGGCTCTCCCAATGGATATTTCTATCGTAAATCCTCTTATTATGCATCTTTTTAATTGGGGCAAAGGAGTCAAGATGTGATTTCAAGTATCTATTAATTTTTTTCCTTATAGTATAGGCTCCATATTCTTGCTTTTGTGATGCAATCCAGCAAGGAACAATGTTATGTGTATCAACTTCGTAAAAAGGTATTTTAATCTCCTCTTTAACTTTCATCTTCCATTGTCTCTTGATTTTCAAAGGGTCAAAGTCTGTAACGAGGATAGATGCCTTTATAGTATTGATAAAGCTGACTATTGTCTCAGGTGGATTCCCAGTAGAAAGGACAAAATCAATATTCCTTTCGTTGAGTTCCTCTTCTACCTCTTTAAGACCTTCAAGCATAAAGTAATAAGCCCTTTTTGAGGCATTAAGAAAATCCTTAACAAGACAGAAGATTACAATAAGAGAGGTATTCCTTTGGATAGACTGAAGATATGCAAATAGTAAAGCCCAATTATACTCAACCCTCTGATCCCTACTCATCCAATAGATAACAGGACCTTTTTTTTCTACACCCTCTTTAAGTAGTCTTATCCTGCCTTGATTAATCATATAATCTTTTTTATAACATCTAGAAGGTTGCTTTGGTCAAAACTACTCTTTACAATATAGGCATTTGCCCCTACTTCTATGCCTCTTTCTTTGTCTTGTTGACTCTCTAATCCAGTAATTAATACTACGGGAAGACGAAAGAGTTTTCTATCATTTCTAATCTTTTCTGTAAGCTCAAAGCCATTAAGTCCCGGCATCTGAATATCTGACAAGAGCAGGTCAAAATCTTGTGATTTTAGTATATTCCAAGCCTCTATCCCATCTGGTGCAGTTGTAACTTGGTAACCTACACTCTCAAGGATTCCTTTAAAAAGGGTGCGAGCAGTGATTGAGTCTTCAGCTATTAAGATGGATTTTTTCTTCGTTGATACATACATCTCATCGGGTTTAAAGGTTGGAACAAAGCCTTTTTTAATGGCTGACTTTAAAAGGTCTGTGGGATTTAATATTAATATATTATTCCCCTTAGAAATAGATGCTGCACCAATGATATTTTTTAGCCTCTTTACCTGTCCCTGAAAGGGTTTTATAAATATTTCCTCTTCATAGAGTATTTCTGCTGTTGAAAAAGCTATTAACTTATTTTCACTACCAAGGACAAAATAATTTATATGCTCACCTATCAAATCATTGCTTGTAGGTATATCAAGGGTATCATCAATCTTTATCATTGATGTGAGATTTCCTTTTATGTTCACAGTATCGATACCATCTACCTTTTGTATATCTGATTTCTTTACCCTTGAAGAATAGATAATTTTTTCTGTAGGTATTCCATAAATATTGCCATTGTATGCCTTTATCAGCATGATTTTAATAGTTGAGATATTAACAGGAAGTTTTACTGTAAATGCTGTCCCTCTCTCTCTTTCCGTCATGGCCATAATTGTTCCACCTAATCTCTCTATTGTTTCACGCACTATAGCCATACCAAGACCACGACCAGATATATTAGTAACCATCTTTGCGGTGGATACTTCAGGTTTAAAGATATAATCAATCACCTCTTCGTCTTTGAGTTTTTCTGCTTCAACATTAGCGACTAATTTCATGTTGACTATCTTATCTTTTAGTAAATCCAAATCAATACCCCTGCCATCATCTATTATTTTTATGACTACCTGTTCGCCCTTTACTATATTTGCTTTTACTTTTATGATGGCCTTGGGATTTTTCTTAAGAGCAATTCTTTCTTGAATTGTCTCAATACCATGATCTATTGCATTTCTAAAAATATGTGTAAAAGGGTCCCTTAACTCATCTAAAATTCTCCTGTCAATACATAACTCTTTGCCTTCAACAATAAAGTCAATGTCTTTATTTTGAGATTTTGCCATTTCTCTTATCATCAGGGGAAAGGGTTCAAGGGCAGTGTAAAATGGCATCATTACTATATCTCGCAGATTAAAGAGGATATCATCAATCTTTCTGTCTAAGAAAAATTTACCTTCCCTAAAAACCTTTTTGTGTTTCTTTATATTTAAAGCAAGTTCCTGTAGTGATCCTCTTTGTAATTGAAGTGTTTCTGTTAAACTACTTTTTTCATCCATTGCTGAAAGAATATCATTTGACCTTTTTATAATATTTTGAAGTCCTGCTTCTAATTCATCTAAAAGTAACAAGTTGTTTTTCAAATAACCCTTTATTGATATCATCTCCTCCATTTCACTAAAAAGTAATTCAAGCTTTTTGCTATCAATCTTTAAGATGTTATGATTAGACTTAATTTCTTTATCAGCCTTAGGAGTTTTTTTGATTTTATTCTGGTCAATTAATAATCCCTTGTTTTCATTAATGTCATTTAACTGTGATTTGTTTTCATAGAGGGATTTAATCAGTGTTGTTATTTCTTTGGAAGGCACTTTAATATCTGGTTTATTTACGATAGAGTCCAAAATAGAACAGGCGTTAAATAGGGTTTCCACTATTTTTTTGGTAAGGGGAAGGTAACCTTTTCTGATGTTACTAAAAAGGCTTTCTATTTCCTGACAAATCTCTTCTATTGAAAATATACCAACAGTCCGAGCTGAACCTTTTAAGCTATGAGCATTCCTAAAAATCTTGTCAATTATAGGTTGAATCTCTCCATCAAAACCTAACCTTTCTATCTCAAGAAGACCCTCTACGATACTCTTGACATGCCCATCAGCCTCAATCTTAAAGGTCTTTAATAACCTTTTTGTAAACTCCTCATCACTACTAAAAGTAGCCATTACACCCTAATCCTATTGCATTTTATACATATCTGTAAGGACCTTTAATTTTTGTGCTGTCTCATTTAGATTCCTTGTAACAGTCTCTACCATTTTTATATTTTCTGTGTTTTGTGCAGTTGCTTGATTAATATTTTCCATGGCAAAGACAATCTGATCCATGCCAGTAACTTGTTGTTGACTTGAAGCAACAATCTGATTCCCCGCATCAGTTACATCAGATATTTTCAAGATAAGATTTCTTATGCTTTGTCCTGCATCGGAGGACTGTCTAATGCCTTCTTCAACAGCCTTATTTCCTTGTTCTGTAACAAGCATTGCCTTACTTGTAGCTGATTGAATATCTTTTAGAATGGAATTGATCTGAATTGTGGCAGCCTTTGACTGTTCAGCCAAAGACCTTATTTCTTGTGCTACTACTGCAAAGCCTCTACCATGTTCACCTGCCCTTGCAGACTCTATGGCTGCATTTACTGCAAGGAGATTTGATTGTTCAGCCAAATCACTAACTGTATTTACAATATCTCCGATAGCCTGTCCTTGTTCACTTAATCTAACTGTACTTTGTGCAATTAAATCCATTTTGACCCTGATATTATTCATCTGCTCAATTGTCTCATCGACGGAGGCATAAGAAGATTGTGAAGCCTCAACAACCTTTTTGATTACCTCTGATACATTATTAGCTCTTATTGATACAAGTTTAGCTGTTTGTCTAACCTCCTCTGCTGTAACGGTAGTCTCACTTACAGAAGTCGCAGTCTCAGATGCAGATGCTGAAATCTCCGTTGCTGTGGTCATAATTTGATTGATTGATGAAGCAAGAACATTGACTGCCTCAAGTATATCTCGTGTCTGATTACGCAGTCTTGTAACCATTGTGTTTAGTGACTTTGCCAATATGTCATTGTCAGATTTTGGTTGAATGCTGACTGTAAGATCCCCGTTTGCTATTAATTTGGCAGAATTTGAAATCTCTAACATTGATTTAGACATCTTATCAATAGATTTTAATAATTTTCCCAACTCGTCATTATATTCAGACCTTAAATCAACTGATAAATCCCCCTGTGAAAGTGATTCTGATGTAGTTACAGCCTTTTGGATGTTTGATATGATAAGTTTAGTGAAATTACTAAAAAGCAAGGCAATAATAATTATAAGTGCCAATACAATAATACCCATAAGATATTTAGTAAATAATAATTCCTTTGTTATTACGTCCTCAATATGAAGAATTCTCTCTCTGAGTTTTTGTCTGATTAGATTTAGGAGTTCTCTCAATTTAACCAAATCTGGAACTAACTCTGTTTTATAAGACCTATCTGCCTTGAGGAATTGATTTTTATCACCTGACTCTATTGCTTCTTTGATAAAACCTGCTGTTGCATGGATGTTTCTATGAAGTCTATCAAGGTCTTCAATGGCGGCCCTAAGATTTGGCAACTCAGTAATCAAGATTTCCTTTCCTTCTGAATGAAACCATTTACCGAAATTACATTTGGTATGGTCTATTTCAAGCCCAACAAAACGCATTTTGCTCCTTTCATACATAGCATTTTGCAAGCCATATCTCCAATCTAAATGGGCGATTTCCTGCATATTTAAGGAATACATATGATTCTCTAATTGATTCCATCGGACAAAATAACCATCTGTCCTTTTCATATTAACAAAGCCAATTATGGTTAATAGGCATAGAAAGAAAAGAATAACCAAAAAAAAGGTAACGAACTTCTTTTTTATTGACCAATCATACCATATCATCAAAACCTCCTTTTTTTTCAAATCAATCATTAATGATTTGTTTTTTGGTATTTTATTATTAGACTTTTTCTATAAAAAACTTATTTATTCTACTGTTTCTCTTATCACATCTGCCACACGGTTAGCCCATTTTTTAGCCAAATCTCCCTCTTCAGCCTCAACCATTATCCTAATCTTTGGTTCAGTGCCTGAGGACCTTACAAGTAACCTTCCAATACCTAAAAGTGATTTTTCAGCCTCTTGTATTACATTTTGAACCTTTGGGATTGTCTTAAAATCTTTTCTTGATTGGCATTCTACATTTATCAACTCTTGAGGGAAAAGCCTTATCTGACTTGCCAAATGTGATAAATTTACACCACTTTCTTTTAGGATATAAAGGATTTGAATTGCCGTAATCATCCCATCTCCCGTTGTATTAAAATCTGAAAGAATAATATGTCCTGATTGTTCACCGCCTAAATTGGCTCCTCGTCTTATCATCTCTTCAGTAACATATCTATCACCGATTCTTGTCCTAACTAAATTTATACCAAGAGAGTTTAGTCTCTTTTCAAGTCCAAGATTGCTCATAGTAGTAGCAACAACTACATTATTTTTAAGTAAGCCTTTTTTTTGAAAGTACTCTGCAAATATGGCGAGCATTTTATCGCCGTCAACCATAAATCCCTTATCATCAATCAAGAGCGTCCTATCTGCATCACCATCATGGGCAATTGCAAGATTGTATCCTTTTTTAACGATCACATCACTCAATTTGTCAATATAAAGAGAGCCACATCCTTCATTTATATTTATGCCATCTGGTTTATCATTAATACTTGTTACATCTGCACCAAGTTCCCTAAAAAGTGCAGGAGATGCCTTATAGCTTGCACCATTAGCACAGTCTATTAATATTTTTAATCCTTCTAAATCAGCACCTCGTGGTATAGTAGATTTGACATATTCAATGTATCTTCCTGTGGCATCATCAAGCCTGAAGGCTTTTCCAATTTTATCTCCCTGTGCCCGTCTTTTTGGAAAACTATCATCTGCAACTAATTGCTCTATCTTGTATTCCAGTTCATCAGAGATCTTATAACCTTCTGATGAAAATATCTTGATACCATTGTCGTAATAGGGGTTGTGTGATGCAGAAATTACTATCCCTGCATCAAGGCGAAGGGTTCGAGTAAGAAAGGCAATGCCTGGAGTTGGCAAAGGTCCAACAAGGGTCACATTCACACCCTTTGCACACAGACCTGATGTAAGGGCAGACTCTATCATGTAGCCAGATAATCTTGTATCCTTACCAATAAGAACCATATTTCTACCGTGGTCATTTCTTAATACTGACGCTATTGCCATGCCCAAACGCAAGACCTTTTCAGGTGTCATAGGGCTTGAATTGACCTTTCCCCTAATTCCATCTGTGCCAAAAAGTTTCATCTCTGCGCTCCTGATATAGTTATCTTTACCAACACTTCAGGTGTATTTATCATTATGTTCTTCCCTCCTGTATTAATCTTTACATTTTGTTGAAAATCCTTATCAAGACCTGTAACATCTATGGTTTCTGTCTTTAGTAAATTTATCTCACTTATCTCAGATTTTGCCCCTTGTATCTCAACCGTTGAAGGTATTACCGATATGCCTGTCACCTTATAACCCTTATCGGGCATACCAATGACAGGCACCCTTACAGGGATATTCCTAATCTGATTTTCATCAAGGGTGAATTTCAAAGATGTAGGCTCAATCCTAATTACCTTTATTGAATGAGGTATGATGACATCATTTTTATTAAAGAAAAATTCATTCTCCCCTTTTTTTGATGTTGATAAATCGACTAATAATCTCGCGTTAATAGGTCTAAGTGCCTTTAACAATCTTTCATGACCACTTATTTGCACATTTACCTTATTAATTGTTTGCTTGATTAAGACCAAACCCTTTGGTATGTTTTTAAACTCAATAGGCACCTCAATAACCATTTCTGATTGCCCTTTGTAGGTAACAAAAAACCAGAGCATTACCGCAAGACTAAATGCAAGTATCTTGAAAAAACCATCGTTTTTAAAAGCCTTTAGATACCTCATTTCTTGTTATCCTTTTTCTTTGTGAATAACTCTGTAAGGTCATCTCTTAATCCAGATGTATTAAGGGATGTATAGAGCCTCCCATCAATGGCAAGAGATATTGAACCAGTCTCTTCAGACACGATTATCACCACTGCATCAGTCTCAACAGTAACACCAACACCAGCCCTATGTCTTGTGCCAAGTGACTTGCTTATCTCTCTCTCAAGGGTGATAGGCAAAAAGCAACCAGCAGCAATAATTCTATTATTTCTTAAAATGATTGCACCATCATGCATAGGAGAAGTTGGATGGAATATACTTAAGATTAGTTCATTTGAAACTTTTGCATCAAGAGGTATGCCTATTTCTATATACTCCTGAAGGCTTGTCTCTCTTTCAATAACAATCAGTGCCCCTACCTTTCTACTCGCAAGGGAGGCAGCAGCCCTTACTATTTCTTCAATAGACCTCAATCCCTCTGCAGATGCAAAGGTCTGAAAGAGTTTTGCCTCACCCATTTGAGCAAGCACCTTTCTTATTTCTGGCTGAAAGAGGACTATAAGAGCAATAACAAGTTGAGACAAAAAACTCTGTATTAGCCAATCCATTGTATAAAACTCAAAATATTTTGAGCCAAAAGACACAAGAAGCAAGACTACAAGCCCAAGAAGCATCTTTGCAGCCTTTGTGCCTTTTAGAATCAACAGAAGCCTATAAAAAATAATCGTCACAAGGGCAATATCAAATAGGTCCTGCCAACGAATCTGCTTAATAATCTCTAACAAAAATAAGCCTCTCTTTTAAAATTTTTCAGGGATTATAACATAGGATTTGACGAGTATAAAAACACTTAATATGAAAAACCTTTATCTACAAGCTTTTTAGATGATACCCCAAGCGATAGAACTGAGAACTTAATAAAATCAAGTAGGAAGGATTGGTGAGGAATTTTTATACGACACCTCAATAAAAGAATTCTTGAGAAACTTTAGCAAAAGGCATTGCATTATTAAAGAATAAAGCAAAATTGAAATCGTCGATTATAAAAATTCTGAAACCGCCCTTCCTATCGCTATTTTTGGGTGATACCAAAAATGTAGAGCATAAAAATTACTTTAGGTTATACTTATAACCCAAATACAGCGATAAGGATAGGGCTCTAAATAACGAAGTTTTGGCAACAGTTCTTTGCGACTGGAGCGTTAAACAACCGCAAGTGTTTGAACCCGAAGGTGAGTTTTGCAGCTGTAGCGAAAGGAACTGTCAAAACATAGCTCCTGAACGAAAGAGAATTGTCCTTATCGCTGGATCTCGGTATAAGTCATATAAAAATGGAAAACATTAATGAAAATATACTGTCTGAGATAGACAAACTCGTAGAAAGCCTTAATTACCATTCATACAAGTATTACACCCTTGATGACCCTCAGATTTCTGATGAAGAGTATGATTTGCTCTTTAACAGATTAAAGAGCCTTGAAGAAAAATATGGTTATATAAAAATAAATTCACCTACTCAGAGGGTTGGACAAAAGCCACTTGATAAATTTCTTAAGGTTATCCATCGTGAACCTATGTATTCTCTTGATAATGCCTTTAGTTATAATGATTTGATAGATTTTGAACAAAGGATAAAAAAACTTATTAATTCAAATGAAGATATTGAATATACTGTAGAACCTAAATATGATGGTCTTGCTGTTGAGTTGTCTTATTCAAAAGGTATTTTGACAAAGGCATCAACACGAGGCGATGGTATTGAGGGGGAGGATATTACTCAAAATATAAAAACTATAAAATCAATCCCTTTAAGCATTAATCACCTTGAAAAAATCCCAGAAGAAATAGACCTTAGAGGTGAGGTCTATATGGAGGTTGAAGACTTTAAGGCTTTAAATCACGAAAGACTTAAACAGGGCGAACCAACTTTTGCCAATCCAAGAAATGCCTCTGCGGGTTCTCTTAGACAACTTGATCCCTCTATTACTGCAGGGAGAAAACTTAAAATATGCTGTTACGGACTTGGTTATGTTGAAGGAATGGATTTTAATAGTCAAGAGGAGTTTATCAACTGGTTAGTAAGCGCAAGAATCCCTGTTCCATTTTTCTTTAAAGTCTTTGTTAGTATTAATAATGTAATCAAAGAAATAGAGACCTTTCATAAACAGAGAGAGCACTTTCCCTTTGAAGCAGATGGTTTGGTTGTTAAAGTGAATAGCTTTGAACTACAAAGACTTCTCGGTGCAAAGACAAGAGAACCACGATGGGCTATTGCATATAAATTTCCTTCACACAAGGCAATAACAAAATTACTTGGAATATATCCAAGTGTTGGAAGGACAGGAGTAATAACACCTATCGCAGTCTTAGAACCAGTAAAGATTGGAGGCGTTACCGTATCTCGTTCAACCCTTCACAATTGGGTTGAGGTCAATAGAAAAGACTTAAGACAGGGAGATTTGGTAGTTATAGAAAGGGCAGGTGATGTAATCCCACATGTATTAGAATCGCTAAAAGATAAAAGAATAGGTATGGAAATAAAAGTAGAACCACCTACTCATTGCCCTATTTGTAATTCAGAGACAGTCAAGGAAGAAGATGAGATAGTGGTTAGATGTATTAACCTCAATTGTGAAGCACAGGTAGTAGAGCGAATAAGACACTTTGCCTCAAAGTCTGCTATGGATATAGAAGGACTTGGAGATAAGACAGTCAATTTGATTTATAAAAAAGGTCTTATCAAACATTTTTCAGAACTCTTTACCCTTAAAGAATCTCAGTTACTAACATTACCTGGTTTTGGACAAAAGTCTGCCTCAAATTTGATTCAAGCAATTGAGAAATCAAAAATCACCAAATTGTCAAGATTTCTATATTCGCTCGGCATATTACATGTTGGAGAGTTTGCAAGTAGGTTGATAGCTACACACTTCAATAATATAAGGGATTTGTATCACATAGACAGTCAAAAATTAATGAGTATCAACCAAATTGGCGAAAAAACAGCACTCTCCATATCAAAATTTTTTAACTCAGAGGAAAATATCAAGACCATAGAAGACTTATTAAAATTAGGTCTTAAGATAGAAAATCCTGATTACAAGACTGATGAAAATTCTCTTGTTAAAAAACTCAATTTTGTAATAACAGGTATTCATCCCATACCAAGAAAGGAAATAGAAGATAAGATTATCAGAAATGGCTGGAGGGTATCGGAATCAATTAGTAAAAATACTGATTACCTAATTGCAGGAGAGAAGGCAGGGTCAAAATTAAACAAAGCAGAAAGCCTTGGGGTAAAGATAATAAGTTTTGATGATTTTTTAACCTTGATAAATGAAAAGGAGGTGGATACTAAGGTGAAAACAATCCAATTAAAGATTGAAGGTATGAGTTGTAATCATTGTGTAATGAGGGTAAAAAAGGCAGTAACATCATTAAAGGGTATTGAAAAAGTAGATGTATCAATTGGCTTGGCAGACATTGAATTTGACGAACAGCTGATTAGTGAAAAAGAGATAGCCGATACAATAGTTAAAAGTGGATATAGAATAATATTATAGAATAATCAAGGATTGCTCTTTTCACCCAGCGATAGAACTGAGAACTTAACAAAATCAAGTAGGAAGGTTTGGTGAGAAATTTTTATACGACACCTTATAAAAAAGAAATCTTGAGAAACTTTAGCAAAAGACATTGCATTATTAAAAATAAAGCAAGATTAAAATGAAATCGTCGATTATAAAAAGCCTGAAACAGCCCTTCCTATCGCTGTTTTTAGGCTTTTCATAAATTAAGGCTTACCTTTGGTTTCCATATCTGATTTTGATTAAAGGATCCAAAGGTTAATAAAAGCACGCCCTGAGGGATTCGAACCCCCGACCTGCAGATTCGTAGTCTGATGCTCTATCCAACTGAGCTAAGGGCGCATGATTGAAATGATGAAGATTATAACATATTTGATTTTGAAGTATTGAGAACATAAGAGAAAACACGAAGTAAGCCTTTTAAATCCCATATTCTTTGATTTTATTTAATAATGTTTTGTAGCTAACCTTGAGGATTTCTGCTGCCTTTGTCTTGTTCCCACCTGTCTCTTTAAGGGCAGAGATTATCCTTTCTCTCTCTGCTGTTTTTTGTGCCTGACTTGAGATACTTTGTAGGGATAAGTCTTCTTGTGATTGAATTTTACTATAATCTCCTTGAAATAACTCAGGTCTTATTTCCTTGTCTTCACATAAGATTATAGCCCTCTCTATAGCATTTCTTAACTCTCTGACATTTCCAAACCATTGATTTGATTTAAGTAAAAGCAAGGTATCATTTGAATAATAAAGTCCCTCTTTGTTCAATTCCCTACTGATAGTTTTCAAGAAATATAAGGCAATTGGTTCTATATCCTCTATTCTTTCCCGTAATGGCGGTATTGCAATGGGGAATACATTGATCCTGTAATATAAATCTCGCCTAAAGTTTCCTTTTTCAACTTCTAAAGAAAGGTCTTTGTTAGTTGCAGCTATTACCCTCGTATCAATCTTTATACTCTTTGTGCCACCAACCCTCATAAATTCAGCATCTTGTAATATTCTAAGTAATTTTGATTGCAAGCCCTGCTCCATATCTCCAATTTCATCAAGAAAAATAGTTCCTTTATCAGACAATTCAAACCTACCTGGTTTAAACTCTACTGCACCTGTGAAGGCACCTTTTTCATGACCAAATATCTCATTTTCTACGAGTTCTTTTGGAATGGCTGAACAATTAACTGGGATAAAGGGAAATGGAGCCCTCTGGCTAATCTTATGGATATATCTTGCTATCAATTCCTTGCCAACTCCACTCTCTCCAAATAGCAATACGGTGGTCTTTTGGTTAGCAACCTTATTAGCCTTATCCATGACCTCTTTCCATAAAGAGCTGACTCCTATCAGTTCATCATTGTATTTCAAACTTTTATCTTCTTTGACAGGCTTAAAATCACTTAAAGCCTTCTTGATAATTTCTACGAGATTGTCTATATCAAAGGGCTTTGTTATGAAATCAAAGGCACCTTCCTTGACAGCCTTGACTGCGGTATTTATAGAACCATAGGCAGTCATTATAATTATAGGAATATTTCTGTCTTCACATATGGACAACAAGGTCAACCCATCACCATCAGGGAGCTTTAAATCAGTTAGGATAAGAGATATTGATACACCTTTAGATAAAAGATCCTTAGCTTCTTTGAGATTAGAGGCAGTCTTTGCCTCGTAACCTTGTTTATGAAGAACTTTTTTTATCATTAAGGCAAGGCTTTCTTTATCTTCCACGATGAGGATGTTATCTTTCATTGTATTTACCAATTATCATTTTAAAGGCAGAGCCTTTTCCCTTTTCGCTCTCTGCCTTGACAAAACCATTATGTTGCAATGCTATCTTCTGAACAAGTGTAAGCCCCATACCAAGACCATGCCTCTTTGTGCTGTAAAAGGGCTGAAAGATTTTATTGATCTCTCCTTCATCTATACCATGTCCATTGTCTCTGATAACAATGAGGATCTTCTTTATGCCATCAATCAATATCTCATCTACTGATACCCATATTCTATCAGCTGCCTCATCGGCATTTTTTATCAAATTTTTGATTGCCTGTTTTAATAATTGTTCATCACCTAATACTTCAATGGATTGGCTGGCGTCAAATTCTATTTTATTTTTATATGGTAGATTATTGATAATTTCAACAATCAAATTTGTGATATTAAAATTAGTCATACAAATATTAGAATCTTGGGCAAACTTAAGAAGTTCGTTGATTATATTGTTGATTTCCTCAATCTCTTTTAATATACCCTCTGCAAGTTCTTTGACTTCCTGATTTTCCTCATACTTGGAAAGCAATTTTGCATTTCCTGATATTACTGCCATAGGATTTCTTAACTCGTGTGCAATACCAGCTGATACCTCTCCAAGCACTGCAAGTCTCTCTTGTATGGATAATTGTTCTTGTAAGGATTTAATCTCCTTTGCAAAGACATCAATATATTGGATACTGTTCTCCTTGGGCTCTACTATTTGGATTGTCTTTTTTTTTAGATATTGAAATAGATAGGAAAAAAGAGCTAACAGGATGAAAAAACTTATAGCCAAAAGAATTAATATTAATACAGAAATATACCCCATGTGTTATTTTTGCTTGAACTGTATCATTTTATCAATATTTTATTTTAGGTTGAAATATCATATATTTTTCTGCTATAATTGCAACCGCTTATGGATAATTATCAACACAAATTATTAATAGAAGCAATATTATTCGCATCTGCAGAGCCAATTACGATAAAGGATATACAAAAAGTAATAGATATTAACGAAAGTATAATAGTAAATGCAATAAATCAACTGATTGATGAATATTCAAATAGAAGCAGTGCTATAAACATTATTGAGATAGCAGGTGGGTATCAAATGTCAACAAAACCCGAATACGCCCAATGGATAAGAAAACACAAAAGAAACACTCAATCCAATAAGTTATCTCAAGCGTCCCTTGAGACCCTTGCCATTATAGCCTACAAACAACCATTGACTAAATTAGAAATAGATAATATTAGGGGTGTAAATTCTGATGGAGCAGTGAAAAACCTTGTAGATCGTGGTCTAATCAAGATTGTTGGCAAAAAAGAAGCACCCGGAAGACCCTTTCTCTATGGCACAACGAGAGACTTTTTACACTATTTTGGACTCAAAAACCTGACAGAGTTACCCCCATTAAATAACTTTTTGAACGAAGAAGCAGCCTAATCTATAAAATTTTAAGATGGAGGGTTACCCTTATGAGAAAGATTGTTCAAATTATCTTTATATCTTTTTTCTTATTGATGGCTACAGTATCTTACGGAGAGGAGATTTATAAAGTCCAAAAGGGTGATACTTTATACAGCATTTCAAAAAGGTATAATGTGCCTATTCAAGAGTTAATGGCTGTGAATAATCTTGACTCAATAGCACTAAAAATGGGTCAAAGCCTCACCATTCCCCAAAAGAATAACACTATCAGCAAAAATGAACCCTCAAGTAATTCAAAGACTCAACAACCTGAAAATGTTGAAATCCTATCAACAGAAATAAAATCAACTGCCGGAAAACAGCCCTCTTTTCACATAGTCAAAAAGGGCGACACCATATATAGTATTGCTAAAAAAAATAAACTAACAGTAGATGAGCTAATGAATGCTAATAATCTTAATTCAAATGCCTTAAAAATTGGACAGAAACTCTCCCTTAAGAAACAAGACGTTAATCTTGAATTTAATTTTGAAAATGATGAGCTTGATTCTATCCGTTCATCCTATCACAAGAGGAAACCACCTGTAATTAATGAAAAGAAGATTAACGAGGCACTTGATTTGGCAAGGGCAGAAGATATTTCAAATCTTGATATACAAGAGAGAATAATCCTCTTTGCCAAAAAACTCCTCCATCTACCATACACCTTTGGCGGTAGTGGTGCCTTTGGTATAGATTGTTCTGCCTTTGTTCAAAAGGTCTATAAAATAGCAGGTATAAGCCTCCCGAGGAGTGCAAGGGAGCAGTTTAGACATGGTGAATTGATAGACAAAAATGAATTAGAAAAGGGTGATCTCGTATTTTTTAGAACTTACGCATCATTCCCTTCTCATGTGGGGATTTATTTAGGGAATAATCTCTTTATACATGCCTCGACCCTCTCAAAAAAAGTAACCATTGACAGTATGGATACACCTTATTATGTAAAAAGATACATTGGTGCAAAGAGGCTTCTTACTGATGAAGAGATTAAAAACCTTGACTTGCCAAATCTAAAAAATAATTAATTTTTTATTTATTCAAGATTAACTGCTAATATTTTGTAACATCAACTGCTGTGCCCAATCTCTCTTTGATTGCCCTCTCTACCTTTTGCCAATCAACCCTTTGAATTGCACCTGTCTTTTCAAGTTGATTTCTGACCTCATCTTCATAATTTGGATATTTATTGTAGTAGTCTTTGTGGATTTCCAGATAGACTTTATTATTATGGTAAAGTGCCTTAACAGGTTTATATATTAACTCACCAGGTGTGTTTATTTGCACAAGGGGGTAAAACCTCTCCATGTCCTTAGGAAGCACCCTAACACACCCATGACTTGAAAAACGATGAACAGAGTTTGGGTAAATGGTCTCATGTATATGTATATTTTGTAACGATGTCCTTACAATAAACCTGCCTAGTGGATTGTCTGGTCCAGGTGAGACAATTAGTTCTACCGGCTTACCTTCTTTTTCCATCTCCCTTTGAATAGAGACAGGCACATACCAAAAAGGATCTTTCTGTTTGTTCTTAACGCTAAACTCTCCCAAAGGTGTATGCCACTTTGTATCACCTTTACTGAATATTTTGCCTAAACCAACAGGAAATACCATAACAAGCTTATTATCATTGAAATAATAGAGCATTCTCTCGGGGATGTTGATTATGATACCTGATGGGATTGTTTTGGGAATTATCCTTAAGTTGTTATATCTAAGGGTAGTCCCAGTCTTCAGCCTTTTGACCTCTTGGAGTTTGTTATCTTCAATCAATTTACTTGCCCGTACACCAAGCTTTGATGCAATCAAATCAATAGTATCACCCTTTACAACCACATAAGTATTATCTCCACCTGTGAGGCTATCACTGCTTGCATAAGAGATGCCTTCTATCAGAAAGGTTATGAATAAAAACAATAATATGTGGAAAATAAGGTAAAACTTCATAGGCTTTTTAGGGGCTACATTTCAAAGAAATAATAGGTTAAACAATCACCTCATCAATAATTAGTTAATCAAAGGGTTAATATTATCTCACAGTCTTTTTATCTTTTTCCAACAGAAAGGCTGATACTATTAATTCAACGGCATATTTCCTTGATTCAATACCAATAGGGGCAATATTCCACCTCCATTGATTATATGGTTTTGCCTTTGCTAAAAAAGGGACTGTAATCTGTCTGTCTATTTCATTACCTCTCTTATCTATGTAAACCATTTCGTAATCACTTATCAGACACACAGGTATCTTAAGATGATTTAATGCCTTGTAATGGTCAAGCATAATTTGATTTGACCAGCAAAGGAGTTTTTCACTCTCCTTCCATTTTAGGTCATTCATCAAATAATGACTTGGTATGATGGGTAATTGTGAGAGTATATTTAATGAGATAACCAAACTACAATCATCATCGCAATAAGGCAAAAAGGGTTCACTTTGAGGCAAGCTACCTTCAGGTTTTGGTCTGGAGATATAGAGTTTTTCTGCTAAACCTGTAATATCCGATGTAATTAATACGACATTACTGAAAATAGAGACTGCCTCTCTTACTGAAGGCATATGTAAGATGTCAACAAGGACTACCTCTTCAAAGGTGTTTGATAATTCTCGAAGTGGCAAATCTAATAAGAAACCTGAGCCAAGTATGACAACCCTCTTGTTGTGAGTGCAAAGAAAGAGGGAATCTAAGATGGTCTGTTTTGATAATTCAAGGTGTTCTTTCCATTCCTTCTTGCATCTTTTAAATCTATGTTCAATGGCAATTACCTCTCTCAGATAACCCATTTTTTTTACATATTCAGGTGTTGATGTGGTTATATGCTTTAATAATTCAATAATCATCTATGACTGTTTTTATTCAAATAGGGAAAATGAGAGTGATTGTCAATCCCTCGTGACTCTCTATATCAAGGGTAGAATTTAGTTGTGATGACAATATTTTTACAAGTTCAAAACCAAGTGATGAAAGCCTTGAGATGTCAAAATCCTCTGGTAGTCCCTTGCCATTATCACTAATTTGAAGTTTTGCTGTATTTTCAGTAAGTCTTATTAATATTACATTTATCCTGCCATCTGAATTTTTAGAAAAGGCATGCTTGAAAGAATTGGTGATAATCTCATTTATTATTAAACCAATCTGGACAGCCTTTTCAAAGTTTATGTTAATATTATCAATAAACTTTTGAATAACAATGTTGCTTCGTCCATAGAATATGTTGAGCTTGTCTATCAAATCGTAAATATACTTTTGAATGTTAACATGAGATGCTATTTGATCAGAGCGATATAGTGACTCATGAACCAATGACATAATCATAATCCTTTGACGAAGGTCAAAAAGAATATTTTTTATGGAGTTGTCAGTTGTCATCATGCTTTTAAGGTCTATGAGACTTAACATAACTTGAAAATTATTTTTTACACGATGATGAACCTCACTAAGCAAGGTCTCTTTTGCTTTAAGGGATGACTTTAGTGCTTCTTCATACTGTTGCCTTATGGTTATGTCTCTAATGTAAACACAAATAATTGTTCTCCCCTTTAGCTTTAACTTGCTTGTTATGACCTCTACAGGTATTTGTAAACCCTTAGAGGTCAATACATCAATATGGACATAATCGATCTTACCTTCACTATGTAATAGAAAATTTTCCCTTGCATATTCTATTAATTCTGGTGGGTGGATTGATAAAAAGTGTTTGCCAATAATATCTATCTTTTTGGCATCTAGCAGTTTACTTGCAGACTGATTGGCGTCTATTATCAAACCTGTCTCCATATCAACCATCAAAATGGCATCAGGGGCAAAGTCAAATATAGTTTGCAACTGGTTGATACTATCATTTAATAGCTCAGAAAGCACCTGTCTGTCTGTCACATCTCTTGCAACTCCCTCTATTTGAATTGTCTTTCCATTTTCTCCATAGACAAAGGTATCTTTTAGTTCAAGCCATTTTGTAACACCAAAATTTGTAATAAATCTGAAGACATAGGGAGATTGATTTCTATAGTTTTGAGAGATATGTTTTTTTATTTTTATCCTATCATCAGGGTGGACAATTTGATATATAAACTTTGGATTATCATAATAATCCTTGAGTGAGTAACCTAATATTCTCTCAGCAGCAGGATTAATATATCCAATCTTTATAACTGGTGTTAAGTTCACACGATAAATTATATCAACCATATTTTCAGAGAGTTTTCTATAACTCTCTTCTGCAGTTATTATCTTTTTTGTTTTTAATTCAATCTCTTGCTCAAGTAATATCTTTCTATTTTTCATCTCATTTATGTAAGAAAGGATTTGTTCAAAGGCCTCACGATAATTTGATATGAGTTGATTAAATTCTTTGATGAAAAATATCTCCTGTTTAAAAGAGACCTTTGATGAGGCTTTTTCTGCTATATTTGTAGTATTAGAGACTATCTCTCTTATAGGGTCAACGGTAATTCTGTTTAAAGACTTGGCAAGTGACATTGAGATAAGCATGACAATAAAAATAAATGACATTATAAAATTAGCTTCCCTTGTGATTGAATGATATAATTCATCCATTGGATAGTCAACTACCAATCTCCATCCATATTGCAAAGTCTGTTCTTTACTAAGGTAAGACTGTCTCATCTTTACTGCAAAAGAACTTTTAGAATATTGTTCAGGTATCCATTGAATAATATTTTGGTCTGAAAAATTTTTAGTCTTGAGGTAATCTCTTTCCTTCCAAATGCCTCCTTCCTGGTAATTACTGCTTGTGCTCATAATGATGCGACCTTTGCTATCTATTAAATTAATATGAATACCTTGCTGCTGTTGTATTTTTGATAACCGACTCTCAAACTCTTTATTGGCTATGAAACCAACAAGATAGAAATCCCTGTCAGGGGTATCTATCTTTAATATTATTGCAATTCCATAATTATTAGTAACTTCATCAATGTAAAGATCTGATACAAAATATGTGATGGCTTTATCTTTAAAAAGATATAAAAAATTTTTGTCATAAAGATTAATACCCTCGCCCAACTTTATATCCTTTTGACTTGTAAATCGATAGAGGAGCTTAGAATTACTATCAATAACTGAAACAAATTGAAAGTTATTATTTAAAGAGAAAAATTTTTGGAGATCTCTATGTATTTCCTGATTTAATCCTCGAGAAAGCGAAAAATCCGAGAGTTTCTTCAGACTCTTAATATTTGAATTCAAATAATCTTCTATATTGAGACTTACATATTTACTGGAATTAGTCAAAACTGTCTTGACATCGTCTTCTTTATGATCGATATATATTTTAAATAAAAAAATGATTGTTGCAACAAGGGGGATTATAACCATTAACATCAAGAGTTCTAAGGTTAGATTTTGAAAAGAGATAAACCTAAATGGCCTACCAAACTTATAAAGCAAATAATGATAGACATGAAATAAAAAAGAGGCAATCAGGGCGTTAGTTGTACCGTTTACTGCACTTTTTGTGAAAATAGACAGGGCAATATCTAATTTCACGCCTAATATGAAGTACTGACTTAAAAAAATTAATAAAGCACCAGGGACAGCCCAAAAGATGGCATCGTGTATTGCAATATTACCTCCCCTTTTGCGATACATCAAAGATACAAAAATTGTTTCAAAGATGAAGTAAAATATAGCGTACGGGTGATTCCAATGATAATAAGTAATTAAACAGGAGATAAAAGAAGCCAACACTGCCCAAAGGATGTTGTAACGAATGACAATTATCATTACAAAAATACTGCCAAAGATGATGTCTATACCACTATAAAATTCGTATTTAAAGTAATTTCCAAAAAATGCCAAAAGGGTTAATAAAATAATGTAAAAAACGTCTCTAATCTTTAAGTTTATGTTATCCATAGAAGGGTATTATATCAAAGGTTATCCAAAATATTGATCCCAAAATCAGCGATAGAACTAAAAAGCTTAGTAAAATCAGCAGGTAAGATAGGAAGGGCTGGTGTGGAATTTTTATACGACACCTTATAAAAAAGTTCCTTGGGCTTTGTCATAAGGCATTGTTTTAAATGTATAAATCAAAATTATAAATAAAATTTGTCGATTATAAAAATCCTGAAACAGCCTTACTAAGCGCTATTTTTGGGATTGATGAAAATCGTTTACTTTTATGCTTTTTTTCTTGTATCCTTTATAACTTATGATTGATTTGCATACTCATAGTCTCTTTAGTGATGGTGAATTAGTCCCCTCAGAACTTGTCCAACGAGCAATCATCAAGGGGTATAAGGCTATTGCCATTACTGACCATGTTGACTCCTCAAACATTGATTTTGTGGTGCCAAGGATTGTTGATTTTGCTTATTCTATAAAAGATATGTTTCGCATAGATGTAATTGCTGGTGCAGAGATTACCCATGCCCCACCATTAATGATACCTTCTCTTGCAAAAAGGGCAAGACAGTTAGGTGCAATGATTGTGATTGTTCATGGAGAGACACTTGTTGAACCTGTTTTTGAAGGGACAAATAGGATTGCCCTTGAATCTCCAATTGATATACTTGCCCACCCCGGTTTGATAAGTGGTGAGGAAATAGAATTGGCAAAAAAAAATAATATAGCCCTTGAGATTACTGCAAGGAAGGGACATAGTCTCAGCAATGGGCATGTAGCAAAACTCGCCCTTGATATGGGAGCTGATTTAGTAATAAATTCTGATAGTCACTCACCTTCAGACTTGATTACACAAGATTTTGCAATGAAGGTATTACTCGGGGCTGGCATACCGAGAATTAAGATAGATAGGGTTTTTGATAAGTCTTTTGAAATTGTTAAAAAAGTAATGGGAGGATAGTAAATTGAAGTTAGAGAAAAAGCCACAAACAGATGAAGAAAAGATTGTAACTACAATAACTGAATTAAAAGAACAATTTAGAGAAAAACAGAAAAATTTAGTATATCTTTTAGTAGGCTCTTTGTCTGTAGTTTTAATCCTATCAGTTGTATATATTTATACAACTTCGTCAAAGTCAAAGGCTGCTGAATTTGAGGCAGAGGGTTATAAGTATTTTTATGGTGCAAGAGGCAATGATGCCCAACTTATGTATTTAAGAGCCCTTGAAGCCTTTAAAAATGCTTATAACACAAGAAAGAGTGCCTATGCCCTATTATACATTGCAAATTGTTATGTGGAGCTTGGCAAATTTGATGATGCAATCACTACACTTAACGATTTAATAAGTAACTTTTCTGACCCTATAAACCTGTCTTTTGCCTATCACAAGCTTTCTTGGATATATATGAAAAAAGAGGACTATCAAAAGGCCATTTCCACCCTTGAGAACCTCAAAAAGATTAAGGGGGCAGCACTGCAAGATTTAGCCTATTTTCAAAGTGCAATTATCTGGGAAATGGCTGGCAAGACAGAACAAGCACAGGCAGAATATAAAGAATTAATTGTAAAGTTTCCAAATTCACCCTTAACTTCTCAGGCAAAGGCAAAGATTAAATAATTCATAGGAATCACCTACAATGCCTGCCCTTAAGTTAATACCTTTAGGCGGTCTTGAAGAAATTGGCATGAACATGGCTATTGTTGAATATAGCGATGATATCATGGTAATTGATGCAGGATTGATGTTTCCTGATGAGAACATGCTTGGCGTTGATTTTGCGATACCTGACTTTTCTTATTTAATCGAAAACAAGGAAAAAGTCAGGGCTGTTATACTTACTCATGGACATGAAGACCACACTGGGGCATTGCCTTTTCTCATAAAGGAGATAAATGCCCCTGTTTATGGCACTCCGCTTACTCTTGCCCTTGTCAAAGAAAAACTAAAGGAACACAAGTTCGAAAGTGCCGAATTGTATGAAGTCAGACCACGACAAAAGGTAAAAATCGGCTGCTTCACCGTAGAATTCATCAGGGTTACCCATAGTATTGTTGATGGAGTTGGTCTGGCAATAGAGACACCTGTTGGCATTATCATCCATACAGGAGACTTCAAAATAGATCCTACGCCTGTTGATGGTGAATTGCTTGACTTTAACAGATTTACTGATTATGGAGAACTTGGTGTAACCCTCATGATGTCTGATAGCACGAATGCAGAAAAGGGTGGTTTTACCTTTTCTGAAAAAGAAGTCAGACGCTCCTTTGAGGACATCTTTGCAAAAACAAAGGGGAGGATCATTATTGCTACATTTGCATCAAACATACACAGAATACAGCAGGTTATTGACGTAGCCGTTCAATTCTCAAGGAAAGTAGCCATCTCTGGTAAGAGTATAGTTTGCAACTCAAATATTGCCAACAAATTGGGTTATCTTAAGATCCCTGAAGGCACCTTGATAAAATTTGAAGATATAAATGAATACGATGACAACAAAATTGTAATCCTCACCACAGGTAGTCAAGGTGAACCAATGAGTGTTCTTTCAAGAATAGCCATAAATGAACACAATATTTTAAAGATTAAACCGGGGGATAAGGTCATACTTTCAGCTAAGGTAATCCCGGGTAATGAAAGGTCTATTGGACAGATTATTAATCACCTAATGAGAAGGGGTGCAGATGTAATTTATGAAAAGGTATCAGAAATACATGTATCTGGCCATGCCTCAAAGGAAGAACTCAAGTTAATGATGAACCTTGTTAAACCAAAGTATTTTATGCCAATCCATGGCGAATACAGGCATCTACGATATCATACAAAATTAGCCGAGAAATCAGGCATTAAAAGAGAAAATATCTTCATACTTGAAAACGGTGATGTCCTTGAGATTGATGAAAATGGTGCAAGGTTAAATGGAAAGATAAAAACTGGCAGGCTTTATGTTGATGGTAAGGATCTAGGTGGTGTAGAGGATATGGTATTAAGAGATAGAAGGGTGCTTGCTCAAGATGGAATCGTTATAATCTTAATAACCATAGAGAGAATGACACGAAAAATTATCTCCGATCCAGAGATTATAACGAAGGGGTTTATTCTTGAAGAGACTTCATCAGAAATTCTTAATGGTATTAAGGAGTTACTTTCAAAGACATTACGAGATATGGAAGAAGATACATTGTCAGATATTACTCTTTTGCAAGCAAAAGTAAGATCATCTCTTAAAAAATATTTTCGAAATAGAATGGAAAGAAAGCCATTAATAATGCCAATAATAATTGAGTTGTGATATAATTCGCACCTTTAAATTCATAAATCAATCACTAAAAATTTATTAAAGAAACGAGGTAAGACAGAAATGTGTAGACTTTCAGCGGTAACATCAAGCGAATACATCTCGCCAATGGAACCCGTAATAGCCCTTGAGACCATGAAAGAGGGACATGACGGTTCTGGATTAGGGCTTACCTTGAAGGATCTTGGTGGTGAGTTTGAAAAACTCAAACAATACCCTATCCTTTCAGGAATATGCTCTACCAAAGGTATGGAAACACTTGATAGTTTTATGAAAAAATCTGGTTTTAAATTAAAACATCAGTGGTCTCCAAAGATAAAACCTGTAAAGGGGATTCAAGCAAGAGACTTTTACTTTGCAAGGGCTTACGACTATCCAGCTTCATATAAGCATAAGAGCTTTGAAGAAAAAGAAGATATCCTAATGAACACACGACTATCGCTCAGAAAGATTGGTGAGAAAGATCAGTCAATCTTTGCCTTTTCCTTTTTTCCTGACATTATTACAATTAAAGAGGTAGGAGATCCCCTTGAGATAGCCGAGTTTTTTGGACTACAAAAAGATACCTTAAAGGCAAAGATAATCCTTGCACAGGGGAGACAAAACACAAACTATGCAATATATTTATATGCCTGTCACCCCTTCTTTATACAAGGATACTCAACAATGACAAATGGAGAGAATACTGCCTTTGTTCCTATAAAAGAATTTCTATCAAGCAGAGGTTTCGCTGGATATATGGGTTATAACAGCGACAGTGAGGTCTTTACCCATATCCTTCACTATATAAGAAAAAAACTAAAATATCCTCTCCATTATTACAAAGATGTAATCACCCCTTTGAAAGATTCGGAGATTCAAAATAGAAAAGATGCAGAGGCACTAAGACTTATCAAACAATCATTAAGACCCCTTTGTATAGATGGACCTAACATGGTGATTGGTTTCACCCCTGAAGGATATTGTTTTATGGTTCAGGATTCTAAAAAGCTTAGACCTGGTATAGTTGGTGGTGTTAAGGGCAAATATGGCTTGATGTCTGAAGAATGTGGTCTTGATAAAATTATCCCCAATAGAGACAGGTCAAAGGATATATTCCCAATGAAATACGATATGATAATCATCTCACCAGATGCAAAGGAGGTTAAAGTATGGAATCAACTTCAAGGGCAAGCATAAATTTTGACTCAAATCATTCCATTACAATAAAAGAGATGCCCTATATCATCCATTGGCGTGATGATAGGTGTAAGAGATGTGGTAGGTGCACAGCTGTTTGTCCCTCAAAGGCAATAGTGCCTTCTGTAAGGGTTCAGAGAGTTGTCTCATCAGAAGGGGCAATACCTACTCCAAAGGCAATTAGAAAAGTAGTTCATGTAATTGAGCAGGTAAATGACATGGAGAGGTATTGCACTGGTTGTGCGGTTTGCAGTCTTGTATGTCCCAATGAAGCCATTTTTCCTGAATTTAACCCTCAAAATAAATTTCTCCATTACAAAAACAAAGGCGGAGATGGATATAAAAGAGGTGGCAGGAGAAATGACCCCTCTATCTCCACTCTGGACAGGATAAAATTTACAAGAATTTCTATGCTGACTGACCCTGCCCTTGATGCAGGCAGGCATGAGTTCAGGGTTCGCACATATTTGGGCAGGATAATGTCACCAGAATCACTTCCGCTTACAGTTGACAACGACAGTCTTATAATAGATAAATCACGGGATCAATTTATACCACCAGTTAGGGAAATCTATCCCTTGATGATAGGCAGTATGTCAGTAGGGGCACTTTCACCGCCTATGTGGGAAGGTCTTGCTATGGGGATAACATATCTTAATGAAGTTGAGAATATGCCAGTTGTAATGTGTTCTGGAGAAGGTGGCATGCCACCAAGACTTTTAAAGTCAAGATTTTTAAAATACTTTATTATACAAATTGCCTCAGGTTATTTTGGCTGGGATGAGATAGTTCACTGCATTCCCAAGATGGTTGAAGACCCTGCAGGGATTGAGATTAAATATGGTCAAGGTGCTAAACCTGGTGACGGTGGTCTATTGATGGCTCAAAAGGTCTTAAAACTCATAGCTGGTATAAGGGGCGTGCCCATGTATGTTGACTTAGCCTCACCGCCAACCCATCAAACCAAATATTCTATAGAAGAGGCAGTAGCAAAGATGATACAGTCAATGTCTATGGCATGGGGTTTTAGGGTGCCTGTATATCCCAAGATTTCTGGCACTAAGACAGCTCGTGCAGTTCTTAATAATCTTGCAAGAAACCCTTATGCAGCAGCCCTATCCATTGATGGTGAAGATGGAGGCACAGGTGCAGCCTATAATGTATCAATGGATAAGATGGGACATCCCATTGCATCAAATCTTAGAGATTGTTACCTTGACCTTGTAAAACAAGGCAAACAAAATGAACTCCCCCTAATTGCTGCAGGTGGAGTTGGAAAGAAAGGCAACTTAGCAGCAAATGCAGCAGCCTTGATCATGCTGGGTGCATCAGCAGTATCTATTGGTAAGTATATTATGCAAGCAACCGCTGATTGTCTTGGTGATGAATATAATCGTTGTAATTTGTGTAATACAGGAAAGTGCCCAAGGGGTATCACCACTCAAGATCCAAGACTTTACAGAAGACTTGATTCCGCAAAGATTGCAGAAAGGGTTGTAGAGGTTTTCAAGTCTGCAGATGTGGAGTTAAAAAAGATCTTTGCCCCAATGGGCAGGAGCACAGAGTTGCCAATCGGAATGTCCGATGGCTTGAGTATTGACGATAAAGCAATGGCTGAAAGATTGGAGATAAACTATGCCTGTTAAGAGTAAAACAAAAACAAGGTCTTCTAACCAACAACAAACAGAAAGTATTTTGACACTTGAAGGGACAAAGGCAATTATTAAGGGCTTTATTAGTGGAAACAGGGTGCCTTCAAGGATATTAGAAGAATATATTCAATTAGCAGTAAAAGAAGCTGCTGAAGAAATACATGTATATGCAGACGGACAACATGGTATTGGTGGAAGGATTTGGCCAAGGGAAAAGACTATAAAAATAATCGTTGAAGGACCAGTTGGGCAGAGACTTGGAAGTATGGGCATGTTTGGCACTGATATTATTGTTAAAAATAGCGTTTCTGATGATGTGGGATGGATAAATTGTGGGGCTAATATAACTATCCTTGGAGATGTAACAAATGGTGCCTTCAACGCCGCTGCCCAAGGCAAGCTTTATGTTCAAGGTAGTGGAGGAGCTCGTTGTGATACTATGACAAAAAGAAATCCCCGTTTTGAACCTCCTCAATCTTGGTATTTCAGAAATGTTGGTGACTCCTTTGCTGAATTTAAGGCAGGTGGTATTGCTGTTATCTGTGGGGTGAATCCAAGAAACCCAGATAATATACTTGGATACCGTCCCTGTGTTGGAATGGTTGGTGGGACTATATACTTTAGAGGTAATATTCAGGGTTATAGCGAAAGAGATGTAAAGCTCCTTGATTTGAGCGAACAGGATTGGCAGTGGTTAAAGGAAAATATGAAACCCTATCTTGAGGCAATAGATAGAATATCCTATTATGAAGAACTTACTGCAAATATTGAATCTTGGAAAAAGTTAGTTGCCTACACCCCTCAAGAGAAGAGAGGACGAAAGTGGTTTAAGATATCCACAGCAGACTTCAAAAAAGATGTTTGGGAAAAAGAGGTTGGTAAAGGAGGCCTATTTGCTGAATATGTTGACCATGATTTTTCCGTATTGCCTTATATCACTACTGGGACAGACAGAAGGGTTAAACCTGTTTGGGAAAATGAAAAATTTGCCCCACCCTGTGCCTATGCCTGCCCTACTCATATACCCTCACACAAGAGGGCTTCTCTAATCAGACAAGGCAAGTTAAATGAGGCATTAGAACTCGTATTAAGATACTCTCCACTTCCTGCCACTGTTTGTGGTGAGATTTGCCCAAATCTCTGTATGCAAAGCTGCACAAGAGGTTCTATAGACAAACCTCTTGATATTGATAGGATGGGCAGTCTTTCGCTTAATATCGGTGCACCTAAAAAGGCACCAGCAACAAATAAAAAGATAGCCATAATTGGTGCTGGACCAGCTGGAATGAGTGCGGCATGGCAGTTAGCAATAAAAGGACATAAGGCAACACTCTTTGAGGCATCAGATAAGATGGGTGGAAAGCTTGAACTCTGTATCCCCCATGAGAGATTGCCAAGAGAGATTCTTGAAAAAGAAAGAGAGAGGTTTTTAGAACTTGGTATTGAAGTAAAACTAAATACATTGATTGATAAGGAATTATTTAAAGACATTTATAATGAATATGAATCAGTTGTTATAGCCTGTGGGGCTCATAAGCCAAGGATGGTCAATTTCCCCGGCTCTGAGCATGTTATCTCTGCCTATGATTTTTTAAGAAATATTAACACAGGGATTAAACCTTCTCTTGAAGGTAAACGGGTAGTAATCATAGGTGCTGGTAATGTTGGAATGGATGTTGCCTCAGAGGCATTTAACATGGGTGCAGTTAAGGTAACGGCTATTGACATACAAAAACCTGCAGCCTTTGGAAAGGAAATGGAAATAGCCAAAGCAAAAGGCACAGAGATAATTTGGCCCAGATTTACAGAGAGGTTTGATAAAAACTCCTCAAGGCTTTATTTCAAAGATGGAACCTATATAGATGCAGATTTTGTGATTATGTCCATTGGTGATGTGCCAAGTCTTGATTTTTTAATACCAGAGATACATACCGAAAGGGGCTGGGTAACTGTTAATGAATACTACCAATCTTCAGATCCAAAGGTATATGCTATTGGTGATGTGACAGGATTAGGGCTTGTGACACAAGCAATTGGTCATGGTAGGGTTGCTGCAGAAAATATCCATTGTCAAATAATGGGTCTGCCAATGCCTAATTTATTTAAACAAGTTATATCTTATGACAAGGTTAAGTCAGAATATTATGAGGCTTGCACAAGTTCAGTACCTATCGAAGAAGAAGGTCATAGGTGTATGTCATGTGCTACCTGTAGAGACTGTCATATGTGTGAATCAACTTGTTACTGGGGCGCCATAAGTAGAAAAGAATTATCTGATGGATCATTTGAATATGTTGTAGATGAAGATAAGTGTATTGGATGTGGTTTCTGTGCAGGCATATGTCCCTGTGGTGTATGGGAAATGGTTGAAAATAGCGATAAAATGAGTTAGTAATTTGCCTTTTAACAAAGGGGGTCTTGTAAGAAGTTCCCCCTTTTTTTTGAAGTTGAAATATGTTACCGTTGCTAATACTAAAAACCCCTAAAAACCTGACTAAACAAGAAATACGGGCAAGTGAGTTAGGAATAACAACACCTACCCTTCTTTTCTACAAAATAATCCCTTAAAATAGCGCTTAGGAAGGGCTGTTTCAGGATTTTTATAATCGACAAATTTTATTTATAATTTTGATTT
>OGCL01000672.1_pt1 | contig 34228 bp, 30 predicted proteins | sample 1570041 | NCBI WGS metagenome assembly OGCL01 (sample SAMN06266162, study PRJEB24511) | hot springs metagenome | isolation source: Hot spring water | place: South Africa: Limpopo | collected 2015-06-22 | reverse complement strand
TTGACATAGGCAATGCGGGGCATGGGAATCCGGACCTCAGAAATACTGTATGGAGACGCGGAAGAGCTGCTCGACATGGCGAACGGCTTCGGCCGCAGCAAAGAGGACCACGCGGTCCTTAGCCTTGATCTTGGTGTCGCCATCGGGGCGGATAACCGTCTTGTCGCGCAGGATGGCGCCAACGCGCAGGCCCGGAGGCAGTTCCAGCTCCCGAAACGGCTTACCGACGAGCGGCGACGTTTCCAGTGCCTCAGCCTCGATCACTTCGGCCTTGCCCTTCTGGACAGCGTAGACGGCGCGGATGCGACCCTTGCGGACATGCTGGAGCACACGAGAGATGGTCACGGCACGCGGATTGATATGGGCGTCGATGCCGATAGAGGTTGCCAGCTCGTGGAACGAGGGGCTGTTGATCAGCGCCATGCCGGACTTGCAGCCGAGGCGCTTGGCCATGGCAGCACTCAGAATATTGGTCTGATCGTTGTTGGTCAGCGTCACCATCAGATCTGCATCCTGGATGTCGGCCTGAAGCAGAATGTTCTGGTCGAGAGCAGACCCGTGCAGGACAATCCCATCCTTCAACTGGTCGGACACAGCCAGAGCGCGCTCGCGGTCGTTTTCGATGATCTTCAGCCGGGTCTTCGGCTGCATCTCCTCAATGGCACGGGCGACGTAGTAGCCGATATTGCCCCCCCCGGCGATCACGATGCGTCCTGCCTCCTGCTCTTCATGGCCGAAAAGCCCAAGGGTACGACGGGCATGATCACGCTGGCAGATGACATAGGCAAGGTCGCCGACCTGCAGTTGATCCTGCGAGCGAACGACATGGAGGCGACCATTGCGGTAGATCGCACAGACTGTCGCCATCAGATCGGGGAAGAGCTCGCTCAGCTGATTGAGCGGAGTATCCACAACCGGGCAATCCTCCATGCATTCAATTGCAAGCATGGCGATGTGATCGTCGGCAAAACGCACGATATCGGTGGCGCCGGGGAAGGATATGCGACGCAGGACCATCTTGCCGACCTCGATTTCCGGCGAAATCGTTACGTCGATCGGCAGGTTGTCGCGGCTGAAGAGGTCGGAGTATTCCGGCCGCAGATAGTTCTGCGAACGGATGCGGGCGATCTTGGTCGGCACGTTAAACAGCGAATGTGCGACCTGGCAGGCGGTCATGTTGATTTCGTCATAGAGCGTGACCGCAATCAGCATTTCCGCCTGATCGGCCCCTGCCCTGGCAAGAACATCCGGATGAGCGCCATGGCCGACATAACCGCTGACATCCAGCGTCTCGGTGATATGCGAGACGAGCGATGCGGAAGTGTCGATGACCGAGACGTCATTGCCTTCCTGGGAGAGGCGTTCGGCGATGCCGTACCCGACCTGGCCTGCGCCGCAGATGATGACTTTCATGGTGTATTTCCCGCCCCAGGATCGGATCTACCGGTTATGCTTCGCCCGCTTATACGCCAAGCGACTTCAGTTTGCGATGGAGGGCCGAGCGTTCCATCCCGACGAATTCTGCCGTGCGGGAAATGTTGCCACCGAAGCGATTGATCTGGGCAATGAGATAATCGCGCTCGAACATTTCTCGCGCTTCGCGCAGCGGCAGCGTCATGATGTGGGTGTCGTTGCGGGCCGAGACCTTCGGCAGCATGTCCGAAAGGTCCTGCGGAAGCATTTCCGCCGTGATCGGCGCATCGGGGCTGTCGCCCTGGGCGAGGATCATCAGGCGCTCGATGTTGTTGCGCAGCTGGCGAATATTGCCCGGCCAGTCATTGGCCTGCAGAACGGCCATTGCATCTTCTCCGATCTTGCGCTGGCGGATGCCGGCATGTTCGGAAACCTGGCGCATGAACATGTCGACCAGGAAGGGTATGTCTTCGCGCCGCTCGGCGAGCGCCGGCACCTTGACCGGCACCACGGCGAGGCGGTGGAAAAGGTCCTCCCGGAACCGGCCTTCAGCAATCAAGCCCTCCAGGTTGTAAGCACTGGACGAGATGATGCGGACATCGACCTTCACGCGCTTGGAGCCCCCAACGCGCTCGAACTGCTGCTCGACCAGCACGCGCAGGATCTTGTTCTGCGTCTCACGCGGCATTTCGCCGATTTCATCGAGATAGAGGATGCCGCGATGCGCCTCTTCCAGCGCGCCGATCCGCCGGGGCTGCCCGGGCGTGCCCTCTGTGCCGAACAGGGCCATCTCCATGCGATCGGGCGTGATGGCAGCTGCATTCAGAGACACGAAGGGGCCAGCCGAGCGCGTCGACCGCTTGTGGATCATGCGCGCCACCAGTTCCTTGCCCGAACCGGAGGGGCCGAAGATCATGATGCGGCTGTTGGTTGGCGCGACCTTCTCGATCGTCTGACGCAATTGCGAGACAGCGACCGAGGTGCCGATCAGCTCAATCGCATCACCCGTACGGCGCTTCAACTCGGAGACTTCGCGCTTCAGCTTGGAATTTTCCAGCGCGCGCTCGGCGATCAGGATCAGCCGATCAGCCTTGAAGGGCTTCTCGATGAAATCGAAGGCACCACGCTTGATGGCGGAGACAGCCGTTTCGATGTTGCCGTGACCGGAGATCATCACCACCGGCAGGTCCGGATGGCGCGCCTTGATCTCATCGAGCAGCGAAAGCCCGTCGAGACGGCTGCCCTGCATCCAAATGTCGAGAAAGACCAGGCGCGGGACGCGGTCCGAGATGGCTGCCAGCGCGCTATCTGCATCATGCGCGGTGCGCGTTTCGTGACCCTCGTCGCTCAAAATGCCGGAGACGATCTCGCGAATGTCCTCTTCGTCGTCGACTACCAGAATGTCAGAGGCCATGGACCTTTTCCTTATCGCTTTCAGTCACCACGGCGGGCGCATCTGCGCGGGGCAGAATGATGCGGATCATCGCACCCCTGCCCCGGTCGAAATCCGCCGGTGCGTCGTGCAGCTCCAGCTGCCCGCCATGCTCTTCAATGATCTTCTTGACGATGGCGAGGCCGAGGCCGGTGCCCTTCTCCCGCATCGTCATATAGGGTTCGAGAATCCGGTGCCGGTTCTCGACTGGCAGACCGCGTCCATTGTCGATCACATCGACGATGAACCGGTCGTGTTCCTGGTCGAAGGATGAGCGGACGAGGATCTTGCCCTTGCCGCCAAGCTCTTCTGGCGGCACCGCCTCGATCGCCTCGACGGCGTTCTTGACGATGTTGCCCACCGCTTGCGCCAGCATACGCGCATCGAAGCTGCCCTCCAGAGGCTCATCCCCGAAACTACGCTGGAACTCGATCTCCGCACTGCCGATTTCGCGCAGGAAGACGGCATCCGTCAGGATCTCACGAAGGTCAGAACGCTGCTTGGTCGGCTTCGGCATGCGGGCGAAGGCGGAGAATTCGTCGACCATGCGACCGATATCCTCGACCTGGCGCACGATTGTGTCGGTGCACTGGTTGAAAACGGTCTTGTCTTCCTCTGCGATCTGCTTGCCAAAGCGGCGCTTGAGGCGTTCGGCCGAAAGCTGGATCGGTGTCAGCGGGTTCTTGATCTCATGGGCGATCCGTCGTGCGACATCCGCCCAGGCTGTCGAGCGCTGGGCAACGACGAGATCGGTGATGTCATCCAGGGTGATCACGTAGGAATCGACGGAGCCCCGTGTCTCCTCGCGGGTCACCTGGACGTTCAAGGTCCGCTCCTTGCCGCCGCGGATCAAGTTGATCTGCTCGCGATATTCACCGCGATGGCGCACGGCGGCCTCGGCGAGCACCCGATCCACTTCCGGGGCAACGACGGCCATCTTCTGGCCCATCAATTGCTCGCCCGGCAGCGCCAGGAAATACTCCGCCGACGGGTTGACGATGGTGATGATGCCGTCGTCCTCGACACCGATGACGGCGGCGGTGACGCCTGAAAGGACCGCTTCGATGAAACGTCGCCGGTCATCGACCTCATCCTTCGCTTCCAAGATTTCATCGCGCTGTGAACGGATCTGCGAGACCATTTTGTTGAAGGTGCGCGACAGGCTGCCGACATCCCCATCAGCCACTCTGACGGGCACCACCACATTGAGATTGCCCGATGCGATGCTGTCCGCCGCGCCGATCAACAGCCGGATCGGCCGCACGATCCGGTCGGCGACCGCAATCGCGGTCCAGATCGCGGCGAGCAGGACGATCAACGCGAAACCGAGATACAGGATCGCAAAGGCGATCTGCAGAGTGGTCCGGCCATCCTCCATCGCCTGATATTCGGCGGTGTTCTCCTCCATTTGACGCATCGCCTGCATGACCTTCGGGTCAACCGCGCGGATGGTATAGAGGAAGGTTCCGGACAAGCTTTCAAGCTTGATGATGGCACCGACGAGGTTGGTCACGCCCGGCGGGATCAAGGTCGGCTGGCCAGCGGCCGCGCTGACGAGGGCGTCACGCGGGATCGCTGGCAGCGGCTTCTCGGTGTCGATATCCGCCTGCGTGATCGCCGACCCGTCTTCACGGACCAAAAATGCGCCAAGCATGCCGCGGCCCCGCGCCTGGCGGGTCATCAGTTCAACGAAGCCGGTACGGTCGAGATAGAAAAGCGCGCGGTTTCGCTCGAGGTCATTCGCCATGGAGATCGTCTGACCCTGCAGATAGCTCGCATTTTCCAGCATATAGGCCTGGGCGACATTCATCGAAGACGAAACGATCGACTGGGTGCGGAGCGAGAACCAGCGGTCGAGCCCGACATTCAGCGTGATCGAAGCAAAGATTGCGACGAGGATCGCGGGTGTGATTGCGATGACGGAGAAGAGCGCGACAATGCGAACATGCAGCCTTGCGGCTGCACGACCGCGGTTTCGCGCTTTGAACAGCCGCATGACTTCCCGGGCGATCAGGAACATCAAGCCGACAATGAAGAGCGAATTGACGACGGCGGAGGCGCCTAGCACGCGCGAGGTCGGCTCGATCGGCGTCAGGCCGAGGAGGATCGGCAAGGTTAGCGACGCCGATAGAAGCGCGCCACCGGCTAGCAGAAGACCAGGCAGCGCAAACGACGCGCGGCGGTCATGCGCCAGCGCCATATCGACATCTGCTGCGGAGGCATTCCTCACGCGTGCCATCACTTCCCCCGGATCCGCGCCTTCGGATCTCTTTGACGCGGCGCCTGCCGGCTACCGTCGATTCATTGCTGCCATGTCAGCCCCTGTGGACTTCCGACGGCGTGTCGTGCCCCAACGAAGCATCGTGGCTTTTGAGCAACGCAATGTGGCGAAATTGCAACGGAGGTTCCGCCGATGTCAAGCGGAACGGGAGCTCCTGTAGACCGAAACGCCCAGTTCACGGATCTTCTTGCGCAGCGTATTGCGATTAAGGCCGAGCAGATCGGCCGCCTTGATCTGATTGCCGCGGGTGGCGGTCAGGGCGGCGAGAATCAGCGGATACTCCATCTCCGTGAGCACTCGATCGTAAAGACCTGACGGCGGGAGCGCATCACCGAACGAGGCGAAGTAGGTGCGCATGTTTTCTTCAACCGCCTGCGAGATCGTCATGGTCCCGGACGGCATTCCCACCTTGGCGATCGGGCTGTCGGAGACATCGGCGCGAAGCTCCTGCTCGACGATTTCACGCGCGATCACATCTTGTGGATAAAGCGCCATCAGGCGACGGACCACGTTCTCGAGTTCGCGCACATTGCCGGGCCAGGGATAGGATTTCATCACCTCAAGGGCTTCGTGATCGAAGCGCTTCGAATCGAGACCTTCCTTCTCCCCCTGCTGGATGAAGTGGCGAACGAGATCCGGGATATCCTCGGCGCGGTCCCGCAGCGGCGGCAGGCGCAACGGCACGACGTTCAGCCGGTAATACAGGTCCTCGCGGAAGAGGCCCTGATTGATCGACTGCTTCAGGTCCTTGTTGGTCGCAGCCACGATGCGCACATCGGTGCGGATCGGCGTGCGCCCGCCCACGGTGGTGTATTCGCCCTGTTGCAGGACGCGAAGAAGACGCGTCTGGGCATCCATCGGCATGTCACCGATTTCATCGAGGAAGAGCGTGCCGCCTTCGGCCTGTTCAAATCGGCCGGTTGAGCGGGTCTGGGCGCCGGTGAAAGCGCCCTTCTCGTGGCCGAAGAGCTCGGATTCGATGAGGTCGCGCGGGATGGCAGCCATGTTGATCGCGACGAAGGGGCCGTTTCGGCGCTTGCCGTAGTCGTGCAGCGCCTTGGCGACCAGTTCCTTGCCGGTACCGGATTCGCCCGTAATCATCAGCGTCAGGTCCGTCTGCATCAGGCGGGCGAGAACCCGATAAATTTCTTGCATGGCAGCTGATCGGCCGACAAGCGGCATGCCGTCCTGCATGTCATCGTCAAGGCGCGCCGGACGCTTCTTCGGCTCCGACAGGGCACGACCGATGATGGCGATCAGTTCCGTCAGATCAAATGGCTTCGGCAGATAGTCATAAGCGCCTTTTTCAGAGGCCTTGATCGCGGTCATGAAGGTGTTCTGCGCACTCATGACCAGAACCGGCAGATCGGGCCGCGCCTTCTTGATCCGCGGCAGCAGATCGAATGCGTTCTCGTCCGGCATGATCACGTCGGTGACGACAAGATCGCCCTCGCCCGCCGAAACCCAACGCCAAAGGGTTGCTGCGTTCGAGGTGATCCTGACGTCGTAGCCCGCACGGCTCAAGGCCTGGTTGAGCACCGTACGGATCGCAGCATCGTCATCTGCAACAAGGATCGTGGCCGTCATCAGTTCGTTCCCGTGGATTTGGCAAGGGGCGCATCGTCGAGCGCCGTCTCTTTCGACATGGGCATGAGAACCCGGAATGTGGTGCGATTGGCCTGGCTATCGCATTCGACGATACCGCCATGGGCGCCGATGATCTTGGCCACCAGGGCCAGCCCCAGGCCGGACCCGTTGGTCTTCGTGGTGATGAAGGGATCGAACAGGTGCGGCAAGAGATCGGAGGGTACGCCAGGCCCATTGTCATGGACGCAGAACTCCAGCGGCAACGAGATCTTTTCACGAGATCCGGCGACGGAAAGGCGGATGCCCGGGCGATAGGCCGTGGTCAGCTGGATCTCGCCATCGGAGCGCTCGCCGATCGCCTCAGCGGCATTCTTGACGAGGTTGAGGAAGACCTGCACCAACTGATCCCGGTTGGCGAAAACCGGTGGCAGCGAGGGGTCGTAATTCTCCGTGATGCGGATGTTGCGGGCAAAGCCCGCCTTGGCAACCGCCTTCACCTGGTCGAGAACCGAGTGGATGTTGATCGACTGGCGATCGACGGGCCGCTCGTCGGAAAAGACCTCCATGCGATCCACCAGCGACACAATGCGGTCAGTCTCATCACAGATCAGGCGCGTCAGGGCCCGATCTTCATCGGTTACCGCTGTCTCCAGCAATTGTGCGGCACCACGAATGCCGGAAAGGGGATTCTTGATCTCATGCGCGAGCATCGAGGCGAGGCCCGTGACGGAGCGGGCAGCGGCACGATGAGTCAGCTGGCGGTCGATCTTGTCGGCCATTGAGCGTTCCTGGAAGACCACGACGACATTGCCGGGCTGGCTCAATACCGGCGCCACATAAAGGTCGACGAGTTTTTCCTGCCCGAGACGCGGCGAAGACAGATCAACGCGGTACTCATTCACCGGTGCGCGGCGCTCGCGGACCTGCTCGATGAGCGACAGCAGCGGGCTGCCGAAGGGTATGAAGGTGGAAATGCGATAGCGCGCGAGATGCGTCGCGCTTGCACCGAAGAAGGCCTCGGCCTCCCAGTTGGCGAAGGCTATGTGGCCATTCGCATCGACCATCACCACCGGATTCTGGATTGCGTTCAGCACGGCCATGGCAAGGCCATTGCCCTTATCGTTCGCCGTCATGCGGCCTCCTGTCTGGCACGGGGCTCGCCGCTGAGCGCCTGTTGCAGCGCTTCCACGACAAGAACGGCGTCCTTCGATGTCATGATTGCGGCCTTCGTCTCGCGATCCAGCGCCGGCGCATGCCGGTCGAGATACCAGCCGAGATGCTTGCGGGCGTGGCGAATTCCGACATCCATGCCGTAATGTTCCAACATCATCTGGTAATGCTCTATGACGAGGCCAGGGATTTCTGAGGGCTTAGGGCCTGCATGCCCAGCCAGCACACCCGCATGCCATGGCCTGCCCTGGCAGCCGCGCCCGACCATTACCGCATCGGCGCCGGAGAGGCGCAGAATCTCGTGCGCATCCTCAACCGTCTCGACGTCGCCATTGGCGATCAGGGGGATGCGGATAGCCTCCCGAACGGCGGCAATCGCAGCCCAATCTGCCTTCCCTTCGTAAAATTGCATACGGGTGCGACCGTGGACCGTAATCAGCTGCACGCCGGCACATTCGGCACGCGCAGCAATCTCGGGCGCGTTGATGGACCTCTCGTCCCAGCCTAACCGCATCTTGACGGTGACGGGGATATTTACAGCCTTCACTGTCGCCTCGATCAAAGACAGGGCATGGTCGGGTTCCCGCATCAGGGCCGAACCGGCATAGCCACCGATCACCTTCTTGGCCGGGCAGCCCATGTTGATGTCGATGATATCAGCACCATTGGCCTCGGCGATGACGGCAGCTTCAGCAAGCCACCGGGCGTCGCGGCCCGCCAATTGCACCATATGAGGCGTCAGCCCAGCCCCCTTCAGGCGCGACCAGCTCTCGGCGGCATTGAAAACGAGTTCGCGGCTCGCCACCATCTCGGTCACGACAAGTCCAGCGCCAAAGCGAAATGCCAGCTGCCGGAAGGGCAGATCGGTCACACCGGACATCGGCGCAAGCACAAGCCTGTTCCGGACAGGAACGGTGCCAATCGTGAAGGGCGTGTCCAACGCAACGGAAATCAAATGATTATCTTTCAGGCAAAGAACGCATTTGCATTATTTTTAGCCACTCAACAATGCGTTGCCAAGAGGCAAAGCTCACGCAACGATAATAAATCGTGCAAATGCTGGAAAAGCCGGTGCCGAGCCGATAGAGCACGGATGCGAAGAGAATGTGTCATGGACCAGGCGGGGCGATGGAGCAAGGGCGAAGCGGATCAATCGGGGTTGTGGTGGTGGCCGCGGGGCGTGGCGAACGCGCCGGCGCCTCGGTCGAGGGACCGAAACAGTATCGGCGGATCGGCGGCAAGCCCGTCATCTCGCATACGCTGCGGCTTTTCCTCGACTGGCCCAAAAGTGGTCCGATCGTCGTCGTCATTCATCCGGATGATCGGCAACTTTTGGACGCTGCAGTCGCAAGCCTACAGGAACGGGAGAGGCTGATCGTGGTCACCGGCGGCGCCACGCGACAGGCTTCGGTGCGGAACGGTTTGCACGCCCTCCAGGATCACGGCATCGATCACGTGATGATCCACGACGGCGTACGGCCCTTCGTGGATGCACCACTTCTGGAGCGGATCGCCACCGAACTCGCGGCGGGCAAGAAGGCCGTGCTGCCAGCCCTGCCCGTTTCGGACACGATCAAACGAGCCGACGCCTTCGGCGTCGTCACAGCGACGGTTCCGCGCAAGGATCTTTTCGCCGCCCAGACGCCGCAGAGCTTCCATTACGCGACCATACTTGCCGCCCACGAACGGGCGGCAGAGATGCAGGCTATGGATTTCACCGACGATGCCTCAATCGCCGAATGGGCGGGGATACCAGTCCATGTGGTCGAAGGCTCGATCGATAATGTCAAACTGACCGTGCAAAGGGACATCGCCATGGCTGACGAGAAATTGCGGGGCTCCGCCCTGCCCGATGTCCGCACCGGAAATGGCTATGACGTGCACCAGCTCGAGCCCGGTGACGGGGTTACGCTCTGCGGGATCTTCATTCCGCATGACCAGAAGCTGAAGGGCCATTCTGACGCCGATGTCGCGCTGCATGCGCTGACCGACGCCCTGCTTGCCACCTGCGGCGCCGGCGATATCGGCGATCATTTCCCGCCGTCGGACATGCAGTGGAAGGGAGCGCCCTCGCGCATCTTCCTGGAGCACGCAGCGAAGTTGGTCCGGGGCGCGGGCGGGACGATCATGAATGCAGATATTTCGCTTATTGCCGAAGAGCCTAAGATCGGACCGCATCGTCAGGCCATGCGGGAAAAGCTTGCCGAGATTCTCGACCTCTCGCTGGATCGCTGCTCTGTAAAGGCAACGACGAATGAGAAGATCGGCTTCGTCGGTCGCCGCGAAGGTATCGCGGCGATTGCCACGGCGACCGTCGTCTTCCGGGGAACGGACTGATGGGGCTCTACCCGGCAGATATTGAGAAGCAAGCCGCAGCGATCATCGCGGCCTACTCGAATTATGGCTGGATGATTGCGACGGCCGAATCCTGCACCGGCGGCCTGATCGCCGGGGCTCTGACGGAGATTGCCGGTTCTTCGGCGGTCGTCGATCGCGGCTTCGTCACCTATACGAACCAGGCGAAGATGGAACTGATCGGCGTGTCGGCCAGAACGCTCGAGACTTTCGGTGCGGTTTCGAAGGAGACAGCGCTGCAGATGGCGCATGGGGCGCTGATGCGTTCCGCTGCCGAGGTCGCTGTGGCCGTAACTGGCATTGCCGGGCCGGGCGGCGGCTCGACGGAGAAGCCAGTTGGGCTCGTCCATCTGGCGCTGAGCAACCGCCGTGGAGTGATCGATCACCGGGAGATGCGCTACGGCGATATCGGCCGCGACCAGGTGCGGCTTGCGACCGTCAGGACCGCACTGGACATGCTTCTCGCCGCCGCTCAGGCGCCAGCATAGATCTTGTCGGCGCGCGCTTCGAAGGCCTCCGAAAACATGCGGAAGGCGCGGTCGAACATCGAGCCCATCAAGGCGCCGAGAATACGGTTCTTGAACTCGTAGTCGATGAAGAAGTGCACCGCGCAGCCGCCGTCTGCAGTCGGCTCAAAACGCCAGCGATTGTCGAGATACTTGAACGGGCCTTCGATGTATTTCACGTCAATCGCGCGATCTGCAGGGGTGAGCAGGACCTGCGTCGTGAAGGTCTCGCGGATCGCCTTGTAGCCCACCGTCATATCCGCCAGCAGCAATTCCTTGCCATCGCGCTCTCGGCGCGAGCGGATAACCAGGGCTTCACACAGCGGCAGAAACTCCGGATAGCGCTCGATGTCTGCCACGAGGGCATACATGCGATCTGGCGAGTGCTTGACGAGGCGGCGGGTTTCGAATTGAGGCATGTCCGGGACTTAATGAGGAAGCCCTGCAAGATCAAGCAGGTGCGCCATTTCGCCATGGGATTTCAGTGTGACGACCGGCACGTTCGGCCCGTGACGCTCGATTTCTTCGATGATCCTGGGGGCAAAACGGCGCTCGAAGTTCCACATGTACGAAAGGAACTCGCGATCGGGCCATTGCTCGATGCATCCGTCAGCCATGTCCGGGCGATGGCGTCCGATGGTCCGACTCACGCGGCGGTATACTCCCAACAGGCAGCGCCATCGTGGCAATCGGACCCAGATGACGAGATCGGTGCGCGGCATGCGTATGTCGAAGCTTGAGGGATTGGTCCCGTCAAGGAGCCATCTGTCCCCTTTGACGATCTCGGAGAGTATCGCCCTTTGCTCGGCCCTGGGGCGCTGAACCCAATTCGGAAGCCAAAAAACTTCGCGATCCATCGAGTGATTGGGAAGATCGAGTGCGGCGGCGATCGTGCGAGACAAGGTGGACTTGCCGCCGCCGGAGCAGCCGATCACCATGAGGCGCTGCGCCTGGCGCAGTTGCGCGGCTCCATCTTCCAACGATTTGATGAACATCACCACAACCACACACTCCTTCCGTGTGGTTGATTTAGCGTCGTCTCACCGCTTTTGAAAGTCTGGAGCCGTTCTCAGGCCTTGGCGAGCAGCTTCTCCCGCGCCGCCTTCAGCCGTGCAAAGTCGTCGCCGGCATGGTGCGACGAGCGGGTCAGCGGGCTTGAGGATACCATGAGGAAGCCCTTGGTATAGGCGATGTCCTCGTAGGACTTGAACTCTTCCGGCGTGACGAAGCGCTCGACCTTGTGGTGCTTGCGGGTCGGCTGGAGATACTGGCCGATGGTCAGGAAATCGACGTCGGCGGAACGCAGGTCGTCCATCAGTTGCAGGACTTCGTTGCGCTCTTCGCCCAGCCCGACCATGATGCCGGACTTGGTGAACATGGTCGGGTCCAGCTCCTTCACCCGCTGCAGAAGGCGGACTGAGTGGAAATAGCGCGCGCCCGGGCGGACAGTCAGATAGTTGCCGGGGACGGTTTCCATGTTGTGGTTGAAGACGTCGGGCTTCGCCGCGACAACGCGCTCCAGCGCACCGGGCTTCTTGAGGAAGTCAGGCGTTAGAATTTCAATGGTGGTCTGCGGCGATGCTTCGCGGATTGCCCAGATCACCTTCTCGAAATGCTCTGCGCCACCGTCGGCCAGGTCGTCGCGGTCAACGGAGGTAATGACGACGTGGGAGAGGCCCATCTGGCGGACGGCCTTGGCGACGTTCTCAGGCTCGTCGAGATCGAGAGGGTTCGGCTTACCGGTCGCGACATTGCAGAAGGCGCAGGCGCGGGTGCAGATCTCACCCATGATCATGAAGGTCGCGTGCTTCTTGTCCCAGCACTCGCCGATGTTCGGGCAGCCGGCCTCTTCGCAGACCGTCACCAGCTTGTGGGAGCGAACCAGCTCGCGGGTCTCATGGTAACCCTTTGAGGTCGGGGCCTTGACGCGGATCCATTCCGGCTTGCGCAGCACTTCGGTATCGGGCTTGTGGGCCTTCTCCGGATGGCGGACGCGCTTCTCGTCTGCGGGCGCCACCGGCGCTGCGCCGGGAAGATTGATCCTGTCGAGAATGGTGACCATTTTAAAACCCTGTGCGCCGCCCAGGCGGCCTTTCTGGCTTAACGCCGAACGAGTTTGGCGATGAAGAGAAGGATGCTCGCGCCAACAAAGCTGGTGATCAGATAGCCGAGCCAGTCACCCTCGACAAAGATGCCAAGGCGGCGGAAGATGGCGGCGGCGATCGCCGCACCGACGATGCCGATGACGATGTTCATGAAGACGCCGAAGCGCATGTCCATGAGCTTGCCGGCGAGCCAGCCCGCGAGGCCGCCGAAGAAGATCGTCGCGATGATACCGACCTCAAAACCTGCCACGGCGTTATCCTTTCGAGCATCTGGTTGGACCCTGCCGCCCATATAGGCGGCACGGTCCCGTTTCACAACCTGACTTTAGGCGTTGAGCACCCGGCCATAGGCGTCCAGCACGCTTTCCTTCATCATTTCCGACAGCGTCGGATGCGGGAAGATCGTGTGCATCAGCTCTTCCTCCGTGGTCTCCAAGTTCATCGCGACGACGAAGCCCTGGATCAGTTCGGTCACTTCCGCGCCGACCATGTGGGCACCGATGAGTTCGCCGGTCTTCTTGTCGAAGATCGTCTTGATCATGCCCTGGTCTTCGCCGAGCGCAATCGCCTTGCCGTTCGCCGCGAAGGAATAGCGGCCGACGCGGATGTCACGGCCCTGTTCTTTCGCCTTGGCTTCCGTCAGACCGACGGAGGCGACCTGCGGGTTGCAATAGGTGCAGCCCGGGATCTTGGCTTTGTCCATCGGATGAACGCCCGGAACGCCGGCGATCTTCTCGATGCAGATGACGCCTTCATGCTCGGCCTTATGGGCGAGCATCGGCGGGCCTGCCACGTCGCCGATCGCGTAGAGGCCCGGCACATTGGTCTTGCCATAGCCGTCGATGACGATGCAGCCGCGATCGGTCTTCACGCCGAGCGCTTCAAGGCCGAGGTTTTCGATATTGCCCTGGACGCCAACGGCGGAGATCAGACGGTCCGCGGTGATCGTCTGGACCTTGCCGTCCTTCGTCTCGACATGGGCGGTAATGGAGTTGGCGCCCTTCTCGACCTTCGAGACCTTGGCCTCGGTGATGATCTTCAGGCCGCGCTTTTCCAACTGCTTGCGGGCGAAGGTGGAGATTTCCACGTCCTCTACCGGCATGATGTTCGGCATCAGTTCGACGACGGTGACGTCAACACCCATGGAGCGGTAGAAGGAGGCAAATTCGATGCCGATCGCGCCCGAGCCCATGACAACCAGCGACTTCGGCATGAAGTCCGGCTTCATGGCCTCGAAATAGGTCCAGATCAGCTTGCCATCCGGCTCGATGCCCGGAAGCGCACGCGGACGTGCACCGGTCGCGACGATGATGTGCTTGGCGGTGTAGGTGCCCTCGCCCAGCACGCCTTTCGGAACCGGGTTCTGCGGCTCGACGACGGGCTTCGACATCTTGCCGACGACGACTTCGCCGGGCTTGGAAAGCTTCGCTTCGCCCCAGATGACGTCGATCTTGTTCTTCTTCATCAGGAAGGCGACGCCGCCATTCAGGCGGGCGGAGACGCCGCGCGAGCGGGCGACAACGTCCTTGACGTCGGCGGTCATGGTGCCGTTCAGCGTCAGGCCGTAGGCCTTGGCGTGGTTGGCATGGTCAAGAATTTCGGCAGAGCGCAGCAGGGCCTTGGTCGGGATGCAGCCCCAGTTGAGGCAGATGCCGCCGAGATGCTCCCGCTCGACAATCGCGGTCTTCAGGCCGAGCTGGGCCGCACGGATGGCGGTGACATAACCGCCGGGGCCGGAGCCGATGATGATGACGTCGTAAGCATTCGACATGGGCGCTTCCACTCCTCGTTTTCGTGCGAGCCTCCGCGGAAACGGAGGCTCGTTTGGGGATTGGAAGCAAGACCCTCAGGCTGCGGGTGTCTCGGCCTCCGGTTCATGACGAACCAGCATCCCGTAGATTTCATCCTTGAGCTGCATCCGCTTCTTGCGCATCTCCACGATGTGGAAGTCGTCTGCAGGCTCGATATCGGTTTCGGCGCGATGGATGGCCCGGTTTACCTCATGATAGGCCTCGAACAATCTCGCAAAATGCCCATCCGTCTCCTTCAGATGACGCATCAGCGCGACGTGCTCCGGGAATTCCATTGCCAGTTCGTGCGGTGTGTTCGACATGATCCCATCTCCTCTATCGGGGTTGATGGGCTCAGGTTAGACGCAGCGCACAAGACCTCCTTGATTTTGATCAACGCGCCCTGCCGGAGAATGCAGGCCGCGGCCTTACTTCAAAGCCCGAGCAGCATGCGGACGACAGGCTCAATGCCGCGTCCGATCGCACGGGTGTTTTCCGCATCAAGATGAATGCCGTCCAACGGGGTCGTTTGGGCTACCGATCCCGCATCGAAGAAGGCACAACCGGCCTCGTCCGCGGCATCGCGGTACATGCTGGCAAGCATGGCGCCCTCGTCCACCGAGTGGTTGAACATGGCGCCGAAGACCGAATTCGCCGTTTCGCGGATCGCCGGCGGTGCGACGATGAGGATCTCTGGCTCTTCGAACTCGAAACCCCAGTCGTGCTTCTGGACGAGCTTGACCAGCCGCTTGACCCCGCTGGTCGCGCCGATGGCCGTTCCCTGGATGCCACGCTTGAGGTCGTTGGTCCCCAGCATGATGATCACGAGATCGATCGGCTTGTGCGTCGCAAGGACCGTCGGCAACAGCTTCACGCCATTGCGTTCACAATCACCCAGATGATCGTCATAGGCGGTGGTGCGTCCGTTCAGGCCTTCGGCGATCACCCGGACGCCGTGGCCGAGTGCCTTCTGCAAGACGCTCGTCCAGCGGTCCTCGTAGGCATGCCGACCCAGGTTCACCGGGTCGTATCCCCAAGTCAGGCTGTCGCCGTAGGCGAGAACGGTCTTCATCGCACCACTCCCCGGATCAGACCAGCATGCCCATCGGATTTTCGATGTAGCGTTTGAAGGCGCCGAGCAATTCGGCTCCCAGCGCGCCATCGACGCAACGATGGTCGGTCGAGAGCGTCACGGTCATGACGTTGGCGATCTTCATCTCGCCGTTCTTGACCACAACCCGCTCTTCGCCTGCACCGACCGCGAGGATCGTTGCATGCGGCGGGTTGACGACCGCCGAGAAGCTCTTGACGCCCATCATGCCCATGTTGGACACGGCAGTCGTACCACCCTGATATTCCTCGGGCTTCAGCTTGCGGTCCTTGGCCCGCTTGCCGAGATCCTTCATCTCGTTGGAGATCGTGGACAGGCTCTTTTCCTCAGCCTTGCGGATGATCGGCGTGATCAGGCCGCCCGGGATCGAGACCGCCACGCCGACATCGGCATGCTTGTGCTTGACCATGTTGGTGTCGGTCCAGGAGACGTTGGCATCCGGCACGTCGCGCAGTGCGAGGGCCAGAGCCTTGATCACCATGTCGTTGACCGAGAGCTTGTAGGCTGGCTTCCCGTCCTTTTCAGGCGCGGCGGCATTGAGCTGGGCACGCAGCGCCAAGAGCGCATCCAGTTCGCAATCCACGGAGACATAGAAATGCGGGATGGTCTGCTTCGATTCCTGCAGGCGCTTGGCAATCGTCTTGCGCATGCCGTCATGCGGCACGAGCTCGTAGGAGCCTTCGGCAAAGTTCTTGAGTACGGCCTCGTCCGACGGACCCTTGGCAAGAGCCGGTGCCGGCGAGGCGCTCGGGGCTGCTGCCGGTGCTGAAGCAGCCTTGGCACCACCGGTGCTCACGGCCTTTTCGACGTCGCTCTTGACGACGCGGCCCTTCGGACCGGAGCCCGAGACGGCCTTGAGGTCGAGACCGGCTTCCTTGGCCAGACGACGGGCGAGCGGCGAAGCGAAGACGCGTTCGCCGTTGGGTGCTGCCGGAGCAGCCGACGCGGCTGCGGGAGCCGGTGCTGCAGTTGGTGCCGAGGCAGGCGCAGGTGCCGCCTCTGCCTTGGGCGCAGGAGCGGTCTCGGCCTTCGGTGCGGGCGAACCGCCACCAGCAGCGGCAGCCGCTACGTCCTCGCCTTCCTCAGCCAGGATAGCGATCAGCGCGTTGACCTTGACGGCTTCGGTGCCGGCTGGAACGACGATCTTGGCAATGATGCCCTCGTCGACGGCTTCCACTTCCATGGTCGCCTTGTCGGTCTCGATTTCGGCGATGACATCGCCGGACTTGACCTTGTCGCCTTCCTTGACCAGCCACTTGGCCAGGTTGCCCTCTTCCATCGTCGGAGAGAGGGCCGGCATGGTGATATTGATCGGCATGACCTTCCCCCTTACTTGTAGCAGACGGCTTTGACCGCCTGGACGACTTCGCCGACGTTCGGCAGAGCGAGCTTTTCGAGGTTCGCCGCGTAAGGCATCGGCACATCCTTGCCGGCGATCGTGATGACCGGGGCATCGAGATAGTCGAAAGCTTCACGCTGGACGGTGTTGGAAATGAAGTCGCCGACGGAGGACTGCGGGAAGCCTTCCTCGACTGTCACAAGACGACCGGTCTTCTTGACCGATTCGAGGACCGTCGGCAGGTCCATCGGACGGATGGTCCTGAGATCGATGAGTTCGACGTCGATGCCTTCCTTCGTCAGTTCTTCCACGGCCTTGACCGCATAGGTCATGCCGATACCGAAGGAGACAACTGTGACGTCCTTACCCTTTTTGTGGATCCGTGCCTTGCCGATCGGCAGGACGAGGTCATCCATCTTCGGAACTTCAAACGAATGACCGTAAAGGATTTCGTTTTCCAGGAAGATGACCGGGTTCGGGTCGCGGATAGCAGCCTTCAGCAGGCCCTTTGCGTCAGCTGCCGTATACGGCATCACGACCTTCAGGCCGGGGATCTGGCTGTACCAGGCCGCATAGTCCTGGCTGTGCTGGGCACCAACGCGCGCTGCTGCACCGTTCGGGCCGCGGAAGACAATCGGCGCTCCCATCTGGCCGCCGGACATGTAGAGCGTCTTGGCGGCGGAGTTGATGATGTGGTCGATCGCCTGCATGGCGAAGTTGAAGGTCATGAACTCGACGATCGGCTTCAGGCCGGCCATGGCCGCACCAACACCGAGACCTGCAAAGCCATGCTCCGTGATCGGGGTGTCGACCACGCGTCTGGCGCCAAATTCCTGCAGCAGGCCCTGCGTGATCTTGTAGGCGCCCTGGTATTCGGCGACTTCTTCCCCCATGATGAAGACATCCGGGTCGGCACGCATTTCCTCAGCCATGGCTTCGCGCAGCGCTTCACGCACCGTCATCGTCACCATCTCTGTGCCGGCCGGAACGTCCGGATCAGAAGCGACTTCAACCTTCGGGGCGGCCGGAACCTTGTTATCAGCAGAAGACGCGGGCTCATCAGCCGCGGCACGGGCCTTGCCGCCGGCGTCGCCGGCTGCAGCAGCCGGCGTATCGGCATCCGCTTGCTTGGGAGCAGGCACCGCATCGGCACTCTCACCATCCTGAAGCAGGACGGCGATCGGCGTATTGACCTTGACGTTCTCGGTCCCAGCCGCAATCAGCAGCTTTCCAAGTACGCCTTCATCAACGGCTTCCACTTCCATGGTCGCCTTGTCGGTTTCAATTTCGGCGATCACGTCACCTGACTTTACGGTGTCGCCTTCCTGCTTGATCCACTTAGAAAGCGTGCCTTCTTCCATGGTCGGAGAAAGGGCGGGCATCAAAATTTCGATCGGCATGGGTTCCCTCCCCGATTACAGAAGAATGTCGGTGTAGAGCTCGGATACATCCGGCTCCGGATCGGCCTGGGCGAAATCGGCACTGTCTGCGACGATGTCGCGGATATCCTTGTCGATCGCCTTGAGCTGGTCTTCTGAGGCCCAGCCATTCTCGAGAAGACGAGCCTTGACCTGTTCGATCGGATCCTGCTCCGACCGCATCTTCTGCACTTCTTCCTTGGAGCGATACTTCGCCGGATCGGACATCGAGTGACCGCGATAGCGATAGGTCAGCATTTCCAGAATGATCGGCCCCTTGCCGGAACGGCAATGCTCGAGCGCCTGGTCGGCGGCAGCCTTGACGGCACGCACATCCATCCCGTCCACCTGGACACCTGGAATGCCGAAGCCGGAACCACGCAGGGAGTAGTTCGACTGCGCCGTCGCACGGGCCGTCGAGGTACCCATCGCATAGCGGTTGTTCTCGACGATATAGACGATCGGAAGCGACCAGAGAGCGGCCATGTTGAAGCTCTCGTAAACCTGGCCCTGGTTCGCCGCGCCGTCACCGAAATAGGCAACCGCTACATTGTCGTTGCCGCGGTACTTGTTTGCAAATGCAAGACCCGTACCGAGCGAAACCTGCGCGCCAACGATGCCGTGGCCACCATAGAAATGCTTCTCCTTCGAGAACATATGCATGGAGCCGCCCTTGCCCTTCGACAGGCCGCTGCGGCGACCCGTGAGCTCGGCCATGACGCCGCGGGCGCTCAAGCCGGCAGCCAGCATATGCCCATGGTCGCGATAGGCGGTAATAACCTGATCACCCTCTTTCTGGGCCATCTGCATGCCGACGACGACAGCTTCCTGACCGATATAAAGGTGACAGAAGCCCCCGATGAAGCCCATGCCGTAAAGCTGACCGGCCTTTTCCTCGAAACGGCGGATCAGCAGCATTTCACGATAGGCGTGAAGCTCTTCATCTGCACCGAATTCGGGTGAGTTCTTCCCGGTGAATTCCTTGCCGGCCGATTTGGCGGAAGACTTCCGACCGTTCGCAGCTGCTGGCTTGCGAGGCGCCATGCATCCCTCCCATGGGTTATTATGGTCCAAAGTTGGGCACAGAATAGGGAAGAAAGAGGACGGCGGCAATGCCATAAATGCATGGCTCACATTCGCCGCAAGCAACTGTAATCTCTAAAAAATTTACGATTAACCTATTTTCGGTTAATCAGAAATAGGTGTTGAAGATCACGATTTCATCCGGACGGGACATGTTGAGCTGATAACGCGCCTTTTCATCGATGATATCTTCATCGAGCGAGCCATCGCTCAACAGACTGACCTCTTTTTCCAGCATCATACGCTGCGCAACCAGCTTTTCCAGCTCGGCAGCACGCTCCTTGCGAATACGCTCGAAGTCCTGGCCGGCCCGCAGACCGTAGTCGCCATGAATGGAATGATAGCCGAAATAGGACAGGAAAGCGATTGTGACGGCGGGGAGAATGAGACGACCGTATTTCTTCTTCTTGTGATGCCTGGTCCACATGCCGACAAATGCCCTGAAACGCGAAACTGGATCCGACACTAACGCGCATGTCTTAACCGACCGTTGACCTTAACAGGGGCGAAAAAGAAAAAGCCCGCGCCGGGCGAACCGGCGCGGGCTTTGAACGAGCTCAGGATTGGATCAGCCGCGCAGGATCGAAGAGCCGGCATACACCGCCTGCGGACCAAGCTCTTCCTCGATGCGGATCAGCTGGTTGTATTTCGCGGTGCGGTCCGAACGGGCGAGCGAGCCTGTCTTGATCTGGCCGCAGTTGGTAGCAACCGCGAGATCGGCGATCGTCGAATCCTCGGTTTCGCCCGAACGGTGCGACATGACGGCGGTGTAGGCGGCGCGGTGCGCGGTCGACACGGCGTCAAGGGTTTCCGAGAGCGAGCCGATCTGGTTGACCTTGACGAGGATGGAGTTCGCAACACCCATCTTGATACCGTCACGCAGGCGGGCCGAATTGGTGACAAACAGGTCGTCGCCAACCAGCTGAACCTTCTTACCGATCTTCTCGGTCAGCGACTTCCAGCCATCCCAATCGTCTTCTGCCATGCCGTCTTCGATCGAGAAGATCGGGTACTTCGAAGCAAGTTCGGCGAGATATTCGGCCATGGCTTCCGGCTCAAGCGTCCGGCCTTCGCCTTCGAGAACGTACTTGCCGTCCTTGAAGAATTCGGTCGATGCGCAGTCGAGCGCGATGTGCATGTCTTCGCCCGGGCGGTATCCAGCCTTTTCGATCGACTTCATGATGAAGTCGAGGGCGGCGGGTGCAGAAGCGAGACCTGGCGCAAAGCCACCTTCGTCACCGACATTGGTGTTGTGGCCGTCAGCCGCGAGCTGCTTCTTCAGCGTGTGGAAGACTTCCGACCCCATGCGCACGGCATCGCGAATGGTGTCCGCGCCAACCGGCACGATCATGAATTCCTGGAAGTCGATCGGATTGTCGGCATGCGCACCGCCGTTGATGATGTTCATCATGGGAACCGGCAGGACATGGGCGTTCGGGCCACCAACGTAACGATAGAGCGGCAGACCGGAGGACTGGGCAGCTGCCTTGGCGACGGCGAGCGAAACACCGAGGATCGCATTTGCACCGAGGCGCGACTTGTTCGGCGTGCCGTCGAGCTGCATCATCAGGTTGTCGATCTGGATCTGGTTTTCTGCATCATGGCCGCCGATCGCGTCATAGATCTCGCCATTGACCGCTTCGACAGCCTTCTCGACACCCTTGCCCAGGTAACGCGAGCCACCGTCACGCAGTTCGACGGCTTCGTGCGCGCCAGTCGATGCGCCCGAGGGAACCGCGGCGCGGCCCATGCTGCCATCTTCAAGATAGACGTCGACCTCAACGGTCGGGTTGCCACGGCTGTCGAGAATTTCGCGGCCGATGATGTCGGTGATGGCGGTCATGTTCGCTCCCTGTAGACGGAAATTGGACAAGGCTCCTGAGGCCGATCACCGGGCACAAACCCTGCGGACCCGCCTGTGAGTCATCCTCTCTTATCCCATGATCCGGAAAATACAATGACGGATCAGGAGCGAAATGAATGAAATCTAATCGATTTAAACCGCAACTGCCTGCGGCGCTTCCGGTTCAACCGATTAAAGCACCGCTGACGGCGGTCAAGCTGCCTTGGCGATTTCGTCGAATGCAATCAGTTTTTCGAGCAGCCGGCGCATGTCGGTGATCTTCACCATGTTCGGGCCATCCGAAGGGGCATTGTCCGGATCCTGATGAGTCTCGATAAAGAGGCCGCCGACGCCGACGGCGACGGCTGCACGCGCGAGCGTCTCAACGAACTCGCGCTGACCGCCTGAGGAGCCGCCCTGCCCGCCCGGCTGCTGCACCGAATGGGTGGCATCAAAGACAACAGGCGCCCCCATGGCTGCCATGATCGGCAGCGAGCGCATGTCGGAGACAAGCGTGTTGTAGCCGAACGAGGCGCCACGCTCGCAGAGCAGGACATTCGGGTTGCCGCTGGCATTCAGCTTGTTCAGGACGTTCTTCATATCCCAAGGGGCGAGGAACTGGCCTTTCTTGACGTTGATTGCACGACCGGTCTTGGCGGCAGCGACCAGGAGGTCCGTCTGGCGGCAGAGGAAGGCCGGGATCTGCAGGACGTCGACGGTCGGCGCAACGGCTGCGCACTGCTCTTCCGTATGGATGTCGGTCAAGACCGGAACGCCGAATTCCTTCTTGATGTCGGCGAAGACCTCCATGGCCTTTTCGAGGCCGATGCCGCGCTCGGCCGACAGCGAGGTGCGGTTCGCTTTGTCGAAGGAAGACTTGTAGACGAGGCCGATGCCGAGCTCCCGGCATAGCTCGACGAGCTTTCCGGCGATCATGAAGGCATGGTCACGGCTCTCCATCTGACATGGGCCGGCGATCAGCGCGAAGCGACGCTTCTGGGAGAATATGGCCTTGCCGGCGCCATCGCCGACGACGACTTCCGAATTGGTAGAAACGCTCATTTCAGCTCCTCGAAGGCGAAGGTGACACCCTGGCCCTTTTCCGGCGCAACGACGAGGCGCGCGCCCGTTCTTTGATAGTCGACGCCATTAGCAGCGAGGCAGGCTTCTGTCACGCCGAGATCGGCGACGGCGAGGACCACGGCCGCTCCTACAAGTCCGCGCTCGCCTGATGCGGGCCGATGGCCGTATTGCTGTGAGAAACCTTCGGGCGTCAGCACGTCGACAACGGCATTGGCCGTTTCGATTGACATGCCGAAGGAATGGGCGGTGACATTCCGCTGGTTGAGCACCAACTCCAGGAGATACTGGAAATCAGTCGGGTTTTCCTCGACAAGTACGACCCGCCGCAGACCGATGGCCCCATTGGCATGCACCAGCAAGGCGCCACGATCTGCAGGAAGAACATTCACGCGCTCGCAGGCAAAGGCGAAGAAGTCCGGCGCTCGCAAATCGGCTGCAAAGGCCAGACGGAACGAACCGTCAATGGTCCGTCCGTCAGGAAAGCGGAACTGGCGCGAGAATTCCAGGATCGGCCCGCCACTCTGACCCTCTTCGCGATAACGCGCATCGTCTGCCGCAGCATTATCGGATTTCACCACGATCGCCGACAGTCCCTCGCCGCGACGGAAGCGGAAAGCCTGATCTCGCGCAACAAACACATTGCCGGTCTTTGCTGCCTCCAGGCACTCCTCGCGGCTGCCTATCGCCAGCGGCTCAAGATAGGTATCGTCCGCGAAGAAAATGCAGGCATTCTCCGTCCCGAATGGGTGGCGGGCATCTGACGCGACTGTAAAGCCGATACGGTTCATCCTATTGCGACAGGTGTCGAGATCAACAACCGGCAGGACGAGATGATCTATGGCGCGAGGCGACGGCATGCGATTGGACATATTTGCTCTCGATTTCGGCGTCATACTTGGGAACTGCGTGGCTGGTTTGTAAGGGTCTCGACAGCCTGGCGCAGCGCGTCGATTTCCTGCCGCGTTTCCCGCAGTTCTTTCAACACCTGCTCGTCGATCTTGTGGTGCAGAGCCAAGACCTCGATTTCTGCCTTCAGGTTGATCTCATAATCCTTGGCCGCCATGAAACGATCACGCTCGGCCTGGCGGTTCTGGCTCATCATGATGATCGGAGCCTGTATCGCAGCGAGCATCGACAGGAGCAGGTTGAGAAAGATGAAGGGATAGGGATCGAGCGCCCCAGTGGCGAGGATTACGGTGTTGAGGACGACCCAAGCCACGAGGAAAAGCATGAAGCCGATGATGAACCCCCAGGAGCCTCCTACCCGGGCAATCGCGTCGGCCAGACGTTGACCGAAAGTCGCACCGGCCAGAAAATCCTCCCCGGCATTTGTCGAGACCGTGCGCCGTTCACGTGCCCGCACCAGCACCTTCTTTTCCTCGGAGGAGAGATCTGCGACCGACTTCCCCAAGACAATTTTCTCAATGTCCTTGAGCATTTCAAATCCCTCCGGGACCCTCGGCGTCGTGTGGCTCGGATCCGCGCCGCGCACCGCAGGGAAACCAAGTCTCGCCATTTCAATAGTTTTGCGATCGCCTATGGCATTTTCTCACCGGTTCTTCACGAAAATTTATCCCCTTGCGGAACACAAATGGAACATATAGTGTCTGTTCTGGATTTGTTTCACCCTAGGGGCATCGCATATGCTGACGCGCAAGCAACAGGAACTGCTTCTCTTCATCCATGAGCGGATGAAGGAATCGGGTGTCCCGCCGTCCTTCGACGAAATGAAGGATGCGCTGGACCTCGCATCGAAATCCGGCATTCATCGACTGATCACGGCGCTCGAAGAGCGTGGCTTCATACGGCGACTGCCGAACCGGGCGCGCGCGCTGGAAGTTATCAAACTGCCGGAAGCCTATACACCAAGTCTGCAGCCGCGCCGCGGCTTCGCGCCAAGCGTGATCGAAGGCAGCCTTGGAAAGGCGCCCCCACCAACTCTTTCCAAACCTCCGGTCGACGACAGCAGTTCGTCGGTCGCCGTTCCGGTGATGGGGCGGATTGCCGCTGGCGTGCCGATCTCGGCGATCCAGAACAATACCCATGACATCACGGTGCCTGCCGAGATGATTGGCGCCGGGGATCACTATGCGCTCGAGGTCAAGGGTGATTCGATGATCGAGGCTGGCATTCTCGACGGCGACACGGTCATCATTCGCAACGCGTCGAATGCCAATCCTGGCGACATCATTGTTGCGCTCGTCGATGACGAAGAAGCGACGCTGAAGCGCTTCCGTCGCCGCGGCGCATCCATTGCCCTGGAAGCTGCCAACCCGGCCTATGAAACCCGGATCTTCCCGCCTGATCGCGTCAAGATCCAGGGAAAGCTGGTCGGGCTTATTCGCCGGTATCACTGATTTCCGGCATCGGAGACGGTGTCAGTAGGTCCGACGATCTCGGGCGCGGAATGCACCTTTGTGCTTGAGGCAGTGCGCCAGTCATAAAGTCGGTGCGCCGTCCACGGACGCGGTGCGTTTTCAAACGACGGTCTGATCGTCATCTGGTCCGGGTTACCCGAGAGGCCGAAAATCTCGATGGCGCCCGCGCTCCTGAGGCTCGTCTGCGAGAAGAGAGGCGCCCCGGAACGGCAGGCGGCAAGCCTGGTTCTGGCGGCGAGAACGACAATATCTGCGCGGTCACAGGCCGGTCCCACAAGGTCGTGGCGGTCGATCGTCATGAGTACGCGGTCGTTCGGCAACCGGATGGCGCAGGCGTTCTTGATGCAGGCGAATTGGCTTGCGTTGATCGCGGCGGTCAGCTTGTCGATGATCTCGCCAACCTGCGTTGCCTGCGCTTCCGACCATGACTGCCCAAGGCGCCGATCGGGTGTCGGAGGCAATGGTTCTGCTTCGATCATCCTCGGCGATATTGCCCCATCAATTCCCAGCACCGGCTTCCATTGATCGAACACGAATGCCGGTGGGCGGCTGCGATTTGTGGCAAGGGCGCGCCCCTGAGCCTGCTCGATCCAGATGGCGACCAACCGGCCGTCTTCGCTGATCAACAACTCGCCCTCCCCCTGACGAGCCGTGCCCCAGGTCGCAGCCACGGTCGCCACGATCAGTGCCGTGCCCAGATGTCGCAGGCGTGTACGCAGCAGCGTCAGCAGAAGCATGCCGGTAACGGTTCCGATGATGAAACTGGCTGGTAGCCGGGGAAAGACATAGCCACCGCCCCAACTGGCGACCATGCGCGCCACCTCAAGAACGAGCTCAAGACCACGCCCCATCACCCAGAAGAATGGAGCGTCAAGTCCAAAGGGCATCAGCAGCATGGCAATGAAGCCTGCCGGCATCACCACCAGTGAAATAAGGGGCATTGCGGCGAGATTGGCTTCGAGACCGTGAGTCGACAGGCGGTGAAAATGGGTGATGGAAAAGATCGCGGTCGAGACGCCGCCGATCAGGGAGGTGACAAGCGTACCGCCAACGAAGGCCGCGAAACCGGTCAGGAGACGCGCTCCGAGCGACCGGGCTCGCGGAAGCAAGTTCCGAGGCCTTGCTCGCCAGCCGGCATAGCCGGCGATTAATCCTGCGGTGGCCGCGAACGACATTTGAAAACTGGGGCCCATGACTGTCGAGGGCTGGATCACCAGAATGACCGTTGCCGCAAGAGCGAGATTACGCAGGCTGACCGCAGGCCGATCGAAGAGCACAGCGACCAGCATGATTGCCGTCATGAGATAGGCGCGCAGTGCTGACACCTGGTAGCCGGAAATCAGGACGTAGCCGGTCGTGGCCAACAAGGCCCCAACTGCCGCTATCTTCTTGATTGGATAACGCTGTGGGAGAACCGGCATAAGGCTGAGAAGTCCGCGCAATCCGACGAAAAATATGCCGGCAGCGAGTGCCATATTGAGGCCGGAAATCGCTGTGATATGTGCAAGACCGGAGAGCCGAAGGGCGTCCGTCGCGTCGTCGGACATGGAGCGGCGCTCTCCCGTGATGATCGCGGCGGCGAAGGCACCAGGGTCGCCCGGCAATATAGTGCGGATGCGGTTCGAAATGCGGTCCCTCAATGAGAACAAGGCCGCATCAAATCTTGCATGGAGATCACCCGCCGGACTTTCGATTGGTGACTGCCGCTGCGGAGGGCCGAGGAAGAATCCGACAGCGCCGATCGCCGAGAAGTAACTCTGAAAGGCAAAGTCGTTCAGCCCTGGCAGCGCCGGGCCGGACGGGGGAGACAGTCGCGCCCGGCCCGCCAGCCGATCGCCAATTTCTGCCGGAACATGCCTGCTTCGCGCGAGAAGGTTAACCCGCTCAGGCTGACGCCTGATCTGCGGGTCGACCGTCTCAATGATCCGCAATGTATAGCGCCACTCTCCGGTCGCGCCCTGCTCCCTGCGCTCGACAATGCCGGTTACAGTTGTCACGAGCGGTTGATCGAGGATCACGGTCGAAAGCCGTCGGGTCTCCCATTCTGCGAGCAGCATGCCGGTTGCAACCAAACAGGCGCCCCACAGCATTCCATGCAATACCGTGTCGCGGATCGAACGGAAGAGCGCGAGGAGAAACCCGACCAGAAGTGCAAAACTCACCGTCGCTGAAGTCGGGTTCGGGAGAGTGAACCAGATTGCCGCACCGGTCCCGAGACAGACAGGCACGAAAAGGAAGAGATGCCCGTGACGGACTTCCTCCGCGACACAGTCTCGGGCTCCATGGATGAGCCGGCGCCAGGCGAGCCTGATCCGGACCGAGCGACCTGAAGCGGTTGGACGAGAGACAGGCCAACTGTCAGGGGCACTGGAAAGCTCCTGCCGTGCGAGCTTCTCGCCGGATCCCAGAATTGCCGTCCCCTGCCCCTCTGCCACCTCGACCATTCGGCTCTTCCGACCGCCGCCGTTTATCTGCGCAAAGAATAGAGCAAAAGATACAGCAATCAAAGCGTGCAGGAAGCTTCAGCTCTACGGCTTATCCGCGTTTAAAACGATTAGAACCGATCGGTTCGATCGGACTGCTTTCGCGATGCACAATTTGCCCTTTGGATAGCTTGGCATTAACTTCGGTATCATATAGCTACATCGACACGCTTAACCGATGGCGGCTTTTTGGAGACGCCTTCCCGCCAATACCGGAGGATCAGCATGACGGACAAAAGCGCTTCTTTGCAACTTGGTGACAAGACGGTCGACCTGACCGTCAAGGCCGGCACCATCGGCCCAGATGTCATCGATATCGCCGCTCTCTACAAGCACACGGGTGCGTTTACCTACGATCCGGGCTTTACGTCCACGGCATCCTGCGAATCCAAGATCACCTATATTGACGGCGACGAAGGCACGCTTCTGCATCGCGGCTATCCGATCGAGCAGCTTGCCGAAAAGGGCGACTTCCTGGAAGTCTGCTACCTGCTGCTCTACGGCGAATTGCCGACGGCTGCCCAGAAGAAGGACTTCGACTATCGCGTCACGCACCACACCATGGTGCATGAGCAGATGAGCAAGTTTTTCACCGGCTTCCGCCGCGACGCCCATCCGATGGCCGTCATGGTTGGCACGGTCGGCGCACTCTCCGCGTTCTACCACGACTCGACCGATATCACCGACCCGCATCAGCGCATGGTTGCCTCACTGCGCATGATCGCAAAGATGCCGACGATCGCTGCCATGGCCTACAAGTACCATGTCGGCCAGCCGTTCGTTTATCCGAAGAATGACCTCGATTATGCCTCGAACTTCCTGCGCATGTGCTTTGCCGTGCCTTGCGAAGAATATCAGGTCAACCCGGTGCTCGCCCGCGCCATGGACCGCATCTTTATCCTGCATGCGGATCACGAGCAGAACGCCTCGACGTCCACCGTGCGTCTCGCCGGTTCGTCTGGTGCTAACCCCTTCGCCTGCATCGCGGCCGGCATCGCCTGCCTCTGGGGCCCCGCTCACGGTGGCGCAAACGAAGCGGCACTCAACATGCTGATGGAAATCGGCTCGGTTGACCGTATTCCGGAATATATCGCACGCGCCAAGGACAAGAACGATCCGTTCCGTCTGATGGGCTTCGGCCACCGGGTCTACAAGAACTACGACCCGCGCGCCAAGATCATGCAGAAGACCATGTACGAGGTTCTCGAGGCAACCGGTCATGCCGACGACCCGCTGATGAAGGTGGCGCTTGAGCTTGAAAAGATCGCGCTCAACGACCCCTACTTCATCGAGAAGAAGCTCTACCCGAACGTCGACTTCTACTCGGGCATCACGCTGCGTGCGCTCGGCTTCCCGACGACCATGTTCACGGTTCTCTTCGCGCTCGCCCGCACCGTCGGCTGGATCGCTCAGTGGAACGAGATGATCGAAGATCCGCAGCAGCGCATCGGCCGTCCGCGCCAGCTCTATACCGGTGCTCCCAAGCGGGACTACAAGGTGCTTTCAGAACGCTGAGGCGTTTTCGTACACGTTGCCATCAAGAAGGCCGGCTTAGTCCGGCCTTCTTCCGTTTGGTTGATACCAAACAGTGCGCTGGGACCAGGTGCCATCAAACTCCCCGTGATGGCCGCGCATTTCGCTACGCCATGCCTTCATTTCCCGAAAGCTTTGTTCTAAGGAAGTCAACCTGCTTCGTCCCGGACGAAGGTTTACAATGAGGTTCATGCGTCCCGATGCTCGTCTTCTTGAGAAAAGCTTCCAAAACCCTGTTCGCCAAGATCTTGCTGCTGCTGCTCGTCGTGTCCTTCGGCGTATGGGGCGTTTCGGCGTCCCTGTTCAGCAACACATCGGACACGGTCGTGGCCGTCGGGGATCAATCCGTCTCTTCCAGCGACTTCGCTTTCGCCTATCAGCGACAAGTCGCGGATATGAGCAGCCGGTTCGGGATGCAGCTCACGACCGAACAGGCCCGCGCTTTCGGCATCGAGGCCCAGGTATTTTCGCAGCTCGCTGCCGGCGCAGCGCTCGACCAGCTGGCCGCCGATATGAATCTTGGCCTGTCCCAGGATCGTCTGGCACAGCTGATTGCGGATGACCCGGCTTTCAAGAACGCCGCAGGCAATTTCGACCGTGCCCTGTTTTCCTCGCGGCTGCGTAACGCAGGCCTGCGCGAGGACGACTACATCCAGGAGCGCTCGAGGGTTGCGATCCGCAGCCAGATCGTTGACGCTACCGCAGACGGGTTCGTTGCGCCGAAAGTCCTGGTCGATGCACTGAAGGCCTATCGCTACGAGAACCGCGACATCAATTATCTTCTGCTGACGAATGCCAATATCGAGCTCGTCAAAGCACCGGATGATGCGACGCTGGCTGCCTGGTTCGAGACCACAAAGTCGGGTTACCGGGCACCGGAATATCGTAGCTTCAGCTACGTGAAACTTGAGCCGGCCGACATTGCCGACAGAGCTGCCATTACCGACGAGGAGATCCGCGAGGACTATGAGCGTCGCAAGTCATCCTATGAGATCGCCGGCACGCGCACCATCGAGCAGCTTTCCTTTGAGAACAGGGAAATGGCCGAGGCCGCGCTGCAGGAACTGCGGAACGGCACCAGCTTCGATCAGCTTGTGACCGATCAGGGCAAGACGGCAAGTGACGTGTTGCTCGGCGACTTCACCCGCGCCCGGCTGCCTGATGCCGCGCTCGCGGACGCGGCCTTTGCCGTAACGACCGAGGGCGGCACCACCGACGTCATCGACGGGGCGCTGGGGCCAGTCATCCTGCGGATCACCAATATCAAGGACGGACGGACGCGCAGCCTCGATGAGGTGAAGGATGAAATCCGCGAGGCCCTGGCCGAATCCGCCGCGATCGCCGACATCACGACTGTGCACGACCAGTTCGAAGATCTGCGCGCTGGTGGCTCGACGCTGAAGGAAGCCGCCGATCAATTGAAACTCCAGACGGTGACCGTCACGGATATCGACCGGCGCGGGCTGGACAATCGCGAGACGGAAGTTGCCGGCATTCCGGAGCGAGACAAGTTGCTGACCGAAGTCTTCCGCACCGACATCGGCGTCGAGGCGCTTCCCGTCAACATGGGCAGCAATGGCTTCATCTGGTTCGAAGTCACCGACATCAAGGCGGAGCGTGATCGCGAACTGGCTGAGGTGCGCGAGAAGGCAGTGGCAGACTGGACCGCCGAGCAGCAACGCATTGCACTTGGCGCAAAGGCCGAGAGCCTGCGCAAGCGGGTCGCCGACGGCGGCAAGCTGGAAGATATCGCAAGCGAACTTGGCCTCGCCGTCGAAAGCAAGGCCGGCATCACGCGCCGCAGCGAAGATGCAGTCCTGAGCCCTACCGCCATTACGGCAGCCTTCTCTGGACCTCAGGGCACTGTTGCGACCGCATTGGGTGCTGATCCGTCGACCCAGATTCTGCTGGTGGTGACAGCCGTGCGTGATCAGCCGACCGGTGGGGTGCCGCTGAATGAAGACGAGCAGATCGCGCAGGTGGCCAACGCGGCCGGTGACGACATTCTCGACCAGATGGTGGGCCAATTGCAGGCGGAGTATGGCGTGACGATCAACCAGGCATTGGCCCAGCAGGCCATCGTCCGCTAATCCACGTCCACAGGGGGAGCTGTAGAATGTCCGGGTTGAAGCCCTTCATCGCCAAGATCGCTTCGCGCCAGCCGTTGACACGGCAGGAAGCAAGCGACGCGTTCGAGATACTGATGTCGGGTGAAGCCAGCATGGCGCAGGTCGGCGGTTTTCTCATGGGCCTGCGCGTGCGGGGAGAGACCGTCGATGAGATCGCCGGTGCGGTGTCCATCATGCGGGAGAAGATGGTCCCGGTGGATGCGCCCGCCGATGCGGTCGATATCGTCGGGACGGGTGGGGACGGCACCAACACCTACAACATCTCCACGCTCGCCGCGATCATCGTAGCGGGTGCCGGTGTGCCTGTCGCCAAGCATGGCAATCGTGCGCTGAGCTCGAAATCCGGCACGGCGGATGCGCTGTCGCAGCTTGGTGTCAAGCTCGACATCGAACCAGATCTGATCGCGCGCTGCATCAGGGAGGCCGGTATTGGCTTCATGTTCGCGCAGTTGCATCATCCCGCCATGCGCCATGTCGGCCCTGCGCGTGTCGAACTCGGGGCACGGACGATCTTCAACATCGTCGGTCCGCTTTCGAGCCCGGCGCGCGTCAAGAAACAGCTCTTCGGCGTCTATTCGCCGGAATGGCTCATTCCCGGTGCGGAGGCGCTTCGCGATCTTGGCCTGACAAGCGCCTGGGTGGTGCATGGCAGCGGCCTCGACGAGATCACGACCACAGGTCCGAGCCAAGTCGCTGAATTTAAGGATGGCGAAATTCGTACATTCGAGCTCACCCCTTCCGATTTCGGGGTGGCGACTGTTTCGCTCGACGCCATCAGAGGCGGTGACGGCGCCGTGAACGCGGCGGCCCTGCGTGACGTGCTTGGCGGTGCCAAGACGCCTTATCGTGACGTGGCACTGTGTAACGCCGCAGCCTCTCTGGTCGTTGCAGGCAAGGCCAAGGACGTGACCGAGGGCATGCATCTCGCCAGTCAGTCACTGGACGGTGGCGGGGCCGCGCGGGCGCTCGAATCACTGATCGCCATTTCCAATTCCGCCACTCAGGGCTAAGGTTGAAACCATGACCGATATCCTGAAGCGCATTGAGACCTATAAGCGTGAAGAGATCGCGGCCGCGAAGGCCGCAGTCTCTTTGTCCGAACTCAAGGACCGGATTGCGGTGCAGGACGCGCCGCGCGGTTTTTACCGCTCGCTCCTGCGCGCCCGCGACGAGGGCCGGTTCGGCCTGATCGCCGAGATCAAGAAGGCGAGCCCGTCCAAAGGCCTTATACGTCCCGACTTCGACCCGCCGGCGCTTGCTGCGGCGTACGAGGCCGGAGGCGCTGCCTGCCTCTCCGTGCTCACCGATACGCCAAGCTTTCAGGGCGCCCCCGAATTTCTCTCTGCAGCCCGCAAGGCCTGCAGCCTGCCGGCGCTGCGCAAGGACTTCATGTTTGACGCCTATCAGGTCTATGAGGCTCGCGCCTGGGGTGGAGACTGCATCCTGTTGATCATGGCCTCACTGTCGGATGGCGAAGCCGCTGAGCTTGAGGCCGTCGCTTTCGATCTAGGCATGGATGTGCTCATCGAGGTGCATGACGCGGACGAGATGGAACGGGCGCTGAAACTCACCTCGCCTCTGGTCGGGATCAACAACCGCAATCTCCGCACCTTCGAGGTCAGCCTGACGGTCAGCGAGGAACTGGCGTCCATGGTGCCGGCCAATCGGCTGCTGGTCGGCGAAAGCGGCATCTTCACCTATGAAGACTGCCAGAGGCTTGAGAAGTCCGGCATCTCCACCTTCCTGGTCGGCGAAAGCCTGATGCGCAAGGACGATGTGGCCGAGGCCACCCGACTGCTGTTGACCGGAAAGACCGGCGCCGTGGCGGCGGAATGACGGCCGGACCCGGCGGATTGAGCCATATCGGTGCCTCCGGCGAGGCGCATATGGTCGATGTTTCGGGCAAGGACGACACCGTGCGGATCGCACTGGCCGAGGGCTATGTCCGGATGAAGCCGGAGACCCTTGCCATCGTCCGCGAGGGAAATGCCAAGAAGGGCGACGTGATCGGCACAGCGCGGATCGCCGGCATCATGGCAGCCAAGCAGACCAGCAATCTCATCCCGCTCTGCCATCCGCTGATGCTGTCGAAGGTCACGGTCGATATCACCGATGACGCTGATCTTCCGGGCCTACGGGTGGAGGCCACCGTCAAGCTGACCGGCAAGACCGGCGTCGAGATGGAAGCGCTGACGGCCGTTTCGGTGACCTGCCTGACGATCTACGACATGGCAAAAGCGGTGGACAAGACCATGGAGATCGGCGGGATCCGCGTAATGGAGAAGAGTGGCGGCAAATCGGGCGATTTCCGCCATCCGGAGCGGGGCTGATGTCACTGCTGCCGGTCGAGGAAGCCCTTGCGAGGCTGCTTGCCGCTGCCCATCCCGTGATCGATGTCGAAGAGGTTTCGCTGCACGAGGCGAACGGTCGCATTCTCGCGGTCGATTTGGCCGCACGACTTACCCAACCACCTTTTGATGCCTCAGCCATGGATGGGTACGCTCTTCGTACCGTCGATGCTGAAGAGATCGGCAGTGCCCTCAAGGTCATTGGGGAGTCTGCGGCGGGTCACGGTTTCGGTGGGACAGTGGGACCAAGCGAGGCTGTGCGGATCTTTACCGGCGCGCCGGTTCCGGATGGGGCGGACAGCATCCTCTTGCAGGAGGATGCCGAGACGATCGGAGACGGCAGGATCCGCACGTCCTTTGCCGTGACGGCCGGACGACACATTCGTCCGCGCGGGCAGGATTTTGCCGAAGGCGAGACCGCGCTCTCTGCAGGGCTACGCATGGACTTCAGCCACCTCACGCTGGCCGCGGCGATGAATCATGCGACGCTGCCAGTCTATCGCCGCCCCAAGATTGCGATCCTTGCGACGGGAGACGAACTGGTGCCGCCCGGAACGGCCCCTGGCCCCAGCCAGATCATCGGTTCCAACACCTATGGAATCGCGGCGCTTGCACGCGACAATGGCGCAGAGGTGATTGATCTCGGTATCGTACCCGATGATCGCGACCTGTTACGGCAAGCCGTGGGCCAGGCACGCGAACGCCGTGTTGACGTGCTCGTCACCCTTGGAGGAGCATCCGTGGGCGACCACGATCTCGTCCAGTCGACACTGGTCTCCGCCGGCATGGAACTCGATTTCTGGCGGATCGCCATGCGGCCGGGCAAACCGCTAATGGTGGG
>OGCL01000670.1_pt1 | contig 34238 bp, 30 predicted proteins | sample 1570041 | NCBI WGS metagenome assembly OGCL01 (sample SAMN06266162, study PRJEB24511) | hot springs metagenome | isolation source: Hot spring water | place: South Africa: Limpopo | collected 2015-06-22 | reverse complement strand
CGCGCCGCCTGCTCGCGCAGATGGGCCAGGGTAATGACCTCGAACTGCGGCAGCACCGCATGCCAGAAAAAGGCATGGGCGGCCATGATCAGCGCCAGCCAGGCGTAGCTGTGGCTGATAAAGATGCCGGCAAAACAGAGCAAGGTGCAAAGGGCGCCAAAGCGCACAATGGCCAGGCGCTGACCGCTATGATCCCCCAGCCAGCCCCACAGGTTGGGCGCCACGCAGCGCATCAGCATGGGGATGGCGATCAGCTCGCCAATCCGCGCGGCGCTAAAGCCCAGGTGGTCGAAATACAGGGCCAGAAACGGCGCCGTGGCGCCGAGCAGGGCAAAGTAGAAAAAGTAAAAGCCGGACAGGCGCCAGTAGGGCAATGCACCAGTCATGATCTGGCCATAGCCTGGCTTGAGCCGAGCGATAGCCAAGGGGCGCATTGTTGGGTATCGCTGCGCTCAACCCAACCTAGGCTGCTCACAGCTGCGGCAGCACCGGGGTCTGCACCCGCACATCGGCATTCTGGCCGCGGTGGCGCAGCAGATGATCGAGCAGCACCATGGCCATCATCGCCTCGGCAATCGGCGTGGCGCGGATACCCACGCACGGGTCGTGGCGGCCCTTGGTGATCAGCTCGATGGGGTTGCCCTGCACATCGATGGCGCGCCCCGGGGTGGTGATGCTGGAGGTGGGCTTGAGCGCCAGGTGGGCAATGATCGGCTGGCCGCTGGAAATGCCGCCAAGAATGCCGCCGGCATGGTTGGAGAGAAAGCCTTCGGGGGTCATCTCGTCGCGGTGCTCGGTACCGCGCTGGGCCACGCAGGCGAAACCGGCGCCGATTTCCACGCCCTTGACCGCGTTGATGCTCATTAGTGCGTGGGCCAGTTCGGCGTCCAGGCGATCGAAGATCGGCTCGCCCAGACCCGGCATCACGCCTTCGGCGACTACGGTGATCTTGGCGCCCACCGAATCCTGATCGCGGCGCAGCTGATCCATATAGGCCTCAAGCTCCGGCACCTTGTCCGGGTCGGGGCTGAAGAAGGCGTTCTGCTCGACGCTATCCCAGGTCTTGAAGGGAATCTCGATGGGGCCGAGCTGGCTCATATAGCCACGAATCAGAATGCCCTGGGTCGCCAGGTACTTCTTGGCGATGGCGCCGGCGGCCACGCGCATGGCGGTTTCCCGGGCCGAGCTGCGGCCGCCGCCGCGGTAGTCGCGGATGCCGTACTTGTGCTGGTAGGTGTAGTCGGCATGGGCCGGACGGAAGCTGTCCTTGATCGCCGAATAGTCCTTGGACTTCTGGTCGGTGTTGCGGATCAGCAGGCCGATGGGGCAGCCGGTGGTCTTGCCCTCGAACACCCCGGAAAGAATCTCCACCACATCGTCTTCCTGGCGCTGGGTGGTGTGGCGGCTGGTGCCGGGCTTGCGCCGATCCAGATCGCGCTGCATGTCCTCCTGCGACAGCTCCATACCCGGCGGGCAGCCGTCGACAATGGCGACCAGAGCCGGGCCATGGCTTTCGCCAGCGGTGGTGACGGTGAACAGCTTGCCGAAAGTATTGCCGGACATGTGCAAAAGGCTCCGCGAAAACAGCCCCGGATGGCATGCAAGGCGCCAGCGGGCCGGAAAAGGAAAGGCGCCGAGTATACCCCCGGCGGCGGCGCAGTTCACCCTGCCCGGGGCAACCTTGACGCCCGTGCTGGTCAAGCCGACAGGGCCTCGTCTATGGTTGCTGCATCAGTGATCGACCGGGCCTGGCTACAGCGGCGGCTCCGGCGGCCGATAAGCCGGCATCTTTGGATGGAAATGCAGCCATGAGCGAAAGCCCAGCAGCCCCCAGCGACAGCCCGGCCGACAGCGACACGCCCCAGGCCGAAACCGCCCACCCCTGGGCCGACCTGCCGGCCGAACAGTTTCGCCTGCTGCGCCTGGCGCCCATGCAGGCGGATCGGCATACCGGCGCCCGCCCCCTGCGTTTCGTGCAACTGGGCCGGGTCGAGCGCCACGCAAAGGCGCATAGCCTGCTGCGCCTGAGCCTGCAACTGCCCGGCCAGCGCCTGCGCAAGGGCCAGAACCTGCTGGAAATCTGGGCCGACCATGGGCTCAAACAGGTGCGTTTTGCACCGGAGAAAGGCCTGAACCTGGAGCCGGAAAACCGCGGTCTGGGGCGTTATATGCTGGCCCAGGCGATCAGCTGGGCCCGTCAGCACTATGCCCACTATCAAGTCGAGCCCTTCCCCCTGCCGACCCAGGACGCCTTCAGCAAGGAGGCCGTAGCCCGCCGCGAGCATTGCCTCAAGGCTCAGGGTTTTACCATCGACTACCTTGACCCGCTGCAACTCAAGGCCCAGGCCAGCGCGCCCAGGGTCAGCTCGCTGCATGGCGACTGGCACGCGGAAAAAGTGCAGCAGGTGGAACTGCTGGACGCCGCTGCCATGCTCACCCAGGCCGACCAGAGCCTGCGCGAGCAGGAGGTGAAGATCCGCAAACTGGAAGATCGCCTGGACACCTACAAGCGCGAGGACGGTAGCCTGCGCTTTACCATCACCTGCCTGATCGCCTTCTGCGTATTCCAGGCCGGCCTGTTGATCTGGATAGCCACCCGTTAAACAAAGGCCATATGCCAATAGCTTGGTACGCCCGGGCCCGCTTCAGTGACCATGCAATAGCCTGGATCGGTAGGGTGCGCCGTGCGCACCGGCAATCCGCCATCAGGCGCGGTGCGCACAGCGCACCCTACCCATATTTGCAAGGCAGCCCGGAGCCTGTGCGTTATGCAACACATGATTGGTACAGCGCCTAAAGAAAACTGGCCGCAGGTTTCAGGCCTATAGCTAGCAAGCCCGTAGGGCGGATAACGCGACGCTTATCCGCCAGCTGCGCAACCTGATGGAAAGCGCCACGTGGATTACACCCTCCCCGTCAGCACTTTACCCGCGCGCGAAACAATTCCTGATGTTCACGGCACTGGGCCGCCGCCAGCATGAATACACCATGACCGCCGCGCTCGAACTCCAGCCAGGTGAAGTCCACTTCTGGGTACAGCGCCTCGACGTGCACCTGGCTGTTGCCCACCTCCACAATCAGCAGCCCCTTGTCGCTCAGGTGATCGGCGGCCTCGGCCAGCATGCGCCGCACCAGGTCCAGGCCATCCTCGCCACAGGCCAGGCCCATGGCCGGCTCATGCTGGTACTCGGCCGGCATATCGGCGAAGTCCTCGGCGTCCACATAGGGCGGGTTGGAGACGATCAGGTCGAAACGCTGGCCTGGCAGGCCCTCGAAGCCATCGCCCTGCACCGTGTAGACCCGCTCTTCCAGGCCATGGCGCTCGATATTCTGGTTGGCCACTTCCAGCGCCTCGAAGGACAGATCGCCCAGCACCACCTCGGCCTCGGGGAACTCGTAGGCGCAGGCGATACCGATACAGCCCGAGCCCGTGCAGAGGTCGAGGATGCGTGCCGGCTCCACCGCCAGCCAGGGCTGGAAGTGCTGTTCGATCAGCTCGGCGATGGGTGAACGCGGCACCAGCACGCGCTCATCGACAATAAAGGGCAAGCCGCAGAACCAGGCCTCGCCCAGCAGATAGGCGGTGGGCACGCGCTCCTCAATACGCTGGCGGAGCAGCGTCTGCAGATGCTGGTGTTCATCGTCTTCCAGGCGGCAGTCCAGGTAGCTGTCGTTGATCTGGTAGGGCAGGTGCAACGCCCCCAGCACCAGCTGACGAGCCTCGTCCCAGGCATTGTCGGTGCCATGACCGAAGAACAGCTGCTCGGCCTGGAAACGGCTGACGGCCCAGCGGATATAGTCGCGCAGCGTGCGCAGGCGGGTGTTGAGAACGGCGGGGGCGGCGGTCACGGTGGAAGGCTCCGAGGGAAAGGGAATGGCACGCATTCTATCAGTCCGTTGAAAAACGTAGGCGAGGCAGGCAAGACAAGGCAAAAACGGCCGAAAAAGCGGAGTGTACGAGTTGTACATGAGCATTTTGAGGCCGTTTTAAACGCAGGATTGCCCATGCAGGTAGTTTTTCAACAGCCTGATAGCCCAAGGTGGTGGCCCAAAAATAAAGTTCTGGCCAGGGCTGGACGCCTCTGCCAAAGCATCAGGGGCGCAGATATAATTTGTTACGAATTCTTAACCCTTCCCTCCCCCTTCTCCGAGTCCCCACCCCATGGTCATAGATCCCTTCTCGCTCACGGGCTTGCTCGTGCTGGCGATTTTCCTGATTGGCATGACGCTGATCGTGTTCGAAGCCCAGCTGGAAATGGATAAGTTCAAGCCGGCAATGTTCATGATGTCCGGCCTGATCGTAATCGGTGTGCACTACGCCTTCTACGACCCCAACGGTTTCCAGTACTTCCTTCATGCGCAGAATGAAACCAAGGAAGAGCTGTTCGGCCTGATCGCCTTCATGGCCTTTATGTGGATGATCGTCGAGCTGCTCAACGAGCGAAACGTGTTCACCTCCCTCAACGGCTACCTGATGGGCAAGGGTCTGGGCGCCCGTGGCATGTTCTGGGCCACCGGCGCACTGTCGGCGCTGCTCTCGCCCTTCCTCAACAACATCACCACGGCGATGATCTTCGGCAAGACGGTCAAGAGCATCTCCAACCACCCGCGTTATACCCATGTGGCCCTGTGCAATATCGTGGTGGCCTCCAATACCGGGGTGTGGTTTCTCGGCACCTCCACCAGCCTGATGGTGGTGCTGGCCGGCAAGATCAGCGTGGCCGGTCTGTTGCTGCTGATCCCCTCCGCCCTGATCGGCTGGCTGCTGTTCGCCGCCACCCTGCACCTGTTCTACCTGCGCAAGCTCGCTGGCGAAGACCTGATCCAGCAGGCAGACGTCAGCGAAACCGCACTCAAGCCCGGTGGTGCCGGCCTGGCCCTGGTCGGCCTGGTGGCGGTGACCGGTGCGGTGCTGTGCAACGTGGTGCTCAAGGTCAGCATCGAATTCGCCGTCGGTATCGCCCTGGGCTTTGTCGCGCTGTATGCCTGGGTACTGATGCGCCGCGGCATCGAACTGCCCTGGCAGGATCAGCTGCAGAAAGTGGAATGGAACGCCCTGCTGTTCTTTATCGGCATCATCACCTCGGTGGCCTGCCTCAACCATGTTGGCTGGCTGGACTATATCTCCCGCCTGTTCGAGGTGATGGACCCGACCGCCGTGAACGTGGTCCTGGGCGTAGCTTCCGGGGTGATGGACAACGTGCCGGTGGAAGCTGCCGCATTGATGTCCAACCCACAGTTGGGCCTCGACCAGTGGGCGCTGAATGCCCTGATGGTGGGCATTGGCGGCTCGCTGACAGTGGTCGGCTCGGCTGCCGGGATCATGGCCATGAGCCTGGACAAGAGCTACAGCTTTGCCGTGCACCTGAAGTTTCTGCCGGCCATTCTGGTCAACTTCTTCGGCTCGCTCGGGGTCTGGTATCTGCAGTTCCAGGTGCTGGGCTGGTACTGAGCCCTATCAACGCTTGTCCAGTTGCAGCTGCAGTGCGCTCTTGGGGCGCACGCAACAGGCCAGAACCTGTCCCTCCGGGCAGGCAGACTCGGGTCTGATCACCCAATCCACCTCGCCGTCGCGCAGGTGCACCCGACACTGACCGCAGCCACCACTGCGGCACTCGCTGGGCAGGTCGATGCCGGCTTCGTCCAGCAGGTGCAGCAGACTGGGGTGGGAACGGTACTCCAACTCGCGACCCTCAGGCAGAAGACGCACTGGAAACTCGCGAGTCTCAGTCAGGGGCTGGGCAGCAAATGCCTCGGAATGGAAACGCTGTGCAAGCAGCCCCTCGGCCTGCAGGCTGCCGCGCAGCTGTTCGGTCATCGCGTGCGACGCGCAGATCCAGACTCCAGCGACCTGTGGCAGCCCCCCAGCACAGGCCAACAGCTCCGTGGCAGCGAGACGGCCACGCTCGCCCTGCCAGAGCGGATCCTCGCCCGTAAGACGAGGACGATAGTCAAAACCGGGATAGCGTGCAGCAAGGTCGACAAACTCCTGATGATAATCCATCAATTCAACCTGCTGGCGCACCGACCAGAACAGCACTACCCGTCCATGCGGTACCCGCGCCAGGCGCTCATGCAGCATGGCCCGCATCGGGGTAATGCCAACCCCGGCGCCGATCAGCACATAAACCCCTTCGCGGCGGCGGTCGATATGAAAGCTGCCGCGCGGCACTGAAGTCCGCACTCGGCTGCCAACCCGCAGATGATCGTGCACCCAGCCGGACACCACGCCGCCCTCCTCACGCTTGATCACCAGCTCGTAGTGCCGGGGGCGGCGCTGCCAGGCCGCCAGCGAGTAGCAACGCCGCTGAACCCGCTGCCCCTCGCTATGCAACACCAGATAGTCGCCAGCCTGAAAAGTCGGCAACCGACGCGCCTTGCCCGGCGTTGCCAGCAGCAGTCGAGCGAAGGCGCCATGATCATCTCGCTCCAGTACCTCCAGTTGCAGTTCGCGACGCTGTAAACGATGGCGTCTGGCCAGACGCGCCGCCAACCACCAGCGCCAGAGCCCAGCACCGGTAAACCACAGGCACAGACCGATCAACGCAAAGCTGATGGCCAGTAACAGGAGTGCCGCCATATTTGCCGATCAGGCCTCGTTGGCCTGCACCTGCTGCAACCGGCGGCCACGGCCGCGCCACCACATCACTAGACCGGTCAAGGTGAAAAGAATCATGCTGCCGCCGACGATATCGCCCCACAGCCATTCCAGCGGACCGAGAAACTTTCCGGTGTGCAGGCTTTTCATCACCTTATCCAGACGAAAACCCTCGCCGTACTTGTCCCCCTTCTTCTCGCCTTTGTAAGCCTTATCGGCCTTCTGAGGCGAAGCCAGCACCTGCAGCGGCTCAGGCATGGTCCAGGGTTTGAGTTCAGAGGGGCTGGCCAACTTGGCGAACTGAACCTGATACTTGGCAACAGCGAACAGCTGCTGCGCGTCGGCACTCAGCGAGCGTACTTCGCGCTGCTCGCCCAGACGCTGCAGAGCACCATCAGAGGCTACCAGCCACAGGCCCTTCTTACCCGCTGCCAGCAGCCCCTGCTCGACCGCCAACAGATCGAACACCTCCTCCTTCAATACCCGCTCCAGCGTGCCATCTTCAGTCAGACGGTAAAGCCCTTCCTCGCCACCTAACCAGCGCTGACCGCTGGCAGTCTCCAGATAGGTGCGCAGCTCGGCATGCATGGGCAGCTCGGCCAGTTTTACAGGCGTCCAACTGCTGCCACCGTCGCTCGACTCCAGCACTTCACGCTTGCCGCTGGCGAACAACTTGTCACCGACCGCACTCAAACTGTGCCAGTCGCCGCTCTTGAGCTTCTCGGCCTTGCCTTCGGCGCTCAGCCGCCACAGGCCGTATTTTCCAGCAGCCAGCACCGCACCCTGGCCCAGCGCCTGCAGGTCACGCACTTCGCCGACCTGGGTCAGCGGTCGCAGTTCGCTGGCGCTCAGACGGTAGAAGCCCTTGCCCGCCCCCAGCCAGTAGTGTCCCTCGGCTGCCGGCAGCACAGCGCGCAGCTCCAGCTTGCCGCCCTTCTCCATACTCTTCTCGCCCATGGCCATGCCAAACAGCGGCTGCTTGCTCTTGAAGGTATCTTTGTGAGCCAGATAGATGGTGGTGATCGCCACGATCAGGATGGGCAGCGAGAGCAGCACACCCAGCCACAGGTGCCAGTCACGCATGCTACCCAGATTGAATCGCTTACCCGCCATTTAATGTGCCTCCAGATGATCAGATGAAAACGACGCCCACAGTGTCAGTGACGTGGGCGTTTGTGACGCACGCCGAGGCCCGTCACTCGGCTGCTTTGTCTTTGTGCTTCTTGCCTTCGCCCTTATGCTTCTTGCCTTCACCTCTGCCCATCTTGGGTTCGGCATCCAGCTTGCTCAGCTGCTCGGCATCGAGGATGCCCTCCAGCTGTTTACGCTTCTCAGCCTTGCGGGCCTCATCTGCCTTGCGCTCGGCTTCGCGGCGCGCTTCCTCGGCCTCCAGCAAGGGCTTGACCTTGGCCTGCTGCTCGGCACTCAGGCCTAGTTGCTCGGTCATCTTTTCCAGTTTTTTCTCCACCCGCTGTTCGGGACTGCGCTCTTCGGCGGCCTGTGCGATGAAGGGCAGCAGCAGGCTCAAGGCAACGGCAGAGAGTTTCAGCTTATTATTCATGGTCTTCTCCTTTTTTGAGAATGAGGTTGATTACCACTGCATGATGCCGTTACGCCGTGCAAAAAAACGCCAGGAATTGAGGAAAAATCATGCAAGCACAGTCCCACCTTCGCTGATCCGATAACCCACCCCGTAAACCGCTTCGATCTGCTCCCCTCCGCCCAGACTCTCGATCTTGCGACGCAGCTTCTTGACGTGGCTATCCACCGTGCGCTCGGATACCACCCGACCATCCAGGTAGATTTGATCCATCAGTTGCTGACGACTGAAGATGCGCCCGGGTGACCGGCGCATGACTTGCATCAGGCGGAACTCCACGGCAGTCAGCTGAACGACCTGGCCGGCACGGCAGACCCTGTAGCCCTGTGCATCCAGCCTCAGCGCCTGATCTGCATTCGCCGGCACAGGCTCGACCACCCGGCGCAGCACTGCCTGCACCCGAGCCACTACTTCGCGTGGGCTATAGGGCTTGCATATGTAGTCGTCGGCCCCCAGCCCAAGACCGGTAATGCGCTCACCCTCTTCTACCCGCGCCGTCGTCAGCAGAATCGGCATACGGCTTGCCGTGCGAATGCGTCGGGTCAGTTCAAAGCCATCCAGCCCCGGCAGCATCACATCGAGAATCAGCAGATCGACCTTGTGCTCGGCCAGCCAGGGCAGCACCTGGTCACCGCGCGACAGCACCTGCACGGTGAACCCCGCCTGAGACAAATAGGCTGCCAACACCTCGGCCAGCGTCGCCTCATCCTCGACCAACAGCACTGTGGATTCGTTCATTGCGCCTCCAAAGGCAAACTCAGACGCAGCTCCAGCCCGCCCAGGGGCGAAGGGCCAGCGCTCAGGCTGCCGCCGTGGGCCTCGGCAATCTGCCGGCTGATCGCCAAACCCAGGCCAGCCCCGCCATGGCAGCGACTGCGCGAGGTTTCAACACGAAAGAAACGTTCGAATATGCGCTCATGCAGCGCACTGTCGACTCCCGGCGCACTATCACGCACCAGCAACAGACAAGCATCGCCATTGCCTGCCAATACGACCTCGACCTGCCCGCCCGTATCGGTGTAACGCAACGCATTGCCCAGCAGGTTATCCAGCAGCTGACCGAGCAGCCGCAGATCGCCCCGCAACGAGCAGGGTGGCGAAGCGTGCAGCACCAGACTCAGCCCGGCCTTGGCAAAATCCGCCTGCCAGGCCGCGCAACGCTCGTCCAACAGCTTATCCAGCCGGAGCGCCTGAACCTGCAAGGCCTGCCGAGCACTATCCGCGCGGGCTAGTTGATGCAGGTCATCCACCAAGCCTTCAAGTCGTCCGGAAGCACGCAGCAATGAAGCCAACCCGGCAGCGTCCAGCGGCCGCACACCGTCCTGCATCGCCTCCAGCTCTGCGCGCAGCAGCGCCAGCGGCGTACGCAACTCATGGGAAACATCGGCCAGCCAGGCGCGACGATGACGCTCGGCGTCCTCCAGCTGGCCCGCCATAAGATTGAAATGCCCGGCCAGGGCGCCGAACTCATCACGTGAAGTCAGCGATAAACGAGTATCCAGGCGCCCGGCAGAAAGTTGACGACTGGCCTCGGCGAAACGCCTCAGCGGGCGGGTGAACAGATGCGCCAGCGGCCAGGCCAGCAGCGCGCATGCCAGACAAAGGGCCAGGGCGATCATGCCGAAAGTCTGCAGTAGCCCCTCGACGAAACGGATATCGGCTTTCTCGCTAAGCGGTATGGCGGTCTTGCTCCCGACATAGCCCACCAAGCGGCCATCGACCTCGATCGGAGTCAGGGCCAGCCGCGATAACTCCTGCTCCCGCCCAATCAGCAGGCGCTGTTCAACATCCAACAAGGCAAACTTGCCTGCTTTGGGCCCTTTCCCAGCCTCTTGCGACTTCTCCGGCTTGGCAGGCTTATCTTCAGCTTCGCCACCCTTTACCTCCTTGTGCAGACGGTTCCAGGCCTTCTCCTCCCGCAACAGGCGCGTCCAGCTGCCCTCCTCACGATAAATGGCAGCGGCACGCTCAGCCAGTTGCTGCGCCTCCTGGGCATGACGGTTTTCAACAAAGCGCAGGAAGCCAACCTCGAAAGCCAAACTGGCCATGCCATAGCTTGCACCCACTGCCAACAACCCAAGCAGCAGCAGCGCAACGAACAGTTTGAGTCTGATCGACGCATTGAAAAACCAAGAACTCAAACGACACCCCAAGAGCACATGACAGTAGGCAGGCATAAAAGTTACGCGAGAATATATTGTTTTTGATAATCCATCTCATTATATTTCGCATCAAATTCTGACCTGCCAAATTGCCACCACCCTAAGCAGCATTGAGGCATCCCTTTCTCATTACACCCTGGAGTCACTATGGGTATCCGCGTGTTGCCGCTGACCAGCTTGCTGGGCGTCCTGTGCCTGAGCAACCTGGCCCTCGGTGCCGAATCAGAATATGGCAGCCCCCTCAGCCTGCCGGGCAACACCCTAGCGCCGCCGGCAGGAACGCACACCGCTCCCACCATCAGCCAGACAAGCGCTTCCTTAGGCAGCGCCCATAGCCTCCCCGCCCCCAGCACCAAACCGCTGCCACAGCGTTGGCAGCTACGCCGTGACGCCCTGCTGCATGAAGAGCTTGCCGACTGGGCCGGCCGCGCCGGCTGGCAACTGCGCTGGCAACCGGGCGTAACCTGGCAAGTGGCCGCTGACTCCAGCTTCTCCGGTGAGTTTCCCGACGCCATCGCCAGCGTCATAGAAAGCCTGTACCTGGAGGGCCGCCCGGTGCGCCTGGTGCTCTGGGAAGGCAACCAGGTCGCAGAGGTGGTCAGCCATGAAGTTCGTTAAATCCATGGCCTGCGGCCTGCTTCTGCCCCTGCTGCTGAGCAGTTGCGCGACCAGCGAGCGCGTCAGCCAAAGCCTGATTTCCGATCGTGAAGAGGCGCTGGCCTACCGTCAGCAGGCCAAGGACAGCGCCGGCAGCGCCGCCGTTACCCGCACCACGCGAGCCAGACTCAGCGGGCAGCAATTGTCGCTGCAGGACATGCAGCAACAGCCGGCGATCTTCTCTCAGCCGGTCAGCTACAGTACCGCCGGGCAGACCCTGGAAGAAGCCCTGGCCGTGCTCTCGCGCCAGCTGCGCATGCCCATCCGCATCGCCGAATCGGTTTCCGACAGCGGCACCCTGGACAGTAGCCAGAGCCATCTGCCGCAGGCGCAGACCTGGCTGCAGGTGCAGTGGCAAGGCAACCTGCGCGGCCTGCTCGACCAGCTCGCCCAGGCCAGCCGCCTGTACTGGCGCTACCACGAAGGCCGCGTGGAATTCTTCCTCTACGAGACTCGTCACTTCCAGGTACATCTGCCAATCGGCAACCGCTCGGTCAGCGCCAGTATTTCGGGTGGTGGCAGCAATGGTCAGAGCAGCGGCGGCAGCGGCCCCAATGCCAGCAGCCAGAATATCGCCGCTGGCACCGGCAATATCGAGGTCAACACCAGCGCCATCGAAATCAACCCCTATGCCAGCCTGACCAGCACCATCAGCGCCATGCTGCTGGATGAAGGTCAGACTGACATAGTGGCGGCTCAGCGCTCTACCGGCGCCAGCAGCGGCGGCACCCAGGATTCGGTAAACGCCATCAATGTCGCCAGCGACAATGGCAGTCTAGGCGGCGAGCAAAGCCGCGGGCGCAGCCGAGTTGTGGTCAGCCCGGAACTGGGCATGGTCACGGTCACCGCACCACCGCCCTCGCTGGACCGGGTGGCCAGCTATCTAGACGGGGTCAACCAGCGCTTCGCGCGCAATGTGCTGATCGACCTGAAGATCTACGACGTGGCCCTGGACGACAAGGAAGGCGCCGGGCTCTCTGCCGACATTGTCTTCAGTCGCCTCAATCGCTATGGGCTGGAAGTGGTCAGTGCGCCCAGCGTGGGTTTCGGCAGCACGACGCCGGGCCAGGCCACCCTGGAGGTCAGCAATCCCAACTCGAAGTTCAATGGCTCGCAGCTGGTCGCGGAGGCGCTGTCTTCCTTCGGCAACCTGTCGGTGACCACCTCTGGCCAGGTGATGGCCATCAACGGTCAGCCAGCTCCGTTGCAGATAGCCGAGGAGATCAACTATCTGGCCAGTGCCTCCACTACCGTCTATGGCGCTTTCGACCAGCTTCGCTCCACCTCGTTGACTCCCGGCTCTCGGGTGGTCGGCCTGACCGCCAACTTCCTGCCAACCATCCTGGCCGACAACCGCATCCTGCTGCAGTACCAACTGACCATGTCCTCGCTGCTGGCGCTGGACACCATCAGCAGCGGTGGCACCTCGATCCAGACCCCACGTATCGCCTCGCAGTCGGTGCAGCAGCAGGCCTTCGTGCGCGACGGCCAGACCCTGGTGCTGTTCGGTTTCGAACAAAACCGCTCCGGCATGGATGGCAACGTCTCGCTGCTTGGCGCCAGCCGCGTCGCCACCGGCAAGCGTAGCCTGCGGGTGATCGTCATGCAGATTCACGGAGGCAGCAAAGATGTCTGAAATGCACAAAGCCCTGCTACTCGCTGCCCTGTTCGTCGCCAGCAATGCCCAGGCCGAGAATGCTTCCTGGGTCGAGGAGCTCGGCACCATCGATGCGCAGATCCAATTGCTGCAGAAGCGCGAGGAACTGGCCGTGCAACAGCAGGCATCCTCGCAGCGCTGCCTGGCCGGACTGCCCAAGGTGGTGGCCATCTACGAGTTCGCCGGCCAGCGCAGCGCCCAACTGCACTACCCCAACGGCCAGCTGCAGGAGGTGCAGAGCGGTGCCCAGGTAGCGGTCGGCGCCCGGATCAGCGCCATTGCCGCCAATCTGGTGCAGGTCAACCTGAACTGTGCCGGGCAACAGTCGCAGATAGCCCTGGAGTTCACTTCCGCTGCGCGCCAGCAGGCGCTAGGCGCCGCCCGCAGCCAAAGCCAGAGCGACGGTGCCGCCCCCGCAGTGGCCAGTTCGCTGCAACCTAGCGTGGTGGTCGGTGCCCCGACCATTCGCCTGGACAGCCCACTGCCGCCGGTTCCCGGCGTCGGTGCCCCGTGATGAGCAGCATCCGCCTGGCCGGCCTGCAGCTGGCCGTCGGCCTCGACTGGTACCTGGCCAGCGAGCGCGCCGAGCTGCGCCCGCCGCGCAAGCGCCACAGGCGTGGCTGCCAGGTACAGCTGAGTAGCAGCGAGGGCCTGCTCCTCGGTCTCGGCAACCAGCAGCCGCTGTGGAACCAGCCACTCTATGCCGGCGCCCTGCTGCTGGCCCGGTTGGCTCCCCAGGCGCTGATCCATCAACCACTGGACAGCCGCCATGTGTGGGTCTGCGCCGTGCGCGGCGGTCTGCCGTTACCAGGCAGTGACCACGTTTGCGGCGTCGCCGAAGCCCAGCAGCAGTTGGACCAGCTGCTGCAACTGGCCCCCGGCACGCCGATCCTCGGTGAGCATCCGCAGGCCGAAGGCAACCTGGCCGACCTGCTGGCCAAAGCCGGCAAGACCGAGCTGCGCCGGGCGCGCCTGCACACCAGCGCCAGCCCTCTGCTGCCGGCGCTGGCTGCTGCCAGTATCCTGGCCTGTGCCTTGGCCAGCTACGCCTTCCTGCAGCAACCGCAGGACCCGGTCGCGACCTTCGTGCCGCCGGTCAAGGCGACTAGCGACGATGGCAGCGCCCAGCTGCGTCTGCGCCAGCAATTCGACGCGGATATTGCCAAGGCCCGCGCCGAACACTTGCAGCAGCCCTCGCTGATCCAGGCCGGTGCGGCCTGGCTGCGCGTATTCTCCAGTCTGCCGCCGAGCCTGCAGGGCTACCGTGCCGAACAGGCCCAGTGCGACCTGCAGCAATGCGAGGTGACCTGGGTCGCGGCCCCGGGTGCAGCCGCCCGCCCCGACGCCCTGCCTGGTCAGCCGTTACCGGCCAGCACCGACGGCAAACGCAAGACCCGCATCGTCCTGGCTGAACTGCCGATGCAAAGCCTGGCGGCCATTTCCGTCAGCGAGCTGAACGACTACCGCGAACTGCTGGTCCCGCACCTGCGTCGCGCTGGCGCACGTCTGGATTTCGGCGAGGCCGGCACGCCCCTGCAGGTCACTCCGCCAGCGGGTCTCGACGCCCAGCCCTACCACCTTGGTAGCCCCTACAGCCTGCGGGTGAATGTCGCCGGCTGGGCCAATGTGCGCAGCACCCTCAACCAGCTGGCCAACACCCCGCTGATCGCCCGCCGCGCCCTGCTCAATCTCGACCAGGGTCGCCTCAGCCTGCAACTGGAGGGCCGCTATGTGGTTGCCCAAGACTGACACCGCGCTGGCCAGCCAGCCGCCCCTGGCCGGCGAAGAGACCAAGGGCCCGATCAATAACCTCAGTGACGTTCCCGCCGGTACGCCGAGCATCGAATACCTGCCCCTGGCCTGGCGCGACCGCTTCGCCGTGCTGCTGGACGAGGCCCAGCGCCGTGCCAGCATCCTCGCGGTGCCCCAGGCGATGGGCTCGGCGGCGTTGTTCGAGCTGCGCCGCCGCCTGCACGACAGCGGCCTGCGCGACATCCAGATCCGCCCGGCCACCGCCGAAATCGTCAAGCTGCTGCACAGCCGCCGCGACCTGGCCCCAGCCAGCCTGCTGAGCGCTGATGACGCCACCGGCATCGAGCGCTTCGCCCACAACCTGATAGAGGAAGCGATCCGCCACAAGGCCTCGGACATCCATATCGAGACCCGCGAAGATCACGCCCTGGTGTTCTTCCGTGTCAACGGCCTACGTCAGGTGTTCGCCACCATCTCCCACGAGTCGGCACGCTCCCTCGGCGTAGTGCTCTATTCGGTGCACGCCGACGCCACCAGCAAGGAAGTCTCCTGGGACTCGCAGCAGGTGATGGACGGCGTCATCGAACACCGCAGCGACGACGGCCGCCATGCCCAACTGCGCTTCTCCTCGGCGCCAATCTTCCCATCGGGTAACTTCCATATCGTGATCCGCGTGCTGCTGATGGACAGTTCCGACCGTCAGCTGGCGGACCTCGGCTACAGTGCCGCGCAGCTGACCACCCTGGAGAACATTAGCGCCGGCCTGTCCGGCATGGTGATCCTCTGCGGCCCGACCAACTCGGGTAAGAGCACCACCTTGCAGGCACTGATGAAGAGCATCCACCGCCGCCTCGGCGAGACGGTGAAGATGATCACCGTGGAAGACCCGGTGGAATATCTGATCCCCGGTGCCTGCCAGATCGGCGTGGCGCGCAAACGCAAGACCGCTATCGACGAACGCACCGGCAGTGCCTTCACCACCTTCCTGCGCGGCACCCTGCGCCAGGACCCGGACGTGGTGATGGTTGGCGAGATCCGCGACATCGACTCCGCCTCGGTGGTCAAGGACCTGGTGCTGGCCGGGCGCAAGGTGCTCACCACCTTGCATACCTACTCGGCGATCTGGGCCTTCGTGCGCCTGCGTGAGCTGGGCGTACCGATCGAGCTGCTGACCATGCCCGGTTTCGTCTCCGGCATCCTCTACCAGCGCCTGGTGCCGACCCTCTGTCCGCACTGCTCTCTGCCGCTGGTAGGCGCCAGCGGCCGGGCACGCCTGGATGTCGGCACCCTGCAGCGCCTGCAGCGGGTGGTGGACTTCGACGTGCACCCGGTGCGGGTGCGCGGCGACGGCTGCGAGCACTGCAAGGGCACCGGCATTGGTGGCCGCACCCTGTGCGCCGAATTCGTAGTGCCGGACAAGGCCCTGCTCGACCTGATCGCCCGCGAACGCTACCTGGAAGCCGAGAGCCACTGGCAGCAGCGCGGCCATCTGATGGTCGATGACCTCGGCGTATCGGCCCTGGCCCACGGCATCAGCAAGCTGCGCGCCGGCCTGCTCGACCCGCGTGACCTGGAGAACAATATCGGCCTGCTCGACGGCCTGGAGCTGCCCCAGTGAACCCACTCAAGGCCCTGCGTCACAACAGCAGCCGCCGCGCCGAGTTCTACGAACTGCTCGGCAGCTTCGTCGCCGATGGCATCCCGCTGTACAACGCGCTGCTGGAAATCGACCAGCAGTACCAGGCCAACCGCCACCCGATGGCGGATATCAGCGCCGTGGTGGTGCGCCGCCTGCGCGGCGACGAACCTGGCATCTACAGCTTCGGCACCGCCTTGCGCGGCCTGGTGCCAACCACCGAGGCGCTGGCCATCCTCGGCGGCGAGGAGTCCGGGCAGACCGCTCAGGGCATCCAGCGCGCTGCCGCCATCTGCCACGACAGCGACGCCATCCTCGGCACCCTGCGCGCCGAGTTGAGCTACCCACTGTTTCTGTTGCTGCTGTTCGCCACCTTGCTGGTGGGCATCTCCCAGGAAGTGGTGCCAACCCTGGCCGGCATCCTGCCGGTGGAGCGCTGGCCAGCCAGTGCGCAGATGGTCGCCCACCTGGCCGATGCCACACCCTGGATTCTCGGCCTCGGTGGCCTGCTGCTGAGCAGCTATGCCCTGGCCTTCTTTTTTCTGCGAGGCAACTGGACCGGCCCGCTGCGCGAACATCTGGACGCCTGGATCTTTCCCTGGAACCTGCACCGGCGCATCACCGGCGCCTTGCTGATGACCTCCCTGGCCGCGCTGATTCGCATTGGCGTGCCCTTCTCCCAGGCCCTGGAGCGCCTGCGCGACATTGGCGGCCCCTGGGAAGCCGAACATATCGAACGCATCCGCAACCAGCTGCGCCTGGGCGTCAACGAAGGCCGCGCCCTGGCCAGCCCGCTGTTCGACGCCGATATTCGTTGGCAGATCGAGCTGTACGGGCGCATGACCCAGTTCGCCGAGGGCCTGGACAAACTGTCCGGGCGCCTGGTGCATGCCACCAAGCAGCGCATTTCCGCTGCCGCCAGCCTGCTGCGCACCCTGTTGTTGATCCTTATCGCGCTGACCATCGTCTGGATGTACGGCGCCTTCCTGTCCATCACCCTGGCCGCCCGCGCGGTCGGCTGAATACCCCGGAGTTCCAATGCGTCACATCGCCCTCAATCGTCAGCTGCAACGCGGTATAACCCTGACCGAAACCCTGCTGGTGCTGGCCGTGGCCGCAGCGCTGGCCGTGGCGGCCTACGCCGCCTACAGCGTGGCGCGCAACGACGGCACCCTGTCCGACCTGTCGTCCGGCACCGTAACCATGGTGGAAAAGATCCGCCAGGTATGGAGCCTGTCCGGCGACTACAGCTCGGTCACCGCGGTCAACCTGAGCAAGGCCGGGGTGCTGCCCAAGCCGTTCAAGTTCGATGGCGACAATATCCAGGATCCCTTCGGCAATAACCTGGTGATCAATGGTGCCACCACCTCCTTCGCCTTCTCTTTCCGCAACCTGAGTAGCGAGAACTGCTCGAAGCTGGCCCCCACCCTGGCCTCCTTCGGTTACCAGATCACCGTCGGTGGCGATGCCCAGGCCAGCCAGGGTCGTGCCAGCGGTGCCAGCCTGTACAAGAGTTCGGCCGGCGAGATCAATACCGGCGCGCTGATAAACGCCTGCGGCGCCGATAGCGCCAGCCAGCGCAATATCGCCGTGGAAATTCGCTGATCCCGCGCAGACCAAGCCATGTTTATCCAGCTCACCTTCGCCCTGCTGCTGCTCACCACGGTGCTGTTCACCGTGGTGCTCAATGCTGCACCAACCGTTTCCACCGACACCCGCGCGGCCGAGATCGAACTGGAGCGCCTGAGCGCCTTTGCCTTTGCCACCGAGCGTTATCTGGAGCAGCACAAGGATTTTGAGGGGCGCCTGGAGTGGCCGCGGATCAAGGGACTGACGAGCCTGCCCAGCGGCCTGCAAGGCACCGGCATGCCGAGCGAATGGCATGCGCGGGTGGCAGATGGCGACTTCGTGCTCTGCGCTCCCGTATCCAATCAGACCCTGGCCCTGCTCGCCCAGCGCATGCCGGCAAACGCCAAGGGCAGTCGGGTAGACAACTACCTGGTATTCGCTGAGGCCGAGCAAGCCGCAAAGGAGGCTGCTAAATGCGCGGAATGAAATCGCAACGAGGCATGAGCATGATCGAGGTGCTGTTGGCCGTGTCCGTGGCCGTGCTGATGCTGGCCAGCATGACCCGTCTGATGGGTGACGCCCGTCAGGAAATGCGCGCGCAGACTGCGGCAGACGGCATTCGCGCCTTTCAGACCGCCGCCCAGCAGTATTACGAGGCCAACCGCGACGCCTTGCTGCAGGCCATGGTTGACGGCAGCGACGCCGAACAGCTCTGTCGCCTGGGCGTGGACAAGAACGGCAACGGCGGCACGCTGGCCAACAGCACGACCAAGCACACCTGTGCCTTTGATGCCAGCTGGCTCAAAGCCAAGCTGTTGCTGGGCGAAAACTACCGCGAGAGCACTGCCCAGGGCGAGCGCCTGGTGGCCATCCTGCGCCATATTCACGATCAGGATGGCCAACCCACTGGCAACGCCGAGTTACTGGTGGTGGCCGCAGAGGGTGCACCGGACCCCAGCGAATCGCGGCACGCCTTCAACCTGGCGGTGGCCAGCAACCTCGGCTTTTCCGGCGGACTGGTACCGGACCGCGACCGTGGCCTGTGCAACGCCCGCCAGTACGAAGTGTGCGGCAACGGCTGGAAGCTCGACCTTCGCGACTTTATCGACGCCGGCCAGCTCGGCCATTTTTCCAGCCAATTGCAGTGAGATTCACCATGCGCCAGCTGCTTTCTCTCGCCCTGCCCGTCGCCCTGTTCTCCAGCACCGTCCTGGCCGCCCCGGTGGCCGTGGTGCCGGGCTCCAATGCCAGCTATCTGTATCTGCCGGCGAGCAATATCGCGAGCAAACTGACCGTGACCTTTCACAAGGAAGGCAGCTTTACCGACTACCGCATCAGCAGTGAGCCGGCCGGCGTGAGCTGTGGTAACGACGAGCTGGTGTGCACCGCCAAGCTCAACCCCGATACCCGCTACACCTTCTTCGCCGAAGGCCAATACGCAGCGGCGCTGCATATAGCCCCCCTCTGGAGCGAAGGCTGCCAGAGCGAGCAAAGCAAAAGCTGCAGCACCACCCTGTCATCCGGCGTCACGATCAAGGTCACGGTCCCCGCCCTCTCGGCGGCAGAGCTCACTCCCGTGCTGATCAATGGCGAGGGCAAGGCGCGCTTCCTCTATCAGATGGGCAATGGTGCCTATCTGATCGGAGCCAGCTATGACTTGCTGCGTAACACTCCCTGGCAGAGCACCAACAGCGTGACCAAGGCCACTGACGCCAACGACGGCAAAGCCAATATGCCCTTGATCACCGATTCGGCCCATGTCGACCACTGCCAGAGCGGCCTGCCCAGCGAACTGGGTAGCGGTTGGTACTGGCCGGCACACAACGAACTGAGCGCCATCAATAGTGGTGCCTGGATGAATATCGTCAATGTCAAGGAGCTCTGGTCCTCGACCGAGGAAAGCGAGAAGAAAGCCTACAAACGCAATATGGATAAGCCGGAAACCAAGTCCGAAGACAAACATAAAGCGGACCGTAACGGCCTATGCGTCAAGCGCTTCTAATCACTCTACTGGCTCTCGCCCCGCTCGCCGCCGGCGCTGCACCCCAATGCACCTGGGAGCAAACCGGCCAGCGCTGGGGCGTGCATCCGCATCTGCTGTATGCGATTGCCAAGGTCGAGTCCGGGCTTAACCCCAAGGCGCTCAACGTCAACAGGAACGGCAGTGAGGACATCGGCCTGATGCAGATCAACAGCAGTTGGCTGCCTCGCCTGAAGAAGGAGTTCGGCATCGAGCGCGAACAGCTGTTCGAGCCCTGTACCAGCCTGGAGGTGGCGGGCTGGATTCTCTGGCACAACCGCCAGCAACTCGGCGACACCTGGAATGCCGTGGGCGCCTATAACGCCCGCAGTGAACATCTGCGCCTGGCCTATGCCGAACGCGTGCATCGCGCTCTGCTGGGGCTTGGCGAACAAGGCGCGAGACAGCGCCGCAATCATTAAAGACACCGATTACCGTCCACGCCTGGCCCCTTTATCCAACCGGATCCGTCACCCATGAGCATCGAAGTCAAACTCATCACCGGCCAACAGCAGCGCCTGATCGCCCTGAGCAGCAACAATGCAGCCGCCGGGGCGCCGCTGCGTATCCAGGCGCGCGATATCAAGATTCTCCAGTTGCTCGACAGCCACAGCGGCCTTGGCCCGCAGAAGCTCTGGGCCAAGCGCCAGGGCAAAGACCTGCTGGTGACGGTGGACGATGAGGGGCAGATCCTCCAACTGCTGGTCGAGGACTACTTTATCGCCAGCCCGCCGCCGGATCTGCTCGGCCTCAACGCCGACGGCAGCCTGCATGCCTATCTGCTCGGCGACAGCGGCCAGGGCTTAGGCAGCCTGGCCAGCAACCCCCAACCCAGCGCCGCCGGTGCTGGCGCCTGGGATATGGGCAGCGCCTGGAACCTGCTGGTGGACTCGCCCTGGGCCCTGGGTGGCCTGGCTGTCCTCGGCCTGGGTGGCGCTGCCCTGCTGATCGACCGCAGCGACGACAACCAGGACAAGGCCCCGAGCGATACCACCCCACCCGGTGCCCCCAGCCAGTTGCCACTGACCGACAACGACGCCAGCGACGGCATCGACCTGCGCATCGGCCTGCCCAACGACGCAGTGGCCGGCGACACCCTGGTCACGGTCGTTACCCTGCCCAACAGCAGTACCCTGACGATCAGCCGTGTACTGACCAGCGCCGATATAGTCGCCGGCCAGGTGACCCAGACAGTACCGGCCAGCGCCACCAGCAGCGACGGCGTCTATCAGGTGCGCAGCACCCTGAGTGACGCCGCCGGCAACATCAGCCAGGCCGCCACCACCAGCTTCACCGTGGTTTCCGGCACGGTGTCGGACGACTATATTGCCGGTGCCACGGTATTTATCGACGCTAACGGCAACGGCCAGCTGGATGCCGGTGAACTGTCCACCACCACCGACGCCAATGGCCGCTTCAGCTTTGTCCATGTACCCCAGGGCGCCGCGATCATCGCCTTCGGTGGCACCGACAGCGCCACCGGCCTGGCCAACAACCTGACCTTCAAGAGCTATGAAGGCCTGAGTCTGGGCGTGGTCGTCACCCCGTTGTCGACCCTGGTCAGCAGCCTGGCCGAGGCCAGCGGTGCGGTCAATGCGGCGTCCCTGCAGGCGGCGGCCAGCCTGCTCAATCAGCGCCTGGGCCTGGGGCTGGCCGATGCCAGCCAGTTGTTAACCCTTGATCCGGTGGCCGCGGCCGCCGCTGGCAGCGCCAGTGGCAAGAGCCTGCTGGCCGCCAGCCGCGAACTGGCCCTGGTCATGGCCGCACTCGACCAACTGGCCCAGGCCGCCGGCGACAACACATTCGACAGCACCGGCTTCCTCGCCACCCAACTGAGTGGCAGCCCGCTCAGCCTGCATTCGGCCAGCGACCTCAACAATCTGCTGACTTCGGCCATTGGCCAGATCCAGGGCCTGAACGCCGAAAACACGGCTATCGATGCGCTGGCCCAATCCCTGGCCGAAGCCAACGGCGTGATCGCCGCAGCTACCCAGAGTGGCAACAGCAGTGCCGCCATCGCCGCCATGCAGGCCGGCCACACCCAGGTCGTCGGGCAGATCGCCACAGCCACCAGCAACGGTCAACTGCAGCCGATCGAAGTGCTCGACCTGACTCCACCGAGCCTGAGCATCAGCCACGATCAGGGCAGCCTGGCCAATGGCGCGGTGACCTATAGCTTTAGCTTCTCCGAGGCGGTGAGCGGCTTTTCTGCCGCCGATATCACGGTCAGCGGCGGCAGCAAGGGCGTCTTCACCCAGGTCAGCGACAACCTCTATACCCTGGTGGTCACTCCCGCTGCAGGCACCACCGGCAATCTGCAAGTAGGCGTCGCCGCGGGCGCCGCCCAGGACGCCGCCGGCAATGCCAGCATTGCTGCCAGCAGCAGCCTGGCCTTCGACACAGCAGCCCCCAGCCTGGTCATCGGCCATAACGCCACCGGCACCGTCACTGGCGATGTGACCTATACCTTTACCTTCTCCGAAGCAGTCACCGGTTTCACGGCTGACGACATAACGGTCACTGGCGGCAGCAAGGGCAGCTTCACCCAGGTCAGCCCCGCCACTTACAGCTTGGTGGTCAGTCCCACCGCCAACGCCTCGGGCAATCTGGCCGTCAGCGTTGCCGCCGGTGGCGCCACGGATGCCGCCGGCAACCCCAGCGCGGCAGCCAGCGCCACAACGGTCGGCTTCGATACCCAGGCACCCAGCCTGAGCATCAGCGACAACGTCAGCGGTACGGCTGACGGCCCGGTGCTGTTCACCTTCACCTTTAGCGAGGCGGTAAGCGGCTTCTCCATCGAAGACATCAATGTCAGCAACGCTAGCAAGGGCACCTTTACCCAGGTCAGCGCCAGCGTCTTTACCCTGGTGGTCATCCCCAGCGCCAGCAGCAGCGGCGAGATCCAGGTCAGCGTCGCCGCTGGCGCCGCCACCGACGCCGCTGGCAACCCCAGCCTCGCCGCCAATGCCAGCCAGGCCTTCGATACCAGCGTGCCGGATACCACACCGCCATCGCTGACCATCACCGATAACGTAGAAGGCACCACCACCGGCAATGTGACCTTCACCTTTACCTTTTCCGAGCCGGTCACCGGCTTTAGCTCCGATGACGTAGTGGTGAGCAACGGCAGCAAGGGCACCTTTACCCAGATCGACGACAGCACCTATAGCCTGGTGGTCAGCCCCGCTGTCAATGGCACCGGGGACATTCTGCTCAGTGTCGCCGCTGGTGTCGCCCAGGACGCTGCCGGTAATGGCAACCTGGCCGCCGAAGCCAGCCAGGCCTTCGATACCCGGATCGCCGAGGCGCCCGAACTGACCCGGGTGGACAGCACCCTGGGTGTCAGTGTTAGCGGCAAAGTCCGCAGCAGTCACTGGGTGGATGTTGACGGCGACGGCAGGCTCGATCTGTTCGTGGGTATCCATCAGGGTGGCAGCAAGCTGTTTCGCCAGAACGCCGATGGCAGTTTTACCGATATCAGTGCCAGCCTGGGTGACCTGAACATCAATCACCGTGGCCTGATCTGGGCCGACTTCGATGGTGATGACGACCTCGACCTGTTTGTGCTCGGTGACAACGTCAATAGCCGCTTCCTACGCAATGATGGTCTGGACGATAGCGGCAACCCGATCTTCACCACCGTTACCAACAATAATCTGGGCGACGCCAACTTTGGCCAGGCCAAATGGGCCACCACCCTGACCTGGGATGGCGCCAAGAACAGCGTGCTGATCGCCGGCCAGAACGTGCTGCGGCTGATGAAAAACAACGGCGACGGCACCTTTACCGAAGTTTCCTCCAGCCTTAGCGGCCTGACCACTGCGGCCGGCAAGGGTGAGCATGTCTCGGTGGCCGACTATGACGGCGATGGTCACCCGGATATCTTTATCGCTCAGGACGGCGTCAACCTGCTTTACCGCTTCGATAGCAACACTGGCAAATACCAGCTGCAAAACAACGAGCTGATCGGTCTGAACGCCTCCGGCGACAAGAGCCGCGCCGGCATCTGGGGCGACTATGACGGCGACGGCCACCTCGACCTGCTGGTAGTCAACGAAAGCCAGAGTTTTCTCTATCGCAACAACGGCGACGGCACCTTCACCGATGTCACCGCCAGCGCCGGCCTGAGCATCGCCAGCAATCCAAAGAGCCGCGGCGCGGTCTGGGCCGATCTTAACAACGACGGCCATCTGGACCTGCTGATCAGCACCGAATCCGGCCGCGACATGCTGTATATGAACAACGGCAACGGCACCTTTACCGAACTGGGGGCAACCGCCGGCCTGCAATCCACCAGCAAGGGGCAGGGCTTCGCCGTGGCTGACTTCGATGGTGACGGCGATCTGGATCTGGCCATCGCCGACGAGAATGGCGCGCTGTTTATCTATCGCAACGAGCAGATCATTGCGCCTCCTACTCTTCTCATCAGCAGCGGCGTGACAGGCACTGCAGAAGGGCCGATAACCTTTATCTTCACCTTCTCCCAGCCGGTAACAGGCTTTACGGCTGACGATGTCATGGTGAGTGCGGGTGTGAAGGGCGAATTTATCCAGATCAATACCAGCCAGTACAGCCTGCTGGTGACTCCAGAGACTGGAACCAGCGGCACGCTGGAGGTCAGCGTGGCCGCCGATGCAGCGCAGAACATACGTGGCCTGGGCAACAGCGAAGTTCAGATCAGCCAGAGCTATGACGTGCCGGCCGAGGACACCACACCACCCAGCCTGGATATCAGTTCCAGCGTGACTGGCACCGTTAATGGTGCGGTGCTCTACACCTTTACCTTTTCCGAACCGGTAAGCGGTTTTAGCGCTGACGACATTCAGGTAACGGGCGGTAGCAAGGGAGCATTCCAGGCAGTTTCCAGCTCGATCTATACCCTGAGCGTAACGCCGATAATGGGTTTGCTCGGCGACTTGCAGGTACAGGTTCTGGCCGGTGCCGCAGCAGACGCAGCCAGCAACCCCAGTGAGGCGGCCAGCCTCAGCCAAGCGCTGGATACCCGCGCCGCCTTTGAACGGGTGGACAGTACCCTGGGCATCAGCGCAAGCGGCAACGTGCGCAGCAGCCATTGGGTGGATGTGGACGGTGATGGCAGGCTTGACCTTTTTATTGGTGTCAACCAAGGCGCCAGCAAGCTGTTCCGGCAGAACGCCGATGGCAGCTTTACCGATATCAGCGCCAGCCTCGGCGACCTCAGCCTCAAGCATCGCGGCGTGCTCTGGGCCGACTTCGACGGTGACGGCGACCTCGACCTGTTTATGCTTGGCGAGGAAACCAACAGCCGTTTTCTGCGCAACGATGGCCTGGACGGCAGCGGTAACCCGATGCTCACCTCCGTCACCGCCAACGGCTTGGGTGGCACCAGCTTCGGCAAGGCCAAATGGGCCACCACCCTGACCTGGGATGGCGCCGAAAACAGCGTACTGATCGCCGGCGAAAACGTACTGCGCCTGATGAAAAACAACGGCGACGGCACCTTTACCGAGGTTTCCTCCAGCCTCAGCGGCCTGACCAGCGCTGCCAGCAAGGGCGAGCATGTGTCGATGGCCGACTATGACGGCGACGGTCACCCCGATATTTTTATCGCCCAGGATGGTGTCAACCTGCTCTATCGCTTCGACAGCGCCACCGGCAAGTACCAGCTGCAAAGCAATGCTGCCATCGGCCTCAACAGCGCCAGCGACAAGAGCCGCGCCGGCATCTGGGGCGACTATGACGGCGACGGCCACCTCGACCTGCTGGTGGTCAACGAAGCGCAAAGCTTCCTCTACCGTAACAACGGCGATGGCACCTTCACCAACGTCACTGCCAGCGCCGGCTTGAGCATCGCCACCAATCCAAAGAGCCGCGGCGCGGTCTGGGCCGATCTGAACAACGACGGCCATCTGGACCTGTTGATCAGCACCGAATCCGGCCGCGATCTTCTCTATCTCAACAACAGCGACGGCACCTTTACCGAACTGGGAGCAACCGCCGGCCTGCAAACCACCAGCAAGGGCCAGGGCTTTGCCGTGGCAGATTTTGATACCGACGGTGATCTGGACATCGCCATCGCTGACGAGAATGGCGCGCTGCATCTATACCGCAACCTGTTCGCCACCCCGGCGCAGACCCTCACCGGCAGCGCCGGCAACGACCTGCTGCAGGGCAACTCCGGCAACGACCTGCTGATCGGCAACGGCGGCGCGGACATCCTGCTGGCTGGGGCCGGCAACGACCGCATCGTCATCAACGCCGACAACCTCAACCATCTGCTGGCGGCCGACAGCCCGGCACGCATCGACGGTGGCCCGGGGCTGGATACCCTGGCCCTGGACGGCGCCGGCCTGAGCCTGGACCTGGCCGCCCTGCTCGCCCTCGACGACGGCAGCCGGCTCAAGTCCATCGAGCGCTTCGACCTGACCGGCAGCGGCAACAACAGCCTGAGCCTGTCGGCCGAGCAAGTGCTTGCCCTAGGCGGGCAGCGCCTGGTCAATACCGCAGCCGTGGGTGACGAGAGCCGTTTCCAGCTGCTGATAGAGGGCGATACCGGCGACAGCGTGCAACTGGCGGACTTCTCCGACTGGAGCAACAGCGGCGAAACCCTCAGCTTCGAGGGCCAGAGCTACCAGGTATGGAACCACGGTACGCAACAGGCGCAGCTGCTGATCGACAGCCAACTGACTGTGGCCTGACGGAATCCATATGCCACAGTTGTCGCCGTTGCGCGTCATGCCCTCGTTAAGCCTGCTGCTGGCCCTGATTACAGGGCCAGTGTCGGCTGCTGTCGACGGCCTGCAAGCCGCCCTGCACGCCACCCTCACCCGCAACCCGGCAGTGCTTGGCAAGCAGGCCCAGTTCCGCGCTTCCGGTCTGCTGGTGGAGGCGGCCGAGGCCGGCCGCCTGCCGTCCTTCAGCCTGCAGGCCAGCGATCTGAGCAATAGCAGCAACAGCGGCCAGGCACGCCTGCGTCAGCCGCTGTGGGCCTTCGGCAAGATCGACGGCGCCATCGAGCTGGCCGAGGCCCGCGCGGCGCAAAGCCGTGCCGAGCTGCTGCAGAGCAGTCGCCAACTGCTGGAGGAAACCGCCGCCACCTATGCCCAACTGCTCGGCCTGCGTGCGCGCCTGCAGGTTGCCGAGCGCAATGTCGAGGAACATGAAAAGCTGCTCGGCCTGATCAGCCGCCGCCGCGAAGGCGGCGTGGCCTCCCAGGCCGACCAGCGCCTGGCCAACTCGCGATTGATCAGCGCCAGTGCCAATCGCGACCAGTTGCAGGGCGCACTGGACAATGCAGGCCATGAACTCTATGCCCTGACCCGCGCCCAGCTCGCCGCCCAGGAGCCGGTGGCCACGACCCTGATGGAGCTGCCCGCCGAGGGCGAGTTGCAAGCCCAGGCGGAATTGCAGGAAGCCGGCATCCTGCTGCGCCAGGTGGCCGTGCGGGTCGCCGAACGCTCCGCCGCCCAGGTCAAGGCCGAGCTGCTGCCGACCCTCTATGCCCAGTTCGAGCATGACATCGCCGCCGACAGCGCCAGCGGCTATTCGCCCAACCGCTTCGGCCTGGTGCTGGAAGCCCAGGTGGACGGTTTCGGCCTGGTCGGCAGCAAGCGCCTCAAGGCCGAGGCGGCGCTGATCGCCGCCGCCGAGGAGGAACTGCACGGCGCCCGCCACCAGGCGCAGCGACGCATCAGCAGCCTGCTGACCCAACGCCGCACCCAGCAGCAGCTGATCGAAGCCCAGCAGGAAGCGCTGATCGCAGTTGAAGAGACCCTGGCCTCCTACCTGCGCCAGTTCGATGCCGGACGCAAGAGCTGGCTCGACGTGCTCAACACCCAGCGCGAGCTGGCCGACATTCGCCAGCAACTTGAAGCTGCCCGCAGTAACTGGCAGGAACAATCGCTGCGCCTGGGCGCCCTGCTCGGCCGTCTCGACGGTATGGCCGGGCTCGACCCTGACACCCCGGAAACCATCCGATGAACCACATATCCCTGACCGCCGCCACCCTGCAGCCGCTGCTCAAACAGCACGGCATCAGCGTCCCTTGCGAGGCATTGGCGCAAGCCTGCGCCGCCGAACAGACCGAGGCACCGCCGCTGCAACGGCTCGGTCGCATCCTGCAACGGGTCGGCCAGCGCGAGGTGCAGGCCGCCCTGCTGAGCTTTCGCCGCTTCGACCGCCAGCGCCTGCCGGCGCTGCTGCTGCACGGCGAGCGCTGGTGGCTGGCCGAGAGCAGCAACGAGGGCCGCGTGCGCCTGAGTGACGGTTTGGGCCAGCACCTGGAACTGAGCGAGAGCGAACTGGACAACGCGCCGGTGCTCTGGCTGCAGGCCAAGCGCCGCCGGGAGCCCGGCAGCACCAGCCAGAGCCTGCGCAGCCCGGCCGCGCGCCTGCTGCTGGGCGAGTTGCTGCGCGGCAAGCGTTGGCTGGTGGATATCCTCGTCGCCACCCTGGTGATCAACGTACTGGCGGTGGCCACCTCGCTGTTCGCCATGCAGGTTTACGACCGCGTGGTGCCGACCTTCGCCTACGCCACCCTGGCCGCGCTGGTCAGCGGCATGCTGCTGATCCTGCTGCTGGACGTGGCGCTCAAGCTGCTGCGCGCACGGGTGCTGGAGGGCGTGGCCAAGACGGTGGACCGCAACACCAGCCAGAAACTCTTCGAGCACCTGTTGCACCTGCGTCTGGATGCCCGGCCGCAGAGCGTCGGCAGCCTGGCGGCACAAGTCAGCGGGCTGGAATCGGCGCGCGGCTTCTTCTCCTCGGGGATGATCTTCACCCTCACCGACCTGCCCTTCGCCCTGCTGTTCGTCGCCCTGATCGGCCTGATCGGTGGCCCGCTGGGTTGGCTCTACCTGGGCCTGCTGGCCCTGGCCCTGCTGCTCGGCGGCCTGGCCCAGTGGCGCCTGCGCGCGCTGGCCAAGGCCGAATTGCAGCGCGGCAGCGAGCGCCACGGCCTGCTGGTGGACAGCATCCAGGGTGCCGAAAGCATCCAGGCCAGCGCCTCGGCCTGGCGCTTCGCCACGCAGTGGCGTGAGCTGAGCGCGACCATCGCTGACTACGCCACCCGCGGCAAGCTGATCACCAGCACCAGCACCACCCTGGCTGGCGCCCTGGGCAGCCTGGCCTATGTGCTGGCCATCGTCGTAGGTGTCGGCCAGATCGAGGCCGGCGCCCTCACCGTCGGTGGCCTGATCGCCTGCACCATCCTCGGCGGACGGATCATCGCCCCGGCCAGTCAGGCGGTGCAGATGCTCGCCCAGTGGCAGCAGGTGCGCGAGGCGCTGCAGATGGTCGACCAACTGCTGGTTGTGGAAACCGAGCGCGCCCCGGATCAGGCCCTGCTGCTACCCGAACGCCTGGAACAGGGCCTGAGCCTGGACGCCCTGCGCTTCGCCTACCCCAACTCGCCGGTGCTGCAAGTGCAACTGGACAGCCTGGTGCTCAAACCCGGCGAACGGGTGGTGCTGCTCGGCGGCATCGGCTCGGGCAAGTCCACCCTGCTCAAGCTGGCCGCCGGCCTCTACCGCCCCGGCGAGGGGCGCGTGCGCCTCGGCTCGGCCGACCTCTGGCAGCTCGACCCGCAACTGGTGGCCGAGCGCGTCGGCTACCTGCCGCAGGACGTGCACCTGTTCAAGGGCAGCCTGCGCAGCAACCTGGCCCTGGCCGGCGGCAGCGATGCGCGCCTGCTGGAAATCAGCCAGCAGCTCGGCCTGGACCGCCTCGCCGCCGACCATCCGCGCGGCCTGGAACGGCCCATCGGTGAAGGCGGCCAGGGCCTCTCCGGCGGCCAGCGCCAGTTGGTCGGCCTGGCCCGGGTGATGCTGGCGCAGCCGAAGATCTGGCTGCTCGACGAGCCCACCGCCGCCCTCGACGGCGAGACCGAGAAGCAGGTAATGAACGCTCTGCACAATCAGTTGGGCGCCGACGACATCCTGCTGATCGCCACCCACAAGCCGCAACTGCTGGCCCTGGCCAACCGCGTGCTGGTGATGCGCGGCGGCCGCATCGTCGCCGACGGCCCACCGCAGGAGGTGCTGGCCAGTGCCCGAGTGCAAAACAAGGAGGCCAGCCATGGCTGAGCACGCCCACTCCCGTGGTATTTCCCTGCTGGTCTGGTTGCTGCTGGCAGCGCTGCTCGCCGGCGGTTTCTGGGCCTTCCACCAACGCATCGACCAGGTCGCCCGCGCCTCCGGCAGCGTGATCGCCAGCAGCCGGGTGCAGATCATCCAGGCGGTGGACGGCGGCGTGCTGGCCAGCCTGCAAGTGCGCGAGGGCGACCGCGTCGAACGCGGCCAGCTGCTCGCCACCCTGGATCAGACCCGCGTGCTGGCCGCTGCCCGCGAGCTGGAGCTGAAGCTGGCCAACCTGCGCGCCCAGGCCGCGCGCCTGACCGCCGAAGCCACCGATGCCGGCCTGAAGTTCCCCGACAGCCTGGCCGAGTATCCAGAGCCTGTGGCCCTGCAGCGCGCCCTGTTCGAGCAGCGCAGGCGCAGCCTGCAGGAAGAACTACGCACTCTGGGCGTAGCCATCGACCTGGCCCGCGAGGACGCCAAGCTGGTACGTGAACTGGCAAAAAGCGGTGATGTCAGCCGCTCCGAGGTGATCCGCGCCGAACGCGCCCTGAACGAAGCCGAAGCGCAGCGCATAAACCGGCGCAACAAGTTCCTGCAGGAGGCCCACGGCGAGCTGGCCAAGGTCGAGGACGAGATCGCCCAGGCCGAGCAGGTGCTGACCCAGCGCCGCCAGCAGGTCGAGGACAGCCGCTTCCTCGCCAGCGTGCCGGGCATCGTCAAGAACGTGCGGGTCACCACCATCGGCGGCGTGCTGCGCGCCGGCGAGGAACTGCTGCAGATCGTGCCGGTGGACGACCAGTTGATCGTCGAGACCAAGGTGCGCCCGGCCGAGATCGCCGAGATCCGCCCCGGCCTGCCGGCCAACATCCGCTTCGACCCGTTCGACTACACCCTGTTCGGCGCGGTGTCCGGCACCGTCGCCTACGTCAGCGCCGACACCCTGCAGGAAGAGTCGGAAAAAGGCATGCAGACCTTCTACCGTGTGCATGTACTGACCGAGGGCTACCCGGTCACCAGCCAGACCGGCAAGACGCTCGACATCCTCCCCGGCATGACCGCCCAGGTGGACATCCGCACCGGCCAGCGCAGCGTCCTCGACTACCTGCTCAAGCCGCTGCGGCGTACGGCAGCCGAGGCTTTTGGGGAGCGCTGAATCAATCGCGCTTGAGATGCAGCTCGCGCAACACGGCGATGGACACCGCCACGGCGAAAAACAACCAGAAGTGTTCGGATAGCAGACTAATCAGGCTCATGGGCATCTCCTTGCCGGGCAGGGCTCCATCCGCTGGAGTGCCACCGATTCTGCGCGCCCGCGGCGCTACTCGCAAGATAGTGCCGCAGAGGTTCACAGCAGCGCCCACAAGGCGGACAATGGGCCATCGCCCACCCATGCCCAAGGAGCCTGCCTGTCATGTCCATTCCGCAAACCCTGCTCGCGCTCACCGGTCGCAGCCATGCCCCCGCCAAACTGGGCAACGCGACCCTGGTGGTGATCGACGCGCAAGAGGAATACCGCAGTGGCGTGTTGCAGCTCCCCGGCCTGGATGCCGCCCTGGAGGAAATCGCCCAGCTGCTGGCCGCCGCCCGCGCCCAGGGCAGCGCCATTGTGCATGTCAAACACCTGGGCATTGCCGGCGGCCCGCTGGACCCGCGCAGCCCGCGCGGCCAGCATTTGCCGGAAGCCGCCCCGCTGCCGGGGGAAATCGTGGTGGAAAAGCGCATGCCCAATGCCTTCTCCGGTACCGACCTGCATGAGCGCCTGCAGACCCAGGGGCACCTGGACCTGATCATCTGCGGCTTTATGACCCATTCCAGCATCAGCACCACGGTACGCGCCACCAAGGACTATGGTTACCGTTGCACCCTGGTCGACAGCGCCTGCGCCACCCGCGACCTGCCGACCCTGGATGGCCAGGTACTGAGCGCCGCCGATATGCACCGGGCCGAGATGATTGCCCTGGCCGACAACTTTGCCGCCGTGGTCGATCGCGCCCGCGCCTTGCTGTAACCGGGAACCCCTGGTTGCCATAGCGGGTCATAGCGCCATCCCCCTGTGAGGCTGCGCCATGAAACTGACCGATGATTTCGATGCCCGTCGCCTGCGCCCCCGCGGCCCCGGGCGCTGGCGTACCTGCCTGGGGCTGCTGCTGGCCCTGCTGTGGATGCTCGTTGCGTTGAGTGGCTTGCTTGTGGCCCTGGCCAGCCTGCTGCACAACCCGCTGGACTTCAGCGAGCCTGCTGGCGCGGCCAGCGTACTGGCCCTGGCCAGCCTGCTCCTGCTGGGTATCGGCCTGCTGGGCTGGCGCCGCTGCCGACGCCGCCTGCGCCGCCCCGACGAGCTGAGCATGGCGCCCCATCTGCTAAAAAAGCGCCATTAGCAGGCTGTTGAAAAACTACCTGTTAGGGCCACGTCCGGTCCGCCGCTTGCTAAACTCGCGGCTCCGCTGGAGGCCCCAATGCAAGACGACGATTTTTCCCTATTCCAAGCCGAGCTGCGCGGCGTCAAACCGATCAAGCACGACCGCGCCGATACCGGCAAGCCCAAGCCCAACCGCGCCCGTCTGGAAACCCTGCGCCAGGCTGCGACAGCGCGGGTGGAATCGATCAAGGTCGATGGCCTGTCGGATCAGTTCGTGATCGATGTGGGCGCCGAAGATGCCCTGTACTGGGCCGGCAACGGTATCCAGGAAAGCCAGATGCGCAAGCTCAAGCTCGGCCAGATCCCCTTCGAGGGCAGCCTCGACCTGCACGGCATGAGCGTGGAAAAGGCCCGCGACACCCTGTGGGAATTTATCGCCGAAGCCAACAAGCTGGAGGTGCGCTGCGTGCGCGTCACCCACGGCAAGGCGGTGCGCATGGACGGGCGCAAACCCATGATCAAGAGCCACGTCAACACCTGGCTGCGCCAGCATCCGCAGGTGCTGGGCTTTACCTCCTGCCAGGCCAAGCATGGCGGCACCGGTGCGGTCTATGTGCTGCTCAAGCGCACCATGATGGATGGCCGCGACGAATAAGTCCGTGCATCTGGCGGCCAGCGCACTTGCCAGCCCCCGACTTGCGCCCTACCCTGCGCCCTTTGAAACACCGACGAGATTTTCCATGTCCCTGGAACAGAACTACACCGCGATTCTCGGCCAGCTCGGCGAGGACGTGTCCCGCGAAGGCCTGCTCGACACCCCCAAGCGCGCGGCCAAAGCCATGCAGTACCTGTGTCGCGGCTACCAGCAGACGCTGGAAGAAGTCACCAACGGCGCCCTGTTCAGCTCCGATAACAGCGAGATGGTGCTGGTCAAGAACATCGAGCTGTACTCGCTGTGCGAGCACCACCTGCTGCCCTTTATCGGCAAGGCCCACGTGGCCTATATCCCCGACGGCAAGGTGCTGGGCCTGTCCAAGGTGGCGCGCATTGTCGATATGTATGCCCGGCGCCTGCAGATCCAGGAAAACCTCAGCCGTCAGATCGCCGAGGCCATATCGCAGGTCACCGGCGCCCTCGGCGTGGCGGTGGTCATCGAAGCCCAGCATATGTGCATGATGATGCGCGGCGTGGAAAAGCAGAACTCCTCCATGGTCACTTCGGTGATGCTCGGCGAGTTCCGCGAAAACGCCGCCACCCGCAGTGAATTCCTCAGCCTGGTCAATAATTGATCAAGCGCTCAGCATAAAGAAACCGGCCTTGCGCCGGTTTCTTTATAGCAACCCGATTGAGCCTATGGCCCGGATCAAATCCGGGGGCATCTTGCACCAGCAACATCCTTCTTCCCGGATTACATCCGGGCTACCGGGTCGCAAGCGCATCAGCCCCTTCAACGCCCACGAAGAGAAGCGCGCGGTTTGCTGCGTAGCGGATCGAGCAGGCCCGACAGACCGTTGTGGTCGATCTCCTGCATCAGCGCCAACAGCCGGCCGATCTCCCCTGCCGGAAAGCCTTCCCGGGCGAACCAGTTGAGGTAATGACCGGGCAGGTCGGCGAGCAGATGCCCCTTGTACTTGCCGAAGGGCATTTCCCGGCTGACCAGTAGCAGCAAGTCTTCAGGTTTCATCACAGATTCCGGCTGGGGCGTGGGGCCAATTATGCCGTTCGCCCAGCAGCCGGGCCAAGCGGCACAAACTCGGGTAAGCTGCGCGGCCGTAATGGTTCCCCCTTTTTCCAGCAAGGTAATCCCGGATGCTTATCAAGGCACTGCGCATCGGCCTCGGCCAGCTGATCATCTTCCTCGACTTCATCACCCGCCCGCGCAAGCTCAAGCGCAGCGCCGAGGCGCAGGCCGCCGTGGAACAGGCCGCCAGCGGCCTGGCCCTGTATCAGTTCCACGCCTGTCCCTTCTGCGTCAAGGTACGGCGCAACCTGCACCGCCTCAACCTGCCCCTGGCCCTGCGCGACGCCAAGAACGACGCCCAGGCGCGCAGCGAACTGGAGCAGCAAGGCGGCAAGATCAAGGTGCCCTGCCTGCGCATCGAGGAAAACGGCCAGAGCACCTGGCTGTACGAGTCCAAGGCGATCATCGCCTATCTGGATCAGCGTTTCGCCG